>Ga0316624_10000110_pt1 | contig 23050 bp, 17 predicted proteins | sample OWC_Aug_N3_C1_D5_FD_207657 | JGI IMG/M metagenome (GOLD analysis project Ga0316624, IMG submission 207657) | Wetland soil microbial communities from Old Woman Creek delta, Ohio, United States - OWC_Aug_N3_C1_D5_A | ecosystem: Environmental > Terrestrial > Soil > Wetlands | place: USA: Ohio... | reverse complement strand
TCCTTTCCGATGATGCCCTGATTTTTCTCATATCATGGGAGGTCATGGCAGCCGCTTCCTACTTCCTCGTGATGTTCGAGGACGAACGCATCGAGAACCGGAGGGCCGCCTTCCTCTATATGGTCGTCGCCCACGTGGGGGCTATCGCGATCCTGCTTTCATTCGGTGTGCTTGCCGGCCTGGCGACCGGCTTCGGAAGCTTCAGCGGCTATACCTTCGATGCGATGCGAAGCGCCCATTTCCCGGTCGAATGGGCCACTGTTGCCTTTCTCCTGTCTTTTTTCGGCTTCGCCGCCAAGGCGGGCGTCGTCCCCCTTCATGTCTGGCTTCCCGAGGCGCATCCGGTGGCGCCTTCGAACGTCTCGGCGCTGATGTCCGGCGTGATGTTGAAGACCGCGATCTACGGGATCATCCGCGTCACCTTTGACCTTATAAGGGTATTCCCCTGGTGGTGGGGGGCGATTGTGCTTGTATTCGGTCTGGTTTCGGCGGTCATGGGCGTGCTCTACGCCCTGATGCAGCATGATTTAAAGAGGCTCCTTGCCTATCACTCGGTCGAGAATATCGGCATCATTCTTATCGGGATCGGTCTAGCGATGATATTCACCGCCTTTAAGCTGCCTCTACTTGCGGCACTGGCCCTTACCGCAGGTATTTATCATACGCTGAATCACGCAATGTTTAAGGGACTCCTCTTCATGGGCGCCGGGGCGGTGCTCCATGCGACGCATGAGCGCAACATGGAGGAGATGGGGGGGCTCATCCACCTTATGCCCTGGACCGCCGCACTGTTTCTGATCGGCTGCATTTCGATCTCCGCGCTTCCCCCGTTTAACGGGTTCGTCTCGGAGTGGCTCACCTTCCAGGCGTTTCTGCTCTCCCCGTCTCTGCCGAGCCCTCTGCTGAAGCTCCTGATACCGATGGGCGCGGCCCTGCTTGCCCTCACCGGGGCTCTTGCCGCTGCCTGCTTTGTAAAGGCGTTCGGCGTGACGTTTCTCGGACACTGGCGGGGACACCACAGACCGAATGTGCGCGAGGCCGACTGGCCGATGCGGATGGGAATGATAATGGCGGCAGCCGCGTGTCTCTTCCTCGGCATCCTGCCCACACTAGTCATCGGCTGGATGGATGCGGTCCCCCAGCAACTGATCGGCACCAGTATCGGCACTTCCGCCGGCGCCTTCGGGTGGATGTGGCTCACGCCGGTTGCCTACCAGCGCGCATCGTATTCGGGGCCTATCGTATTTTTCGGCATACTCGTCATCGTGATCGCCGCATATCTGCTTCTCCACGTGAAGCCCGGCGCGATCCAGCGGGTCCCTATCTGGGACTGCGGTTTCGAAAAAATAGACCAGAGGATGCAGTATAACGCGACCTCCTTTGCGATGCCGATTCGGAGGATCTTCGGTTTTCTCTTCAACGTGAAAGAACGGGTGAGGGCGAGCCAGCAGACCGTGCATAAGGCCTTTCCCAAAAAGTTGTATTATTCGCTGCATGTGAGGGACCGCTTCTGGGGGTGGCTCTATAAGCCGGTGATCAGGGCGAGTTTTTGGGGATCGCGGAAGGTAGGCCGTCTGCAGCAGGGCCGCATACAGGCCTACCTCATCTATTCGTTCGTCACGATCATAGTCCTTCTGGTGTTCCTGAGATGAACCTCTACCCCTTTGTGATGGAGATCCTGCAAGTGCTGATCCTGCTTGCTATCGGTCCTGTGTTCGTCGGATGGGTCAGGGTCCTGAAGTGCTGGGCACAGGGACGGAGTTCCGCCGGATTGTTACAGCCGTACCGGGACCTGAGGAAGCTCTTTTCGAAGGACGTGGTCCTTGCCGAAAATGCCTCCTGGATCTTCCGTTTCACGCCCTATCTTGTCTTCGGGACGGCGGTACTTGCCGGCGGCATAATACCGATACTATCTACGGATCTGCCCCTTGCAGCTACGGCCGACGTGATCGTGCTCGTTGCGCTCTTTGCGATCGCCAGGTTCTTTACCGCGCTTGCCGGGATGGATATCGGCACCGCCTTCGGCGGCATGGGCTCGAGCCGCGAGATGACGATCGCCTCCCTTGCGGAGCCGGCGATGCTCATGGCGATATTCACGATGTCCCTTGCAAGCAGATCGACTTCGCTTTCGTATATGGCGCAGTTGGTGATGAGCGGACAGTCGGTGCTGAGGCCTTCGATCGTCTTTGCCCTTCTCGCCTTCATCCTCATTACCCTGGCAGAGACCGGCAGGATACCGGTGGACAATCCGGCGACCCATCTCGAACTGACGATGATCCATGAGGCGATGATCCTCGAATATTCCGGCAGGCACCTGGCATTGATCGAATGGGCCTCGATGATGAAGCTCTTTCTCTTTACCGCACTGGGTATCGCCGTGTTTGCGCCGTGGGGCATCGCATCTTCGGCCGACCTGGTCGCGGTGGCCGCCGCCCTTCTTTTTATGCTGCTGAAACTCGGAGTGGCGGGTATCGTCCTCGTCCTGATAGAGACGGGACTTGCGAAGATGAGGTTGTTCAGACTGACCGAATTTCTCGGGTCCGCCTTTTTGCTGGCGACGCTCGGGATGCTGTCGTACTTTATTCTGGAGTGAACATATGAATCTTGCTATTGCGGCACAGATAATTAGTTTCCTTGCGGCGCTCGTGCTACTGAGCGCCTTCGGCATGCTGGTGCAGCGGAGGATGTACGGGCTCATCCACCTCTTCGCATGGCAGGGGCTCTTCCTTTCCATCAGTACCGCCGTGGTGGGGTTCGTCGCAGGGAAACACCACCTTTACATCTCCTCAGTCCTGACGCTTTCGCTCAAGGTGGTCCTGCTGCCGTACATACTGCATGTCCTGATCCAGCGCCTCAAGATCCAGAAAGAAGTCGAGACGGTCGTAAACGTGCCGATGACGATGCTGATCGGCATCGCGCTTGTGATCTTTTCTTATCACCTCACCGCGCCCGTGAGGGAGATTTCTACCCTCGTCACCCGTTCCGTCCTCGCGATTGCGCTTGCGACGGTCATGATCGGGCTTCTGATGATGATCACGAGAAGACACGCCGTCACCCAGATCATCGGGTTTCTGGCGATGGAAAACGGGCTCTTCTTCGCCGCCACCAGCGCCACGTACGGAATGCCTCTGGTCGTGGAACTCGGCGTCGCTCTCGACGTGCTGATTGCGGCCTTCATCTTCGGGATATTCTTCTTCCATATCCACACCACCTTCGACAGTCTTGATGTGGAACAGATGGCAAGACTGAAGGAGGGCGACTGAATGATGCTGCTGATTCTGTTGGGTATTCCGCTCTTCGCCGCAGTCGTTCTGGCCTTTGTCGGCGACAGGAAATATGCGGCCGAGATCAATATCCTCGGCTCGGCGCTGAATTTTGCCGCAGGGCTGGGACTCGCCTTTCAGGTCTATTTAGAGGGCCCGTCTCTTGCGGCCGGAAAGTTTTTCTTCGTCGACGCCTTCAACGTCTATCTCGCGGTACTCACCTCGTTCGTGTCGATGACCACGGCCGTCTTCAGCAGGAGGTATATGCGAAGGGAGAGGGAGCACGGCCGCGTCGGACATATGGGGATGCGGTTCTACCACGCGATGTTTCAGGTCTTCATCTTCGCGATGCTTCTCTGTCTTCTGACGAACAACGTCGGCGTCCTATGGATCGCGATGGAGCTGGCAACGCTGTCCACCGTGCTTCTCGTCTCACTCTACCGTACGCCGACTGCTATCGAGGCGGCATGGAAATACTTCATCCTCTGCGGTGTCGGCATCGCCCAGGCGCTGTTCGGCACGGTGCTCCTGTATTTCGCCGCCGAGAAGGTGCTGGGTGAAGGAGGCGAGGCGCTCCTCTGGACGAACCTCAGCCTGGTGAGCGACAAGCTCGAACCGACCGTCCTCTCGCTCGCCTTCGTCTTCCTGATGGTCGGCTACGGCACCAAGGTCGGTCTTGTGCCGCTGCACAACTGGCTTCCCGACGCCCACAGTGAAGGCCCCACGCCGATCTCTGCCGTGCTTTCCGGACTTCTACTGAACGTGGCCCTTTACGCGCTCGTGCGCTGCAAGGTGCTCGTGGACGGCTCCACCGGTACGCACCATGCGGGAGACATCATGATGGGCTTCGGGCTCCTTTCGATCCTGGTTGCGGCGTTCTCGCTCCTCAGACAGAAGGACATCAAAAGGATGTTTTCGTATTCGTCGATCGAGCATATGGGGATCGCCACCTTCGCCTTCGGCCTCGGGGGTCCGATCGCGACCTTCGGCGGCCTTCTCCATATGCTCGTCCACAGCCTCGCGAAATCCTCCATATTCTTCACCGTCGGGCATGCGTCCCAGATGCACCGGACACAGGAGATGGACAGGATAAAGGGGCTGATCAAAGGCAACCCGCTCGTGGGCTGGGGGCTCATGTTCGGGGTAATGGCGATCGTCGGAATGCCGCCCTTCGGCGTCTTCACGAGCGAGTTCCTGATCCTAACGGCAACTATGAAGGACGCGCCGCTTCTGACGCCCTTTCTCCTTCTCGGGCTCGCGGTCGCCTTTGCTGCGCTCTTCAGAAAGGTCCAGCCTATGGTCTCGGGGGACGTGCCTTCGTACCAGAAGCCGATGACCGTCGCCAACCTGCCGGTCCTGTTGCATATGGCCCTCGTCCTTATCATAGGAGTATATATGCCTCATTTCCTGAACCAGTGGTTTCATACCGCAGTGGAGTTGCTGAAATGAGCATACTGAAAGACGCGATAATCTCTCAGCTCGGCGCGGACGTGACGTTTGTCGATGGATATCAGCAGCCTACGCGGATCGTGTTCTGCATTGTCCCGCAGGAGAAGTTTGTTGACGCGGGAAAGGCGATGAAAAAGGCATATGCGTTGCTCGCGGCCGAATGGGCGACCGACGAAACGACTTTCGGGAGGGGATACGGGATATTCGCCTGTTACCGCTGGGGCCATGAATACCTTATCGTAAAAACCGAGACTACGGCCGATGACCCTGTTTTCCCGAGTCTGACGAAGCAGTTCTTGCCCGCCTGGCGCTTCGAGAGGCAGATACAGAGCCTTATGGGCGTCACTCCGCTCAACCATCCGGACACGAGACCGTGGATAAAGTTCGAGGACTGGCCGGAAGACGCCTGGCCGCTCAGAAAATCGTTTGATGCATCGAAGCCCTTGCCGAGGGTCGAGGGAGAATATAAATGGATCAAGGCTGAGGGCGAAGGTGTCTATGAGATCCCTGTCGGGCCCGTCCACGCCGGCATAATCGAACCCGGACACTTCCGGTTCCAGGCGGTGGGGGAAGACGTCCTGAACCTCGAGGAGAGGCTGGGGTATGTGCATAAGGGAATTGAGAAGAGGTTCGAGTCGCTTTCCTGGGACGAGGGGTATCGGCTTGCGGGCCGGGTATCCGGCGACACCACTGTCGCGCATAGTCTCGGTTACTGCATGGCGCTCGAATCCATGACGGGTTGCAATCTACCTGAAAGGGCCCACTGGCTGAGGGCGCTCTTCCTCGAGAGGGAGCGCATCGCGAACCATCTGGGCGATATCGGTGCGATATGCAATGATGCAGCCTTCGCTTTCATGCTCTATCAGATGATGCGGCTGAAGGAGATGCTCCTCCGCACAAATCATGCGCTCTTCGGCCACCGGTTTATCATGGACAGGGTGGTACCCGGAGGCGTTGCGGTCGATATCGACACCGCCGGCCGTGAAGTGATACTGGCCGAGCTCGACCGGCTTTCGAAGGATTTCGAGAGGCTGGTAGTCATTTACGAAGAGAACCCTTCTCTTGAGGACAGGGTAAGGAACACAGGGATGCTCAAACCGAAGAGGGCGAGGGAGATATGCGCGGTTGGGATAGTGGCGAGGGCGAGCGGCCTGAACCTCGACTGCCGTATATTCAACCCCTTCCCGCCGTATGACCAATATGACCGGCTTGAACTCGGTGTGCCGGTGATGATCACCGGCGATGTGCATGCAAGGACATGGGTAAGGATACAAGAGGTGCGGGAGTCGATAAGGATCATCCGCTGGATACTGGATAATATGCCCGATGGCGCTATATCGACTCCTGTCGCTGCGCCTTTTCCCGACAAGGCAGGTTTTGCAGCGGTAGAGGGGTGGCGCGGTGAGATCATCTACTGGCTCCAGTCCGGGCCCAACGGTGAACTAAACCGCTGCATGGTGCGGGACCCCTCCAGCGTCAACTGGCTCGGGCTCGAGCGGGCGATCCACGGCAACATCGTGCCGGACTTCCCGCTCTGCAACAAGAGCTTCAATCAGTCATATTCGGGGCACGATTTATGATTGACGGCTTCGTAAAAAGTCCGTATGCTGCGTTGCGCCCGAAGACAGGGCAGGCACGTAGGCCTGCCCCTACCAGTAACTATTATTCGCGCCTTGTCTCCGGAGCTTTTTACGAACCCGTCTCATACTCTCTTAATTTCGAACGGACTAATAAACGTTCCTTCATAGCCTGCGCTTCAGGAATCGTCATTCCCGCGAAGGCGGGAATCCAATCTAGCCTGAGAATGGATGCCCGACTGAGGACCTCGGGCATGACGGATAAACGTGGAAACGCTGTGACCATTATTATGAAGGATTGTCATGATTAGAATACTCCGACAGATATTCCGCACGGGCATCGTGACCGAGCCGCTTCCCGATGAGGTGACAAGAGAGATCGAGGCAGTCGGACTCAAACTCGAAACGGCGGTCAGGGAAAGGTTCAGGAGGAGCATCACGGTCCGGCAGGTAGACGCGGGCTCCTGCAACGGCTGCGAGCTGGAGATCCACGCGATCAATAACCCGATCTACAACTGCGAAAAATACGGTATTCACTTTACCGCATCGCCGCGTTTTGCAGACCTCCTTCTTGTTACCGGGCCGGTCACCAGGAACATGGAGATCGCCCTCAGGAGGACATACGTCTCCACTCCTTCCCCGAAGTTTGTGGTCGCAGTCGGGGATTGCGCATGCACGGGCGGTATATTCGGTGAGACGTATGCATCCCTGGGCGGGGTCGATAAGGTGGTCCCGGTCGACGCCCGCATTCCCGGATGCCCGCCGACTCCCTTGCAGCTTATGCAGGGGCTGACGCGCCTGTTGGACGGGGCGGGAAATAAGAAATAGTAATTAATCCTTAACACTGACTGCCGGCAGGCCCACAGACGCCGAAAGAACTTTATAATGGCGACGGGATTCTATCTTTATCATGCAAACGCTGGAATTCACTTCTGAGGGAGTCCGGAACGCTGTCATTACTGCTATGCGTCGGCAAGAAGGTGTCACAGAAATTTCAGCCTTTACGCCTGCCTTACTTGTCCCTGATATAATCGTAGACGTTCAGGTAGTGCCGGCCGGGGTGGTTCCATGAGAAGTCGTAGCGCATGCCGTTAACAATGAGCTTCTTGAAATAATGTGGATAGGAATACCACATGCCGATTGCACGCCGCATCGCTGACTCAAGCCCCTGGAAATTGAAGTCGTTGAAGACGTAGCCGTTACGCTCGTGATATGGCTTGTCGGCATAGTCCGCGTCGAAGACCGTGTCCTTCAACCCGCCGGTCGCCCGCACGACAGGGACGGTGCCGTATTTCAGTGCGATCATCTGCGTCAGGCCGCAGGGCTCGAAGAGGCTCGGCAGGACGATCATGTCCGAGCCTGCATAGATGAGATGGGAGAGTTCCTCGTCGAATCCGATCTCGAGATGACAATCAGGGTTGTCGTTCAGGTGCTGCTTTAGCTGACGGAAGTAATGGTTGATCCCCCGGTCTTGGCTCGATCCGAGGAGTACGAACTGACAGCCCTTTGCCAGGGAATAGAATATCGCGTCCCTGATTAGCTCTACGCCTTTCTGATGGTCCAGCCTTCCGACATACGACACGATCGGTTTGTATACCTGTTGCAGCAGGAGCCGGTGTCTGAGGGCATCCTTGTTCCTGTACTTGTCCTGGATTGTCGCAATGCCGTACCGGCAGGCGATATGCCCGTCGATCTCGGGGTTCCAGACGTCGTAGTCAATCCCGTTCAGGATCCCGCCGAATTTTCCGCCGTGGACGTCGAGGGTACGACCGAGGCCGTAGGAGAGGTCTGTATGCCGGATTTCCCGCGCATAGCTCGGAGACACGGTGGTGACGAAATTCGAATAGACGATTCCCGCCTTCATCAGGTTCACTGCCGGGCGGTTGAAATTGTCCTGCATACGGTCGGGATGGATATAATAGTTCGGCCTGTTCAGGCCGGCCGCACGCAGTATGAACTCGCCTGTGACGCCCTGATGCTTGAGATTATGGAGGGTGTAGCAGACTCTGGGGTGGGTCATGCCGTAGTGCTTGTATATATCGAAGAGGAGGACCGGAACGATCCCGGTCTGCCAGTCGTGGCAGTGGATGACATCCGGGTGCTTGTTCGTTTTAAGCATGAACTCGAGCGCGGCCCTGCAGAAGAAGACGAAGCGTTCAGGGTCGTCATGGTTGCCGTAAAATATGCCCCTGTTGAAAAAATTCTTCTCCGAATGCGGGTCAATGAAGAAGCATCTTCTGCCGTGAACGAATCCGAAGAAGACGGAGCAGTGTATCCAGCGGTCATAAAAAGGGACCCATAGGTCGTTGTAGACCTGCTGAAGTCCGTAGATCTGGTCATAGCGCATGCAGTCGTACTTCGGCAGTATGATCTCGACGTCGTTGCCCCGCATCTCGAGTTCGTGGCAGAGTCCGAAGACAACGTCGCCGAGCCCTCCCACCTTTGCCACCGGGGCGCATTCCGGCGTTATCATGACGATGAACATCTTTTCCCTCTTTCCGCTACCGTTGACTGTGCAGGTTCCGAACCGGTGAAAGCTCCCGGTACGCCGTCAGAAACTGAAAAGAGCCGCGTTTAGGATTTTCCGGACCTTCAACCATTCTATCATGAGCGACCGGCGAATGCCAGATGACCGGGAAATGGCCTTGAGACGGCTTGTAAAAACCTTCTGAAGTGGTATGATGAAAAAAAGGAGGCAGGGCCTTGAAGATACTGCTCGCTACCGACGGGTCGGAATGTTCAGAAGGCGCAGCAAGGTTTCTGACCTGTCTCGACCTCACCACTGACGACGAAATCACGGTTTTCCATGCAGTCAGCTGGGTCCCTTTTCTCTACGACAGGGAGTCTTATATCGAGACATTGAAAGAGATCAGGAAGGAGATTGCGCCGAAGATCCTGGATTCGGCGCTCGAGACCCTCAGGCCCTGCGGTGCGAAGCTCAGCACCGCGATAGTCGACGGCGCGGCAGGGTATTACATCGTGGACGCAGCGATGAAGTCCGGCATGGACCTGATCGTGATGGGTGCGAGGGGGGTAAAGGGCATCCAGTCACTCTTCATAGGTAGCGTGACAAAGTCCGTTTCCGCCGCTGCTACGATACCGGTACTTGTAACGAAGCTTCCGGTCTGCGGCAGGTCGAAAAAGATGAAAATTCTCGTCGCTGCCGACGGTTCCGAATATTCGATCGCGGCCGGAAAACTGCTGACGAAGATCCCCTTCTCGTCGGGCGCAGAGGTGACCGTATTGAACGTCATATGGTCCGATTTCTCGGACATACCGCAGCGGTTTGTCCTGGAGGTGAACGAAAGGATCAAGGAGGTCGTGGCAGAGACGAGGTCGGCAGAGTTACGCGAGGCCGAAAGGATCGCCGAGGAGGCCAGAAAGCTCCTCGCGGCCAAATTCGCCAACGTCAGTGTCATGACGAAGGTCGGGGACCCTTCGGCGGAGATATTGAAAGCGGCCGAGACGATTCAGTCGGATTTGATCGCTGTCGGATGCAGGGGGCTGCGGGGGATAAAGGGCATGCTCGGGAGCGTATCCCGCAACATTGTAGCCCATTCCAAATGTGCAGTGCTCATCGGCAAGCAGTGCTCCCCTTAAAAAACGCCCTCCCGGAAACGGTATCCCTGATAGCTGAAGACCACCCCGTCGCGTGTGATCTGTTCGAGTTTCAGTCCCGGCGAGACCGCCTGGCCTTCGTGTAGTGTGCGCCCTCCTATTATCACAACCCTGGATGACGGACTCGCATCGAAGAAATGACCGGATATCGTCAAATCCGGCAGTGCCGTCCTCAGTGCGGGGGGGAGTTCGTTTATGCCAATGGCGCGCTGCCCTGGCGTGAGGTCGCGTTTCTGGAGTTGCTGGGGCTCAGGGGAATGCAGGTCGGCATCCGGGGCGACCGCGGGGGGAGGCGTCTCATTTGCGATGTTTTCCCGGGCGGGCGGCATAGATATGCCGGATGAAGACGCCGGCAAAGCCGTCCTGCCGTCTCTTTTGTCTTCCTGGCCGGAAAGCGCATTGGCACGTGGATCTTCCTCTATCGTTTCGCGTGACTGAAGTGCGCTCCTGCGGGGCTGGGGCTGCGGCCAGGGACTGAGCCACCATAAAAGGAGCCCTGCGTTCAGGAGCAGGGCGAAGAAGAGCAGGAAAGGCCAAAACTGCCGCCGCTTCCGGCGAAGTGCCGCCGGATGCTGATCGGACAGCAGGTGGGTCCCTTCTTCGCGACGCCGCTTCTGCTCCAACTTCTTAAGTGCTTCGAGAATGTATGACACGTCTAATCTCCGGTCTCTTGCGCCGCGGCCTCAGGTTGCGGCACAGGCGACGTTTCGGAACGGTTCCGGGCAAGCCCTTCGCCCTGGGCCTTCCGCTTCTGAAAACGGCCCGAAACGGACCATCGGTCAATATTTCTTTCTGGGCGGTGCCTCTTCAGACTCTGACCCGGCAGGGACCGTTCATCGAGCCACCAGAGCGTATCAAGTCGGGGCCCGCCGGCCGACTTTTCCGCTGCCGGCTTTTTTTCTGCGGGAAGGGGACTGTCGCTTGCGTGACCGGAACGGAGCTGGTAGTACGCAACCGGCAGCGCCGTACAGAGGACGGCCAGCAGGAGGCCGGCAGCAACTATAGCATGTCTTTCCCTCAACGGATTGTGGGCGGCTTCCCCGAGGACTTCCCGCGACGCGTTGGTAAGGGTCGGCCGGTCGACAGCATCCTTGCCCTCGACATAGGCGCCGAGCAGCGCCCTGTCGCATACTACGTTGATCAGCCTCGGGACCCCTCCTGTCAGTCTGAAGATCTTCCGGATCGTTGAGGAAGGGAACAGCCTGGCATGTCCGCCTGCAACAGACAGGCGGTGTGCTACGTACGACGAGACTTCTTCACGGGTCAGCGGGCCGAGATGATAGCGGGCGGTGATCCGCTGGGCCAGTTGTCTGAGTTCCGGCCTCGCAACCATATCCCTGAGCTCAGGCTGGCCGATCATGATGATCTGGAGAAGCTTAGCCTGGTTTGTCTCGAGGTTGGTGAGCAGCCGCAACTGCTCCAGCACATCGAACCCGAGGTTCTGCGCCTCCTCGATTATCAGTACGGTTTTGCGGCCCCGGGCGCTGGCATCGAGAAGAAACTCGTTGATCCTGTCGACAAAAACCTTGATGCTTCGGTTGCCCTCCGGATACCGGATCCCGAACTCGTCGCACACGGTCGCCAGCAGCTCTTCGGCCGTCACCTTCGGATTCAATATGAAGGCCACTTCAGAATCATCAGGAATTTTTTCAAGCAGGCATCTGCAGACGGTCGTCTTTCCCGTTCCCACCTCGCCGGTGAGCAGGACGAATCCGCCTCCCCCGCCGCGCATCCCGTACTCGAGATGGGCCAGCGCTTCCCTGTGACCTTCACTCAAAAAAAGGTAGCGCGGATCAGGGGCTATCGAAAAGGGGGTCTCTTTCAGGCCGAAGTGTTCTTTATACATCGTGATACCGGTCTCTATAATTATGAACTGACCTGCAGTCTCTCTTCCACAGGGTTTTTATGTTCTTTTAAAGATTAAACCAAAGACCGTGGAAAAAACAACCACCTTGTTTCGCCAGAATCCACCATCAAGAGGATCGCAGTTGCGTGAAGACAGCATTTCCGCTCATTCTCGTCCCGAAAGCTTTCGGGACTCCGAGGCCACCGCCGCACCCCACCATTCTGGTGAGGCAATACGCGTCGCTGATGCCGCTCTGATGCAACCTTCACGCAATTTGATGGTGGATTAGGGTGCAGTCAAGAAACGCCCGGACAGCCGGGCGTTTCTTGACAACTGTGTGTTACGGCTGCTCCCCGGAAGGCGCGTCAGGCCGGTGCATTCTGCTGCGCATCCTTTCGCGCCGCTCATCTTTGAGCTGCTGGAACTTCTTTGACTGTTCAGGGGTCAGGACCGCGCTGATCTCCGCGTCCGTAGACTGGCGCAGCTGGAGCATCTGATCCCTTAGTGCGGCCTGCTTCTGCATGCTCTCCTCTATGATCGGCTGGATCTTATTAACCTGATCGTCCGTAAGGTTGAGCCGGTCCTTTAAGTGGGACACGATCTGCTCCGAGGAAGGCACCATGCCGGGTTTGCCCGCGGCGTGTGCGGCGAGCGGGTATGCGGCAATTACGCTGAGAATACAGAACAGCGAGACCGTGAGCACTGCTAAATGCTGCTGCAAGTCTCTGAGGCTAAGAGCTTTCTCTTCTATTTTTCCTGATTTCATGTGATCCTCCTTATTGAAAATAAATTCCTCGTATCCGCCCCTTTTCGGAGACGGCTGCGTCTTGACCTTTCAGCCGGATGCGGTTTCTGTCCGGCACCTCTCTTTTTCACATGTCGGCCTCCTTATCATTATATCCGGATTTATGTTCAAACGGTCTCCTCAACGGCTGTTACCGTCCTTCGCGGAGGGCACTGCGGAAGAAGGCAACGCCGTTCATGGTATTAGCATACGCGAATTTTCTTAAAGTATGGGTTAAGACACGATCAAGGAAGGAAAAGCTTGGCAAATTTCTGTAAAGATTTATTTACAATTCTTTACACCTCCGGCGGATACTTTCAGGGTAGAATACTAATTACTAATAGGTGCATAGGTAAAAGATTGGATATGGAATCTCCCCCGCACCCCTCTTTGCCAGAGAGTCCCGAAAGCTTTCGGGATTTAGCAAAGGGAGGTTAGGAGGGATTTTCTAATCTAATGTCTTCATACTTATGAACTTCTTAGTAATATGGCTCACGGAAGGGACTGCGATGAACCGTATGCTGGTGATTGACGACGACAGGGAGCTTTGCGAGCTGCTTTCGGATTACCTGAAACCCGAGGGGTTCGATGTCGAAGCGGTTTTCGACGGGGTGCATGGGGTCATGCGGGCCCTTTCCGGGGAACATAAACTCGTTGTGCTTGATGTGATGCTGCCGGGGATCAGCGGCTTCGAGGCGCTCCGCAGGATTAGGGAACGGTCGCGGATACCGGTGATCATGCTGACGGCCCGCGGGGATGACGTCGACAGGATCGTAGGACTTGAGATGGGCGCCGACGACTATCTCCCGAAGCCTTTCAATCCCCGGGAACTGATGGCACGGATCAGGGCGATCCAGCGGCGGTCAGAGCCGGTTGAGGCGGTCCGGACAGCGGGACCTTCCCCGCAGCTCGTCGTTGGTGACGTCGAACTGGACACGATGACAAGGACGGTAAAGCGCTCCGGCGTGAGCGTGGAGCTTACCGCGATAGAATTCAGCCTTCTGGAGGAATTGTTGCGATCGGCCGGCCAGGTCGTGACGCGCAGGGAGTTAAGCAGCAAGGTCCTCGGACGCGGGCTTTCTCCGTATGACCGGAGTATCGACGTGCATGTAAGCAGTCTCCGGAAAAAACTCGGGCATGAGGTGGAAGGGGTGGAGCGCATCAAAACGGTCCGCAGTGTGGGGTATCTGTACGCAATTCCGCCGAGGTCGGATGAAAAAAATGAGAAGGCCTGAATTGTACGTCCGCCGGGAACCCGGGCCTTGAGAAGCCTCTTCATAAAGATATTTCTCTGGTTCTGGCTTGCGGTCACTCTCGTCGGCGCGATCGGGGTGGTCATCGCCCTGCGGACGGACCCGAGGGCCGCGGCGATAGCCCGTCATGAAAGACAGCTTATGAGCGCCGGCAGAGGGGAAATAAATGCTTATGCAGCGGGAGGCCCCGGCGCGCTCGCCGAGGAAGAGGCCAGCGTCGAGCGGCAGACACGCATCCGGACCTTTCTTTATAAGGGGGGCGAAGGACCGCTCTCCGGCAGGATCGCTCCTCCCCGCGGTAATAGGCTGGCGGCGATGGCATCGATTACGGGTGAAGCCCAGTTCGGCCCGGGGAGAAGAGGATTCTGGTATGCGCTTCCGATGGGAGACGAATTTGTCCTTCTCGCCGAGATACCGCGCCTTTCGCCTATAGCCAGGATCCTCGATCCCCGGCAGATCGGGCTCAGGCTCTCGGTGACCTTCATAGTCGCGGGAGTCGTCTGTTATTTCCTTGCCCGTTCCCTGACTGCGCCGATTCTTCAGCTGCAGAAGGCGGCCCGCCAGTTTGCGGCCGGCGCGATGACCACAAGGGTCGGTCCTCTTCTCGGCGGCCGGAAGGACGAGATCGCAGACCTCGGACGGGACTTTGACATGATGGCGTCGCGTATCGGGACGCTCCTGGATGGCCAGCAGCGGTTGCTTCGGGACATATCCCATGAGCTGCGGTCGCCTCTGGCCCGACTCAATGTCGCGCTGGAGCTGGCGCGGCAGCGCTCAGGCGCCGAAGCTGCCAAGGCGCTTGACCGTATCGAACGCGAGGCGGAGAGGCTGAATCAGCTTATCGGAGAACTGGTTACGCTCACCTTGCTGGAGAGCGGGGCCGAAAAAATCGAAATGATGCCGGTCGATCTTTCATACCTGGTGCAGGATGTCGTGGACGATGCGAACTTCGAGGCACAGGACCGCAACCGCTCGGTGGAGATCGTGTCAAGTGAAGAAATCGCGGTCACCGGATCCGAAGAGTTGCTCCGCAGGGCCGTCGAGAATGTGGTACGAAACGCGGTCCGCTATACTGATGAAGGTACTGCAGTGGAAGTTGGCCTGTTCTGTCGTCAAGAGCGCGGGCGGGCGGCTGCTGTGATCAGGGTGCATGACCACGGCCGCGGAGTTCCCGAGGCCGCGCTTACGCAGCTCTTCAGGCCATTTTACCGCGTTGCCGATGCGCGCGACCGTCAGACGGGGGGGACCGGGATCGGTCTGGCTATCACCGAACGGGCGGTCAATCTGCACGGCGGGACTGTAGAGGCGTCAAATGATCCGGCAGGAGGCCTCGTTGTCGAGATAGAACTGCCCCTTGCCGGAGCTTCGTGCAAAGAACGATCCTAGGCCGCCGCAGTTCGCGCGAACCTGTTCAGTTCCGCTGCCCCGGGTCAGTACAGCAGGTACTTCGAGCGCAACGCGAGAAAATGGTCGATATCCTTTTCCCAGTGAAACGCGATTGATCGTGGGGACATGTCGTCCCTAAGGTACTGCAGGGTCCTGCGTGATCCGATGACGCCGAGTGTATCATCAAGACGGAATTTTTTTGGATATAGCTTATGGAGCGCCGCCACGATTTCGATGCCAGTGCGGGCTATGTCCAGCGCATTCCTGTTCATCAGCGTTATCCTGACTCCATGACACTCTTTGTTCTTATATTTGTCACTGTCCGGCGTAAACACTGTCGGAGTAAAACGCACCCCTTGGATCTTCCGGTCACTCAGATAGCGCGCGAGTTTTTGCCCGTCGATCCATGGGGCCCCCAGGAGTTCGAACGGCGTGCCCGTTCCGCGCCCGACGCTTACGTTTGCGCCTTCGACCATAGCAACGCCGGGGTAAAGAGTCGCCTCCGTGAGGCTGCGAAGGTTCGGTGAAGGGTTCGTCCACCGCAACCCTGTCTCGTCGAACCAATCGGAGCGCGCATATCCGGACATCCTGACCACGTGCAGGTCCGCGCCGATCCTGTTTTCACTATTGAACATCACTGCAAGCTCGCCGACTGTCATGCCGTACCGCACGGGCAGGGGGAAATAACCGGTGAAAGACCTCAAGTCCTTGTCCATTACAGGTCCCTGGACCGACATGGCATTAAGCAGGTCGGGCCTGTCAAGCACGTAGAGCGCGATCCCGTTTCCGGCAGCGGCCTCCATCGCATATCCAAGAGTAGTGATGTAGGTGTAGAAGCGGACACCCGCATCCTGGATATCGAATACGAGCGCATCAAGACCGGTGAGCATTTCCTCTGTCGGTCTCCTGACCTTGCCGTAAAGGCTGTATACCGGCAGCCCGGTGCCGGGGTCCGTTCCTGATTTGACCTTCTTGTCGTATGTGCCGGATAGACCGTGTTCAGGACTGAAGATCGCCTTGAGATGTACGCCCGGCGCATTAAGGAGGAGATCGAGAGTGCTGCGTCCCCCGGAGTCGAGACCGGTATTGTTGGTCACGAGTCCCACACGCAAGCCCTTCAGCGGCAGGAAATCTTCGGCCGACAGCACATCGATACCGGTCATCACCTTTTCGCCTGCCGGATCGCGCAGCGGTCCTCTTTTGGCGGGCTCATAAAAAGCCGCCGGAGAGTGCCCTTTCTCAGGAACCTGTCCGGCAGAGACAGACCTCAATGCCTCGGCAACGACTCTTTTGATCCCGGCCCGCAGTTCCTTTACGTCGCCTTTGCCGTCCGGATGGACGCGGTTAGTCAGGAGAATGATATACGTTTCTGTCACAGGGTCTATCCAGAGCGCGGTCCCCGTATAGCCCAGGTGCCCGTATGCCCCGGAAGAAGAAGATCCTTCGGCGTCGGCCCCGAGCGGAGGTTCAATCTCCCATCCGAAGCCCCGCAGTTTTTTCCCGCCGGTGGGCGACTGGGGCATGGTCATCTCCTCGACTGACTTAGGGCTGAGGATCTTTTTGCCCTGGTAGCTTCCTTTGTTCAGGAGCATCCGGGCGAAGCGGGAGAGGTCGTCTGCCGTCGAAAAAAGCCCGGCATGTCCTGCCACACCGCCCATGCGAAAACACGAGGGGTCATGTGCTTTTCCGCAGAGCATCTTGCCGCGGTAATACTGGGTGGGTGCGATGCGTCTCTGCAGGGAAACGGGAGGCAAAAAAGAGGTGTCTCTCATCCCGAGGGGTCCGAAGATATATGCCGAACAGTATTTGTCGAGGGAACGTCCCGAGACCCGCCGGACAAGTTCCCCCAGCACTTCAAAATTGATATCGCTGTAGATATACCCTGTCCCCGGGGGAATGACGGGCTTTTCTGCGACAATTTTCCGCATCGCATTTTTGTACCCGGACCACTGCGGCCTCAGGCTAAGGTCAGGGCGGAGTCCGGAATAATGCGTAAGGAGCTGTCTTACGGTGATCTTACCCTTTCCGTTTTTCCCGAACGCCTGCCAATAGCGGCCAACAGGGGCCTCGATGTCCAGCTTTCCTTTTTCGGCCAGCTGCATGATCGCGGTGGTGGTTGCGACTACCTTGGTCAGCGATGCGAGGTCGAATATGGTGTCTTCGGTCATCGGCACCTTCTCCGGTTCGAGTGCGCGGTAGCCGAAGGCCCGGCGGTAGACCACCTCATCCCGATTACCGACCAGGACAACGGCCCCCGGCGTCTTCCGGTCGCGGACCGATGTTTCTACGACATCGGCTATGGCTGCAAGCCGCTCGGCATGCAGACCTTGCAAAGGATGAGCGGCGGGCTCTGCGCGGACACCGGACGGGACGGCCAGCCCGCAGACAATGCATAGGATCGCCGGCAGGAATGATCTCATTTCCGCTTCCGCGTTCCTCGGCCCTCAGCCCTTCGGACCTTCAATACCCGCATATTTCCTGGGCGGAAATTCCCGTTTCAGTCCGGCATCCGTATACACGTTCCTCGGGTTCCAAAGCATCCAGCCGCCGGATCCGAACTCTTCGGCGCCATTTATCTGCTCCCTTATCCCGGGACCGTAGAAGTATCTCCTGTCGAATGCATAATCCCTGAACGCCTGCAGCCACGGCCTGAATCGGACGGAAGTAATCCCTGTCCGCTCCCGGGCCCTTTTCAGTGATAAGGAGATGATCTCCCGGGGGTGAGCAACCGGGTTCCGGTAGCCCGGTATGCCGAACTGAAACCCCGACGGGTAGAGCATCAGGGACAGGTAATCGACGCAGGGTGCGAGCTTTTCGATCTTCTGTCCGATCAGGGTATCGTTAAGGTTCCATGAAACGTACCCGAATATGTCCGCAGATACGAAGACATTGTAGGGCGCGAGTCGCCGTCCGGCCTCCGAAAGAAAGCCTGAAATGTATTTCACCCTATTTTCTTCCGTGTTCGGAACGCCGAACTGCAGACCCTTCTTGTCGGGAAAACGGACGTAATCGAACTGTATTTCATCGAAACCCTGGCGGGCCGCCTCGATGGCGATATCGATGTTGTAATCCCATACCTCCTTTTTTGAAGGGTCGACCCAGATCAGGTTCTCCCTGTCATGGAATATCCCGCCGCCTTGTGTCCGCACGGTCAGATTGGGGCGTGCGGCGCCGAGGAGGTTGTCTTTGAAGACAACGATGCGCGCAATGGTGTAAATGCCCTTTTCCCTCAGGGACCTGATCAATTCCCCCATGTCCCTTACGAGAATCGGTCTCTGCGCCCCGATTTCAGATGCAAGGGGGATGGAACTCCTGTAGGTGATGACTCCCCTGTCCCCCTTCACGTCTATTACGAGCGAATTGAGTTCGGTCTCCTTCAAAAGGTCGATCGCGGATTCCCGCAGTTTCCTGTCGCCTATCCCATAGGAAGTCAGGTAGAGGGCCTTCGGCGTGAAGGGCAGAAGGTATATATTTACCTGACGTCTGACCGGAGGGAAGGGTAGTCTCTGCTCTCCCCGTGCATAGCCGCAGGCCCGGATGCCGATTGTGGTACTCGGGTTCTTCAGGACAAACACGCCTCTGCCGTCTGTGTGGACGACCTCATTGTTCCCGGTTACAGTGGCGCCTTCAATCGGTTTCAGGGTCGAATAATCGAAGACCCTTCCCTCTGCGTAATCGGACGCCGACGCGGCAACCGCGAAGAAAAATACGACACAGACGATCATCGGTCTCAGAATAGTGACAACATTCTTTATAAAATCCCTCCTAACCTCCCTTTGCCCCCGCACACAGGCGGGTTCGCTCTCCTCGGCGAGTCGCCCGGGGCGACCGAGGAGAAAAAGGGAGGAATTATACCCCTCTTTGGTAAAGAGGGGCGAGGGGAGATTTTTTGAAAATGCAAATTCAATGTTGAGACCCTCAATATAAGAGATAATCCTTCTCCTGCCCTGCATCCTGCAATCTCCTTTCATGAAAAACACGATTATCCTTTCCGCGCCGGAGGCCGCCCCAGGAGCGTCTCGAAGGCCTTTCCCCGATCGGCATTGCGCATCAGATACCTGGGCAGTTTCATCACGTTGTCCCCGCCGGCCGCGTGCCTCCTCTCTATAGTGAACGCAGCGATGTACCCTGCGCCGGCCGCCTGTCTGACGAGTTCGTCGTCGCAGATCCCGAACGGCCATGCAAGCATGTCGATCCCGCCTCCGAGTTCCTTCTCCAGCCGGTCTTTCGATTTCCGCAGCTGCATCCCTGCAAATCTTTCATATTCGACCGATGTAAGCCTTTTTTTCTCTTTCGAGAAATTGGGATGCCAGAAAGTGTGACTCTGGATATCGAAGAGTCCGGTCTTTCTCATCTCCCTCAACTCATTCCACGTCATCGCATATGGGGCATTGGATATCGCGGAAGGGTAAATAAAAAGTGTCACCGGGACGCGATATTTCTTCACTAACGGCAGCATCTCGGTATACACCGATTTATGTCCGTCATCAGCAACGATCACCACGGACCCCGCGGGTGGAGGCGGTCCTTTTTTGAGGTAGTAGTCGACCAACTGTCTGAGGGGTATGACAGTAAAGCCGTTGGTCCTGAGATAATCCAGATGAGACCTGAATACCGCGGTCGTAACGGTCATGCTGTCCGAGACGACAGGTCCGAAACGGTGATAAAGAAGAATAGGGACACGGACTTCTCCCTGATAAGAGGCCCTTTGCTGAGGACCGCATTCCGCCGGGGGCGTCCGGAAAAAGGCGAGCAAGACAGCGACAATCAACAGAGACTTCAAAAAAGACCGCACCGCGTTAATCCCTTATTACTGCCAATTCTTTTATTTAGTAACTTCTTTACCTGGAAGCGTGTGTCCCTGAAGGCACCGTGTTCCTGCCGTAACTTTCTCCCGTTCCTTGAGGATTATAATATTAACACCGCATGACCGGGGCCCGGCCCGGCCATGCATGCCGATCCCCAGCCTTCAGAGAGCACCTAGCTGCTGCAGGGTCTGCAGCCTGCTCGGGTGGCGGAGTTTTCGCATCGCCTGGACCTCTATCTGCCGCACCCTCTCCCGCGTTATGGAGAGCCGCCTGCCGACTTCTTCAAGCGTATGGTCCCGCTCCGCTCCTATCCCGAACCGCATCCTGATCACTTTTTCTTCCCGATAGGTCAGCGTCTTAAGGATCTTGAGGAGATGCTTCGAGATCTCCTTCCTCTCGACTCCGGCATCCGGCAGGGGCGAGCCGCAGTCGCCGATGAAATCACCGATCACCGAGTCTTCTGCGCCCACCGGGGTCTCGAGCGCAACCGGCGTCCGGACCGCCTTGCAGACCTCTTCGACCTTCTTAATGGGAACGCCCAGCCTCTTTGCGATTTCCCGGTTACCCGGCTCCCGTCCCAGTTCCTGGGTCAATTCCCTGGAGGCCTTTGCCACCCGGTTGTAAAATTCCACTATGTGCACCGGGACCCTTATGGTCTTGCCCTGCTCCATGATCGCCCGTGTGATCGCCTGCCGTATCCACCACGTCGCATACGTGCTGAATTTGAACCCCATCTCATACTTGAATCTGTCGACCGCCTTCATGAGCCCTATATTGCCCTCCTGGATGAGATCGAGAAGGGGGAGGCCCCTGCCCACATAATGCTTGGCGACCGTGATGACCAGCCTGAGGTTTCTTACGATCAGTTCGTCCTTTGCTACAGCGATCGACCGCCGCGCCTCCGTGATCTGCACCCATTTTCCCTTCAGTGCTTCTATATTGTCCGTCATCCCGGACTCCGGCCGCCGGTTGTAGGTGCCGTCTGCTGTCCCGGCTTTTTCCATGATCCCGTCGAGGACCATCAGGCTCATTTCCAGGGCCTTCGATGCGGACTCTTCGTCGCGGTCATCGCCCATGTCGGCTTCGATTTTCTTGTACACGGGGAGGGAACAGACTATTTCCCGGATGAGCCTCTTGCCTTCCTCCACCTTTTTTGCGAGCTCTGTCTCCTCTTTTTTGGTCAGCACCGCGATGTCGCCCATGGAATTAAAATACGAGCGGACAAGGTCTTCCGTCCTCTCGCATTCCCGGGCGTCTTCATGTTCTTCCCCGACCTCAAGAAGTTCCGTGTCTACATCGGGAAGGTCGACATTATCCGGGAAGACGTCTTTTTCTTCCACTTCCCCGAAAAGTACTTCCCCGGCGTCCTCAATCTCGTCACACACCAGTGTGCCGCCGTGTTCCTCCCCGGCATGATTTTCTCCGAACATGTTGTTTCTTTTCATAGCGCTCCCTCTGTCTTTCTTCTTTTTCCTGAGCTAAATTGCGACCTTGAGGTTATCTCGCCTCGCAAATTAGCCTCGCCGTTATAGACCCGTTTCCGCAGAATTCGATTTGAGCTTATCTAAAAAAAAGGAAAAAGGATGTAATTCAGATCACAGTAGGGTTTTTTGTTGAATAGGGGGAGGCATTTACATTCCATACTGATTTGCGGTAACCTTTTGAAAAGTACTATGGAAAACATAAAAATCGAATTTCTCAAAAATATCGATCTCTTTTCGTCGCTTAACGACGATGAGCTGCTTCAGATAAGCCACAAGGTCGTGATCAAAGAATTCGTGAAGAACGAGGTGATCCTGCATGAAGAAGAGACGAATGAATTCATGTACATCATACTGCTCGGGAAGGTAAAGGTGGCGCAGACGACGGAGCAGGGGAAAGAGATCATCCTGGCGATCCACCAGTCCCAGGAGTTTTTCGGCGAGATATCCCTGATTGACGGAAAGACGTCTTCGGCGGCGGTCGCAGCGATGGAGGAGTCGCTGGTGGCGATCATATCGAAGACCAATTTTTATTCGCTTCTCTACAGTCAGCGGAAGGTGCTCGAAAACCTTCTCCGCATTCTCTGCTTCCGTCTGCGCGAGTCGTGGAAGAGGATACACATCCTCAACTTCAAGGACGCTCCTCAGAGGATCAGGATGCTGCTGAAGATACTGGCGGGGGAGAACGGAGAAAAGACCCCTGCCGGGATGAAGATCAACCTCAGGCTCACCCACCAGGAGATTGCCGACATGGCGGGACTGACGCGGGAGACCGTGACAAGGGTCCTGAATCAGTGGCGCAGGGAAGGGTTGATCACCATCCCCCGAAGTAGGAACATCCTTTTGAACGAAGTTTTTTTCGCAAAGGAGTAGAAGGGTCTTCAGCTCAACGATGGCCGGTTTATTACTCCGGCAACAAAATTCCGTAATGTGTCATTCTCTTGCTTCCAGTTTTTTCCTGGCCCTTGAGTTGCCGGGATCGATGATCAGCACCTTGCGGTATTCTTCCGCCGCCCTGTAAGGTATCCCGGCCTTTTCATATGTCTCTGCAAGTGTTATCTTGATGCCGGCGTCAGCCGGGAATAATGCTTCGGCCCTCCTCATCACCGACAGGGCGTCGTCCAGCATCCCGGTTTGCATGAAGTAGCGGTAAGCCTGATAAAAGTATGCGGGTCCCGGCCCCTTATCACTTTTCACAAGCCCTACGGCAAGACGGTATTCCTCCATGGCCGCGGCCCTGTTCCCTGTGCGGGCCAGATAGTCGGCGAAGAGGATGTGGGGCGCTGCCTGATCTGGAAGAACGGACCTGATTGCGGCATCATCCCACCCGGAGAGCACTAGAAGCGCGATATAATCCCTTGTGTTGTCTGGTTCAAGGGCGATCGCGGCCTTCAGATATTCGGACGCCTCTTGCCTCTTCCCCTTTGCAAGAAGCCACAGTGCGTAACTCCGGTAACGCCGCGGGTTTTCCCTGTCGCACCTCAGTCCGGCCAGGAAGAGGCGGTCGGCCCTGTCGTCCTCTCCGGCCTTTGACAGGACGGATCCGAGCGCCTGCAGGTACTCGCCGTCAGCGGGGGAAAGACGG
>Ga0316624_10000109_pt1 | contig 23174 bp, 21 predicted proteins | sample OWC_Aug_N3_C1_D5_FD_207657 | JGI IMG/M metagenome (GOLD analysis project Ga0316624, IMG submission 207657) | Wetland soil microbial communities from Old Woman Creek delta, Ohio, United States - OWC_Aug_N3_C1_D5_A | ecosystem: Environmental > Terrestrial > Soil > Wetlands | place: USA: Ohio... | reverse complement strand
ATCGCCGATGTCGCCCTGAACAAAGACGTGCCGCTTATCACCCTGCAGGCTGGCAAGGTTCTCCAGGTTGCCGGCGTAGGTCAATTTATCGAGGTTAACAACAATCTCGTTAGATTGCGCCAACCAGTCAATCACAAAATTACTGCCGATAAAGCCTGCACCACCCGTAACTAATATGCTCATCTGATCAAATTTTCCTGAAAATTGCAGCTATGAGGCCAAGTTATTCAAACTGCCTGACGATAAATAGCTGATTGATCCCGCGGGAACTTTCCCGCCTCATAAAACGCCGCCTCCCAAGGTCGACGTGAGACAGCCGTTATTTTACCCATACGGCGTCTCGGGTTGTAGAACATCTTGGTGTAATCGACATCCGTCCTCGCCCCAACCACTGCGAGAGGCTTTCGGCAATCGCGTTGCCGCAGCGGCTCACGCTGCCTGCCAAGTTGTGCGCCTTGAGGAAGAAGGGCCAATAATAAATCGCTGATCTGACTAGCAGCCATTCGGCGACTAGTTAGATCAGCCAATCACAGCGGCGAAATAAACACGCTCTCGCGCAATTTCTTCAACTGGTCGCGCAGTTGCGCAGCCTTCTCGAACTCCAGATTCTTCGCAGCCTGCAGCATCTCCTTCTCCAGCCGCGCGATCTCCTTTGACACTTCCTTCTCGCTCATCGAGAGATACTTCGCCTGCGTCTGCGCCACCTTCAGTGCCTTGCGCTCGGCGTCCATGTCGTACTCGGTATCGATGATGTCCTTGATGCGCTTGACCACGGATTGCGGCGTGATGCCGTTCGCCTCGTTGTAGGCCATTTGCTTGGCGCGGCGGCGGTCGGTCTCGTCTATGGCCTTGCGCATCGAATCGGTGATGCGGTCAGCGTACAGGATGGCGGTACCGTGCAGGTGGCGCGCGGCGCGGCCTATGGTCTGGATCAGCGAGCGCTCGGAGCGCAGGAAGCCTTCCTTGTCCGCATCGAGAATGCCGACCAGCGACACTTCGGGAATATCCAGGCCCTCACGCAGCAGGTTGATGCCGACCAGCACGTCGAACATGCCCAGGCGCAGGTCGCGAATGATCTCCACGCGCTCCACCGTCTCCACGTCCGAGTGCAGGTAGCGCACCTTGATGCCGTGCTCGGAGAAGTATTCGGTGAGGTCTTCGGCCATGCGCTTGGTCAGCGTGGTGACCAGCACGCGCTCGCCCTGCGCGATGCGCGCATTGGCCTCGCTCATCAGGTCGTCCACCTGGTGCGTGGCTGGGCGGACCTCGATGGTCGGGTCAATCAGGCCGGTTGGACGCACCACCTGCTCCACCACTTGCCCGGTGTGCTCGGCCTCGTACGTGGAGGGCGTGGCGGAAACGAAGACGGTCTGGCGCATCACCTTCTCGAACTCGTCGAAGCGCAACGGACGGTTGTCCAGCGCGGAAGGCAGGCGGAAGCCGTAGTTGACCAGGTTCTCCTTGCGCGCGCGGTCGCCCTTGTACATGCCGCCGATCTGCGGAATGGTGACGTGGCTCTCGTCGATGATCATCAGCGCGTTGGGCGGCAGGTAGTCCATCAGCGTCGGCGGGGCTTCGCCCGGGCCGCGCCCGGAAAGATGGCGCGAATAGTTTTCGATGCCCTTGGTAAAGCCGATCTCGGCCAGCATCTCTAGGTCGTGGCGCGTGCGCTGCTCGATGCGCTGCGCTTCCACCAGCTTGTTCTCTTTCACGAAGAAGGCGATGCGCTCGGCCAGTTCCACCTTGATGGTCTCGATGGCATGCAAGGTCGTCTCGCGCGGCGTCACGTAATGGCTGGAGGGATACACGGTGTAACGCGGCACGCGCGTCTGGATATGGCCGGTGAGCGGGTCGAACAATGCCAGCGACTCCACTTCGTCGTCGAACAGCGTCAGGCGTAGCGCGTTCTCGCTACTTTCCGCCGGGAAGATGTCGATTACATCGCCGCGCACACGGAAGTGGCCGCGGCTGAATTCAATGTCGTTGCGTTCATACTGCATGGCGACCAGGCGCTGGATCACATCGCGCTGCGTCACCTTCTCGTGCTCGCGCAGATGCAGGATCATGCCGTGGTAATCCACCGGGTCGCCGATACCGTAGATGGCCGAGACCGTGGCGACGATCACGCAGTCCTGCCGTTCCAGCATCGACTTGGTAGCAGACAGGCGCATCTGCTCGATCTGCTCGTTGATGCTGGAATCCTTCTCGATGTACACATCGCGCGACGGCACATAGGCCTCGGGCTGGTAGTAGTCGTAATAGGAAACGAAATACTCCACCGCATTCTCGGGGAAAAACTCGCGCATCTCGGAATACAGCTGCGCCGCCAGCGTCTTGTTCGGCGCCATGATGATGGCCGGCCGCCCGGTGCGCGCGATCACGTTGGCCATGGTGAAGGTCTTGCCGGAGCCGGTCACCCCCAGCAGCGTCTGGTAGGCGAGACCATCCTCGATGCCTTCCACCAGTTGCGCGATGGCCGTAGGCTGGTCGCCCGCCGGTTCGAACGGCAGGTGCAGCAGGTAGGGGCTATCGGGGAAGGTGATGGTTTTCATGGTCGGTCGCGTATTGTACGGGGAATGGTTCAATTGCTAAACCACAATGCTTGAAGGATACTGCAATGCAGTACAAGTCTGGGTGACTTCAGGAAACCGTGATCTATTTTCAAGTTGGGCGTTATAGCCCATCTAGCTGGTGTAGCTAAATGCGCAAACTCATTCGCTCCCTTGAAGAGCATCAGCTTTCAGAAAGATTTACCAGAGACGACTGGAGCATTGCCGCACAAAGTGCGTTCGCACCTTATGTTCGCCGTCGGCGGCAACTAAACGAGCACATTGATTCGTTCCATATTGAGTTAAGAAATCTCGCGAGAATTGCCTTATTCCCCGAGTACACACATCTTCTTTCTTGGTGTTTACGCTTGCATCGTCGGGTTCTACGGCTTGATCGCCAAAAGGCGTATGAGAACCTTCTAAAGCTATTTCCCAACATGCAGACATCAGATGACCGCTGGCTGAATATGTTTGAAATATCATCACCTCTTGAGGCTGATGCCGCTATTCATGATCAGGTTTATCAGCTGTTCTCAACAATTGATGGTGTAGCGGAAGGCTGCTTCAAACCCCAACTTCAGATTCTGTTTTCGTTCGCACAGAGAGACTCTGGAAAACCTTGGCCGAATGATGTTACGAAGATGGATTTCGGTGCTCTTATTGGCGAATTTCCAGCCGCTTTGCGAGGACAGGTTCCACTGCTACTGGCGGATCCAGATTTGTCTATTCCAATTAACCAGTGGCGCAATATTGCAGCGCACAAAACTTTCCAATTAGTTGGACCGAAAACAATAGAAATAACCTATGGAAAGGGAACCGCTCAAGTTCATCGGCTCGGTTTTCATCGACTAAGGAAAGTATGGCACTGGCTTCTCAGAATTCACACGGCAGCGAGGCTGGCCAATACGATTACCTATATCGAACACATGCCGGAATTTCACGCGCTCGGAATTCCAACAATCGACATGCGTTTGTCTACCACACTGCTAAATATCGCTCACGGACTATCGACGGTTGGCTTCGAGAGTGTTGGGTGGCAGTACGTGAAACGTGATGGCATCCTTACGGTAAAGGATCGCTTGGGCCGACCGCCACAGAACGCGCTAATCCACGCCTCTCAAATCCTCGACCAACTTAGCGTTGGAATACTTCTTGATCCTTCCACGCGAAATAGGCTGGATCGAGCAGGGATTTCTTTGGTTCTACATGACGGAGTACGCTTTGGCTCCGCGTTTGTTCCAATTCAAGTCGCCGACGCGTTTACTCGTCGCAAGATCAACCAAAACGAATACATGGATCATATTCAGTGGGTAATCGAAAAACCGACGAGCTAATACCCTCGAATTAATTAACTAAAAGGGACAGCATCACATTTGTTCAAGTTTCAAGCGTGCCAAGGGGGCCTGAAGGTAGAACCGCGCCAATAGGCCGTATACCGCCGGATATTCCTGCTGCAACAGGTCAGGCGCCTCGAAGAAGTATTCGGAGAGGACGGCGAAGAATTCGGCCGGACTCTCGGTGGCGTATGGATCGATAACCGTGTCTTCGCCATCGTCGACGCGGCGGCAGAGGTCATCGTAGGCGGACTGGAAATCGCGCGCCCAGTCTGCCGGATCGATGCCGGAATGCAGTGGCGGCCGGCCGTTCGCGTCGCTGTTCTTCATGTCCAGCTTGTGGGCGAATTCGTGGATCACGACGTTGAAGCCCTCGCCTTGCCCGGAGTGCTCCACGTCCTGCCAGGAGAGCACCATCGGACCGCCCTGCATCGCCTCGCCGCTGCGCGCATCGCGGACATGGTGGACGACGCCGACCTCGTCCATCTGCTCGCCGTCATAGATGAACTCGCCCGGATAGACCACGATCTCGCGCCAGCCTTCGTACCAGTCGTAGCCAATGTTCATTACCTTGGCAGCGCCGCGAAGGCGGCGATGGCGGTGGCCATGCCGTCGTCCACCTCGATCCCGCCGGCCCCGGAGAACGCCTTGTCGGCCAGCAGACGGATCGCCAGCTCGCGCAACCGCGCCCGCTCTGCGGCATCCAGCCCGTCGAACAGAGGCAGCCCCATGACCGCCTGCCAGGTTTCCTCGTCCAGCGCATACTCCTCCTTACCACCGAACAGGCTGGCAAGCAGCGCCATGGGAATATGCTTCGCGTCACGCCCGCGCATGCTCCGTTCCCTCTTTCAAATCGCCGCCCATGGTAGCAAGAACCCACGGTCCCGGAGCCGAATTGTTTTGAGGTGGCCGCTAATTAAAGGGGCAGGTTCGCAGCAGTTACTCAGACCTCGCTGACTCCCAGGCATGAATTGCCTGCTTTCGAGTCACTCCCCAGTGGTAGCCACCAAGCTTGCCGCTTTGTTGAATGACGCGATGGCATGGGATCAGGAATGCGACAGGGTTTGCGCCAACGGCAAGCCCGACGGCTCGCGCGGATTTCGGATGTCCAATTGCGGTTGCTAGCTGGGAGTAGCTCATTACCTTTGCTGGAGGTATCTGTAGCAGTGCTTTCCACACGCTGATCTGGAAGTTCGTTCCGGTAACATGCAAAGACAACGGGCGATCCAGATTCTTTTCCCTGCTGAACATGGCCTTGATCACTTCAAGCGTTCGTTGCCGGTTTTCGTGCAGCCGCGCATGGGGCCATTTGTTACGCAAGACCGTCAGATGTGCATCGATTTCCATGTTCTCCAAAAACGAAAAATTGCAGATGCCTCTGGGGGTGATGGCGATAAACGCCCTGCCAAATGGAGTGTCGTGTACAGCATACTCAACAGTCAAGCCCGCGCCTCCCATTTTGTACTCCCCTGGTGTGACTGCCTCCAGATGAACGAAGTGGTCATATAAACGCGAACCACTGCTCAGCCCAAGGGAATCTGAAACTTCAAGTATTGATTTCGATTCGCTCAGCAATTGTTTGGCGCGCTCCAGTGTAAGCACCTGAAGGAATCGTTTGGGAGTCACGCCGGCCCAGCGACTGAACAGACGCTGGAAGTGGTAGGGACTCAGATTTACGTGGGCCGCAATTTCATTCAGGGTTGGTTGGCTATCAACCCTGTGGGCAATGAATTCGATGGCATCTGCGATACGTTCATAGTCTGTCATGTGGATATTCCATTGGGATATGCTCCAGCATGAGTGAAGTATGGAGGTCGAAGCACTCATCGGCGACCCGAATCTTGCTAAGTTTTAGCCATTCACAGCCACGCCGCCCCTCTCACCCCGCTTGAATCACCAAAGCGATGCTTCACCAGCCTGGTATCCACCCGATCCGAAAACACCCAGCGCCCCCATAGTTTGGGCACGTTGGTATACAGCCGCTCGATGTTGGACATGCCGCCGCCCAGCACGATGACATCCGGGTCGAGGATGTTGATGACGTGCGCGAGGGAGCGCGCGAGGCGGTTCTCATAGAGTTGCAGGCTGCGCTCACAAACGGCGCCTTCCTCCCCCTCCGCACACGCCACGATCTCTTCGGCGCTCAGCGATACGCCAGTCTCTTGATGATGCAGTTTCATCATGCCCGGCCCGGAGAGGAAGGTCTCGATGCAGCCTCGCTTGCCGCAGTAGCATTGCGGGCCGGGGAGTTCATGCGCCTCGGGCCAGGGCAGCGGGTTGTGCCCCCACTCACCGGCGATGCCGTTGGGGCCGGTGAGAATGTGGCCGTTGACCACAATACCCGCGCCGACGCCGGTGCCGAGAATGACGCCGAACACCACACTCGCGCCCGCCGCTGCACCGTCCGTCGCTTCGGAAAGCGCAAAGCAGTTGGCGTCGTTGCTGATCTTCACCGGCCGTTGCAGCAGAGCTTCAAGGTCTTGCAGGATGGGCTGGTCGTTGAGCACGGTGGTATTGGAGTTCTTCAGCCGCCCGGTTGCGCGTGAAAGCGCGCCGGGAGTGCCGATGCCGAGCGAGCCGCGTTGCCCAAGTTTCGCTTCTGCGTCGTGCACCAGCGTGGCGATAACCTGCAATGTGGCGGCATAATTCCCACGTGGAGTAAAGACGCGGCGGCGCAGAAGCTCCTTGCCGCTGTCGTCGAGGGCGATGATTTCAATCTTGGTGCCGCCGAGGTCGATGCCGAGTCTCATGATTTTTCTTTCCCAACCTGCAGCCAGAAGGTCACCGGGCCGTCGTTGATGAGGCTCACTTTCATGTCCGCCCCGAACACGCCTGCAGCAACTCTGGGAAGGGATTCCCGCGCCGCAGACACGAAATGTTCGAACAGCGCTGCGCCCTGCTCCGGCGCAGCTGCGGATGAAAAGCTGGGCCGCGTGCCTTTGCGGGTGTCGGCGGCCAGCGTGAATTGCGGCACCAGCAGCAGTTCGCCGCCGATGTCGGTGAGCGACAGGTTCATCTTGCCTTGCAGGTCGGGAAAGACGCGATAGCCCAGGATGCGCTCGATCAGACGCTGCGCAGTCGTTTCGTCGTCGTGTTTCTCGACGCCGACCAGCACCAGCAGGCCGCGCCCGATCTGCCCGACGAGGCAACCCTCCACGACTACGCTCGCTTCGCTCACGCGTTGTATCAGTCCGATCATGTTCTCAACTCTTCACGATAAAGCCACCGCGCCGAATTCTACTCACTAACCGGATCGCGCCCGAAATGATTTCTGCGCCCTACCTCCGCAATTGCCCCCATCGCCGCGCCAACACCTCCCAGGGTAGGTGCATACCTACCTTGACACACTCGCCCCCCGGTCCTACCCTGAATCGAATCAGCGCATCAGCGAAGTGCAACGGTTTCCACCACGATTATCTTCGTGCAAAAGTGCTCCACAAGTGATGGAGGCACCATGACATCAAGTTCATCCTGCGTACATCTCAAGACGATTGCATCCGTCAAACACGCGGAACGCCATGTGTGCGAGGAGTGTATCAAGACCGGCGACGAGTGGGTTCATTTGCGTACCTGCCAGACCTGCGGCGTAACGTTGTGTTGCGATAGCTCGCCCAATCGCCACGCCACCAAGCATGCGCTGGCAAGCGCGCACCCCGTAATCGCTTCGGCCGAGCCGGGAGAACGCTGGCTATATTGCTATCCGGATGATGCCTTTGCCGAATACTGACGTCGCATTGCGTTTGAAGGAGGGATCATGGACTTTCAGACGGCCCCCCGCACCGAAACATGGCCAGGTTTGCCGCTTGAAGCCTGGAGCGACACTTGTGCGACCCTGCACATGTGGACACAAATCGTCGGCAAAGTTAGGCTGGTTCAAAGTCCATGGATCAATCATTCCTGGCATGTCGCGCTGTATGTCACCGCCAGAGGCCTCACCACTACGCCTATCTCCTATGGAACGCGGACCTTCCAGATCGATTTCAACTTCATCGCCCATCAGTTGACGATACAGGCCAGCGACGGCAGCACCGGCGGTCTTCCACTCCGGCCTCAGTCGGTGGCGGCGTTCTATGCACAGCTGATGAAGGAAATGGATCGGCTCCAGCTTCACGTCAAGTTGCGCGTGACGCCGTGCGAAATCGCCGATCCCCTGCCGTTTGATCTGGACGAAACGCACTGTGCCTATGATAAGGAATACGCCGCCCGGTTCTGGCGAATCCTGGTTCAGGCTGACCGGGTGTTCAAGCAGTTTCGCGCCCGCTTCATTGGCAAATGCAGCCCCGTGCACTTTTTCTGGGGTGCGCCGGATCTGGCTGTGACGCGGTTCTCCGGACGTGCGGCGCCCCGGCATCCCGGCGGAATTCCGGGGCTGGCTGACTGGGTGACGCGTGACGCGTACTCGCATGAAGTCAGCAGTTGCGGGTTCTGGCCGGGGGGCGGATCGGTTCCCTATCCGGCGTTCTATTCCTACGCGTATCCTGAACCAGCCGGGTTCGCCGATGCGCCAATCAAGCCTGCCGCTGCCTTCTACAGCAAGGATTTTCGCGAGTTCATCTTGCCCTACGAAACCGTGAGACAGGCGGTGTCGCCGGACGATACGCTGCTCGATTTTCTGCAGACCACTTATGAAGCGGCCGCCAAACTCGGCAAGTGGGATCGTGCCACGCTTGAGCGCGACAATTATCCGATTGCTCTGCCTGGAGACGAAGGGCAATAGATTCTGCGCCCAGGAGGTTGATCATGAAATTCGACAAGGAAAGATTCAAGGCCGCAAAACCTTTCGCACGGGCGATCATACTCACGGCCGATAGGTTCGAGGATTTTGAGCTCTTCGTTCCCTATTTCCGCTTTATGGAAGAAGGCATCGCGGTTGATGTGGCGGCCCCGGCGAAAGAAAAGATCACCGGGGAAAACGGCTACTTCTTCGAAAATGTGGACCTCACCATCGATGAGGTCGATCCGCAGGACTATGATCTGCTGTTCATCCCCGGCGGGCACCCGCAGGGAGCGCCTGCTACGGTTCGCAAAAGCAAAAAGGCGCAGGAAATCGCACGCGCGTTTTTCCAGGCCGACAAACCAGTCGCAGCGATTTGCCACGGGCCCTATCTGCTGGTTTCCGCAAATGTGGTCGCCGGCAGACATCTCACCTCATTCTGGGGCGACGGCGTGCCCGACGAAATCAGGGCCGCCGGAGGGATATATTCGGACCAGGATGTCGTCGTTGACGGCAACCTGGTCACCTCCCGCTGGCCCATGGATCTGCCCGCATTCATGCAGGAAGTGATGCGGATGACCAGGGAGGTAAAGAAATAGCCTAGGCATTGCCGATGCACAAGTGGGGGCCAACGTGACGATGATTGATCCAGCATTGATCGAACGTTTCCAGACGGTCCGCGCCAGATCGGAGGCTCTGTGCGCGCCGCTGGAGGTCGAGGATTACTGTGTCCAGGCCATGCCCGATGTGAGTCCGCCGAAATGGCATCTGGCGCATGTGACGTGGTTCTTCGAGACGTTCATCCTCGTGCCGTTCGCCCGGCAATATCGCATGCTGCACGACGAGTATGCGCACCTGTTCAATTCCTACTACGAAACGGCCGGCACTTTCTTCCCCAGGCCGCAGCGCGGCACGCTGTCCCGCCCCACGGTAGCCGAGGTGTATCGCTATCGCAGCCACGTCGATCATGCGCTGCTGGAATTGCTGGCAAACCCGCCAGCGCAACATGCCACAGAAATTCTGGAGCGCGTGCGGCTGGGCATCGAGCACGAGATACAGCATCAGGAATTGCTGCTGATGGATACCCTGTACAACTTCTCCATCAACCCGTTGCGGCCGGCTTACCACAATGTGGCCATTCTGCCCGCGACTACGCCAGCCCCGAACATGGACTGGCAGAAATTCACCGGCGGGATCGTCGAGATCGGCCACGACGGGAATGGATTTTCGTACGACAACGAGCGTCCCAGACACCAAACGCTGTTGCAGGATTTTCACCTCGGCACACGGCTGGTCACCAATGCGGAATATCTGGATTTCATTGATGACGGCGGCTATCGGCGCGCCGAGCTGTGGCTTTCCGATGGGTGGCGCACCGTCAATGCTCAACAATGGCAAGCGCCTTTGTACTGGTTCAGTTCCGGCAATGGCTGGAAGCATTTCGACCTGACCGGTGCGCACGCCTTGCGCATGAACGAGCCAGTATCGCACCTGAGTTACTACGAAGCCGATGCCTATGCACGCTGGGCAGGCAAACGCCTGCCGACCGAGGCGGAATGGGAACATGCGGCAAGCACGCAAGCTATCGCCGGCAACTTCCTCGATGGCGGATTGTATGTGCCTCAGCCCGCACCAGACGCGATACCCGCCAGGCCAGCCCCCCTCTCCCCAACCCTCTCCCAAAGGGAGAGGGAGCACTGGAACCGTCACCTCAATCCTCTCCCGCGAGCGGGAGAGGAGGCGAACGAGAAAATCAATCGTCAAATCGTGAATCGCTACGCGAATTCAAAAATTCTGCAACTGTATGGTGATCTGTGGGAATGGACGCAGAGCGCGTACCTGCCCTACCCCGGCTTCCGCCCGCTGCCCGGCACGCTGGGCGAATACAACGGCAAATTCATGAGCGACCAGATGGTGCTGCGCGGCGGATGCTGCGTCACACCGCAGGATCATATTCGCGCGAGCTACCGCAATTTCTTCCGGGCGGCAGACCGCTGGATGTTCTCCGGGCTGCGCCTGGCGGAGGACGCATGACGCGCGGCGAATCGCCCGTATCGTTGCCGGCAAAGGGCAAGGATGATTTCCTCGACTGCGTACGTACCGGTTTGCGCCAGCAACCCAAGGCCATCCCGCCCAAATTCTTCTACGACGCGCGGGGTTCACATCTGTTCGACATGATCTGCACCACGCCAGAGTATTACCTCACGCGCACCGAAACCGGCATCCTCGAGCGTCATGGCGCCGAAATGGCGGAGTTGATCGATGCTTCGTGCGTGCTGATCGAACTGGGCAGCGGCAGCGCCATCAAGACGCCGTTGCTGCTGCAGCATCTGGCCGACGACGCGGTATACGTGCCGATCGACATCTGCGAACCGCATTTGCGGCAAAGCACCCGGCGGCTGCAAACGATGTTCCCGGCGATGCACATGCAGCCGTTATGCATGGACTACACACTCATGCCCCACGATGCACTCAGACACCATGCCGGCCGGCGGCGTGCGGTCTACTTTCCCGGTTCGACCATCGGCAATTACACGCCGGAAGATGCAGTTGACTTGCTCAAGCATGCCGCAAGCCTGGTCGGCGGCGATGGCGCATTGCTGATCGGCGTGGACTGCAAGAAATCGCCAGACTTGCTCAATGCGGCCTACAACGATGCCGCCGGATACACCGCCGCCTTCAATCTCAATCTGCTGGCCCGCATGCAGCGAGAGCTGGACGCCCGGCTCGATATGGACAAGTTTGCCCACTATGCCTATTACAACGCGGCCTTGGGACGCATCGAGATGCATCTGGTCAGCCGCTGCAATCAGGCTATTCGCATCGGGAAAGAATCTTTCCAGTTTAAGGAAAACGAAACCATCCACACCGAGAATTCGTACAAATATACCGCGCATGAATTCCAGCAACTGGCTCATGCGGCGGGCTGGCATCTCAAGGCGACATGGGGCGACCATGATGGCCTGTTCAATGTGCACTACCTGAGCCAGTCCGCGACGGCGCCGCGCCATCTGATTCCTCAGTCGCCCTGACCGGAGGGCGACAGGCAAACCTTCATCAAAGCCGCAGCAAGAGATTCGACGGCATCTCGCCACGCAGCCGTCAAGCTGCTACCCTTGGGAAAACCAAGCATCATGCCTTTCCGGAACGGAAATCGAGATGTCAAAACTGAAACTGCATTGGCAAATACTCATCGCACTGCTGCTTGCGGTCCTGGCCGGCACGCTGGCCGGAACGGATACGGCGCTGTTTGGCGTGCGCTTTTATGCGGTGTTCGACTTCATCGGCACGCTGTTCCTGAATGCGCTGAAGATGCTGATTGTGCCGCTGGTGGTGGCGTCCATCATTGTCGGCATGTCCGGAGTTGGTTCGGACGGCACGTTCGGCAAGATCGGGCTGAAGGCGCTGGTGTATTACGTTGCCACCAACCTGTTGGCTATTCTGGTCGGACTCGCCGTCGTGAACATCGTGGCACCGGGCATGGTGGATGGCGCACCCGCGAAGGATTTGATCGGCTTGTCGGCGAATGCCGATGAGGTGGCCGCGAGGATTGAAGGCAAAGGCACAGCCGATCTCGCCGGGATATTCCTGCGCATGGTGCCGGCCAACGTGGTTGCGGCGGCCGCGGACGGGCAGATGCTTGGGTTGATTTTCTTCAGCATGCTGTTCGGTTTTTTCATGACAAAAATCGAGGGGCCTTACGCGGAAATCCACAACAAGTTCTGGCATGGCCTGTTTCAGATAATGATACAGATCACCGCCTGGGTGATGATGTTTGCGCCGATAGGCGTGTTCGGATTGGTCGCCAAGGTGGTGGCCAGCACGGGCTATGGCGCTTTCGAGCCGCTGGCGTGGTTCTCTGTCAGCGTGCTGGCGGCGCTGGCGCTGGACTTCCTGGTGGTACTGCCGCTGCTGCTGTTTTTTGTCGGCCGGGTCAATCCGCTGCGCCAATACCATGCGATGGCACCGGCCCTGCTGACGGCCTTTTCCACCAGTTCCTCTGCCGCCACGCTGCCGCTGACCATGGAATGCGCGCGAAAAAATGCGGGTGTTTCCACCCGCATTACCAGCTTTGTGTTGCCGCTGGGTGCGACGGTCAACCTGGCCGGCACGGCATTGTATGAGTGCGTGGCCGCAATGTTCATCGCGCAGGCTTACGGCGTGGAGCTGGGTTTCGTGCAGCAGTTCACCATTGTACTAATGGCGCTGATCACCTCCATCGGCGTGGCCGGAATTCCATCGGGCAGCCTGGCCGCCATCGCCATCATCCTGACCGCGGTCGGCCTGCCGGTTGAAGCCATCGGCCTGATCCTCTGCGTGGATCGCGTGCTCGACATGTGCCGCACTTCGGTTAATGTATTCAGCGATGCCTGCGGGGCAGTGATCATCGCGCGCCTGACCGGAGAGGCTGGCGTGCTCGGCGAGCCGTCTTTGCTGCAAGCCAAACAACAGCTCTGACAAGGCTGTTCCGCTGACTGAACACTCATGCGCCTTCTCGCTGATCTGATTCTCGTCATCCATGCCTTGTTCGTGGCATTCGTTATTCTGGGACTGATGGCGGTCATCCTTGGCGGGTATCGGCGCTGGGGGTGGGTCAGGAACCGATGGTTCAGGACTATCCACCTGCTGGCGATCGGGAGCGTAATTGCAGAGTCGTGGCTTGGCTTGGCGTGTCCGCTTACCCAATGGGAGAACTGGTCAAGAGGGGCAGCCGGTGGCAATGCCTATTCCAGTTCTTTTATCCAGCACTGGCTGCATGAAATCCTATTCTATGATCTTGCCCCTTGGGTCTTCGCGGTTGCATACACGGCATTTGGAATCCTGGTGTTGATTGCCTGGCTATTCGTGCCTCCAAACCCTATGCGAAACAGGGCAATAAGAAGCAACAAGTAGCGGCGCACTATCTTCCCTGAGGCCGCATGTTCCCTCCCGATTCATTCTTTCTCGGCTGCAGGTATAATTCGCGCCAACGTTCAAAACCCAAGGAAATATCGTGTCACTTTCTACCCGCGTACAAGCCATCAAACCCTCTCCCACTCTTGCCGTTACCGCTCGTGCAGCAAAACTGAAGGCAGAAGGCAAAGACATCATCGGACTTGGCGCGGGCGAGCCGGATTTCGATACGCCGCAGCACATCAAGGACGCCGCCATTGCAGCGATCAACAAGGGCATGACCAAGTACACCCCGGTCGGCGGCATTCCCTCGCTGAAGCAGGCGATCGTCACCAAATTCAAGCGCGACAACGGCCTGGACTATACCGCGAAGCAGATTCTGGTCTCCTGTGGCGGCAAACAAAGCTTCTTCAACCTGGCGCTGGCGGTGATCAATCCGGGCGACGAGGTGATCATTCCCGCGCCATATTGGGTATCGTATCCCGACATCGTGATCATCGCGGAAGGCAAGCCGGTCATCGTGCAGGCCGGCATCGAGCAGGGTTTCAAGTTGACACCGGCGCAGCTGGAAGCAGCGATCACGCCGAAGACCAAGATGGTGGTGATCAACAGCCCAAGCAATCCGTCCGGTGCGGTGTATACGCTGGAAGAGCTGAAGGCACTGGGCGACGTGTTGCGCAAGCACCCGAATATCCTCATCGCCACCGACGATATGTACGAACACATCGCGCTGACCGATGCAAAGTTCGCCAACATCCTGAACGCCTGCCCGGACCTGTACCCGCGCACCATGGTGCTGAACGGCGTCTCCAAGGCATACGCCATGACCGGCTGGCGCATTGGCTATGCGGCCGGACCGGAGAACATCATCACGGCAATGGAAAACGTGCAGTCACAAAGCACGTCCAACCCGACCTCGATTTCGCAAGTGGCCGCCGAAGCAGCGCTGAACGGCGACCAAGGCTGCATTACGCCGATGCTCAAGGCGTTCCGTGAGCGTCATGTGTATGTGGTGAATGCTTTGAACAAGATACCCGGCCTGCACTGTGTCATGGCTGGCGGTGCGTTCTACGCCTTCCCCGATGCCCGCAAGGCCATTGCCACGCTGCACCAGAAGGGCACCATCAAAGAAGCAACTGACATTGCGCTTTCCGAGTATCTGCTGGTGGAAGCCGGTGTTGCCGTGGTTCCCGGCTCCGCCTTCGGCAGCGATGGCTACATCCGTTTATCCTTCGCCACCTCGATGGAAAACCTCACGAAAGCGCTGGAGCGTATAGCGAAGGCGCTTTCGTAAGGTTTCGGCGAAGGCTAACCTTCTCCCCGCAAGGGGGAGGCCGTGGTTGTAAAGCCACTAAAGTGACAACAACCACGCACAGGTTATGCCGGAGCCACAACCACAAGAACACATTGGAGCGCATGGCCAAGGCCTTGGCGTAGTTTTCTTGCCCCGCTGCAGGACGGCAGTCGGGAGCACCAGCAGCCCCTCGCCATCAATCAAGTTAGTCTCACGAACCTGCCTTGGTTGGTCAACCGCAGTCAAAACAAAACCGGACAGCACATCTGAAGTGCTGTCCGGCCTGTTCAAACTAGTTTAGATAGCGTCAGCGCCCTGCGCGCAACTTCGGCTCTGCAAGCGAGCCATACAAGGTCAGCAAACTGGTGCCTGCACGCGCCTTGATCTCGGCGTTGAACTTGCCGCCGAGTTCGTCGCCCGACGATACGTTGAATGAACCGTTGGCACTCAGCGTCCCCGAGACGATCTTCAGTTGGCTGAAACGGCATGTGCCATTGTCCAGGTCCACCAGACCGATCATGTCGTCAAAGTTGGTACGGCCGCCCTTGGGGCTCTCGCGGCTCGACGAGCGTGCCGTCTCGGCCATGTCAAAACTGCTGATCGTGCCGTTCTTCACGTTGAACGAGCCGTCCAGACGCGGAGTCTCTCCAAGTTGGGACAGCTTCGCGCCATTCAGCGCGAATGTACCTTCCCCGTATAGGTCGCCCTCGACATGGTATTTGGGAAACATCTTGGCCAACGCAAACGTCTTCGCTTCGAAGTGGCCCTGCAATTGCCAGTCTTTTTGCCAATTGAGCTTGGCGCTTCCCAGCAATATGCCGTTATAGAGATGCCCATTCATTTCGGTGAAATTTACCTCGCCGTCGCTCAGGTCTCCTTTGGCACTGAGATCACTGAACACAATACCCGGCAATATCGGCAGGCTGCTCTCCTGTATGTTGAAGCTTAGTTGCCAGCGCCCCTGATTGGCTTGCAGATCGACACCAAGTTTATTGTCCTCGCTGTGCAGCGCTACCCTGCTGAACGAGCCCTGAGCATCGACATCAGCCACGCCGCTCAGGCTTGGCACCGCAATTTCGTCGGTCACGATCTTCACGCGCCGCAGGGTCACTTGACGCACTGGGTAGTGCGCGTTGGCACCCAGCAATTTCAGGCCCGCAGTCTGCTTGCCGAGGTCACGCCCCTGGATGCTGACATCCTGCAACTCGAGATTGTTGACGGTCTTGGCCGCAGAGAGTAACGAGAGCGGATCAAAATTCAGCACGACGCTGCCAAGCTTGATTTCTTGCGCCCCTCCCACGGTCACGTTCTGCAATTGCAGTCTGGGCGGCAACGAAGTCGCACTCATGCCGCCGATATGCACCGGCTGTTTCAATTGTGCGGAAAGCTCTTGCTCCAGCGGAGAGATATAGTCCTTCAGCGGGTAAACATAGGGCAGCACCACCACGGCCACCAGTGCCAGTACGATCAGACTGAAGGCAATTTTTCCCAGCGGCAAACCCTTGCGGCGTTCTCGTGGCGACGCTGGCTTGGATGCCTCCTTGGCTTGTGCAAGCGCTGCCTGCTGAGCAGCCTGTTCCGCCTCAATAGCGGCCTGCGCCTTGGCCCGCTGGTCAGCTTCCGCCCAGGCCCGGGACTGCTCTTCCGCCAGTGCCCGTTCCTCAGCTTGCCGGCGCGCTTCCTCCTCCGCCTTGCGGCGCGCTGCGTCGGCCTCCTCCTTGAGGCGCGCCATCTCGGCTGCAATGTCCCGCGACTTGATCTTTTCTGCTTCTGCCCTTGCTGCCGCCTCTGCTTCCGCTTTTGCCTTTGCCGCAGCCTCTGCCTGCGCACGCTGCGCCGCTGCCAACGCGGCCATGGTTTCTTCAGGCACAAGTGGCGCACGAGCGGCGGGAGTTGCCGCTGCCCTGGTCACCGGCTGCGCGCTGATCCCCGTGAAATCGTCCAGCTGGATTTCAAAGGCGGGGGCAGCCTCAGGCGTGCTTTCTTGGGCTGCAGCCGCCTGTTCGGCGATACGTTTCGCCTCGGCTTCACGCTGCGCCGCCGCTTCGGCTTCCCGCCTTGCTTGAGCCTCCGCAAATGCCTTGGCTTCAGCCTCGGCACGGACCTTGGCGGCCGCTTCCTGTTCGAGCCTGATACGCTCCAGCCGCGCCGCCTCCGCCTCTGCCAGCAGACGTGCTGCTTCTTGTTCTGCCTTCAAGCGTGCTGCTTCTGCTTCCTGCTCGAGCCTGATGCGCTCCAAGCGCGCTGCTTCCGCCTCTGCCCGCAAACGCGCGGCTTCGGCCTCTGCCCTCAGCCGTGCCGCTTCTGCTTCTTGCTCCGCCTTCAAACGTGCGGCTGCGGCCTCTTGCTCCGCCTTCAAACGCGCAGCTTCTGCTTCCTGTCTTGCCTTTTCCTCGGCAGCTTGTCTGGCACGCGCCTCGGCCAATGCTTTCGCCTCGGCTTCCGCGCGCGCCCTGGCGGCTTCCAGTTCTGCCCTCGCCCGGGCTGCTGCTTCTTCCGCCCTCAGCCGCGCCGTTTCGGCGTCCGCCTTGGCTCTCGCCGCTGCGTCCTGTTCTGCCTTGATGCGCGCCGCCTCTTGATCAGCCTTCAGGCGCTCAGCCTCGGCTTCCTGCTTGGCCTTCGCCTCTGCCACTTGTTGTGCGCGTGCAGCAGCCTCAATCTCGGCGCGGACGCGCGCAGCCGCATCCGGTATCGGCGCGGCACGCGTAGTTTGCGGTACTATTTGCGTCGGGGCAGCGGCTTCCCGTTTGGCCTTCGCTTCTGCCTGCTCGCGAACCATCGGTTCCTGCATCGCTCTTAGCTCGGCTTCAGCTTTCGCCCGTGCGGCAAGGTCTGCTTCCTGCTTGGCTTTGGCCTCGGCTTTGGTAGCCGCTTCGGCGTTTGCCCTGGCCTTGGCTGCCGCTACCGATGCCTCCAGTTCAGCCCGCGCGCGTGCTGCATCATCCGCTTTCCGCTTGGCCGCCAGTGCAGCGGCGTTCGATGCTGCGGCGGCAGGACTGATGCTGGCGAAGTCCAAATCATCCGTTGGCGCAGGCGTGACCATCTTGGACGGCGCTGGCTTGGGTACGACCATCTTCGGTGCGGTAATCTTTGGTAACACAACCGGCTTGTCTTTGTCGATGATGTACCCGCCCGCCACCAGTTCTTCAAGAAGGTCATCCCAGCTACTACGCATGCTGGGCGGCGCGCGCTTGACCAATTCTTCCGACCTCGACTTGTTGTCGATGAGCGACAGGATGCGCTTAAGGTCGCTCGAAAGGTAGGCTGATTCGTGCTCGCCTTTGGCGGTCTTCGTAAAGATAGTTTTTTTATCCATATCCACAAATTCAAATTTAATTATTGATCAAGCAACCCTAAAGAGTTACGACCATACACGAAGAACAAAAAACTTCACTTCAATGCGTTTCTCTTATTGACCAAAATGCTCTTAGTCATTAGTATAGCGCCCTCATCAATTCCCTGATAGCTCAGTCGGTAGAGCGACGGACTGTTAATCCGCAGGTCCCTGGTTCGAGTCCAGGTCGGGGAGCCAAACAAGTAAGGGCCGACGCGTAAAACGTCGGCCCTTTTCTTTTGTAGTAATGCAGAAATCACTGCAGCTGTTGATCGATGTCGATTTTGACGTCGCGGGATCCCAATGCAAGCGGAGTACTCATGCCTTGCAGGTCGCCGGGCCGTGGCATGGCATTGCCGGATTTGGAAATGCGCACCACTACGACCACACGGTCAAAATTGGACATCTTCATCTCTGGCGCCATTGCCATGCTGTCGTCCAGGGAAAAATGCAAGGGCAGATCCTTCACCTGTTTACGCAAGATCGCCAACGGCATTTTGGGGCCCTGCGCCGCTCGGGCAAGCACAAACAATGTGTCGTTCGGGTCTGCCTTGTTCCTGAGCGCATCGCTCAGCGTAACGGTCCCGGTGATACGTTCCTTGCCGGCGGCGGCCCCTTTGCTGGCGGGTTCGTTGATCTGATCGAGTGCGCGCGGCGCCTTGCCTCCCTTGGTATGCACAAGAAGCTGGCGCGCCTGGGTCAAGCCTTCCTCGATCATCCGGGCATCTTCAGTCCCCGGTGCGATTTGCTTGAGCAAGCTCTCCCAATAGCGAATGGCGGCGGCAGCATCGCCGCGCTCCATCGCAGCCGTTCCAGACAGGGCCAGCGCCTTGGGATAATTGGAATCTATCAGCAACGCACGTTCGAGCAGTTTGGTCGGCGCGCCGAGCAACGAGTTGTGCGCCATCGCCAATGCGTCCGCATAATCTGTCCACAACATGGGCTCGTTGGGGAAAAGTCTGGTCAGGCTGTCATACGTCCTTGCAGCATCGGCGTATCGCCCGAAATCGGCATAGGACCGCGCCAGCATAAGCAGCACATCCGCATCGTTCGGATTCTTCGCTGCCTTCTCTTCCAGCGCACTGAGAGCGGCCTCGGTATGCACCGCGCCGCCGAACCCGTCTGCGCGCGTTCCCTGGGGAAGGAAGGCGTCCGGGTTGCCCAGTTTGAGATACAGGCCAACCGATGCCAGCGGCAGCAGCAGCGCGATTACGATGGCCAGCACCCTGATGGGATGGCGCTGTGGCGGTACGGCAGGCTGCCCTGTCGTCTGCACCTCTTCCAGCATTCTCGCCTGCAGTTCGCGCGTGCCTTGCTCATGCAACTCTGGCGTCAGCAGACCGTTGCGCAGATCGGCATCCATCTCGGCGATCTGGTCGCGGTAAATTTCCAGGTTCGCCGCGTCGCGTACCACGGCATTGTTCCTCGATGTACCGCGCCACAGCGGCACTCCCACAAACAAAACTGCCACTACCAGCAGCAGCGAACAAATAATCCAGAAGGCAGTCATCGTATCTCTTTATCGTCGTTAAGCAGGGCAGCGGCTCGTTTTTGCGCCTCGTCGCTGAGTTGCGTTTCGGGTAAGGTCCGGCGACGCTTGCGCAGTTGATAGAGCAACACGCCGACTCCGATCAGCAACAGCGCAAAGGGGCCGAACCACAGCAGCAGGGTGTAGCTTTTCATCGGCGGTTCATACAGGACAAAGTCGCCATAACGCGCCACCAGATAATCGATGATTTCCTGGTCATTCTTTCCCTGCGCCATTTGCTCGCGCACTTCGCGGCGCAAGTCTTCCGCCAGTTCGGCATGTGAACTTGCCAGAGATTCGTTCTGACAAACCAGACAGCGCAGCTTTTCCGCCAGTCCGATCATGCGTTTCTCCAGCACCGGATCGGCAGCCAGATCCTTTGCCTCGCCGGCATGGGCGAACAGGGGCATCAGCCCCAGCATTACGATGGCTAGCCACTTCATCATTCTTTCTCCAGTTTCGCCACCAGCGGCAGGAGTGTCTCGCGCAGGTTTTGCGAATTGATAGGACCGATCTGCTTGTAACGGATGACGCCCTTCTTGTCGATCACATAAGTCTCAGGCACGCCGTACACACCATAGTCGATGCCGACACGTCCATCCGCATCAAATGCGGTCACCGTGTATGGATCGCCGCCATTGCGCAAAACCGCCGCGGCATCCTCGCGCTTGTCTTTGTAGTCGAGCCCGTAGATCGGCACGATCTTTTGTTCTGACAGCGCAACCAGCACCGGATGTTCTTCTCTGCAGGAAACGCACCAGGATGCCCACACGTTGAGCAACCACACTTTGCCTTTCATCTCCTGCGGCGAGAACGTCTTTTTCGGGTCGAGCAACTGCGGCACGGTGAAAGCTGGCGCCGGCTTGTCGATCAGCGGCGAAGGCACTTCGTGCGGATCGAGGTGCAATCCCTTGAACAGAAAGGCGGCCAGCACCAGAAAAACCACCAAGGGCAATATGAACCGCATCATGCTGTCTTCTCCTTCAATTGCTCAGTTCCAGCGATAACGTGTTTTTCCTTGCGTGCATGGATGCGGTAACGACGGTCGCTGATCGCCAGAATGCCGCCCAAAACCATGAACAGACATCCCGCCCAGATCCAGTCAACAAAGGGTTTGATATAGATGCGCACCGCCCATGCCGTGCTATCCGGTATCTGCTCGCCCAGCGACACGTACAGGTCGCCCAACAGTCCGGGCTCGATCGCGGCCTCGGTCATCGGCATGCCGGAGGCGTTGTATTGGCGTTTCTCCGGACGCAGCTCAGTTACCAAATGATCGCCCTTGCTGACGCTCACCCGGCCTTGCGCCGCGACATAGTTCGGCCCCTGCTGTTCGCTGATACCATCGAAACGGAACACATATCCTCCTGCTTCAAGCGTATCGCCGACATCCATGCGCACATCGCGCTCGGTCTCATAGCCTTTCACCATCGTCACGCCAATGATGAACACCGCAATACCGAGGTGCGCCAATTGCATACCGTAGTAGCTGCGCGAGGGGTTTTGCAGGCGCTGCCACAGCGATCCGGAGCCGGCAACGCGCTTGCGCAGATCGAGCAGCGCAGTAATGATGATCCATGCTGCCAGCAACAGGCCAAGTGCAATAAGCGGCGTCCACTGCCCCATCACCAGCGGCAACAACAAGGCGATGATTGCGCTGGCCAGCAAGGCCCAGCGCACCCGTTGCCATATATCAGGCAAGCTGGCCTGCTTCCAGCGCGCGATCGGCCCGATACCCATCATCATCAACATCGGAACCATCAAGGGCACGAACACGGTATTGAAATAAGGTGGGCCCACGGAAAGTTTGCCGAAGCCCAGTGCATCCATGAACAAGGGATACAGCGTACCCAGGAACACAGAGGCCGCTGCGACGGACAGCAGCACATTGTTGATCAGCAACAAGGACTCGCGCGAGATGATGTCAAACTTGCCGCCCAGGCCGACTTTGGGCGCACGCCAGGCAAACAGCAACAAAGACGCGCCGATCACCACCACCAGGAAAGACAATATGAAGATGCCGCGTTTGGGATCGGTCGCAAAGGCATGCACCGATGTCAGCACGCCGGAGCGCACCAGGAAGGTACCCAACAGGCTGAGCGAGAATGCCGCAATGGCAAGCAATACCGTCCAGCTCTTGAAGGCACCGCGCTTTTCAGTGACTGCCAAGGAATGCATGAGTGCCGTGCCAACCAGCCAAGGCATGAACGAGGCATTCTCCACCGGATCCCAGAACCACCAGCCGCCCCAGCCCAGTTCGTAGTATGCCCACCAGCTGCCGAGTGCGATGCCGATAGTCATGAACACCCAGGCCACGGTCGTCCACGGGCGCGACCAACGCGCCCAGGTCGCATCCAGCTTGCCGCCCAGTAGTGCCGAGAGTGCGAATGCGAAGGCGACCGAGAAGCCCACATAGCCCATGTACAGCATCGGCGGATGGATAACCAGGCCGGGATCTTGCAGCAAAGGGTTCAGATCCATTCCGTCCATGGCCGGGGGCAACAGGCGATCAAACGGGTTGGATGTCATCAGCATGAACAGCATGAAGCCGACCGAGATCAGGCCCATTACGCCGATCACGCGCGCCACCATCTCTTCCGGCAGATGCTTGCTGAACAGCGCCACGGCGACCGTCCACAGCGTCAGGATGAATGCCCACAGCAGCAGCGAACCTTCATGCCCACCCCACAGTGCCGCGATGCGATACGCGATCGGCAGTTGCGAGTTGGAGTGCTGCGCGACATACAGGACTGAGAAGTCGTTGGAGATAAACGCGTATGTGAGGCAGCCGAACGCGATCGCCACAAAGACGAATTGCCCGACCGCCAATGGTCGCGCGATACTCATCAACACCGCACTGGAACGCGCCGCACCGATGATGGGCAGGACGCCCTGCAACAGCGCCAGCCACAGCGCAACAATCAATACAAACTGTCCGATCTCTGGAATCATGCTGGGTCTTTCAAGAATTATTTGGCTACGGGATATGCTGAGGCGGGGGTGCTACCGGGCTGGGTTGTTACAACATTGGCGGCTCCGGCTTTTTTCAAGGCATCGGCGGCTTCCGGCGGCATGTAATTTTCATCATGCTTGGCCAGTACTTCTTCGGCGTGGAATACGTTATCGGTCTCAAGCTTGCCTTGTGCGACGACGCCTTTTCCTTCCTTAAACAAATCGGGGAGGATGCCTTTATAAATCACCGGCATTGTTTTGACCGTATCGGTGATATTGAAGCGCACGCTCAATCCATCTTTTTCGCGCTGCACGCTCCCGACTTCCACCAAGCCGCCGATACGGAAGCTGCGGCCTTGCGGCGCTTCCTTGTTGTATACCTGCGTCGGCGTGAAGTACAAACTGACGTTATTCTTCAACGCAAACAATACCAAGCCTACCGCCGCACCAACCAGTGCGACGCCGGCGACGATGAACCACGTTCTTTTCTGCCTGGGCGTCATGCTGCTCCTCCTGTCCTGTTTTCATCCATTTCGTCGCGCATCAAACGCAAATCGCGTAGCGCTTTCTTTCTAC
>Ga0316624_10000108_pt1 | contig 23237 bp, 17 predicted proteins | sample OWC_Aug_N3_C1_D5_FD_207657 | JGI IMG/M metagenome (GOLD analysis project Ga0316624, IMG submission 207657) | Wetland soil microbial communities from Old Woman Creek delta, Ohio, United States - OWC_Aug_N3_C1_D5_A | ecosystem: Environmental > Terrestrial > Soil > Wetlands | place: USA: Ohio... | reverse complement strand
ATCGCCAGCGACAGCGGGTAGATCAGCAGTCGGCTGCGGCCCTCGCGCCCTAGCCCGCGCGTGCGGTCGCCATAGCTCGCCACCAGGAACAAGAACCCGATATAGGCAAGCGCCACCGCGATGACGACCCAACCTTGCAGCATGCGCACTCCGAAATCGGGGCTAAGCCCCGGCAAGGGAAGGATTTTAGGCTTCTCACGGGTTGCGGTCCATCGCCCGGCGCTATTTGACGCAACGACCGGCGCACGGCATTGATCGGCGGCCTCCCGGAAGCCGCCCAGCCTTGTCCGCCGCCACACCCATCGATCGCAGCGTTATGTTCCGCCAGGTCGCGGAAACGCTGGCCTTTGCCGCCTTAGGCGGCGTCACGCTCGGCCTGACCGGATTTCCCGCCGGCTATCTGTCGGGCGCGATCCTGATGGTCGGAGCGGCGGCGCTAGCGGGCCGGCCGTTGCTGATGCCGACGCTGCTCGCGCGCTTCCTCTTCGTGCTGATCGGCATTTCGCTCGGCGCGGTGGTCACTCCGGAGACACTGAAAGGCGTGGCGACTTATCCGGCCAGCATCGGCCTGTTGGTCGTCGCCATGATCTGCATCAGCCTCACCGGCACCGCCTATCTGAGCGTGGTGCACCGCTGGGATGTGCTGTCGGCCTATCTTGGCTCATCGCCCGGCGGCCTGTCGCAGGTGCTGGTCATTGCCGCCGAGCTCGGCGCCGATCTGCGCGCCATCGCCATCGTGCAGACCATGCGGGTGGTGATCATCGCGATCGGCGTGCCGGCCGGGCTGTCGCTGCTCGGGCTTGCCGGCAACGCCGCGCGCCGCGCCAACGGGCCGTGGAGCTTGGCGCTCGCGGGCGAACTCGGCACGCTGGTGGCGGCTTCGACGATCGCGGCGCTGATTGCCTTCCGCCTGCGCTTTCCGGGCGGTCTCTTATTCGGCGCCATGTTCGCGTCGGCGGCGCTGCACGGCAGCGGGCTGATCCATGCCGTGGTGCCGCCCTGGGTGGCGAACACCGCGATGGTCGCGCTCGGCGGGGTGGTCGGTGCGCGCTTCACCAATACGCCGTTGCGCATGCTGGCGTACTATCTCGGCGCCGCCTTCGGCTCGTTCGCCATCGCGGTGACGATCGCCGCGGTATTCGCCGCGGTGCTGATCAAGTACATGGCGCTGCCGGTGCCCGAAGTGATGATCGCCTACGCGCCCGGCTCGGTCGACGCCATGATGCTGCTGGCGCTGGCGCTGCATCTCGACCCGGTCTATGTCGGCGCCCATCACGTCACGCGCATAATACTGGTGTCGTTGAGCATGCCGGTGCTCGCGCGCCGCGTGGCGCACAAGCCGGCCAGCGCGCTCAAAGCCCCGCGCACCCCGCCGACGTTTCAGGATTGACGCGAATCGTCATGGCCGGGCTTGTACCGGCCATCCACGGCTTTCTTATTGCCATTAAGACGTGGATGCCCGGCACAAGGCCGGGCATGACGGTTGAGAGGCTGAGATTAAATTTACTCCGCCGCCTCTCGCTGCTCGCGGTTCGGCAGGCCGAGCCGTTCCCACACGTCGACCAGCGCTTCGGCCAAACGGTCGATCAGCACGTCGTCGTGATAGGGCGACGGCGTGATGCGTAAGCGTTCCATGCCGCGCGGCACGGTCGGATAATTGATTGGCTGGATATAAATGCCATGCTCGGAAAGCAGCAGATCGCTCGCCGCCTTGCACTTCTCGGCGTCGCCGATCAGCACCGGCACGATATGGGTCTCGCTCGGCATCACCGGCAGTCCGGCGGCATTGAGCACCGCCTTGACGCGGGCGGCGCGGTCCTGGTGGCGCTCGCGCTCCCAGCTCGAGGTCTTCAGGTGGCGGATGGCGGCGGTCGCCGCCGCGCAGATCGCCGGCGGCAGCGCGGTGGTGAAGATGAAGCCGGGCGCGTACGAGCGCACGGCGTCGACCATCTCGGCCGATCCGGCAATATAGCCGCCGAGGCAGCCGAACGCTTTCGCGAGCGTGCCCTCGATCACGTCGACGCGGCTCATGGCGTAGTCGCGGTCGCAGATGCCGCCGCCGCGCGGCCCGTACATGCCGACCGCGTGCACCTCGTCGACATAGGTCATGGCGTTATGGCGCTCGGCCAGCTCGCAGATCGCGTGCACCGGCGCGACGTCCCCGTCCATGGAATAGAGGCTCTCGAACACGATCAGCTTGGGCCGCGCCGGATCGGCGGCCTGCAGGAGCTGCTCGAGATGGCCGAGATCGTTATGCCGCCAGATCTGCTTCTCGCAGGCTGACTGGCGCACGCCCTCGATCATGGAATTGTGGTTGAGCGCGTCCGACAGGATGAGGCAGTTCGGCAGCAGTCTGGCGATGGTCGGGATGCCGGTCTGGTTGGAGACATAGCCGGAGGTGAACACCAGCGCGGCCGGCTTGCCGTGCAGGTCGGCCAACTCACGCTCGAGCTCGACCAGCGGGTGATTGGTGCCGGCGATGTTGCGGGTGCCGCCGGCGCCGGTGCCCATGCGGGCGGCGGTATCGACCATGGCGCCGACCACTTTCGGGTGCTGCGCCATGCCGAGATAGTCGTTGGAGCACCAGATCACGACCTCGCGCGGCCCCTGCGGGGAATGCCAAACGGCGTGCGGAAAGCGCCCGGCGATGCGCTCGAGATCGGCAAAGACGCGATAGCGGCGCTCGTGCCGCAGCCGGTCGAGGGCGGATGCAAAAAACCTATTGTAATCCATAGCCTTTTTCTTTCCCGCGCCCCGGAACGGGACCTTTTTTAGAAGCCTTCCAGGGGGTTTGTCGAGGCGAGATTCGTCGCATTTCGCAGCGCTGCATTGACGCGGGTCAAAGCGACTTTGCCGTTATTCCGGGGCGCGAGCGAAGCGAGCGAACCCGGAATCCGGGGCATACGGTTATTTCGGGGGACGCTAACCCGCGCCACAGAATCCGATTCGTCCGATCCGCGCGCTAAACTGGATTAAACAGCGGCATTATCGTCCGCCGAACGCCTTCAAGTCGATAAAGCCCCGCATCCCGGCGAGCAAAAGCGCGCCGATATGCAGTTGCAGCACGAATTCGCCCTGACGAATGAGCTCCGCCAGTTCCGCCGGGCTGACCAGCCTGACCTCGATACCTTGCTCGCTCGGCTGGCCTTGCTCGCCGGCCTCGACGAAGAACGAATGCACCCGGTTCGACAGCCGGGCTGTGCAGGGTGCGTAAGCGCCGAGCGCCTGCACGGTGCGCGCCGTCAGCCCGGTCTCCTCCTTGAGCTCGCGCCGGCAGGTTTCGGCCGCGTCCTCGCCGGCATCGACCAGCCCGGCAGGCAATTCCCAGGTGAAGCGCTCGATCGCCGGCCGGTATTGCCGCACGATCGGGATTAAGCCTTCGGGGGTGCGCGCGACGATGGCGATGTAATCCTGCTGGCCGACCGCGTGATAGAGTTCGGGCGCGGCGCCCGGCGCAAACTCGACCGCGCGCTCGATGATCTCCATCCACGGCGAGACGCGCGTTGCGCGGCGGCTCACGATCTTCGGCCAATCATCCGCCATGCGCGTCATCCCGTCCTGGATTTCATCGGCACGCTCTCAGCCGGCCGCCTGAGATAGCTCGTGGCGAAGGCGTAGGCGTACCAGCGCAGATAATCCGGCAGCCACTTTATCACCTGGAAGCGGCTTTGCCCGTGCGCGCGCTGAAACCAGTGCGCCGGCACCTCGCCGATGGGCCAGCCGAGTCGGTGGCACTTCACCAGCAGCTCGATGCTGTAGCAGAAGCCGCGCTCCGATTCGATCACGATCTCGTCCACCACCCGGCGCGAGAACAGGCGAAAGCCGTTGCTGGCGTCGTGCGTCGGCAGCCGGGCGAGATGGTAGAGCGTGAAATTCGCCGCGCGCACCAGCGTAGCCTTCAGCCAGGGGCAACCCTGCATGCCGCCGCCCGCCATGAAGCGGCTGGCGCAAACGATGTCGTAGCCGGCTTGCGCCTTTGCCGCCATGGCGTCGAGCATGCCGGCATTATAATCGTCGTCGGCCGGCAGCATCACGACGAACGGCGCCGTGCTGGCCGCAAATCCGGTGAGCACCGCGCCGTGGGCGCCGCGCCCGCGGTTGCGCACGAATTCGACGGCCAAGCCGTCAAGCGCCGCGCGGTTGTTGTTGATCGCCGGCAGCGTGTCGTCGTCCTCGCGGTCGTAACAAATGAGCACGCGCAACGGCGTCTTCACCGCGCGCGCAAGCGACTTGAGCGTCGGCAGGATATTGGCGCCCTCGTTGTACACCGGAATGACGATGTCGAGGCGCAGCGGCGCGGCAGCCGTCATCGGATGATGTTTGCGCCTTCGAGATGGCCCCAGACGTCGAACACCGGCTTGCCCTTGAAATCGGCGTCGCGGTAGCAAGCGTGCGGCGCGCACAGGATCAGGAGGTCGCTGCCGGCGATCACCGCGTCGAGCGGCTTGAGCTCCGGATCGGTGGTCACAAATGGATCGGTGGTCAACACCGCGCGCGCCGATCCGGTGAGCGTGTTCTTGAACTTGTAGCTCAGCGACGCGCGCACGTCGTCGCTCTCGGCCTTGAACGCCATGCCGAGCAGGCCGACGGTGGTGTTGGCGAGATCGTAGCGCCGCTTGATGTCGTCGATGACGTGTAGCACCAGGCCCTCGTTGATTAGCAGGGCGGCGTGGCCGAGCCCGAACTGATTGCGCGCGAAAGCCGAGAGCTGCATCGTGTCCTTGACCAGGCAGGGACCGGCGGCGAAACCCGGCCGCGGCATGCTCTTGAGCCGCGGATAATTGTGCTTCATCGCCGTCATGACGCGCTGATAGTCGACGCCGGCGGACTTGGCGACCAGATAGAACTCGTTGGTCGCGGCGAATTCGATGTAGCGGTAGGCGTTGCTGAACAGCTTGGCGAACTCGGCCTCGATCGGCGTGACCACCACCACTTCCGGCGTGATGCGCTCGAACAGCGCGGCCGCCTCACGCTCGGCGTCCGGCGTGCAGCCGCTGACGATCTGCGGCATGGCGCCCAGCTCTTTCAGCCCGTAGCCCTGCACCACCCGCTCGGGACAGAACGCCAGCTTCAGCTTGCGGCCCTTGCCCTGCAGGTAGGAGGCCAGCCAATCGGTGGTGCCGGGAAACACCGTCGAGCGCAGCACGACCAATTGCCCGTCGGCGAGCCGCGCCAGCATGCCGTCGATGCATTCCTGCACCACGCGCCGCACCGGGTTGAGGAATTCATCGATCGGTGTGCCGATGGTGATGATCACCGGTCCGCCGGTCGAGATGCGGTCGGATGCGTCGGTGAACACCAGCCGGTTGCCGGCCAGCGCTTTGGCCAGCACGCTCTGCGCGCCGTGCTCGATGAAAGGCAGCCGGCCGCTTTTCAGCGTGTCGAGGCTCGCCGGGTTGAGGTCGTTGACGTTGACGCGCAGGCCGGCTTCGGCCAGCGCCAGCACCAGCGGAATGCCGACATGGCCGGCGCCGCCGACCACGGTGATATCGGCGTTCTCGATCGTGGTCGGCGCATCGGCGGCGGCGATATTGGGACGGATGGTCATGGCGGGACTATAAAATGCGGGACAGGGACGCGATAGGGGTCAGGGCTGAAGGACGCGCGGCGTCGGCAACGGCGCGATCAATTGTCCGCGAAAACCCTTGGCCCTGAGCTTGGGCGCCAGCTCTTCGGCGATGTGCCAGGAAAAGACGATGGCGCAATCGGGCTGATCCTCGAACAGGCGCGCCTCGTCCACCACCGGGATCTGCGTGCCCGGCATGCATTTGCCGATCTTCAGCGAGCCCGGGATCTCGCACACATAATCGATAAGGCCCTCGTCTAATCCGACATAGTTGACCAGCGTGCTCGCCCGCGACGGCGCACTGATGCCGGCGACGCGCGCGCCCTTTTCCTTCAGCTCGCGCAGCATCGACAGCAGGCGCAGCTTCGAGAGCACGACGTCGCGCCGGAAGGAGGCCAGGCGCTTGCTCATGGCCTCGCCGCGCGGCTCGGCCGACAACATTCGCCGCACGCTGTCCTGCACCGTGTGGCTGCCGTGGCGCGCCGCGTAGACGCGGATCGAGCCGCCGTGGCTCGGGATCGGCCGCGCGTGGAAAATTTCGAGATCGTGCATCTCGAGCAAGTGTTTAAGGCTCGTCACCGAATAGTAGCGCAGATGTTCGTGATAGATCGTGTCGTATTGCAGCGTGTCGAGCAGCGGGATGAGATAGTGCGACTCCGAGATGAAGGCGCCGCCGTCCTTCAGCATCTCCACGATGCCGTCCACGATGGCGTGCACGTCCTCCATATGGGCGAAGCAGTTGGCGGCGGTGACTACGCTTGCCGGGCCGTGCGCGCGCTTGACCTCGCGCGCGACCTCGACGCCGAAATAGCGCTTGAGCGTCGGGATGCCTTTGCCGTTGGCGATGTCGCCGACGTTGGTCGGCTCGATGCCGAGCACGCGGTGGCCGCCCTTCTGGAAGTTCGACAGCAGCGTGCCGTCGTTGGAGCCGATGTCGACCACCAGATCGTCCGGGCCGAGGCCGAGCATGGCCGCGCTCTCGCGCTGCAGATCGGCGAAATTGTCGCGCAGCATCCGGGTGGTGCCGCTGGTGTAGGGATATTCCGGCGGGAAGATGATGGCCGGATCGACCGCCAGGCCGAGTTGCACCAGGTCGCAGTTGCGGCAGTGCAGGAGATTGGTCGGGAACCACGGCTGCTGGCGCGGCACCTCGCCGACCGGCACCATCTGGTTCACCGGCGGCAGGTAGCCGAGCGAGAGCACGTCGTCGAGCGGCGCGTGGCCGCAGACCTGGCAGCATTCGACCGGAACGCTTCCTCCCGTGCCGGCGGCGCGCGCGACTTTGCTGGGACGCAAACTGTTCTCCATTTCGGCCAACCCGCCGTCAGGCCTTCGGCGCCAACGCGGCGTTGCGCCAGTACCAATCGAGCGTGGTCTTGAGCCCGGCGTCGAGCGGCACGCGCGGCTTATAGCCGAGCTTTGCGAGTTTCGAAATATCGGGGCAGCGGCGCGGCGTGCCGCCGGCCTGCAGCGGCCCGGCGATCAGCTCGATCTCGCGCCCGGCAAGCTTCGCCATACGGCGTGCCAGATCGGCGATCGCGACTTCCTCCATGGTGCCGACGTGATAGATGCCGAGATGCTCGCCCTTCTCGCGCATCGCCAGCACGCCGGCGACCAGATCATCGATGAAACAGAAGCTGCGCGTTTCCTGGCCGCCGCCCTGAATCTCGAAGCGCAGTTTGCCGGATGGCTGCGCTCGGCCGAGCTTGTGCAGGCGTAGCGCGAGCTGCGGAATGACGTGCTCCCACCCCATGTCAGGTCCGTAGACATTGTGCGGGCGGAAGATCAGCACCCGCTCGAAGAACTTGCGGCCGTAATTGACCGCCATCAGCTCGCTGATCAGCTTGCCGCCGCCATAGGAATAACGCGGGTTGAGCGGGTCGGGAATCGACAGCGGCGCGCTCTCGTCGGTCGGGATTTTGGGCGGCGTCTGATAGACCTCGGACGAGGAAGCGAGCAGCAGCGTGCCGACATTACACTTACGACAAGCGTCGATCACATTGACCATGCCGCGCACGCCGACGTCGAGCACCAGTTCGGGCATGCTGTAGAAGAATTCCGTGCCGTTGACGTAGGCGAGATGATGCACCTCATCCATGCCCTGCGTTGCGCGCGCGACAGCCTCGGCATCGCGGATATCGCCGGCGATGAGCTCGATGTCTTTCTCGACGCCGGCGAGACGGCGCGGGCTGCCGCGCGAATTGTCGTCGAGCACGCGCACGCGGTTGCCGGCCGCTACCAGCGCCTTCACCAGCGCGGAGCCGATGAAGCCGCTGCCGCCGGTGACCAGAATCTTGCTCACGCGGGCATCTCCCCCGGCGCGATGGCGATCATCTTGCCTTCCCGGTGCGAACGCTGCGCGGCGTCGATCAATTGCTGCACGCGATAACCGGCGGCGAAGTCAGGCTGCGCGCTGGCGCCCTTCTCGACGGCGTCGAGGAAGCGCTTGACGAGACGCGACACCGGCGCGATGCGTCCGTCGGGATATTGCGCGTCGGACGGATCGTCGACGCCGATGCGGGTGATCGCCGTCTCCGGTCGCCTGGCATGAAACAATTCGAAGCCGCGCATGTAGTCGGCTTGCGCGTTGTTCAGAACCAGCGTGCCGTCCTCGCCGTAGAATTCCAACCGATGGCCGCTGCCGAGATAGGACGCGCAGCTCATCGACAGGCTCGCCAATTGCCCCGTTTGAAATTCGAGCGCCATCGCCGCGGTCGTTTGCAGCTCATCGTCGCCCGGCAAGCCGGCGAGCCGCGCCGACAGCCGCGCGATCGGCCCGCAGAACCATTCGAGATAGTGGAAACAGTGCGATACGAAATTGCCGAGCACGCCGCCGCCGTCGTCGGTCAACGTCTTCCAGTTGCGCATGCGCATCTGGATCGAGCGGTTCTCGACCTGCCAATGCACGGTAAGGTGGCGCAATTTGCCGATCGCGCCGTCGTCGAGCATCGTCTTGGCGCGCTGCCAGCTCGGCAGCTGGTGAAAATTGAAATCGATCATCGTCGGCTTGTCGGCGTTCTGCGCCGCGCGCAGCATGGCGCGCGCATCGGCGAGCGTGCTCGCCATCGGCTTTTCGGCGAATACCGGTTTGCCGAGCGCGAGCGCCGCGCACGCCACCTGCGCCTGCAAGGCTGGCATGGTGGCAATGGCGACCGCGTCGACGTTCTTGTCCTCGACGAGGGCGCGCCAGTCGCCGTAACCCTTCGACACGCCGGCCGCGCGCGCGAGTTTCGCCGCGCGCGTTGCATCGCTGCCGGCAAGCGCGACCACCTCGCAGCGTGCGTCGGCTCGGAACGCCGGCAATTGCACGGTGCGTCCGTAATTGGCCCCGACGATGCCCAGCCGGATCACGTTCGCCCCAAGCCCCCGAAAAACCATGAGTTTCCTGCGCGCGCCATGGATTTGGGCCAAATCACCATGCTAGGCAAGGGCGATTTGGGGCTTCATTCGGGACAAATAATGATGACGGCAATTCGCGAAAACGCGGCCGGCGCTGGCTGGCGCAAGGTCGCCGTGCTGGCCTTGGGGCTCGTCGCGGTCGGGCTGCCTGTCAATCATCTCGGCAGCTATGCGCTGCTGCTGATCGTGGCGGTCGTCGTCTTCACTGGCGAGGTCACCGCGCGCGCAAAGGCCTGGCTGGCCGCGCTGGCGATCGTGGCCGTCGCCGTCGCCGGACAATGGTGGCTCTCGGCCCCGCGCATCGACGAGGGCCATAACGTGTTCCTGCCCGGAGCGGCGGACAGCGTGCTGCAACGCGCCTTGCCGCCCGACGTATATCAACGCATGGCGCGCGAATTCGACGCGCTCTATCCGCCGTCGGTGCGCTGCCAGCCTCGCTCGGCCGGCTGTTGGCAGGGCGAGCATCCCAGCCACGCCTTCGCGTTCTCCGCCGACGGCATTTTCCACAAGTCGGAACTGTCGCGCGCGGCATCAAACATCGATTTCTCCGATCCGATCCGGCTGCGGCTCGGCTTCGCCAACGAGCGGCGCTACAACTGGTACACCGCCGCGCCCGACCTGCACCGGGTCGACCGCGACCGCCGTTTCTGGATGGGTCTGCATCGCTGGCATTTCGCCATGCCATGGTACGAGATGATCCGCCTGCCGCCGGCGTTCGTCGGCGGCGAATTATGCTGGCGCGGCGAGATCATGTGGGAAGGCGACGGCGGGCAATTCACCGCGCTGCCCGGTCCCCATTGCCGCGCGATTGCGTCGGCCGATGCCGGCCGCCGCGTATTCGGCATCGCCATCAAACCCGATACGCTCGCCCTGGATCTCAAGCCGCCCTGGCGCGTGCGGCTTTTGCAGTTCGCCTGCGTCGCGCTGATGCTGGCCGCGGCTTTCGCTTTGATCGCGCTGCTGGTGCGTGTCAAGCCGCGCCGCGCGATCCTGCCCTTGCTGCTGGTCGGCCTGGCCACGCTGGTGATCGCCGCCGACGACGCGAGCTTGCTCGGCGGCGTGCGGCCCTTCGACGGCGGCGACGATGGGCTGTTCTACGACGGTGTCGGCCGCATTATTTTGCAGAGGCTACTGGCCGGTGACATCGCCGGCTTCCTGCAAGGCGGCGAAAACGTCTTCTATTATGGCGGTCCGGGTTTGCGCTATTTCCGCGCCATCGAGCACATCATCTTTGGCGAGAGCTATCTCGGCTATCTCTCGCTCGTGCTGCTGCTGCCGTTGCTGGCCTACTGGCTGTATGCGCGTTTCCTGCCGCGGCGCTGGGCGATCGCCACCGCCATCGTCTTCACCGCGATTCCGCTCGGCGCCATGTTCGGCACCACGTTCTTCCAATACGCCCAATGGGCGAGCCGCGGCTTCGCCGATCCCGCCGCCTATATTCTCTTCGTCGCCGGACTGCTTCCCATCGCCGGCGCCACCTCCGCCGGACCGGGCGCAAGGTTCACGCCGGCACTGTTCGGCGCGCTGCTGTTGGCGCTCGGCATCTGCATGAAGCCGGTCATCGCCCCCGCCGCCGGAGTCCTGCTCGGCGGCGCGGGGCTTGCCGCGCTCTACCGCCGGGAATGGCCGCGGCTCGCCGGCCTGTGCGTCGGCTTCCTGCCGGTATTCTCCATGGCCCTGCACAATTGGATCTATGGCCACGTCTTCGTCCTGTTCAGCGCCAATTCGGCCGACGCCAATCTGCTGGTGATGCCGCCGTTCGCCTATGCCGCCGCCGCGCGCGAGTTGGCGGGCCTGCATTTCGGCGGCGCGCACGTCGCCCGCGCCGGCGCGCAATTCGCGCATTGGCTGAGCGGGCCGGCCGAATCCTACGCCACCATCCCGTTGAACGCGGCGGGCGTCGCAATCATCATTTGGGTCGTGCTGCGCGGCCGCCGCTTCGATCCCTGGCTGCGGCTCATCGGCGCCGCGGCGCTCGCCCAGCATGGCGTGGCGCTTTTCTACAATGCCGCGGTCGCCCGCTATCATTTCCTGTCCTGGTTCCTCACCCTGTTAGTGGTCATGGTTTGGGTTCACGATGTGGCTATCGGCTGGCTGAAACGGCGCTATCCCGTGTTGGCCGAGCGATTTGCGTCTCATCCGGTCTCGCTGCGGCTTGCATCCGGCCTCGCGCGGCTGCAGAAAGTATCGTCATGAGCGACCATCCCGCCGGCATCGCGCACGGCCTCACCAATTACGGCGACCGCGACTTCTCGCTTTATCTGCGCCGTTCCTTCGCGCAGTCGATGGGCTATTCGCGTAGCCTTCTGGAAAAGCCGGTGGTCGGCATCGCCTATACGCCGTCCGGCTTCAACAATTGCCACCGGCATTTCCCGGAAATGCTGGAGGCGGTGAAGCGCGGCGTGCTGACGGCGGGCGCGCTGCCGATCGAATTCCCCACCATCTCGCTCGGCGAAGTCTTCCTCGCGCCGACCAGCCTGAAATTCCGCAACCTGATGGCGATGGACACCGAGGAGATGGTGCGCGCGCAGCCCATGGACGCGGTCGTGCTGATGGGCGGCTGCGACAAGACCGTGCCGGCGCAGCTTATGGGCGCGGTGTCGGCCGGCAAGCCGGCGATCGCGCTGGTGGCCGGCCCGATGATGACCGGGCGCCATCACGGCGAGCGGCTGGGCGCCTGCACCGACTGCCGCCGCTTCTGGGCGCAGTACCGCGCCGGCAAAATCGACGCCAAGGAAATCTCCGAGGTCGAAGGCAAGCTCGCCACCACCGCCGGCACCTGTGCGGTGATGGGCACCGCCTCGACCATGGCCTGCCTCGCCGAGGCGCTCGGCATGATCCTGCCCGGCACCGCCGCCATCCCGGCCGTGCATGCCGACCGCCTGCGCGCGGCGGAGGCGACCGGCGCGGCCGCGGTCAAGCTGATTGGCTCCAAGCTGACGCCCGACAGGATCGTCAACGCGAAGTCGGTTGAGAATGCGCTGCGTGTCCTGCTCGCCATCGGCGGCTCGACCAATGCGATCATTCATCTCACCGCCATCGCGGGCCGCGCCGGGGTTCCGGTATTGCTGCAAATGCTCAACGAATTGTCCGACACCACGCCGGTGCTGGTGAACCTCAAGCCGGTCGGCAACGGCTACATGGAGGATTTCTTCGCCGGGGGCGGCATGGGCGCGCTCATGCGCGAACTCAAGGACCTGCTGCATCTCGACGCCATGACGGTGACCGGCGAGACTTTAGGCGAGCGCCTTGGCGCTGAAGACAAGGACGCTTACGTCGACCGCAGCATCATCGCCGAGCGCAGGAAGCCGCTGGAGCCGCAGGGCGGATTGATCGCGTTGTTCGGCAATCTGGCGCCGCAGGGCGCCATCCTCAAACGCTCGGCTGCCGATGCCAAGCTGTTCGAGCACGAGGGCAGGGCGGTGGTGTTCACCTCGCTGGAAGATCTCGCCGCGCGCATCGACGATCCCAAGCTTGACGTCGCGCCGAACGACATTCTGGTGCTGCAGAACGCCGGTCCGCATTCGCCTTCCGCCATGCCGGAAGCCGGCTATCTGCCGATCCCGAAGAAGCTGGCGGCGACGGGCGTCAAGGACATGGTGCGCGTGTCGGACGCGCGCATGAGCGGCACCGCCTTCGGCACCATCGTGCTGCACGTCACTCCCGACACGGCCTCCGGCGGCCCGCTCGGCCTGGTGCGCGACGGCGACCGCATCCGGCTCTCGGTCAAAGCGCGGCGCATCGAGCTCGCGGTGGACGACGCGGAACTCAAGCGCCGCGCTGCACAACTGCCCAAGTCGGCGGCGTCGCCTGCGCGCGGCTATGCCCGGCTCTATGCGCAGGAAATCCTCGGCGCCGATCAGGGCTGCGATTTCGCCTTTCTCAAGCCGCGTTGAACGCGCTTCCGGCCCACCCGTGAAAATTGACGGTGCCGCGTTCACCCGCGCGTAGCATTAACGCCGGTTAACTACGCTTCCTTGCTCAAATTAATTTCGTCCCAAAACTAATCGAGCAAAGTGGTCGATATATCGCGCACTTAGGGGGCGGTCGCGTCGCGCGCAGCTTGAGTGCGGAGCCATGTACCGAGTATTCAACTGTCTGGGCAGCGAGCACGACTGGCGGCTGGTCGTTCTTGCCGGCGTCGTTTGCTTCTTGGCCAGCATTGCGGCGGTGAGCCTTTTTCAGCGCGCGCGGGCATTGCGTGGAAAATCTCGCATCGCATGGCTGTTGACGGCAAGCATGGCGACGGGATCGGGAGTTTGGGCGACGCATTTCATTGCGATGCTTGCTTTTGACCCGGGCATTCCGATTGCATTTGGGCTGGTTCTCACCATCATCTCGCTGCTCGTCGCGATCGCGGTGACGTCGATTGGGCTTGCGCTTGCCGTGTACGGTGAGTCGCGATCGAGCGCCGCCGCCGGCGGCGCCGTCGTCGGCGCCGGCATCGCGTGTATGCATTATACTGGCATCGCCGCGGTGCAAATGCCGGGCGACATTTATTGGTCGACCCATCTGGTCGCCGCCTCCATCGTCCTCGGCATGGTGTTCGGAGCCGCGGCTTTGGAAGTTGCGGCGCGCGCCGAAAGCGCGCGTGTCACGGTTCTCGCCGCAGGCCTGCTGGCGCTCGCGATAATGTCGCATCATTTCACCGCGATGGGCGCGGCCGGCGTCGTTCCAAATGGCATCAATCAAATCGATCCGAACGCGCTTTCCCCGACGTCGCTGTCGATAGCGATCGCTGCGGCCGCCGCCGCGGTATTGGGGATGTGCATGATCGGCGCCTGGTCCGACCGGCGCAGCAGGAAACAAATCGACGAGCATAACCACCGGCTCGACGGCGCCATCAACAACATGATCCAGGGCCTGTGCATGTTCGATGCGCAGAACCGGCTGGTGGTCTGGAACGAGCGCTATCGGGCGATGTACAGCATCGAGCCGCACCGCATCTGGCGCGGCTGCACGATCCGCGACCTGCTGGATGCACGCATCGCGGCGGGAACCTTCCCGCTCGATCCCGCCCGCTACGACGCCGAGTTGCGCGCCGCGCTCGCGCAGGGCAAATCCTTCACGCTCAATATCGAGCTGCAGGACGGCCGCGTCATCGCCGTCATCAACCAGCCGATCAAGGGCGGCGGCTGGGTGGCGACGCACGAGGACATTACCGAGCGCAAGCGCGCCGAGCGCGAGCTGGAACAGACCCGCTCGTTCCTCGACATGATCGTCGAGAATGTGCCGTCGCCGATTATCGTCAAAGACGCGCGTGATCTGCGTTACCTGCTGATCAACCGCGCGGCTGAGAAATATCTCGGCATCGATCGCAAGAAGATCGTCGGAAAGCGCGCCGTCGAGGTGATGCCGCAGGCCACCGCCGAGCACATCGAATCAGAAGACCGCAAATTGGTCGGCTCAGAAAAAATATTGTTTCTCGACGAGCACGCGGTGCTCACGCCGGGCAACGGCACGCGCATCGTCACCACCACGCGCCTGCCGGTGAAAGGCGCCGACGGCAAGCCGCAATATCTCATCAGCGTGATCCGCGACCTCACCGAAAGCAAGCATAACGAGCAGCGCATCGCGCACATGGCGCACCACGACCCGCTCACCGATCTGCCGAACCGCACCGCCTTCAACGAGTGCGTCGGCGCGACCGTCGCGCTGGCGGGGCCTTCGAGCGAAAGCTTCGCGGTACTGTCGCTCGATCTCGACCGCTTCAAGTCGATCAACGACGTCTACGGCCAGACCGCCGGCGACGCGCTGCTGCGCGAGGTGGCGCAGCGGCTCGCGGCGGCGTGCGAAGGAGCTTTCCTCGCGCGCATCGGCGGCGACGAGTTTGCCGTCATCACGCCCACCGGCACGCAGCCGGCCGCGGCCGAGGCGCTGGCCGGCCGGCTGCACGGCGCGCTCGACATCGACATCGACATCGACGGCGTGACCATGCGGGTGGGCTTGACCGTCGGCGTCGCCATGTTTCCGCAGGACGGCGCTGACGCGCACACACTCGCCGCCAATGCCGACGCCGCGCTGTTCCGCGCCAAGTCGGAAGCGCGCGGCTCGGTGCGCTTCTTCGAAATGGCCATGGACAAGCAGCTGCGCGAGCGCCGCGCGCTGCAGCACGACCTGCGGCTGGCGATCGCGCGCGAGGAACTCGACCTGCACTATCAGCCGCAGGCCCATATCAGCGGCGAAATCACCGGCTTCGAGGCGCTGGTGCGCTGGCATCACCCGCGCTTCGGGCTGGTCGCGCCCTCGACCTTCATCCCGCTCGCCGAGGAGAGCGGCCTCATCGTCCCGCTCGGCGAATGGATCCTGCGCACCGCCTGCACCGAGGCGGCCTCCTGGCCGCGACCCTTGCGCATCGCCATCAACCTGTCGCCGGTGCAGTTCCAGCGCGGCGATCTGGTGAAGCTGGTGCACGAGGTGCTGCTGGAGACCGGGCTTTCGCCCGCAAGGATCGAGTTCGAGATCACCGAGGGCGTGCTGATCGGCGACTTCAGCGGCGCGGTGTCGGTGCTGCGCCGCCTGAAGAACCTCGGCGTGCGCATCGCGATGGACGATTTCGGCACCGGCTATTCCTCGCTGTCCTATCTGCAGTCGTTCCCGTTCGACAAGATCAAGATCGACCAGGCCTTCGTCGCCAATCTCGCCCACAGCCGGCAGGCGGTCACCATCATCCGCGCGGTGATCGCGCTCGGCCGCGGGCTCGATCTGCCGGTGGTGGCGGAGGGCGTGGAGACCGAGGAGCAGCGCCAGTTCCTCGAAAGCGAGCACTGCAGCGAGATCCAGGGCTATCTGGTCGGGCGGCCGAAGCCGATTGCCGACTATGCCGCCATGGTCGGGCGCAAACCGCAGCCGGGCCGGAGGAAACCGCTGGCGGCGGCGGGCTAAACGCTATTTCGAATTGGTCTTGATGAATTCGGCGATCGCGCCGACTGCCTTTTCCTCGATGCCGTAATAGCCGTGCCGCGATTGGGCTTGGCACGGCTCCGATTTGGGCGGCAGGCCGCCCGTCAGCATCACGACGTCCACCTTGCCGGCATGCGTGAGCGCGCGCTTGAGCCTGGCCGCGCCGGACGGCGGGGATTGCGCGCAGATGTCTTCACGGTTTGCCACGATCAGCGTCGGCACGGTGATGCGCGCGAGCGCCATGTCGGCGACGCCGTCCGGCTGGCGTTTGGCGATGTCCCAGCGCGGATGCGAGTGGGTGATCGTGGAGGTGAGCACCACGCCGTCGGCGTGCCCGGCAATGGCGCCGTCGGCGGCGGAGAAAGTGCCCATGCTGGTGCCGACCAGCCAGACCGGCACCGGCGCCTGCTTTTTCAAGTAAGCCTCGACGGCGCCGATGTCACCGGCATGGTCGCCGCTCATGCGGAAAACGGCGTTCATCCCGCTGCGGCGGTCGGAGGGCGCGTCGATCACCGCGACCATGAGGCCCTGCGCCGCGAACATGTCGCGGGTGCGCACCAGGAAATTGCCTTTGCCCCAGGCCATCGACGACGCGCTCTTGAGGCCGAGCGCGCCATGACCGCCGGCGAACAGGATCACCGAGGCGACCGGTTTTTGCGGCTCGATCAGGATGAAAGCTTGCTTGGCGCCGCGCGGCGTCTCGATGGAAACCAGCCGGGCGTCGGCGGCCTGCGCGGCGGAGGCCGCCGCCAGCAGCAACGCCAGTGTTGCTATGAACCTTCGGGTCATCGTGGCATTTCCGCGGCCGATGGCGGCGGAGGGACGGCGCCTTTCAACATGGCGCTATCATAGCTGATCGGCGCGGAAATCGTCCGTTCGGAGGAACCTCGGGTCGCGGGTGCGCTGGCGTTAAGATGGTGCTGCCGGAGTGGATTGAACACTCGACCTCCCCCTTACCAAGGGGGTGCTCTACCACTGAGCTACGGCAGCACTGAATCGAGCGAATATCCGATCATCGCCGTGATGTCGAGCGTTCCGCTTGCCGGCCGCCTGCCGGCCTTCTATGCCTTTCGGCCATGACGGCAGGCGGCAAATCCGGCGATCCGAAGCGCGCCGAGCGGCTGAAGGCGGCGCTGCGCGATAATCTCAAGCGCCGCAAGGCGCAGGCGCGCGGCCGCGGAGCTTCACCTCCCCCTGGAGGGGGGAGGTCGCCAGCCGAGCGAAGCGAAGGCTGGCGGGAGGGGGTGACCGCGAAGGAATCCACCCCACCCCGACGCGCTTCGCGCGCCGACCCTCCCCCTCCAGGGGAGGGTAAAACCGCCGATAAATGACGCATTTGCCGCAGTTCCACTAACCTTCCGAAATTTTCGGCTTTGCCGCCGGCCGCCCGGCGGTCCATAAGATCGGGGCAGGTTGTAGGTCTGAGGCTGTAGCGGGGCGTCATGGATCGTATTCGTATTGTCGGCGGCCAGCGGTTGAGCGGCACGATCCCGATTTCGGGCGCCAAGAACGCCACCCTGCCGCTCATGATCGCCAGCCTTTTGAGCGAGGACACGCTCATCCTCGACAACGTGCCGCATCTTGCCGATGTCGGCCTGCTCCAGCGCATCCTCGGCAACCACGGCGTCGACGTCATGATCGCCGGCAAGCGCCCGGGTGAGAACGGCGACAACGGCCGCACGCTGCACATCTCGGCCAAGAACATCGTCGACACCACCGCGCCCTATGAGCTGGTGTCCAAGATGCGCGCGAGCTTCTGGGTGATCGCGCCGCTCCTGGCGCGCATGGGCCAAGCGAAAGTCTCGATGCCGGGCGGCTGCGCCATCGGCACGCGCCCGGTCGATCTCTTGATTATGGCGCTGGAAAAGCTCGGCGCCGATATCGAGATCGAGGGCGGCTATGTCATCGCCCGCGCCCCCAAGGGGCTGCGCGGCGGCGAGATCGCCTTCCCCAAGGTCACCGTCGGCGGCACCCATACCGCAATCATGGCGGCTTCGCTCGCGCGCGGCACCACGGTGATCGAGAACGCGGCGCGCGAGCCGGAGATCGGCGACGTCGCCGATTGCCTCAACAAGATGGGCGCGAAAATTTCCGGCGCCGGCACCGCGCGCATCGTGGTGGAGGGCGTCGACCGCCTGCACGGCGCGCGCCATGCGGTGCTGCCTGACCGCATCGAGACCGGCACCTATGCCATGGCGGTGGCGATGACCGGCGGCGACGTGCTGCTGCAGAACGCACGGCCCGAATTGCTGCAGGCCGCGCTCGACGTGCTGGCGCAGACCGGCGTCACCGTGACGCCGACCAACGAGGGCATCCGCGTCGCCCGCAACGGCGCGGCGCTCGCACCGGTCGAGGTGACCACCGAGCCGTTCCCCGGCTTCCCGACCGACCTGCAGGCGCAGCTGATGGCGCTGATGTCGCGCGCCGAGGGCACCTCGCGCATCACCGAGACCATCTTCGAGAACCGCTTCATGCACGTGCAGGAGCTGGTGCGGCTGGGCGCCCGCATCCAGCTCGACGGCCAGACCGCGACCGTCGAAGGCGTCGAGCGCCTGAAGGGCGCGCCGGTGATGGCCACCGACTTGCGCGCCTCCGTGTCGCTGGTGATCGCCGGGCTTGCCGCCGAGGGCGAGACGGTCGTCAATCGCGTCTATCATCTCGATCGCGGTTTCGAGCGCGTCGAGGAAAAGCTCGTGCGCTGCGGCGCGGCGATCGAACGCATCAGCGATTGAGCGTTCTCACATCGCCTTGACGATGCTCTCGGTCATCTTCTTGGCGTCGCCGAGCAGCATCATGGTGTTGTCGCGGTAGAACAGCGGGTTGTCGATGCCGGCGTAGCCGGAGGCGAGCGAACGCTTGATGAACATCACGGTGCCCGCCTTCCACACCTGCAGCACCGGCATGCCGTAGATCGGCGATTTCGGATCGTCCTCGGCCGCCGGATTGGTCACGTCGTTGGCGCCGATCACGAAAGCGACGTCGGCCTGCGCGAACTCCGAATTGATGTCCTCCAGCTCGAACACTTCGTCATAGGGCACATTCGCTTCCGCCAGCAGCACGTTCATGTGGCCGGGCATGCGGCCGGCGACCGGATGGATGGCGTATTTCACCTCGACGCCTTCCGCCTTCATCTTGTCGGCCATCTCGCGCAGCGCATGCTGCGCCTGCGCCACCGCCATGCCGTAGCCAGGCACGATGATCACCTTGGAGGAATTCTTCAGGATGTAGGCGGCGTCCTCGGCCGAGCCAAGTTTGACCGGCCGCTGCTCGGCGGCGCCCGACGGCCCCGCCACCTCTCCGCCGAAGCCGCCGAGGATGACCGAGATAAACGAGCGGTTCATGCCCTTGCACATGATATAGGACAGGATCGCGCCCGAGGAGCCGACCAGCGCGCCGGTGATGATCAGCGCGGAATTGCCCAGCGTGAAGCCGATGCCGGCGGCCGCCCATCCCGAATAGGAGTTGAGCATCGATATCACCACCGGCATGTCGGCGCCGCCGATCGGGATGATGATGAGCACGCCGAGCGTCAGCGAAATCGCGACGATCGCCCAGAAGTCGAGCGCGGTCTGCGCGAGATAGAAGTGGACGATGAAGCCGATCAGCGAGGCCGCCAGCGCGATATTGACGACATGGCGGCCGGGCAGCGTGATCGGCTTGCCGCTCATGCGGCCGGACAGCTTGAGGAAGGCGATCACCGAGCCGGTGAAGGTGATGGCGCCGATGGCGGCGCCGAGCGACATCTCGATCAGGCTTTGCGCATGGATGTGGCCTTCCTCGCCGATGCCGAAAGCCGCCGGCGCATAGAAGGCGCCGGCCGCCACCAGCACCGCCGCGGTGCCGACCAGCGAGTGGAAGGCGGCGACCAGTTCCGGCATCGAGGTCATCGGCACGCGCCGCGCGATCACCGCGCCGACGCCGCCGCCGAGCGCGATGCCGCCCACCACCAGCCCCCAGGAGAGCGGATCGGTCGGCGGATGCGCGCCGAGCGTGGTCAGCACGGCGATGGTCATGCCGATCATGCCGAACTGGTTGCCGCGCCGGCTGGTGTCCGGGCTCGACAGCCCGCGCAGCGCCAGGATGAACAGGACGCCGGCGACGAGATAGAGCAGCGCGACGAGGTTCGGGCTCATGGCACGGCTCCCGCGCTCCCTCTCCCCGCTTGCGGGGAGAGGGTCGGGGTGAGGGGGCGCAGCCGCAATCCAGAGTATTGCAGCAACGCCCCCTCACCCGACCGCCGCCGCTTCGCGGCAGCGGTCGACCTCTCCCCGCAAGCGGGGAGAGGTGAAGGGTGCGGCCGCGCCTCGCAGATCATCATCGCGCCCATCGTCATCACTTCTTCTTTTTCTGATACATCGCCAGCATGCGCTGGGTGACCAGGAAGCCCCCGAAGATATTGACTGAGGCGAAGGCGAGCGCGACGAAGCCGAGCGCGCGGGCCCAGAGTGGACCATTGTCGTTGCCGGCGAGCGCGACGCCCACCGCCAGCAAGGCGCCGACCACGATCACCGAGGAGATGGCGTTGGTCACCGACATCAGCGGCGTGTGCAGCGCCGGCGTCACCGACCAGACCACGTAGTAGCCGACGAAGACCGCCAGCACGAAGATCGACAGCCGGAACACGAAGGGATCGACCGCGTTTGCAATTTCGGACATGGCGATGCCTTTCTTCCTTCACCTCTCCCCGTTGGGGAGAGGTCGGCGAGCGCAGCGAGCCGGGTGAGGGGGAAACGATCGAACGCGAAGTCCTTGCCCCCCACCCGCGCCTTCGGCGCGACCTCTCCCCGGAGGGGAGAGGTGAAGCCGTCGTGTGGTGAAGCCGCTCGCATCATCACGCCGCCGTCTTCGGCTTGAAATTCGGATGCACCACCGCGCCGTCGCGCGTGAGCATGGTGGCTTTGACCAACTCGTCGTCCCAGTTGACCGCAAGCTTCTTTTCTTTCTTGTCGATCATGGTCTCGACGAAATTCAGCAGGTTCTTGGCGTAGAGCGCGGAAGCAGACGCCGCCAACCGCCCCGGCACGTTGAGATGGCCGACGATCTTCACCGGGCCGACCTGCGTCACCTCGCCGGCCTTGGCGCCTTCGACATTGCCGCCGCGCTCGACCGCGAGATCGACGATCACCGAGCCGGGCCGCATCGACGCCACCATGTCCTTGCTGATCAGCCGCGGCGCCGGACGCCCCGGGATCAGCGCGGTGGTGATGACGATGTCCTGCTTCTTGATGTGCTCGGCCACCAGGGCGGCCTGCTTGGCCTGATACTCCTTCGACATTTCCTTGGCGTAGCCGCCGGCGGTCTGCGCGTTCTTGAATTCCTCGTCCTCGACCGCCAGGAACTTGGCGCCCAGGCTTTCCACCTGCTCCTTGGTGGCGGGCCGCACGTCGGTGGCGGTGACGATGGCGCCGAGCCGGCGCGCGGTGGCGATCGCCTGCAGGCCGGCGACGCCGACGCCCATGATGAACACCTTGGCCGCCGGCACGGTGCCGGCCGCCGTCATCATCATCGGCAGCGCGCGGCCGTATTCTTCCGCCGCGTCGATCACCGCGCGGTAGCCGGCGAGGTTGGCCTGGCTGGAGAGCACGTCCATCGACTGCGCGCGCGTGATGCGCGGCATCAGTTCCATGGCAAACGCAATGAGCCCGGCGTCGGCGATCTGCTTGAGCGCGGCCTCGTTGCCGTAGGGATCCATGATGGCGACGACCAGCGCGGCCTTTTTGTAGGCGGCAAGCTCGCTCGCAGCCGGACGGCGCACCTTCAGCACCACGTCGGCGTTCTTTTCGACGCCGTCGCCGACCGTGGCGCCGGCCGCCGTGAATTCGGCGTCCGGAATGCCCGACGCGATGCCGGCGCCGCGCGCGACCGCGACATCGGCGCCGAACGATTTCAGCTTCTTGACGGTTTCCGGAGTGGCGGCGACGCGCGGCTCGTTGGCATCCACTTCACGCGCGACGGCAATTCGCATGCGCGCCTCCGGCTCGGTGTCCTAGTGCGAAACGCCGGTGTAGGCGAAGATCAGGAAGCAGAGCACGAAGGCCACGTAGCTCGAGGTCCTGGTGCTGCCGAGCAGGCCGGGGATCGCGCCGGCGATGCCGATGACGAAGATCACAAACGCCGGGAACCAATGCCCCATGACCCCGCCGACTGCCAGGCCGAACAGGATGTTGACCACGAGGATGATGCCCGTGAAGGTGAAGTGCACGAAGGACTCGTAGCCCCGCTCGTGCGCCGGGTAGTCGTTGCCGGCGGCGGTGGCATATTCGACGGTGCCGTGTTCGGCCATGGGGGAAGGTCTCCGGAAAGCGTCAGAAGGCAGGTGGCACAGGGGTTACCGCAATTGCCCGGCAAGGGCAACGCCAGACCGCTCCCCGTTCATTCCAGCGCAAGCGGGAATCCAGCCTTATTCACAGCGGTCCCTGCGCTGCCCGGGATCCCCGCTTTCGCGGGGACGGACGGTTAGAGGTCTGTGGACGACTCGAGCCCCGCCGCATCCAGCGCGGCGCTTTGCCGCGCCGCCACCTTGGCGACCGAGAAATTCTCGATCGCCTCATTGAACAATCGATAGAAATTCACCTCGGCCGCCAGATGCAGGAACACGGCGCCCAGGCCGACGGCGGCGCGGTCCATGAACACGAACTCGCGCGGCACCGTCACCGGCCCCAGCTCTTTCAACGCCCGGTGCACCCGGAAGGCTTCCCGGCGGCCGTATTCCGAGGGCTTGACCCCGTCGGCGATGGTGCGCACGCGGTCGTCGAGCAGCGGGCCGTAGATGAAGCGCGCCCAGATATTGAGCGCGTCGATGATCTCGCGCTTGAGCCGCTTGAATCCCCAGGTCTCGTAGGCGTGCACCACCAGCGCCTCGTCGCCGCTGAGCAACCCGCGATAAAGGTCGACCACCCCGCCGACGAAGCTCGGCGGGAAGATGCGGATGCAGCCGTAATCGAGCAGGTTGATCCCGGCGGGCGCGCCGTTGCCGTCCTCGAAGACCGTGTAATTGCCGAGATGCGGGTCGCCGTGGATGACGCCGAAGCGGGAAAACGGCAGCCACCAGGCGGTGAACATGGCACCGGCGAGCCGGTTGCGGACGTCGAGCGCGTCATTCTTGTGCGCGAGCAGCTTTGAGCCTTCCAACCAATCGAGCGTGAGCAGCCGGCCGGTGGACAGTTCCGGCCACACCTCCGGCACGCGGATGGCGTGCTGGCCTTTGAGCATCGCGGCATAGAGCGCGACGTGCTTGGCCTCGCGCATATAGTCGAGTTCCTCGCGCAGGCGGGCGGCGATTTCGATCGCGATCTCGGAGGTGTCGATCGCCGGATCGAAGCGCTTGCGGATGGCGAACAGCAATTGCAGCTGGGAGAGGTCGGCTTCG
>Ga0316624_10000107_pt1 | contig 23254 bp, 19 predicted proteins | sample OWC_Aug_N3_C1_D5_FD_207657 | JGI IMG/M metagenome (GOLD analysis project Ga0316624, IMG submission 207657) | Wetland soil microbial communities from Old Woman Creek delta, Ohio, United States - OWC_Aug_N3_C1_D5_A | ecosystem: Environmental > Terrestrial > Soil > Wetlands | place: USA: Ohio... | reverse complement strand
GCGGAGAAGGCAGGTTTGAGGAAAAACGACGTCGTGATCGCTTATCGCGGCAAAGAGATTCCAGATTCCAGCACACTTCGAAATGATGTAGCGGAGACGTCCATTGGCACAGAGGCGAAGGTAACCGTCCTTCGCAACGGGAAGAAGGAGGAATATACGGTCAAGATCGGGACCCTTGAGGAAGCCACAAAGGCCCTCGCGGCTTCTGTCAAGGAACGCCTGGGGGTAGAAGTGAGATCCCCAAGTTCTGCTGAAGTCAGCAAATACGGTTTAAACCCCAATCAAGGGGTCGTGATTACCTGGGAGGATCCAAAAGGCCCTTTGAGGGAAGCGGGCTTCGAAATAGGAGATATGATCCTGGCCATCAATAACCAACCGATTGACAGTATGGAGGGTTTCGTGGATCTGGTGAGTCTGCTAAAGCCAAAGGATAAAATCGCTATCCTCGCCCTCGACCACCGAACGGGGAATACTGGAACTATCCAGGTTATGGTGAGATAAATGAAATACCCTTAAACGCTGAGAGTTTTTACAAGTACTTTGGCCAACACCCCTACTGGACAGAAGAAGGAATCCGGCAAGTCAACTGGCTGAAAAGAACCTATCCTTGCTCGCCCCGCATAATCGGGGGAGGCTTTATGGAATAAGAATTCCTTATATGGAGTTAAACTATTCTCATAAGAAATCGCGGACTATGGCAGCAAGTCATCCATCAAATAAAGCGATGAGGCTAGGAGGAACCATATGAGAAAGACATGTTTTGTTTTGATCTCGGCAATGGCATTATTGTTTGGAACTATCTGTGCTTCCAGCGCACAAGAGAAGAAAGAGATTGTGGTAGGAATGACCCTCTGTCTCACTGGGAAGTATTCATCAGATGTAGGAACCTTCGACCGCATGGTCAAGGCCTGGGAGAACTATGTGAATAAGAAAGAGGGAGGTCTCTACGTCAAGGCCTATAAGAAGAAGGTTCCTGTAAAGACCGTTATATATGACGATAGCAGCGACCAGGCGACCGCGGTCAAATTCTACGAACGGCTAGTGACGGTTGATAAGTGTGACATCCTGGTCGGCCCAAAATCGAGTCCGATCACCTTTCCCGTCACCTCCGTAGCGGAAAAATACCATATTCCCATGGTGCTGGCGACTGCGAATACACCTGCGATCTTCGACCGCGGGTTTAAATGGATTGTGGGAGTGAACAACCTCTCTACCGCATGGTCGGATAACTATTTCGAACTTCTCGAAGAGGAGAAGCAGGTAAAAACTATCGGATACGTTGCGGAGGATACGCCGCACACGCGCGAGGTTTACGAAGGGGCCATCCCCAACGCGGAGAAACGTGGGTTCAAGACAGTCTTCAAGGAGATTGCTCCGGCAGGAACCACGGACTTTACCCCGATCCTAATGAAGCTGAAGGCCGCCGATCCCGATGTGATCTACGTATCGGCCTTCACTCCCTTTGCTGTAACTTTCAAGAAGCAGGCCAAGGAATTCGGGTTGAAGCCACGGGAGTGGCACTTCACCCACGCCGACAAATCCTTTTCCGATGCTTTAGGAGAAGATGCCAACTATATTACCACAGAGTATAATTGGCTGCCCGGGATGCCTTATGGTAATTTAAAGAAGTTCCACGAGATCCTGCGAGAGGCGAAGATCGATCCCGGGGAATATATGGATGTTTCTTTGCACTACGCGCCGCTGGAGGTAATTGAGGTGGCCATCGAGAAAGCAAATTCCCTAAAACCTGATGATTTATTGAAATCTGTCAAGGCAGTTAAATTCGAGTCTGTGATAGGACCCATAGGCTTTGAGCCTACAAAGGGCTACAACGAGCTTTTCAAACAACTCGCTGTCCAGTACATTGATGGGAAGTATTATATTATTTCTCCAAAGAAGTTCGCGACCCATAAGCACGTTTATCCGAACCCGACGCCCTAAATCAGAGAGGAGCAGGCATATCGGTGTTCCCGGATGGCTGGCCTTAGTGGAGTGCTCCAAGACAGCACCTATATGCCCTCTTGCTCCTTTCCCATCGAAAGAGAATCCGGATTAGTTTTCGTCCAATGTACACATATGCCTTTGTGTGGAGGATCCGGTCTTTCATGTCGACAGGATCCCCTCTCTCAGTTTTCAAATATGCCGAGGAGAAAACAAGAATGGCTGTCATTGGCAAATTTTTCAAACTGGATGATCCAAAGCCAAAGAAGATTTTAAGAATGAAAGGAGAATACGAAAATCTCGATAAAATCACAGACCGTGACTTCCCATAGATCATTGGGCTGAGATAACCGTAATTAAACAATCCCCCTAAGAGCATGCTCCAAGCAATACGGATGCCGATGATCGACCCCGCTGCAACCATGATCACACTCATGTCCCAAGAAATTGTCCACTGCGCAAGCTTCTGTCCTGCGATCGTTCCCGGAATCTCCAGCATCTGGGGAATCTTCATGGCCTTTGGATACCAGAAGAAGGTATTGCTGCGGGCAAAGGCCACTACTGCTCCGAGCAAGCCAGCGACTCCCAGGCTCCTTGCTTGTTTTGTTGTTTCTCCTCCCGAGGCATAGAGCGAACACAAGGTCTGCGCCGCTGCCACCCCGCTTGGAAATTTGAGCTGCTCCACATTAATCATCTGCCGCTTCATGGGAATTGCCAACATGACGCCTAAGATGGCGAGGAAAATCGTCCAGAGAAGCAGGGTCCAGAATGGCAAGTGTTCGCCCCGGATCATCAGCAAAGCAGAAACCGCACCCACCATGGCGCTGCCGGTTGAATAGCCAGCCGAGCTGGCAGTGGATTGCATGCAGTTGTTCTCAAGGATGGTGAGGTTGGTCCGTAGGAGGCCGATCTTCTTCAGTCCAGCGCCGATAGAGAATGAGAGAATGCAAGCAGTGATTGCGACTCCCAGGCCCCAACCGGTTTTCAGCCCTACATAAAGGTTCGACAGGCACATCACGCCGCCCAGCACCATCCCGATGAGGACAGCCCGTACCGTAAGCTGCGGGATATCACCGTGATAGTAGTGTTTGAACCACTCTAGCTCAATCTGCTCAGGGCTCTTTCCCGTCGGGTCGATTCCGAAAAATGCAGGATTTTTTCTCCAATCTCCCTTTCGTCAGCCATGGCACAGGTCTCTGTTCGGATTCAATCTTAAAGGGACCCCTTCGAACATATTACCTGAAATCTGGGAGTGTTTAAAAGTTATTTTCGTAAGCACGAAGACCTTATCTCATACCGAAATAGTTACAAATTACAGTATCTGCTGTGAGGAAATACAAGGTTTACCTTATTTACTTCAGGGTTTGGATTTTCAAAAATAGAACAAGAACCTCTATGAGAACAGGGGGGGCAACTGTGGGACGGAAAATCACTGGCACCGAATTGTGCTTTATAACCATTATCCTTCTAAGCTGTCGGACTGTACAGCAGAATCCGGGAGTGACGGAGGTTTTACAGTGAGGCTGGGTACCAAGCTGACCCTTCAGGATCATGAAGGGTGGATCGATGTGGAGCTCTAGACGAAAATTGCTATCAAAAAGCAAAATCTTCAGTAAACATGAAAGCATTTATTGACTGAAAAATGAGCCCGAAAGGAACGCGAAAGAAAAAATTTGTTAAAGATTATTTGGAACCGATCATCGTTGCGGTCCTGATCGCTCTCTTCATCCGAGCCTTTGTTGTGCAGGCGTTTAAAATCCCCTCCGGTTCCATGGAACCCACGCTGCTCGTAGGAGACTATCTCCTGGTTAACAAATTTATTTATGGAATGAGAATTCCTTATACCGATGTCAAGTTCTTTCAATTCAAAAAGCCCCAACGAGGAGAAGTGATTGTGTTCATTTTTCCACTCGATCCATCGAAAGACTTTATCAAGAGAGTCATCGGAACAGAGGGAGAAAAAGTGGAGATCATCGATAACAAAATATATATCAATGACAGGTTGATTGAGGATTCATGGGGGCACTTTGTGACGGATGATCTTCCCAGAAGTTTTCTCCAAAGGATGGAGAACTTTGGTCCGGTTGTTGTTCCGAAGGACTCCCTGTTCGTTTTGGGCGATAACCGCGACAATAGTGAGGACGGCCGTTTCTGGGGATTCCTCAACGTAAATGCTGTCTTGGGAAAAGCCTTTATCATCTATTTTTCATGGGATTGGAATACTGGAAATCTGTTTGACGTAGTCAGGTGGTCAAGAATAGGCAAATTGATCCATTAGCGATTGGTTTTTTAAACACATCTGCTTTTCATTCGTCCGGATACGCCCGACCATTCCGGAAAGGAGAGTCAATGTTTCATAAACCGGTGACATCTCTCTTTATGATCTTATTCTTTGCCATCATCTTTTTCTTCTTCGTCCTCGTGCAAATCGACGTGGTGGCTTTTGCCTTTATCAAAATCGGTATTCCACATCACTATATTCTGGTGGCACTACTTGCCACGCTTCTGGGAAGTTTCGTTAACATCCCTTTGAGAACAATTCCTCAAGAAGACATGGTAGACGAAGGGAGAATCAATTTTTTTTGCTTGACTTATGTAATTCCTGTTTGGAAGAGAAAGGTGACCCTTCTCACCGTGAACATCGGGGGAGCGGTCATTCCAACCCTCATTTCAACCTATCTTCTCTTTAAAAAGGAGCTCTATTTAGCCGCTTTGGGTGCAACGATCTTAATGGCCTTGGCGACCTTCAAACTGGCAAGACCGATGCGCGGGGTCGGTATTGTTCTCCCTTTTTTCGTGTCTCCCATCTTGGCCGCATTTATCTCCGGGGTCATTGCTTATAATAACGCCCCTGTGATTGCATACATTTCCGGGACATGGGGAACCCTAATCGGTGGAGATCTTCTCAACCTGAGAAAAATCAGGAGCCTCGGAGCCCCGGTAGCTTCTATAGGAGGGGCGGGAACTTTTGACGGCATTTTTCTTACCGGAATTCTGTCTGTGTTGCTCTCGGCCTTCTTTGCCTACCGGTGAAATGGCTCCGCGAACCCTGTCGTTTTGTTGTGTGAGCAGCATATCAGAAGCAGGAGGTAGACCAAGAGTTTAGATAAGGTTGGCGGGTGTCCGTTCAGGTTATTCGAATATCATCATACTATTAGGAGGAAATCCCATGCACTATTTTCCGCTTGCGTTACCCTTTCTGCTTATCCTTGCCTTCGCTTTCATCTTCTTAATCGCCTTGATTGAAGTGGGCATTCTGGAATATGCCTATGCCAAGATAGGGATTGGCCGCAGGCACATGTTTGCTTTACTCATCCTGTCTCTCCTGGGAAGCTACATCAATATTCCTGTGGCTGAACTCCCCGCCGAGGAAATCCTCTCAGGCCATCAGGTGACATTCTATGGCATGCGGTATAGCATCCCCTTTGTGGGAGAGTGGCATCGGACGGTGATCGCCGTAAACCTTGGAGGAGCTGTTATCCCGACGATCCTCTCTGTTTATCTCCTGATCAAAAACAAGCTGTATCTCCGGGGTCTCCTGGGAGTGATCGCCGTGACGGCTGTTGTCCACTCCATGGCCCATCCCATTCGAGGTGTTGGAATTGGAGTGCCGACTTTCATCCCTCCTTTGGTTACCACTGCTGTGGCCTTGCTTCTTTCAGGAGAGTATGCTGCTCCCCTGGCGTATATCGCCGGTAGCCTTGGGACTTTGATCGGTGCAGACCTCCTTAATCTTGGAAAAATCCAGGGACTGGGATCTCCCGTCGCCTCCATCGGCGGGGCTGGTACCTTCGATGGCATTTTTGTGACCGGTATCTTTTCTGTCCTTTTGGCGAGCCTGATGACAAGAAGAAAGAGTAAGGAGGAATCGGGCCCTAAGGGTCAGTGGCCCGCCGCCCCATGAGCAGCGCCTTTCTCCGTTAGAAAGCCTCAGCATCTATTATGCTGGGGATGGCCGAAATAGAGAGCATCAGCTCCTTATTTAGCGGGGTCAAAGCCTGCCCTTTCTAACGGGGTTAACTTAAAACCTGGACCTATCACCGGAGGGAAATACAATGCGAAAGGGATCTGCTTACACCAGACAAAGGGTAAAACGGAAGTTGATGGAAACGTGGAAGGTCCTACTACTGGTGGTGCTTGTGGCTTTGTTGCAGAGTGTCTGGCCGCCCCTCGGGGAGGCAGGCCCGGAAGAAAATGTGCTGAGGACCACTCTCGAAAACGGACTCAGAGTAGTCATTGTCCGAAATGGTATGGCCCCGGTGGTCACTACGATGGTCAATTACCTGGTGGGGTCGAATGAAGTGCCGGAGGGGTTTCCCGGTATGGCACATGCCCAGGAGCACATGATGTTTCGAGGAAGCCCGGGCTTGTCGGCGAATCAGCTGGCCGACATTATCGCTGCCATGGGCGGTATGTTCGACGCCGATACCCAGCAGACAGTCACCCAGTATTTCCTTACCGTCCCTGCAGAAGACCTGGACGTCGCCTTGCACATTGAGGCCATCCGGATGCGTGGCGTTCTCGACAGCGAAAAACTTTGGGCTCAGGAAAGGGGCGCCATTGAACAGGAAGTGGCACAGGATTTCTCCGACCCGGAATATCTCTTTTACACGAAAGTTCTGGCAGACCTGTTTAAGGGGACGCCCTACGCCCATACTCCCCTGGGCAGTGTTTCCTCCTTCGACAAAACGACGGGTGCGATGCTGAAGAGTTTCTATGACACCTGGTACGCTCCCAACAACGCCATCTTAGTGATCGTGGGTGACGTTGAGCCGCGAAAAGCTTTGACTGAGGTCAAGAAGTTTTTCGGCGGCATTCCTGCCAAGAAGATTCCAGAGCGACCCCAAATCCACCTTGAGCCTGTGAAGCCGGAGACCCTCCGCCTTAAGACCGATCAGTCCTATGGATTGCTCATGGTCTCCTTTCGTATGCCAGGTTACAACGACCCGGACTATGCTGCGAGTAAGGTGCTCTCTGATGTCCTGAGTAACCAGCGGGGCAACCTCTTTTCCCTGGTGCCAGAAGGAAAGGCTCTTTATGCCGGGTTCAGCCTGAGCACTCTGCCCAAGGCAGGATTGGGTTATGCAGTGGCTGCCTTTCCAAAAGGTGCTGACCCATCCGCGCTCATCGAAGAGGTCAGAAAGATATTGGCTGAAGATCTTAAGAAAGGTCTCCCATCTGATCTTGTGGAAGCTGCCAAGCGGAAGGAACAGACGAAGGCAAACCTCCTCAGGAATTCCGTCCTTGGCTATGCCATGGCGTGGTGTCAGGCCCTTGCCGTAGAGGGCAACCAGTCGCCCGAGGAGGAGGTAAAGGCCATCCAGCAGGTCTCTGTAGAGGAAGTGAACCGAGTCGCCCGTAAATACCTTGACCTGAACCGTGCCATCGTGGCCATCCTCACCCCGGAGACCTCTGACAAGCCAGTTATTTCTGAAGCTCGCACCCGTATTGAGTCGTTTGTTCCCAAGGAGACAAAGCCTGTCATGCTGCCCGATTGGGCAGACAAAGCTTTGAAGAGGCTTCCCGTCCCCCCCTCGACATTGAATCCGATCATAACCACACTGCCAAACGGCCTCAAGCTCGTTGTACAACCCGAGTCGATCAGCAATACGGTGAGCGTTTTCGGTCATGTAAGAAATAATCCAGATCTTGAGGCACCCAAAGGCCAGGAAGGGGTTGATGAAGCATTAAGTCAACTTTTCTCTTACGGCACCACGACTCTTGATCGTTTGGCCTTTCAGAAGGCTCTTGACGACATCGGGGCAAGAGAATCGGCGGGCACAGACTTTTCACTCGAGGTCTTGAAAGACTCCTTTGACCGGGGCGTCGAGCTCCTAGCGGATAACATGCTCCATCTTGCCCTGCCTGAAAAAGCTTTCAAGACCGTGCAGCGACAAGCGACCGCTACCGTGGCGGGTCGACTTCAGAGCCCGAGTTATCTGACGAAGCGGGCCCTCAGGGCGGCTCTCTTTCCGAAAGGCGATCCCACCCTTCGAGAGGCTACCCCCGCGACTGTCCAATCACTGACTCTTGAGGATGTCAGGAGTTATTACCGGAAGGTCTTCCGGCCCGACCTGACAACCATCGTCGTTATTGGCAAGGTATCACCGGAAAAGGCTAGGGCGGTGATCGAGAAATACTTCGGTTCGTGGAAAGCACAGGGGCCGAAGCCCGAGACCCTGTTGCCTCCTGTTCCTTCCAACAGACCATCCGTGACAGGGATTCCAAATTCGAGCCGGATCCAGGATGAAGTGTTCCTGGCCCAGACGCTTGGCCTTACCCGGTCTAATCCGGACTACTATGCCCTTGAGTTGGGTAATCACGTTCTCGGCGGAGGCTTTTACGCAACGCGGCTATACCAGGACCTTAGGGAGAGAACCGGACTGGTTTATTACGTCGCTTCATCATTCGATGTGGGAAGAACTCGTTCTCTCTACACGGTGAGCTATGGGTGCGATCCGCCCAACGTCAATAAGGCGCGGGACATCGTGGAGCGCAATCTGAAGGAGATGCAGACGACCCCTGTGTCCTCTGAGAAGCTCCAGCTTGCCAGGGCCCTGTTGCTTCGAGAAATTCCTCTTAAAGAGTCAAGTGTGGAGGCCATCGCACGGGGATTCCTCTACCGGGCAACCCACGATCTGCCTCTCGATGAGCCGATATTGGCTGCTCATCGGTATTTGAAACTTACCGCTGAAGAGGTCAAGGCAGCCTATGCCAAATGGCTTCGTCCAAAAGATCTTGTAGAGGTCACGGAGGGCCCAGGTGCGAAGTAATAACAATGAGAGTCTGAAAGATGTGGCTGATTCCTGGTGGAATCATTTTGACTGCTCCGACAAAAAAGGAGGAGATTATATGGCACGATCAAGATTTTCAAAGTTTTTCCTTTCTGGCCTTCTCTTGCTGTTCCTATCAGGCTGTGCCTATCCCATTTCCAAGGAGTTGAGGGGAGAGGCTAAAAAAAGTCCCACGTTGCTGTGATCCTTCAAAATCCCACAGCCGATACAGGAACGACTGTGATCTGAGGAGGAAGCATCATTCAGACTCTGAACGCCAAGGAGGGAACAGAGATTCTCGTATTGGAGACTCCCTTGGGTTGCGGGGAAAGGCCTAAAGGGAGGAGATATTCTCAGGGGCGGTTCATAGCCAAAACTCCCAGGTATCTTGATTCAGAGGTCTACAAACCGGGTAGAAGGGGAACAGTAGCCGGAGAGATCATCGGCAGGGAGATCAAACCATTGGGCAATACCGAGTATACCTATCCCATGGTCATGGTCAAGGAGGTCCATCTGTGGAGGAAGTACAGGGTATATGCCAATCCATACCCTTACTACTGGTACGGACCGGGCTCCTGGTGGCCCTATTATGATGACTGGGATGATTAGGAAGATTGGGATTGAGCCTAAAGGGGTTAGCCAAGGAGGACAATCAGAACTCTCAGGTCAGAGATGCCGGGCAGAGAAAGAATGGCAAGTCTGTTTCAGCGTCGATCTGGCCTGAATCGGAGCCGGCAACGGAAAAGAGGCGACACCGATACTGAAAGAGGGAAGGCCCAACCCCATGGCGACAGAAAGAAGGAAAAGGGGAAAGGAGACCGGCAGTGATCGGAATCCTAAAGCTCGGTTATAAGTTGTTAATAAACGACAAAGCAAAATTTGCAACCCTCCTGATTGGCACAGCTTTCGCCGTTTTCTTGATGGCTCAGACGACCCCCATGGTAGGGAAAAAACCAGAAAGGAGGATCCCTTGATGAAGAGGATTCTTATGGGTGTGGCGGGAAGATGAGAAGGGTACCTGAAGGAAGTTTAAATCGATTTCTCCTGATCTTCTTGCTGATCCTGCCCAATATCACGTACGCCCTCGAGCAGCCCAGAGAGGGTTTATTGGATTACACCATCGAAGTGTCCTTCGATATCCAGGCTTCTAAAATCAAAGGTGTTGTAACTATTCCGGTAAAGAAAGGGCAGGAAATGATCCTCGACAAGGGGGAGCTGACCCTCCGTTACGTGATCCTCGATAAACAGCACCTGGATATTTCTGAGCAAAAGGGGATCCTGAGAATCCTCTCCTCTCGCGAGGGTACGCTTGAGATCAAGTATGAAGGTGTCTTTCAAGAGCCTTCTTCCAGCTTTCTGGGAGAGCAATCCTCAAGCCTCATCGGCGAGAAGGGGATTTTTCTGACGGGAACATGGTATCCAAAGCCCCGGCAAATGTGTCGCTACCATCTTACGGCCACACTGCCCAATGGATACGAAGCCGTCTCCGAAGCGGAGACGATCAAGAAGACTGTGAATGACGGGAAAACCGCCTTTGTTTTTGATTTTCCGCACGCACTGGATTCTATCAATCTCATTGCAACCCACCGATACAAAATAGTAAAAGATCACTTTGGCAAAGCGGAAATCTTCGCCTATTTTTTTTTCGGAAGATCTCGACCTTGTAAAGACCTACATCGAACACACAAAGGGCTATTTGGAGCTGTATGATCATCTGATCGGCAGTTTTCCTTACAAACGATTCTCCATCGTCGAAAACTTCCTGCCGACGGGATACTCCATGCCCACCTATACCCTTCTCGGCCAGGAGGTGGTGAGGCTGCCCTTCATTCCGGAGACATCCCTGGGTCATGAGGTCCTCCACCAATGGTTTGGGAACCTGGTCTATATTGATTATGCAAAAGGAAACTGGGCAGAAGGACTGACGACTTTTCTCGCAGATCTTTTGTATCAGGAAGAGAAAGGTCGGGGGGTCGAATACAGAAAAGAATCCCTCATTAATTACCAGAGTTATGTCAATGAGAAGAATGAATTTCCCTTAAAAGATTTCAGGGAGAGAAGGGATTATGCATCGGAGGCGATTGGTTACGGCAAGGCTCTGATGGTATTTCAGATGCTTAAGAAAATGGTGGGTGAAGAACGATTTTATGAATCTATCAGATATTTTACCGAGGAAAATCGCTTCCGAAAGGCCTCCTGGGAAGATATTTGCAGGGCCTTTGAAAAAATTTCTCAGAAGAATCTGGACTTGTTTTTCAGCCAGTGGATCGACAGGGAAGGCCTTCCCGACCTCCATCTCGAAGAGGTGAAGGTCAAACCATCGGGAGCTGAATTTGAAGTGGCCTTTACGGTGATTCAGAAAGGGAAGGTTTTTATACTCGATCTCCCTGTGGTCGTCTATTCTTCCTTAGGCAAGGCAACGAACGTTTTTCACCTCCAAAGGGAGAAAGAAGAGTTTAAGATGGTCGTAGGCGGTGTCCCCGATAGGATTGTAGTGGACGAAGGCTACGATGTGGCAAGGATGCTCTCGCTCAACGAGTTTCCTCCTGTCATCGCCAGGCTTATCGGAGACGAGAAGCGAGTCATCGTCCTTCCTCCTTCAGGGGCGGAGATCTACGAGCAGGTTGTGGATGTGTGGAAGGGAAAAGGAGCCAGCCTCAGTGACTGGGACCGAATAAAATACATCGAACCCGGAACCTCCGGCCTTTTAATTCTGGGGGCAGACAACCCTGTGGTGGCGAAGCTTTACGGGAGCGTGACGGCTCGAGGCGGATTTAGTGTGCTGATTAAAGAAAACCCCTGGAATCGCTGGAAGGTGGTTGGGATTTTCAACGCCCGGTCAAAAAAAGAGGTCGACGCCGCCTTTCAAAAGATCTTTCACTACGGGAAGTACAGCGCGGTCTCGTTTGATCACGGGGTCAACACCTACAAAGAGATCGACCAGAGCACGCGCGGGATAACGGAAGAGCTTCTCAAGGAGACGATCTCCGTAGAGATTCGTACCTTAAAAACATTGTCCGATGTCATGGCCCATGTGGCTGGTAAAAAAATCATCTACGTTGGCGAGACCCACTACCTGTTTCCCGATCACGTGATGGAGCTTGAAATAATCATAGATCTTCACAAAAGAGGAAGACCCATCGCCATCGGCATGGAGATGTTCCAGAGACCTTTCCAGAAAGTACTGGACGACTATATTGGAGGCAAGATTGGCGAAGCAGAATTCTTGAGAGGGACGGAATACTTCAAACGATGGGGATTCGACTATCACCTTTACAGACCCATTCTGCTCTATGCAAGATCAGAGAAGATCCCGGTGATCGCCCTCAATATTCCCCAGGAGATCGTCGATCAGGTTTTCCGGAGCGGTCTTGATTCCCTGTCGGAAAAGGAGAAGAAATCCATCCCTGCCCAGATGGACTTTTCGGACGAGGCGTACAAGCAGAGGTTGAGAAAGGTCTTTCTGGAGCATCGGGATATTGAGAATATTAAAACAGGCAACTTTGATTTCTTCTACCAGGCTCAGATCTTATGGGATGAGACCATGGCAGAGTCTGTCGATCAATTCTTACGGACTCATCCAAATGACCAGATGGTTGTCCTTGCAGGCAGCGGACACCTTACTTACGGATCCGGCATTCCCAAGAGGGTCGCTCGAAGAAACGGATACGATCATGCCATCCTCCTGAATAATGTTGACCTTAAGAGAGAGATTGCAGACTTCGTTCTCTTTCCAGAGGCCATCCCTGGCGTCACTTCCCCGATGCTCATGGTCTTTCTCAAGGAAGAGGCAGGAAAAGTGGAGATTGCCGGCTTCCCTCAAAACAGCCTTTCAGAAAAGGCAGGAATGAAGGTCGGGGACATTATCGTTACCATCGATCGAACCCCCATACACACGATTGACGATGTGAAAATAGATCTCCTTGCCCGAAAGAAAGGGGAGAAGGTAAAGGTGAGAGCCTTAAGGAAAGGCCTTCTTGGAAGCAAAGAAATGGATTTCGATGTCGTCCTTCAATGAGGGATTTTCTGAAGCGCGGGGATGTCTGGTTTCCAACATGGACCCGCTGAATTGGAAAATCTATGGTTCAAAAAGAAAAGATCTCCGTAAACAAGTATCCATGGGGAAGGTGGTTTGAACCATGGTATCTTGCTTACGCTTTGTCAGGCGCAACCACATCCGGTATGTCCGTCATTTTGTTGCCATTGGCAGTGAATCGAACCAGCGGCGCGAACCACATTGGGCTCGTCATGGCCGCCTTCAACCTGGGAGGGTTAACAGCTCCTCTTTGGGGTAGTTTGGTTGACCGCTATCGCCTCCACCGCTGGATGCTTTTCAGCGGTCTTCTTATAACCACGATTGGATTGGCTGTCTTCCCCTTTACAACCAACAAGAGTACTTATGTGGGGTTGGCCCTCCTACAAGGTATCGGTGCAGCCGCAGCGGCTACCGTTGCCAACCTATTTGTTGTGGAAGGTCATCCCCAGGCTGAGTGGGACGAGCGTATTGGCTGGCTGCAGACCTTTTACGGCGGGGGACAAGTGGCCGGATTGCTGCTGGCCGGGGCGCTGAGCCAGGTCGATGTGGACGCGGGGCTGCTCGTTGCCGCAGGATTGACCCTCCTGGCTGCCTTGATAGGATGGTTGACTACATCCACGCCTGCCGCTTTTCATGTCCCGAGGCCGGTGCTGCTTTACCCGGGAAGGCACAGCGAATGGGTCGGCGGTTCTCCCCAACGCTTCTACCACCACTTAACCCTGAATGCTATACGGCAGTTAGGATTGGTTTTCGGTTCGCCCTTTGGTATTTTTATTATGGTCTGGCTGCTGACCTATGCGGGTTCCGCAGCCTTTTTTTCTTTCTACCCGGTGCTCATGAACGAGCTTTATGGGGTCGCTCCGGGTCTCTCATCTACGGGTTTTGCTGTGGCCGCCGGAGCGGGGCTCACTCTTTATTCGCCTGCTGGCCGCTGGGCCGACCGATTCGGTCCGGCGAGGGTACTGAAGGCTGCGCTTGGCGTGCGGCTGCTGGCCTTTCTAAGCTTGTTTGTCCTTGGGATCACGCACTTCGGCCAGGCATGGCTGGCGCTGTTAAGCTTTCTCTTCATCGTGCTCGCCTGGTCACTGCTCAGCGTCAGTGGCACGGCTTTAACAGCCCAGCTTTCGCCTGTGGGCGAAGGAGAGGGGATGGGCATCTTCAATGCCGCCACGGCTCTGGCCGGTACGATTGGTGCAGTCCTTGGGGGGTGGGTTGCAGGATATTGGGGTTATAATGGGGCCATCGCTCTGGCGGTGGTGGGAATTGTGTTCGGTCTGGTCTTTGCCCTTACAAGGAGGGTAGACTCAGGGAGACCCGGAAGCCCCGCCCTTTAGGCGGGAGCTTCACAATAAGCAAGAGGAAAATGATATGAAAGCGATTGCCTTAATACCGGGAACGGCCAGTCTGCGCCTGGTGGATCTTCCAGAGCCTTCCATCACTGCCCCGGATGAGATCAAATTGAAGGTCTTGCAAGTCGGTATCTGCGGCACAGATCGTGAGGAGGCGTCTGGTGGAAGGGCTGAAGCACCGCCGGGTAAGACTGAACTGATCATCGGTCACGAGATGCTTGGGGAGGTGGTTGCGATAGGTTCAGCGGTCACTGCCGTTCAACCGGGGGATTATGCTGTTTTCAGCGTGCGCCGGGGCTGCGGACATTGCTCCGCGTGCGCCGTTAATCGCAGTGACATGTGTTACACCGGTGACTATACCGAACGAGGCATCAAAGGACGCGATGGCTACCAGGCGGAGTATGTTGTCGATAGCGAACAATATGTGGTGAAGATCCCTGGGGATATGGCATCCATTGGCGTGCTCACTGAACCAATGTCAGTCGTCGAAAAAGCGATTGATGAGGCAATCCGGATTCAGGTTTCCAGATGGTCAGATGCACAGGATCCTCAAGGTTGGCTGAGAGGAAAGCAGGCCTTGGTAGCGGGGATCGGTCCGATTGGCCTCCTTGCAGCTTTTGCATTACGCTTACGCGGGGCGGATGTTACAGGACTTGGCCGGCAGGATATGGATACCCCTCGTCCGTCCATGTTGACACGCATTGGTGCAAAATATGTCGATGAGCGTCGGGTCAACCCTGACGCATTGGAAGAACACTTTGGTCAAATCGACTTCATTTTTGAGGCCACTGGCGCTGCCCGCCTAGAATTTGACCTCCTTTCTGCCCTGGGTATGAACGGGCTTTACGTTTTAACAGGAATTCCAGGCGGAGATCGTCCGATCAATATTGAAGGAGCAGCCTTAATGCGGCAATTGGTTCTCAAGAACCAGGTGATGGTGGGGAGCGTCAATGCTAGTCGGAAACACTTTCAGACGGCAGTTGACGATCTTCAAAAAGCCCGAAAAACCTGGGGCAATGCCATCGACCGCATCATCACTCACCAATTCCCTTACGCGGAGTATGCGGAGGCCCTTTCACTCCGTTCGACGGACGAGATTAAAACTGTTTTGGAATGGGAAAAATGAGTTGTGGGTTGAAATCGAACAGGGAGGTACAGGATGTCAGATTTCATTTATTCCGCCCCTGGTTGGCCGGGCATTCCGCCACGCTGGACCTCCAGTGCCAAGACCGGGGTTGGCACGGCGCTCAATCCGAGCAGTCGTGTCTGGTTTACGATCAGCCATGGTATCCTGAACGAAATCTATTACCCTCGGGTGGATCAGGCGTGTACGCGTGACCTGGGTTTGATTGTTACCGACGGCCGAGATTTTTTCTCGGAAGAGAAACGCCATACCCAGCATCAAGTCGGTCCTCTGGCCAACGGCGTTCCCGGTTATCACTTGATCAACCTCTGCCAGCAAGGGCAATATCGTATCGAGAAGGATATCTTGACCGATCCGGGGCGCGTCGTATTGCTGCAGCGCATCCACTTCTTCCCAATGAAAGGAGTGCTCAAAGATTATCACCTTTATGTGTTACTTGCCCCCCATTTGGGAAATAGGGGATACGGCAACACCGCATGGGTGGGTCATTACAAGGGTTTCCCCATGCTCTTTGCGGAACGAGCTGGGATTGCTTTAGCTTTGGCATGCTCTACGCCGTGGCTCAAACGTTCAGTCGGCTTTGTGGGCACCTCTGATGGATGGCAGGACCTGGTGGACCACAAGCAGATGGCTTGGGCTTACACCCGCGCCGAGAATGGCAACGTGGCCCTTACTGGAGAGGTGAACCTGCAAGTCGACAAGGGGAGATTCATGTTGGCCCTCGGATTTGGGCGAAATGCTGCAGAGGCTGGGCACCGTGCCCTGGCCAGCCTGTTGGATGGTTATGAGACAGCCCGGGTGGAGTATGTCCGGGAATGGGAAGACTGGCAGAAGATGCTATCCCCCACAGAAGTAGAGAGCGAGGGCAAACGGAAATTGTACCGTGCGAGTACGGCAGTCCTTCGGACCCACGAAGCTGTGCGTTTTCCTGGCGGCATCATCGCAAGCCTCTCCATTCCATGGGGTTTTGTCAAAGGGGACGACAACCTGGGAGGCTATCACTTAGTATGGCCCCGGGATCTCGTGGAAGCCGCCGGAGGACTACTGGCCGCGGGGGCGAAAGAGGATGTCCGGCGCGTGATCCATTACTTGCAGACCACTCAAGAACCCGATGGCAACTGGCCGCAAAACATGTGGTTAGATGGCACGCCTTATTGGAGCGGCGTACAGATGGATGAAACTGCGTTTCCCATTTTGCTCGTGGATCTGGGACGAAGGGAAGGGGCCCTCGGACCAGAGGAAATGATCCGCATCTGGCCAATGGTGCGTCGGGCAGCAAGTTTCCTCGTGCGAAACGGTCCAGTAACACAAGAAGACCGTTGGGAAGAAGATCCCGGCTATTCCGCATTCACACTCGCCGTTGAGATTGCCGCCCTGCTGGCTGCTGCCGATTTGGCAGAGCAGAACCAGGAGCCAAGAGCTGCCGCTTATCTCCGAGAAACAGCCGATGCCTGGAATGCCAGTATCGAGCGTTGGACGTACGTCATCGGAACAGATTTGGCCCAACAGCTTGGCGTGGAGGGTTATTACGTGCGCATTGCCCCACCGGAAGTCGCCGAGGCGGCTTCGCCGGTGGAGGGATTTGTGCCGATCAAAAACCGTCCCCCAGAACAAAGTATCGAACCTGCAAATCACATTATCAGCCCTGATGCTTTGGCCCTGGTGCGTTTCGGCCTGCGGGCACCGGATGATCCCAGTATCTTGAACACCCTAAAGGCCATTGATGCCCTGCTTAAAGTGGAAACTCCGTATGGCCCTGCTTGGCATCGGTACAATGACGATGGCTACGGAGAACACGAGGATGGAACGCCTTTTGACGGATCAGGGGTGGGGCGAGCCTGGCCATTGCTGACGGGTGAACGGGCCCACTACGAACTCGCACGGGGCCGGGTGAATGAAGCAGAGAGGTTGCTCCAAACGATGGAAGCCTTTGCCAACGAAGGCGGAATGATTCCGGAGCAGGTCTGGGACAGCTCCGACATCCCAGAACGGGGGCTTTTCTTTGGAAGGCCATGCGGCTCGGCCATGCCTCTCGTGTGGGCCCACGCTGAATACATTAAATTATGCCGTTCCCTCCACGAAGGTCGCGTGTTTGATATGCCCCCCCAACCCGTAAAGCGCTATCTGGTTGAGAAGACGAACTCTCCTCATGCAATCTGGGGCTTCAACCTTAAGATCCGCAATATGCAAGCGGGCAAGATCTTACGTCTACAGGTATCAACCTTTGCCGTCGTTCATTGGAGCATGGATGGGTGGAATACCATTCACGATGCTGAGACACAGGACACAACCATGGGAGTATATATAGCCGACCTGCTTACTCAAAGCCTGATCAAAGGGACAACGATTGTTTTTACCTTTTACTGGCCTGAAGCCGCTCAATGGGAAGGAGCGGACTTTAAGGTGAGTGTCGGGGAAGGGTTGGTATAAAAACGGACCAGAACTTTCTGCGGAGTTGAAGGAACTTCGAAATCAGCTAAAGACTCGGATATGCGGAGTAAACCCAATCGGGCCCTAAACACTTTACGTTGTCACATAGAATGCGGGGCATGCGGAGGCGAGAGGAGGGTTAATATGGCCACTAGATTTTTATTGGGCGTGTTCATATTATGTTCATTTTTTTTATTGAGTCATGCGGAGGCGCAAGATGAGTTAACGAGCAAGGGAATGATGGTAGAGCAGGGGAAAGTTATGGTGGAAAAGGGAAGGATCATGATTGATCATGGTAAGGTTCTGATAAACGAAGGCGACAAAATGATGAAAGTAGGAATGGACATGATGGAAGGGAAGATTAGCAATAAGGGATGGTGGATGGAGGAGGGGAATCTAATAGATAAAGGGAAGATGGTAAAAAGCAAGGGTGAAACAATTTGGAAAGAAGGGGATAAGATGATTAAAGAGGGTTTAAAGATGATCGATGATCATATGATAGAAAAAGGTGAAATAATGTTAAAGGAAGGTGTTCTGCTTATAAAGGAAGGGGATGCGCTCAAAAATGTAGGCGACATGATGATCAAAGAAGGTCAGATGATGATGAACAGAGAGGATACAAAAATGAGTAAATAAAGTTCGTCCAACATTATTGGGGTTGGTGATCCGCTAGCCCTGCAGGCCTTTCTTGGAAATCTTAACCTGGGAAGATTTTATCGTTAAATGAAAATTAGAATTCCAAGAGTCAGAATTGAGGAAAAAAAAGAATTTGCATTTTTTCATTTCTCATTTTAAATCACGAGGAGGTTAATATGCATCATCTACTCTTGCTGGTTGTGCTGCTCGGATGGATTCTATTCCTCATTTTATCGTGGCAGATCGCCTTACCGCTGTATGTGATGGGGATAGTTATCTCCCTTGCCCTTTACTGGAAAATCATAAAGGCTCAGCGCAGGACCCCGGTCATGGGCAGAAGAGCGATGATTGGCGATTCGGCTACGGTTGTCAGCGTGAAAGAGGGTGAGGTTGAGGTAGATTATCAGGGTGAAATCTGGCGTGCCGTTTCCTCTCAACCTCTACGCATTGATCAGAAGGTGATCATCGAAGCCGTGGAAGGCTTGGTTTTGAGGGTAAAGCCAGCATCCTGAATCTCAGAGACCAATTAAAAGAAAGGAGGCCTGAAGATGATAAACTATAAATTCCCCAAGTTTATGGCTTCCGGTCTGTTCTTGCTTCTAATCTCGGGCTGCGCTTATCCCATCTCGATGGAGTTGAGGCAGGAGGCGAGTAAAGAGCCGACCTTTGGAAGCTGTAAATCGAGAATTAGTGATGTTGGCTCTCAATAAGTTTACGGATGTATTTAACCCTATCCAGCCTTACCATCAAAAAGAACACCTGAGAGTTGTCCTTCACAAAGCTGATCTTGCCCATGACAAAATAAAAATTGCCCTATACGGTAAACCTCCCGAAATAGGGCAATTCCCATTATGTGAATCCGAGATATTCTCTCAGATACCAACCTGGCTCCCCGGGCAGGACTCGAACCTGCAACCTAGTGGTTAACAGCCACCCGCTCTGCCGATTGAGCTACCGAGGAATATAGACTGGACTAAAAGCTTACATTAAAATACCCGAGATGGCAATCTAAAAATATTTCAGCCACGGATCACCAGGTCCTCCTCGGGAATGGGCTCCGTCTTTCTCAGCACTCTCTTCCTGTGCCAGGCCCAGATCATGCTGACCGGCCCGGAGCAAACATAGAAGAGGACGAAGGCAGAGAGGACGACGACCGGTTCCATGACGATCACAATCAGCGAGAGGACGACGAAGACAAAACTGCTGATGGGTTTTCGTTTTGCCAGGCCCAGCTCTTTGAAGCTGTAGTATCGAATGCTCGACACCATGAGAAAGGCCAGGACATAGATCATGACGAGAATGACGATGTCCTTGATCCATCCCGTTTCGACCAACCGGAGGTAGAGAAGGATGGTCAGGGAAATCATCGCAGCTGCCACGGGGATGGGGACGCCTTTGAAATATTTTGTCTCTCCGGCGGAGGCCAGCACGTTGTATCTGGCCAGCCGGATGGCCCCGCACGCCACAAAGGTGAAGGCGGCAAGCCAGCCAAATTTTCCGTAGGGTCGTAAGGCCCAGCTGAAAGCGAGCAGCGCGGGGGCGATCCCGAAGGAGACGAGGTCGGCCAGTGAATCGTACTGCATCCCGAATTTGGAGGTGGCCCCTGATAATTTGGCCACTTTTCCGTCAAAGGCATCGAAGACCGCCGCCAGAAGGATGGCGACGGCCGCATAGTAATACTGTTCCTGAAATACGGAGATAATCGCCCAGAATCCGCACAGAAGATTGCCTGTGGTGAGAAGGTTGGGAAGGATGTAAATCCCTTTTCTCATTTTAATGGGGGTTTTTCTCTTTTTCATGTTCGATACCCGATGATCGACTCCCCTCCCTTGACATGCTGTCCCACCCGGACAATCGGCTTCACTTCAGGGGGCAGGTAGAGATCGACCCTCGATCCGAATCGGATCAAGCCAAAGATTTCTCCCTTCCTCAGAAGATCGCCCGCCTTGGCATAACAGACGATCCTTCTTGCAACGAAACCCGCGATCTGGACCAGTAGGATTTTGAGCCGATCCTCCGTTTCCAGGATCACGGCATTCTGCTCATTGAGAAGGGACGACTTCTCTACGTTGGCTACCAGAAATCGGCCCGGAAGATAATTTTTTTGCAGAACCCTTCCGGAGACAGGCGCCCGGTTGAGATGGACATCGAACAGGGACATGAAGATGCTTACCTTCAACGTTTTTTCTTTCAAAAAACGGTCTTCCTGACATTCCCCGACATGCACGATCCTGCCGTCGGCCGGAGAAAGGATGATATTCTGAAGGTCGGGAATTTCTCTCCTGGGATTCCTGAAGAAATAAGCGATGAACAGAGAGATAAGGATTCCCAGGGACATCCAGACCTTCCAGCCCAGGATTCCGAGAACCACCGTTAGAAGGACCGCGGGGATCAGGAAAGGGTATCCTTCTCTGGCAATCGGTTGTCGATTTCGTTCACTCATTTCTTCTTCTCCGGGAGTCCCTTCTTCTCCCGCTTCTTCTTCGTCGATCTTCCGTCCGGGAAATCCCCGGAAGGGGATGGAGGCATTAAGAGGGTTCTGTCGTGAGTTTACTCCCACGAATCATGGCCACACGACCCGTCCGGACCAACTCTTTGATGCCGAGAGGCTTCAGGAGGGCGAGGAGGGCATTGATCTTCTTTTCATCCCCCGTGACTTCGATCGTGTAGGTTTTGGCCCCCACATCGATCACCTTCCCCCTGAAGATGTCGACCACTCTGAGAATTTCCTCTCTCGTCCCGGAGGTCGCCGTCACTTTTACCAGTATCATTTCCCGCTCGACAAAGTCCTTCTCGATGAGATCCACCACTTTGATGACGGGGATCAATTTATTCAGCTGCTTGAGCACCTGCTCGAGGATCTGGTCGTCCCCCCGGGTGACCAGGGTCATCGTCGAGACGGTGGGGTCCAGGGTCTCGGCCACACACAGGCTCTCGATGTTGAACCCCCTGCCGCTGAAGAGTCCTGCGATCCGGGTCAGAACGCCAAATTCATTTTCAACCAAAAGAGTGATGACGTGACGCATCGGCTTCTAAAGCTCCAAATTCCAAATTCCAAATCCCAAATAATATCCAGATCCCAATTCCCGAAAGTTTCGAATATTGGTCATTGGAATTTGTTTGAAAATTGGTGCTTGGATTTTGGAATTTCAAATCTCCTTTCTATATCAACCTCATCTGATTCAGCGCCTCTCCCGCGGGCACCATCGGATAGACATTCTCTTCCGGATCCACCTCAAAATCGATGATGACAGGTTCGGGGATGGAAAAGGCCTTCTTCAGGAGAGGGACCACCTCCTCGGGCTTGTTCGTTCTCAAACCCACCGCTCCGTAAGCTTCTGCCAATTTGACGAAGTCCGGAGAAAACCCTTCCAGAGAAGAGGAGGCATATCGTTTCCCGTAGAAGAACTCCTGCCATTGTCTGATCATTCCAAGGTAACCGTTGTTGAGGATGACCACTTTGACCGGCAGACGGTACTGGACGACGGTCGCCAGTTCCTGAGAGTTCATCTGAAAACTCCCATCGCCTGAAATGTCAATCACCAGCTTGTTCGGGAAGGCCGCCTGCGCGCCCATGGCCGCTGGAAATCCATAGCCCATCGTTCCAAGCCCCCCTGAAGTGAGCAGCGTCCTCGGCTTGACGAACGGGAAATACTGAGCCGTCCACATCTGGTTTTGTCCCACCTCGGTGGAGATGATTGCCTCCCCCTTGGTCAGTTCATAAATGGACTCGATCACGTACTGGGGCTTGATCATTCCCTTCTGGTCGTAATTCATGCTATGGATGGCTTTGAATTTATCGATCTGATGATGCCATTTTTCCATTCCTGTTTTGAAGGAGTCGATCTCTTCCTTTTCGAGGAGGGAAAGAATTTTGGAGACGATGCGTTTACAATCCCCGACGATTGGAAGATCGACTCTCACATTCTTGCTGATGGAGGTGGGATCGATGTCGATATGAATGATTTTTGCCTGAGGGGCGAAGGCTTCGATCTTGCCGGTGACCCGGTCATCAAATCGAGACCCGATGGCGATGAGAAGGTCGGCCTCCATGACCGCCATATTGGCCCAGTAGGTCCCATGCATCCCTAGCATGCCCAGTGAGAGGGGATGATTGCCCGGGAAGCTGCCCAACCCCATCAGGGTCATGGTCACTGGAATACCCAGTTTCTCCGCAAAAAGGGTGAGTTCCTTCGATGCGTTTGAAGAAATGATCCCGCCACCGACATAGAGAACAGGCTTCCGGGACTTCAACATCAGTTTTATCGCCCTCTGAATCTGGCCAAGGTGCCCTTCGTAAGTGGGCTGATAGCCGCGGATAAAGACCTTCTCCGGATACTTGAATTCTGTCGAATCGACCAGGATGTCTTTGGGGAGGTCAACAAGAACGGGTCCGGGTCTTCCGCTTCGAGCCACATAGAAAGCTTGCTTCAAGATTCGTGCCAGATCTTTGACATCCTTGACAAGGTAGTTATGTTTGGTGCACGGCCTTGTAATGCCAATGATATCTGCTTCTTGGAAGGCATCGTTTCCGATCAGAAGGGTAGGGACCTGGCCGGTCATGATCACAAGAGGGATCGAGTCCATGAAGGCTGTGGCAATTCCTGTTACGGTATTGGTCGCCCCGGGGCCGGAAGTGACCAATACCACTCCCACTTTTCCCGTTGCCCTGGCATACCCGTCGGCCGCATGGACCGCAGCCTGCTCGTGCCGGACCAGGACCTGCCGGAACGGGGCGCCTTGAAATTCGTCGAAGAGAGGAAGGACGGCGCCGCCCGGGTAATTGAAAAGAATATCGACCCCTTCTTTTTTTAAACATTCAACAATGATTTGAGCACCAGTTTTCTTCATCTTCGTAAATGATTGGATTATTGGAGTACTGGAGTACTGGAGTATTGGGGTACCATATCTAATTGGGAAGAAAAATTCAATTATTTTTCTGGTC
>Ga0316624_10000106_pt1 | contig 23323 bp, 24 predicted proteins | sample OWC_Aug_N3_C1_D5_FD_207657 | JGI IMG/M metagenome (GOLD analysis project Ga0316624, IMG submission 207657) | Wetland soil microbial communities from Old Woman Creek delta, Ohio, United States - OWC_Aug_N3_C1_D5_A | ecosystem: Environmental > Terrestrial > Soil > Wetlands | place: USA: Ohio... | reverse complement strand
GCCGCACTGAAGGCGCGCTTCACCTCTCCCCGCTACGCGGGGAGAGGTCGACCGAGCGAAGCTCGGTCGGGTGAGGGGCCGTGCACCGCCCCTCATCCGGCTCGCGCCTTACCGGCGCTCGCCACCTTCTCCCCGCGCAGCGGGGAGAAGGAAGAAGCGTCACACCCCCTTCGTCATCTCGCGCAGCTTGAACTTCTGGATCTTGCCGGTGCTGGTCTTCGGGATCTCGGCGAACACCACGTAACGCGGGCATTTGTAGCCGGCGAGATGTTTCTTGCACCATTGCATCAGCTCGTCGCTCGAAGCCTGCGCGCCCGGCTTTAATTCGACGAAGGCGCAGGGCGTCTCGCCCCATTTGTCGTCCGCCTTCGCCACCACCGCGGCGGCGGCCACCGCCGGATGCTTGTAGAGCGCGTCCTCCACCTCGATCGAGGAAATGTTCTCGCCGCCTGAGATGATGATGTCCTTGGAGCGGTCCTTGAGCTGGATATAACCGTCGGCATGCATGACGCCGAGATCGCCGGTGTGAAACCAGCCCCCGAGAAAGGCCTTGTCGGTCGAGGCCTTGTTCTTGAGATAGCCTTTCATCACCACGTTGCCGCGCATCATCACCTCGCCCAGCGTCTCGCCGTCGCGTGGCACCGGCACCATGCTCTCGGGATCGCGCACGTCGAGCGCCTCCAGCGCGCCGTAGCGCACGCCCTGGCGCGCCTTCTTCACGGCCTGCTCCGCCGCGGGCAGCGCGTTCCATTCCGCGTGCCAGTCGTTGACCACGGCCGGTCCGTAGGATTCGGTCAGGCCGTAGAGGTGGGTGACGTTGAAGCCCGCCTCCTTCATGGCGGCGAGCACCGCCTCCGGCGGCGGCGCGGCGGCCGTGAAGAATTCGACCACGTGCGGCAGCGGCTTCTTCTCGTTGGCCGGCGCGTTGAGCAATGTCGCCATCACGATCGGCGCGCCGCACAGATGCGTCACCTTGTGCGTGGCAATCGCGTCGTACATGGCCGGCGCGCGCACCGCGCGCAGGCAGACATGCGTGCCGGCGGCGACCGAGATCGACCATGGGAAGCACCAGCCGTTGCAGTGGAACATCGGCAGCGTCCACAGATACACGGGATGCTTGGCCATGGAGCAGGTGACGACATTGCCGAGGGCCAGCAGATGCGCGCCGCGGTGGTGATAGACCACGCCCTTGGGATCGCCGGTGGTGCCTGAGGTGTAGTTGAGTGAGATGGCGTCCCATTCGTCCTCCGGCATCGACCAGGCATAGCCGGGATCGCCTTGCGCGATGAAGTCTTCATATTCGATGGTGCCAAGCCGCTCGCCCGGCCCTGAATATTCCGGATCGTCGTAGTCGATCACCAGCGGCTTCACTTTGCAGAGTGACAAAGCTTCCTTCATCGTCTTGGAATATTCGCGGTCGGTGATCACCACCTTGGCCTCGGCGTGGTCGAGCGAGAACGCGATGATCGGCGCGTCGAGCCGCGTGTTGAGCGTGTTGAGCACGCCCTGCGTCATCGGCACACCGTAGTGGCATTCCAGCATGGCCGGCGTGTTGGCGAGCAGTACCGAGACGCTGTCGCCGCGCTTGATGCCGTGCTTGGCCAGCGCCGAGCCGAGCCGCCGCGCGCGCGCGTAGAACTCGGCGTAGGAGCGCCGCAACGGCCCGTGGATGATGGCCGTGTGCCGCGGGAACACGGCGGCCGCCCGTTCGAGGAAGCCGAGCGGCGTCAGCGGCTGGTAATTGGCCGGGTTGCGGTCGAGATCGATGTCGTAGGGCGTTTTCACCATGGGTCGTTTCTCCCTTGGCGGCTACGTTAGCGAAGGGGGAGGCCGGCGATCAATTGCTGCTTTTGCGAGCGGCCTACTTCAGCTCGTCGAGCAGGGTCTTGCCCTTCGGCACAATTTTCCATTCGGCCGGCTTGACCCCGAGCGCGTTGAGCTTGGCGCGCGCCGCTTCATCGGAGTAGTTGAGCTGCAGCGCATTCTGCAGGTCGGCGATGGCGTGCTCGCGGTCGCCTTTCTTGCGGTAGGCGGCGGCGCGCTGACGATAGACCGGCGCCATCGTGGGCACGAAATAGATTGCGGCGCTGTAGTCGTCGATGGCGCGCTCGAGATCGCCTTTGGTCATATAGGCATCCCCGCGCAGCGCCAGGGCGTCGGCATTGGCCGGCTCGATCTTCATGGCGTCGCTGGCGTCGGTAACCGCGCGATCGGCATCGCCGAGCGCCAGATAGACGGCCGCGCGCCGGATGTAGCCAGGCACCGACTTGGGCTCGCGCTTGAGATAGTCGCTGTAATCGGCCAGCGCGGCCTTGCGATCGCCGGTGACTTCGTAGGTCTGCGCACGCTGCCAATAAACTTCGCTATCGTTCGGGTCGAGCTGCTGCGCCGCGTCGAAGTCGGCGAGTGCGCGCTCGTATTCGCGGATGTTGAAATAGCCGACCGCGCGCCATTTGTGCGCCTGCGACAATGTTGGATCGAGCCGAAGGGCTTCGGTGAGATCCTCGATCGAGCGCTGGAAATCGTGGAGCCGTTGGTACACGAGGCCGCGGTTGGCATAGACCAGGCCGATCGGCTTGACCTCCAGCACTGCGGTGTAGTCGGCCAGCGCCTCTTGATAGGCACCTTTCGATTCATAGGCGGTGGCGCGATTGTAAATCGCAAAGGCGCGATCATGCTCGGGGGTGGCGTTGTCCTCGATGACGCGGGTGCAGGCGGCAATCTGCGCGTCGTCGCTTGTTATGGCGCGGCAATCGGCGCGATCCTGCATCGTCGCCGCCAGCGCGGGCTGGGCGATCAGGCCCAGCAGGACAACAAGCATTGCAGTGCGCATGAGTCTTCCCCCGCATGGCGCCGGCCCAGCTTAGTCGCCGCGAAGCGTCGGCAGGTTCAACCGCGCCAGATATCCGCCGCGCCCTCGCGCACCAGTTCGAGTGAGATCAGGAACATCGCGATCAGCGTGATCTTGTAGAACAGCTTCTGCGACACGCGTCGCACCAGAAAAAAGCCGAGCTGGTTGGTGAGAATCGCCAGCGGTAGCAACACCAGCGAGGTGCCGAGCCCCTTGGTCGAGAATTGCCCGAGCGCCACATAGGGGATCACCTTCAGCCAGTTCATAGTGGCGAAGAAGATCGCGCTGGTGCCGACGAAGGTCATTTTCGGCATCTGCAGCGACAGCGCGTACATCTGGTAGGGCGGCGCGCCGGCCTGCGCGATGGTCGAGGTGAAGCCGGACAGCGCGCCCCAGAACAGGCCGGCGGCGACGCTTGCCTGGTGCGCGGCCTGCGCGATGCGCTGCGGCCCGATCCAGCTGTAGAGCACAAAGGCAATCGTTGCGCCGCCGGTGAAGACGCGCACCGCGGCGTCCGAGACATGCGCCGCCAACAGGCCGCCGGCGGCGACTCCGGCGATGCCGCCGGGGATGACGATCGAAAGGATGCGGCCGTTCCAGTCCTTGCGGTAGACCCACACGGCGCTGGCGTCTTGCAGGATCATGATCGGCAGCATGATGGCGGCGGCTTCCAGCGGCGGCATGATCAGCGCCAGCAGCGGCGCCGCCATCTGGCCGACCCCGGCAAAGCCGCCCTTCGACAGGCCGAGCGCCACCACGGCGGGCACCGCGAGCGCGTAGAACAGGGGGTCGGTGATGAGGGTCATGCGGTTGCTTCCTTCCCTCTCCCCGCATTTGCGGGCAGAGGGTGGCGAGGACCGGCAGGTCCGAGCCGGGTGAGGGGCATTGCACGGCCCCTCACCCGGACCGCTTCGCGGTCCGACCTCTCCCCGCGAGCGCGAGGAGAGGTAAGGCAAAGGTGAGACGTTTCGCCAGCCTTGTTTGCGCATGGCCGACGCGACACAATCGCGGGCAAAGACCAGGGAGGACCTCGCCATGGACGCCCGCTCAAGCCGCTACCACGACGTCTATGCGCGCTGGCAGCGCGACCCGGAAGGTTTCTGGGGAGAGGCGGCGCGGGAGATCGATTGGATCGAGCAGCCCACAAAGGTGTTCGACAAGACGCAAGGCATCTACGGCCGCTGGTTCACCGGCGGGGTCTGCAACACCTGCTACAACGCGCTCGACCGCCACGTCCTTGCCGGCCGCAACGACCAGGCCGCGCTGATCTACGATTCGCCGGTCACCAACACCAAGCAGACCTTCACGTACGGCCGCCTGCTGTCCGAAGTGCAACTGCTCGGCGCCATGCTGCGCGACTTCGGCGTCACAAAAGGCGACCGTGTCATCCTCTACATGCCGATGGTGCCGGAGGCCGTCATTGGCATGCTGGCCTGCGCGCGCATCGGCGCGGTGCATTCGGTGGTGTTCGGCGGCTTCGCGGCCAAGGAGCTCGCCACCCGCATCGACGACGCCAAGCCGAAGGTGATCCTGTCCGCCAGCTGCGGCATCGAGGGCGCGCGCGTCATCCCCTACAAGCCGCTGCTCGACGAGGCGATCCATCTCGCCAAGCACAAGCCGCCGACCTGCCTGATCCTGCAGCGCCCGCAAGCCGAAGCGACCCTGGTCGAAGGCCGCGACCACGACTGGCGCAAGGTCTGGGAGCACGCGGTCGAATACGCCAAGACCTCCGAATGCGTGCCGGTGCTCGCCACCGACCCGCTCTACGTCCTCTACACTTCGGGCACCACCGGCATCCCGAAAGGCGTGGTGCGCGACAATGGCGGCCACATGGTCGCGCTCAAATGGTCGATGCAGTATCTCTACGGCGTCAATCCCGGCGAGGTGTGGTGGTCGGGCTCCGACGTCGGCTGGGTGGTCGGCCATTCCTATATCGTCTACGCGCCGCTGTTCCACGGCTGCACCTCGATCCTGTTCGAGGGCAAGCCGGTCGGCACGCCCGACGCCGGCACCTTCTGGCGCGTCATCGCCGACCACGGCGCGGTCGCGCTGTTCACCGCGCCCACCGCCTTCCGCGCCATCAAGAAGGAAGACCCCAAGGGCACGCTGATCGGCAAATACGACCTGTCGAAATTCCGCACGCTGTTCCTCGCCGGCGAGCGCGCCGACCCGCCGACCATCCAGTGGGCGGAGGAGGTGCTGAAGGTGCCGGTGCTCGACCACTGGTGGCAGACCGAGACCGGCTGGTGCATCGCCGGCAATCCGGTCGGCCTCGGCGCGCTGCCGGTGAAATACGGCTCCACCTGCGTGCCGATGCCGGGCTACACCGTCGACGTGGTGGACGAGACGAACAAGGCGCTGCCCGCCAACAAGATCGGCTCGATCGTGGTCAAGCTGCCGATGCCGCCCGGCTGCTTCCCGACGCTGTGGGAGAACGATGCGCGCTTCAAGGAGAGCTACCTCTCGGAATTTCCCGGCTACTACAAGACCGCCGACGCTGGCTACAAGGACGAGGACGGCTACATCTACGTGATGAGCCGCACCGACGACATCATCAACGTCGCCGGCCATAGGCTCTCGACCGGCGGCATGGAGGAGGTGCTCGCCGCGCACCCCGACGTCGCCGAATGCGCGGTGCTCGGCATCAAGGACGAGCTCAAGGGCGAGGTGCCCTGCGGCTTCATCGTGCTGAAAGCCGGCGTCAACCGCCCGCCTTCCGAGATCGAGAAGGAGATCGTCGCACTGGTGCGCGAAAAGGTCGGCCCGGTCGCCTCGTTCAAGCTGGCGATCACGGTGGCGCGCCTGCCCAAGACGCGCTCGGGCAAGATCCTGCGCGGCACCATCAAGAAGATCGCCGACGGCGAGCCGTGGCAGATGCCGGCGACTATCGATGATCCGGTGATATTGGATGAGATCGGCAGTGCGTTGAAGGGCCACGGGGTGGGGAGCTAATTCCGCCTCATCCTGAGGAGGGCGCGCAGCGCGTTGAAGGGGCATGGGGTTGGGCGCTGATTACTGCGCCGTCATGGCCGGGCTTGTCCCGGCCATCCACGTCTTGCTTTAATATTTATATGGCGGGTGGTTGGGTTTATTTCATAACTAATAAACGCAACGGGATTCTGTATGTCGGGGTCACGAGCAATCTTCCGCGTCGCTCATATGAACATCGCGAAGGGCCGGTCGAGGGATTTTCAAAGCGTTATGGTTTGAAGATGCTCGTTTACCACGAGCATTTCGATGATATCCGCGATGCCATTCAACGCGAGAAAACGATCACGCATTGGCCGCGTGCATGGAAAGTGCGCCTTCTGCACTCAATGAATCCCAATTGGGACGATCTCTATGACACGCTTATTTGACGAAAGGCGTGGATGGCCGGGACAAGCCCGGCCATGACGAAGGGCAATGTGTCCTACCCTCAATATACTTGTATCAATCTGCGTCTTAAGCGCGCATAGTACCGCGATGGATAGAGCGATCACTTATTCCTACTGGGGATTGGGGCTGCTGACTATGGCCGCAATCGCGCTCGCCATCCACGTTTGGTGAACGCGCTCGTCCTGGCGCGCGCCGCCGACGTATCCATCGCGCCCGATTCCACTGACGCTCGATCAATCGAGGCCATCGCCATGACCACACGCACAAAACGCGTGACGCTGACGTTCCAGCATCCTTTCTCGCTCAAGGGCGTCGAGCGCCAGCTGGCGCCCGGAAAATATGAAGTGGTGGCGGACGAGGAACTGATCGAAGAGCTGATTGTCCCGGCCTATCGCCGGGTGACGACGCTGATCTTCCTGCCGGCGCAGACGCATCGGCAGTCCTCCATCGAAATGGTGAATGTCGATCCGGCCGATCTGGCGGCGGCGCATGCGCGCGACCAGGCGACGCTATCGGCGACGGCGCCCGGCGCGCGGCGCGCGCCATGAGCGACCTTTTGGAGCCCGCCGACTATTTCGTGGTGGTGAAGAACCGCGCCCGCCTGCCGAAGCCCTGGCGGTGGGAAATCCACCGCGCCGGACGGCAAAGCCCGGTCGCGCAGTCGCAAGGATATTTTGATTTGCGCGGCACGGCGATTACGGACGGCCGCGCCGCCCTCGACGTGCTGCTGAAGAAGAAGCCGAAGATTTGACGCGCCGAGCCGCTTCGCCTTCACACCAACGATAAAAAAGCCCGGCGCTTGGCCGGGCTTTCATTGTTTAAAGGGTCGCGCAGCTTACTTCTGCTGCGGCTGGCCTGCCGGCTTGTCGGTGCTCGGCTTGTTGCCGCCTGGGGGATTGCCCTGGGTCTGCTGCTGGTTGCCCTGCTGCGGATTGCCTTGGGTCTGCTGCGGGTTGGCCGGGGAAGCGGCCTTCTGCGGCTCGGGCGACATTGTCGGAGTATCAATCATAGTATTGATCCTTTTAAAGGAACTTAAATACGCATGAGGTACCCAGTAGAGCTAAGTGCGCGGGCAGCGATAACAAGGCGGGGCGGCTGCCGGCTGCCGATATATTTTCGAGCGCTGCCTTATTTCATCGCGTCGTGCCCGCGCGCGCTGCGCCGGCAGAAATTCTGAATGCGCCTCATGAATTGCCGGATCAAGCGCGGCAATGACCGCGCGGAGAGCGCGGCATTCCGCCGTCCATCGTCGGCGTGCTTGCCCCCTTGCCCCATGAATCGCGATGGCCGGGCTTAGCCCGGCCATGACGAGTCACAGATATTGGTGCGGGACGCTTGCCCGCCCTCACTGCGGCAGCAGCGTCTCCATCGTGTCGCACTCGGTGAGGGGCGTCGCCGGGCCGCAGGCGAAGATCCCGCGCACCTGGGCAGGCGTCATTTGGCTGGCGGCGCCGCCGCCGGCGGTGCCGCTGCCGTTGGTCGCCCGCTCGGCGGGTGCCGCGCGCGCGTGTTCAGCCGGTGGCGCTTGCGTGTGGATGGTGCGCGCGACCGCCACCGTCGCGAGCACGGCCACCGCAATGAGCGCCGTGGAAAGGAATTTGGTTTTGCGTGACGTCATTTTTTTGTGCCTTGCGTTAGAGTCCGTCCCCTCATGAGTCGGAGTTAGCCAAACTATTGCGGCGCACAAGAGGCCGTGCGCTCACATTAAATTGTTGTGGAATGGTAGCCAGTTGATGGAATAGTGCAGCGCACGCGTGCGCGCCGCGTTGTCGCCCGATTCCGGCCACGCGGCAACATGTCGCCGGAAAGCAAATTAAGTTGCGCCGGCCGCTAGACCCGCACGAAGGCCAGAACGGCGACCACGACCAGCACGATGGCAAGTGCGACGATGAAGCGTCTCATGCGCAAATATTTAGGACGGCGCGGCGCGCGCGCCAGCCGCCTGCGACCGCGTGGAAAGTGGCCCGCCAGGGCGCTTGACAGGCCCATAGTCCTATGCTTATATTCCTTCCACCTGCTCATGAGGGGCGCTTCTAGAGGCGTTCTTGAAGTGGGGCAGGGGCGGCGCCCGCGGGCCGGTTTCGCACACCGGCACTCGGGAGGCCCCGGGACCCGACCGGGGGGGCACTACGACCCCTCCGCAGGGTGCCTGCTGGACAGGGCCGTCTCGGAGGTGCGCGGCCAATAGCGGCGTGGGCTGGTGTGGAACCGGCGCGTCGTGAAAACCCCGGACGGAAGAGACGTGGACCTGGAAGCGCGGACCCGGGATCAGAAATCGCCGCAATGGAGCGCCGCGGGGCGCGCGCGTCCTCGCTGGACGCGCCCGCGCTTCGCCAAGCGCGGACTGAGTTGGGCGCCACGCGGCGCTCCATCCCCTCGCATTTTGCGGGGGACGACTCCCCCGAGCCCCCTGGGCGGGGGGAAGAAGAAGTGCCCGGCGAAAGCCGGGATAGGTTACGGCGCCCCCGCGCCGCAAAGAACAGGGGTGGCGGAGCGTTGGCTTTCTCCGCCTCATCCTGAGGAGCCGCGCGTTAGCGCGGCGTCTCGAAGGATGAAGGCGGCCTCATGGTTCGAGACGCGCCGCTAAGGCGGCGCTCCTCACCATGAGGAGAAATGCCGGTGTGCTTTGCAAACTTCCGCTCGGCCCAACACTATACGCGCATTGGTAGACGCGAAGGACACTCAATGCCCCTCTTCATCTGCACCGCCTGCGGCATGCAATATCGCGAGAGCGCCGAGCCGCCCGCGCAATGCCTGATTTGCGAGGAGGAGCGGCAATACGTGCCGCCGCGCGGGCAGAGCTGGACGACGCTCGAAGCGCTCGCGCGGAGCCACGTCAACAGCTACCGCGAATACGAGCCGGGCGTCATCGGCATCGGCGCGCAGCCTTCCTTCGCCATCGGCCAGCGCGCGCTGCTGCTGCGCACGCAGGGCGGCAATGTGCTGTGGGACTGCATCGCGCCGCTCGATGCCGCGACCGTCACCATGATCGAGGGCCTCGGCGGCGTCGACGCGATCGCGATCTCGCATCCGCATTTCTACACCACGATGGTGGAATGGGCGCACGCCTTCGAGACGACAATCCATCTCAACGCCGCCGACCGGCAATGGATCATGCGGCCGGATCCCGCGATCCGACTGTGGGAAGGCGACACGTCGAAACTTTGGGACGGCGTCACGCTCGTGCGCTGCGGCGGCCATTTCGAAGGCGGCACGGTGCTGCATTGGACGGGCGGCGCCGGCGGGCGCGGTGTGGTCTGCGCGGGTGACATCCTCACGGTCTGCACCGACCGCAAGTGGCTCTCCTTCATGCGCAGCTATCCGAATTTCATTCCGCTGTCGGCGCGCGCGGTCGAGCATATCGGGCGTGCGCTTGCGCCCTTCGCGTTCGAGACGATCTACGGCCACTATTTCGACCGCGTCATCGCCCGCGACGCCAAGCAGGTGCTGGAAAAATCCGTGGCGCGCTACATGGCGGCGGTTAATGGAATGAGAGGATATGGGTAAATTATGTAATGCGCGCCAAGCACTCGGCGTCATGCGCGGGCTTGACCCGCGCATCCATGATGAGGGGCAGCGAGCGAATGCCTACGTAAGTCTGTCCATGTCGAGAGGCGTCATGGATTGCCGGGTCAAGCCCGGCAATGACAGGTCAGAGAAAGTGGCGACCTACTCGCCTTCCTTCTCGCCTTCGCCCTTGCCGCCGATCTGCTTGAGCTTGGCGAACACGGCGGAAACATCGAGCTCGCCGGCCGGCTTCTGCTGGGCAGTTTCGGCGGCGGCGGCCACTTCGGCCTCCTTGCGCGCGGTGGTCTCGGCGGCCGATAGCAGCGTCGCACCGGTGTCGACGGGCGCCGGCTTCTCCTTGTTGGCGCGCTGCACCTCGAGGTCGAGATCGGTCTGCGTCGCCAGGCCGAGCGTCACCGGGTCCATTGGCGTCAGGTTGACCGAGTTCCAGTGGGTGCGGTCGCGGATCGCCGCGATGGTCGACTTGGTGGTGCCGACCAGCCGCATGATCGCGCTGTCCTTGAGCTCGGGATGATTGCGCACCAGCCACAGAATCGCGTTGGGGCGGTCTTGCCGGCGCGATACCGGCGTGTAGCGCGGGCCCTTCTTGCCGGTGCGCTCGGTCGAGGGCACCGAAACCTTCTGCTCGGCGAGCTTCAGGCGCAGGTCGTGATTGGCTTCCGCTTCCGCGATCTGCTCGCGCGTCAATTGCCCGGTCTGGATCGGGTCGAGGCCCTTGATTCCCTGCGCGGCGTCGCCGTCGGCGATCGCCTTCACTTCGAGCGGGTGCAATTTGCAGAAATCGGCGACCTGGTCGAACGTCAGCGCGGTGTTATCCAGCAGCCAGACGGCGGTCGCTTTCGGCATTAAGGGTGCGGCGGTCGCCATGGGCAAAATCTCCTCCAGGCTTCGCCCGCCCGTTTCGGGGGCGAAGCAGTAGATCATCGGTGATGATCGAAAGTGGCCGGAATATAGGGGGTGGGGCGGATACCTGCAACCATGCCGCCTTGACAGGATGGGGCGGCGCAGCCCATGTCGGGGGCATAAATAAAGCGAAGAATCGGCGCGCCGGCCGAGGAGAAAATTACCGAAATGGCGGAAAAACCCCTGCTCCAGGTGCTGATGTGCTCCCCGCGCGGCTTCTGCGCCGGGGTGGTGCGCGCCATCGAGTCGGTGGAACGCGCGCTTCGCATCTACGGGGCCCCGGTCTATGTGCGCCACGAGATCGTCCACAACCGCTACGTGGTCGAGAGCCTGAAGCAAAAGGGCGCGGTTTTCGTCGAGGAGCTCGAGGAAATCCCCGACACCGGCGCGCCGGCCATCTTCTCGGCCCATGGCGTGCCGCGCTCGATTCCCGACGAGGCGGCGCGCCGCGGCCTGTTCGCCATCGACGCCACCTGTCCGCTGGTCACCAAGGTGCACCGCGAGGCCGAGATCCATTTCCGGCGCGGGCGCGAGATCGTGCTGATCGGCCATGCCGGGCACCCGGAGGTGGTCGGCACCATGGGTCAGCTGCCCGCCGGCTCGATCACGCTGGTGCAGACCATGGCGGACGTGGAGAATTTCACGCCGCAAGACGCCGGCAAGCTCGCCTATGTGACGCAGACCACGCTGTCGGTCGAGGACACCGCGGTGATGGTCGAGGCGCTCAAGCGCCGCTTCCCGCGGATCGTCGGCCCGCACAAGGAAGACATCTGCTACGCCACCACCAACCGGCAGGACGCCGTCAAGAAGGTGGCGCCGGTGGTCGACGCCATGATCGTGGTCGGCGCGCCCAACTCGTCGAATTCGCAGCGGCTGAAGGAAGTGGCCATACGTGCCGGCTGCCCGCGCGCCATGCTGGTGCAGCGCGCCGCCGACATCGACTGGCGCCTGCTCGACGGCGTGACCCGCATCGGCATCACCGCCGGGGCCTCCGCCCCCGAGGTGCTGGTCGAGGAGGTGCTCGGCGCGCTCGCCGAACGCTACGCGTTCAGCATCGAGACCGTCTCCGCCGCCGAGGAGGGGATGTTCTTCCCGCTGCCCCGCCCGTTGCGCGAGGAGCAGGCGGCGGAGTGACGCTTTCATGGCCGTCTACACCGACGTCACGGCGGACGATCTCACACAGTTCCTGAGCGGCTACGACCTCGGCGAATTGCTCGCCTACAAGGGCATCGCCGAGGGCGTGGAGAATTCCAACTTCCTGCTGCACACGGGCGCCGGCAATTTCATTCTCACGCTCTACGAGAAGCGGGTGGCGGAAGCCGACCTGCCGTTCTTCCTCGCGCTCATGGAGCATCTGGCGGCGCGCGGCATCACCTGTCCGCAGCCGGTGAAGAACCGCACAGGCGGCATGCTCGGGCGGCTGGCGGGACGGCCGGCGGCGATCGTCACCTTCCTCGACGGCTTGTGGATCAGGCGGCCGAGCGCGGCCCATTGCGCCGCCGTGGGCGAGGCGCTGGCGCGGCTGCATCTGGCCGGCGCGGATTTCCGCAAGACACGCGCGAATGCGCTCGGTATCGCAAGTTGGCACCCGCTCTATGAGCAGGCGAAATCGCGCGGCGATAGCGTGCGCTCCGGGTTATGCGCGGAGGTCGCCAAGGAGCTTGCGGTATTGGAAAAGAATTGGCCGCGCGATCTGCCCGAGGGCGTCATCCACGCCGATCTGTTTCCTGACAATGTATTCTTCCTCGACGAAAAGCTGTCCGGACTGATCGATTTTTATTTTGCTTGCACCGACACGCTCGCCTTCGACGTCGCGATCTGCATCAACGCCTGGTGTTTCGAGCCCGATCATTCTTATAACGTCACCAAGGGCCGCGCCTTGCTCAATGCCTATGCCAAGGCGCGCGCCTTGTCGCCGCTAGAGCGCGCGGCGCTGCCGGTGCTGGCGCGCGGCGCGGCCATGCGCTTCCTGCTCACAAGACTGGTCGATTGGCTGGCGGTGCCGGACGGCGCGCTGGTGCGGCCGAAGGACCCGCTGGAATATTACCGCAAGCTGCGCTTCCACCAGTCGGTCAAGGGCACCGGCGACTATGGTTTTGATGCATGATCCCGAAAAGTGGGAACCGGTTTTCGGATAAGATCATGCACCAGGAAAAAATCTTATGAGTGAGCAGCGCGTCACGATTCACACCGACGGCGCCTGCTCGGGCAATCCGGGGCCCGGCGGCTGGGGCGCGATCCTGACCTTCGGCGATCACGAGAAGGAGCTCATGGGCGGCGAGCCGCACACCACAAACAACCGCATGGAATTGACCGCGGCGATCTCGGCGCTGGAAGCGCTCAAGCGTCCTTGCTCGGTGGATCTCCACACCGACAGCGAATACGTGAAGAACGGCATCACCGCGTGGATCAACGGCTGGAAGCGTAACGGCTGGCGCACCGCCGACAAGAAGCCGGTGAAGAACGTCGATCTGTGGAAGCGGCTCGACGCCGCGCTTGCCCAGCACACCGTGCGTTGGCACTGGGTGAAGGGCCACGCCGGCCACGCCATGAACGAGCGCGCCGACGAACTGGCGCGCGAAGGCCTTATTGCCGCGCGCGCCGGCGCGATCGGAGCAATGAAGCGGAAGTGACGAATCCTAAATCTGCTTCAGCAGCGCCTGGCCGCTGGTCAGTTCGCACTTGCCGGGCGCCTCCTCGATGTTGACGACCTTCACCACCCCGTCGTCGACCAGCATCGAATAGCGCCGGGAGCGGACACCGAGGCCGTTGCCCGAGCCGTCGAAGGCCATGTCGACCGCCTTGGCGAATTCGCCGTTGCCGTCGGCGAGAAACTCGATCTTGCCGTCGGCGCCGGACGCCTTCTTCCAGGCCTCCATGACGAACACGTCGTTGACGCCGGTCACCGCGACGGCGTGCACGCCTTTCGCCTTGAGGGCGTCGATATTGTTGAGGAAGCTCGGCATGTGCAGGTTGCTGCAGGTCGGCGTGAACGCGCCGGGCACTGCGAACAGCGCGACTTTACGGCCCTTGAACACCTCGTCGGTGGTCTTGGGCCGCGGGCCCTCGGTGGTCATCATGCGGAATGTTGCGTTGGGCAATTTTTCGCCGGCCTTGATGGGCATGGGTATTGTCCTCTGTGCTTAGCTGTGGCGGTTCCCGGCCGTCAAAATAGCGCAGCCGGCGGATTAGTCGAGATGGGTCGTGACTTCGATCGGGCGGCCGTCCTCGATGATGGTGAAGGTCAGTTCGAAATGGCCCTTCGGATCGACGCCGGGCGGCAAGCCGTCGAGCTCGAATCCGAATTGGCGGTGGCCGGCGGGCGCGCCCGGTGCGGGCTTGGGAATGGGCAGCGCCCATTCCGGCGTCGGACCTTCGACGAACATTTGCGTATTCGCCCCGGCCGGCGCCGCGACATCGACCATGATCAGCGGCTTGGGCCCATCGTTCACGCGCTTCGCGGTGAGGCCGGCTTGCGCGGCCGAGACCTGCTTGGGCACGCGCGCTTCGGCAGTGGCGAGCGTTGCATCCTGTGCGCTGCCGCCGGGCGCGAGTGTCAACTCGGCGCTGCCTTGCGCCGGCACGCATAGTTTATCGCAGACCGCGTAGTCGAGCTTGACGCGAAGCTTGACCGGCTTGCCCGCCTGCTTGGGCGTCACCTGCAGCGGAAAGGTGACGCGGTCCGTGTAGCCGAGGAAATTGCCGGCTTCGTCGCTGAAGAGATGCGGCGCCGGGTAGAGCACCTTGGCAAGGCCAAGATTTTCCGAGCCTGCGAAATCGAAATGCGGCGGCACGCCGGAGTCGCCCGGATAGCGCCAATAGGTGTGCCAGCCCGGCGGCATCTTGACCTCGACGCCGGCGCGCAGCGGCGCAGCGCCGGCCTTGTTGGCGCCGGCGATCAGGCGAAACGCCGAATGGCTGTCCTCGGCCCAAGCCGAAGCGTCGGCGGCGCGCGCCGAGCCGGCCAGCATCGCCGCAAGGCCGCCGGCCGCGATCATGAACATAAATGTTCTCTGAACGTTTTCCATGGCGTCCGATCTAAATGGTAAAGCCGTGCTGCGCTACTGAATTCATCGTGAGCAGCCGATTGAGCAAGATCAGCGTTGGACGGCCATTTCGCCACAATTACTGCTTTGAATTATGAAGGTGGGGGAAATGAACTTTCTGCCGTATGCGTCGTTTGCAATGGCAGCGCGATTAGGTAACCTTGCGACATGAAGCTTCCCCGCAAAGCGGCTGAGCCGAAGTCGGCGCGCGGCTATCTCGACGGTCAGATGCTCATCGCGATGCCGGCGATGAACGACGAGCGTTTCTCGCGCACGTTGATCTACGTCTGTGCGCATTCGAGCGAAGGCGCCATGGGCATCGTGGTCAATCAGCCGGCCGGCAACATCAAATTTCCCGATCTGTTGGTGCAACTCGAAGTCATCCCGGCCAGCGAGCGCATCCAGCTGCCCACTCGCGCGGAGGACGTCAAGGTGCTCAAGGGCGGTCCGGTGGAAACCGGCCGCGGCTTCGTTCTGCATTCGGCCGATTATTTCATCGAGAACTCGACCTTGCCGATCGACGAGGGCATCTGCCTCACAGCCACTCTCGACATCCTCAAGGCGATCGCGCGCGGTAACGGCCCGGCCAGCGCCATCCTCGCGCTCGGCTACGCCGGCTGGGCGCCCGGCCAGCTCGAGCATGAGATCCAGGCGAACGGCTGGCTGCATTGCACAGCCGACCCGGAGCTGATCTTCGGCAGCGACATCGACGGCAAATACGAGAAGGCGCTGCGCAAGATCGGCATCGATCTCGGCATGCTGTCGAGCGAAGCCGGCCACGCCTGACGCAAAGCGTCATCATCCGCACTCGGGTCCAGCCTCCGGCTGGCCCGAGCACAGGCTCCAGCGGATGATCCAGTAAACGCAATCGTCTCGATTTAGAATGAGCGCCGGGATTGCTGGATGCCCGTTTTCGCCGGCATGACAGGTGAGGGGTTAACGCGCCGCTTCCATATTCGCGGCGGTGAGTAGGCCGCTGGCGGCTTGCGCGCTCATCGGCTCGCCGAAGGCGAAGCCCTGCGCGTATTCGCAGCCGAGCTGGTAGAGCTCGACCGCGTCGGAATCTGTCTCGGCGCCTTCCGCCACCACTTCCATGCCGAGATCGTGGGCGAGCGCGATGATCGAGCGCAACACCACCGGCCGCGTGCCGCGCGCGGTGGTGCGCACGAACGACTGGTCGATCTTGATGGTATCGAACGGAAAGCGCTGCAAATAGGCGAGCGAGGAATGGCCGGTGCCGAAGTCGTCGAGCGACAAGCCGGCGCCCAGCTCCTTGATGCGGGTGAACAACTGCGCGGCGTGTTCGGGATTTTCCATCACCAGCGACTCGGTGATTTCCAGCTTGAAGGAGCCGCGCGCCAGCGCCGAGCGCGCCAGCACGCTGCGCAGGTCCTGGATCAGGTCGTGGCGCAGCAACTGGCGCGACGACACGTTGACGCTTGCCGTGATCGGCTCGCGCCCGCGGTTGGCGGCCTGCCAGGTGGCAAGCTGGCGGGCGGTGCGGTCGAGCATGAACAGGCCGAGGTCGACGATCAGCCCGATCTCCTCGGCGATCGAGATGAATTCCGCCGGAGAAAGCCGGCCCATCTTGGGGTGATCCCAGCGCGCCAGCGCCTCGAAGCCGGCGATTGAGCGGTCCTCCAGCCGCACGATCGGCTGGTAGAGCACCTTGATCTCCTCGCGCTCGATGGCGCGGCGCAGTTCCGATTCCATGGTCAGCCGGTCGGTCTTGCGCGAGCGCATGGCCGGCTTGAAAACCTCGATGCGGTCGCCGCCGATGCGCTTGGCGTGATACATCGCGAGCTCGGCATCCTTGAGCACCTCCTCGGTGCGATGCGGCTGATTTTCGGCAAGCGCCAGCCCGATCGAGGCGGTGAGGAATATCTCGCGGTCGTTGAAGGCGATCGGCGCGCGCAGCGTGCGCCGCAGCGTCTCGGTGAAGGCCACGATGCGCGCGGGCTCCTTCTCCGAAATCAGGATCAGTGCGAACTGGTCGCCCGCGAGCCGCGCCAGCGTGTCCTGCGGCTTGAGCAGGCGCGCGAGCCGGCGCGCGATGGTGAGCAGCACGGAATCGCCGACCGCGATGCCGACCGAATCGTTGACCTGCTTGAAGCGGTCGATATCGATCACCAGCACCGAAGGGCGGATCTGCGGATCGGAACGGGCATAGGCGAAGGCCGCCTCCATGCGGTCGAGAAACAGTTCGCGGTTGGGCAGGCCGGTGAGGTTGTCGTGCACCGCGTCGAACAGCAGCCGCTCCTCGGCCTTCTTGAAGTCGCTCACGTCGGTGAGCGTGCCGACCAGCCGCACGACCTCGCCGTCGGAGCCGACCACCGGCCGCGCCTTCAGCGCGAACCAGACGTAATGGCCGTCCTGCGCGCGCAGGCGGAAATCCTGGCTCAGGCGGCCGCGCCGCTGCTCCACCGCGCTGTCGAGCGAGGCGCGGAAACGGTCGCGGTCGAGCGGGTGCAGCACGTCGAGCCAGGCGGCGGCCGGACCTTCCAGCGCGCCGCGCTTGAGGCCGAGAATGTGCTCGGTCTCCGGGCTGGTGTAGATCTTGTCAGCGGAAACGTCCCAGTCCCAGATCATGTCGCCGGCGCCGGTGAGCGCGAGCGCGCGGCGCTCGACGTCCGAAACGATGCCGTGGGTGATGCCGCCGGCGAAGGCGTGCTGCATCACCGTGAAGCCGATCAGCATCACGATCAGCACCAGGCCGCCGAGCAGCGCCGGGCCGATGATGTCGTTGGTGACGACGCCGGTGACGGCGAGCCCGGCGCCCGTTGTCCAGACCACGAGCAGGAGCCAGGTCGGGATCAGCAGCACCGCGCGGTCGAAGCCGTGGGTGGAGAGATAGACCACCAATGCCAATCCGAAAACCGCGATGGCGGCAAGCGACATGCGCGCGATGCCGGAGGCGATGGCCGGATCGAACACCGCGACGCCGATCAGCGCGGCGAGCGCGGCAAGCCAGGCGGCGGTGATGTGCATGTAGCGCACATGCCAGCGCGAGAGATTCAAATAGGCGAACAGGAACACCAAGAGCGTCGCCGACAGGATGGCCTCGCCGCAGGCGCGCCAGATGCGCTCGGCGCCGGCCGACATGTCGAACACCTTGCCCCAGAACCCGAAGTCGATGCCGATATAGATGAGCACCGCCCAGCCGAGCGCGGCGGCGGCCGGGAACATGATCGAGCCCTTGACCACGAACAGGATGGTGAGGAAGAGCGCGAGCAGGCCGGCGATGCCGATGACGATGCCGTAGTACAGGGTGAAGGAGTTGACCTTGTCCTTATAGGCGTCCGGCTCCCACAGGTAGATTTGCGGCAGCTTGTCGGTGCGCAATTCGGCGACGAAGGTGATGACCGTGCCGGGATCGAGCGTGACGCGGAACACGTCCGCCGTGGTGCTCACCTGCCGCACCGGGCGGTCGCCCGAGGACGGCGTGATGGCGGCGACGCGCGACAGCCCGAGATCGGGCCAGAACAGGCCGGAGCCGACCATGCGGTAATGCGGCACGACGATGAGCCGGTCGATCTGCTCGTCGCTGTTGTTGGTGAGCGCGAACACCGCCCAGTGGGTGCCGTTCTCGCGCGCGCGCACCTCGATGCGGCGCACGATGCCGTCGGGCCCTGGCGCGGTGGAGACCTGGATGCGGTCGGTCTCGGTTGTCTTAACGTCGGTGGCGGCGGTGAGGTCGATGGCGGAAGCGTCGAGCCGCACGTTCACCGCCTCGACCGCGCGCGCAGGCACGGCCATCAGCGCGAGCGTGACGAGCACGGCGGCTGTCAACCAACGCGAGACGATCAAGCCGAAACTCCCCCGATGCGCGCGAAAACCCGCAAACAACATGTTCCCATTTGGCCCGCGAATGTGCCGATTTCGCGGCCCCCGGCGGGAGAATATCATTCGCCGCATCAAATGGTTAGCACGATTTTTCCAATATGCGCGCTGCTTTCCATGAGCGTGTGGGCGGCCGCCGCCTCTTTCAATGAAAATGTCTTGTAGATGATCGGCTTCACCTTGCCCTGGGCGATCAGCGGCAGCACGTTTTGCTCGAGCGCGCGGGCGATTGCCGCCTTGTCGGCAACCGAGCGCGCGCGCAGGGTCGAGCCGGTGTGGTGCAGGCGCTTGAGCATCAGGCGCATGAAATTCACTTGCGCCGTCGGTCCGCCCTGGAAGGCGATCTGCACGATGCGCCCTTCGACAGCGGCTGCCTCGTAATTGCGCTCGATATAGGAGCCGCCGATCATGTCGAGGATGACGTCGGCGCCCTTGTCGTTCGTCGCCGCCTTGGTAGCGGCGACGAAGTCCTCGGTCTTGTAGTCGATGGCGACGTCTGCGCCGAGCTTGCGGCAGGCCTCGCATTTTTCCGCGGAGCCGGCGGTGGTGATGACGCGGGCGCCGAAGACCTTGGCGAGCTGGATCGCGGTGGTGCCGATGCCTGAGGTGCCGCCGTGCACCAGCAGCGTCTCGCCTTTCTTGAGTGCGCCGCGCTCGAACACGTTGTGCCAGACCGTGAAGAAAGTCTCCGGCACCGCCGCCGCTTCCACCATCCTCAGGCCGCCGACCGGCAGCGCGTGGCTTTCATGCGCAAGGCAGTATTCGGCATAGCCGCCGCCGATGACCAGCGCCATGGCCTTGTCGCCGATTTTCCAGCGGGTGACGCCCGCGCCAAGCGCGGCGACCTCGCCGGAGATCTCGAGGCCGGGGATGTCGGGCGCGGCGGGCGGCGGCGGGTAGAGGCCCATGCGCTGCATCACGTCGGGCCGGTTGACGCCGGCGGCGGCGACTTTGACCAGGATTTCGCCGGCGCCGGGCTGCGGCAGCGGGCGTTCCTCCGGCACCAGCATTTGCGGCCCGCCGGGGCTCTTGATGCCGATTGCGGTCATGCGGGTCTGGGCCATCGGTTCCTCGTACTTGGTTTTTGCGGACGGGATTGTTTAGGCGGGTGATCCCGATGTGACAACCCGGGCTGCCGCCGCTAAACTTTCAATGGTGGAGACATCGCCATGCCGGCAATCGACGACGACGACAGGCCGAAGAAGAAGATTGCGCACGAGATTGGGCAGGACCTGAGCCTGCTTTCGGTCGAAGAGCTCGCTGCGCGGGTGCAGCTCATGCACGACGAGATCGCGCGGCTGGAAGCGGACATGACGAGCAAGCGCGCCAAGCGCGCGGCCGCCGACCAGTTCTTCAAGCGGTAAGCCGATCCATCCGCGCCGGCAGGCTTTGCAAAAAATCCCGCATTCGCCGCAATTCGGTAACTTGTCGTTAAGCTTTCTCGATCATTACTGATCGCGTCCATCTTCATGGACATTGAGTGGCTCCTGTCCACTCTGTTTGACGCCTCCCTGTTATCACCTTCGAGCCGCCGGCAACGGCGGCTCCTTTTTTTGTCCCATTTCGGGTCAACTGCGGCAAACGCTGCGGTATTGCGGTCTGTCTTAAGCTTGCCCGGCAACTATGTCGCAAGGTTCGTCTGGACGAACCGGCCCGGCCGCGCCATGCTTACCCAATCGTTTACGGGGTACGGGTTGGGTTGAGTTTAGTGAGGCGTAGCGTCATGTCGGAAAAGTCCAGCTTGAGCCAGGCGCAACCGGTGTCTTTCGGGGAGCGGCTCGCCAATTCGCAAGCCTTCGCCGATCTGTTCCGCGACGGCATGGCGCTGGTGGAGGAGACCGCGACCTATCTCGACGGTCCCGGCCGCGCCGAATCCAAGACGCTCGCGCGCGCCGCCGCCCTTGCCTATGCGACCGAAAGCATGCGGCTTACCACGCGGCTGATGCAGCTCGCCTCCTGGCTGCTGCTGCACCGCGCGGTCAAAGAAGGCGAGATGTCGCTCGCCCAGGCCAACAAGGAAAAGACCAAGGTCAAGCTGTCGGCCACCGATCATCACGATCCCAACAATATCGAACTGCTGCCCGAGACGCTGGGCGCGCTGATCGCGCGCTCGCTGGCGCTGCAAATGAAGGTGCGGCGGCTCGACGCCACCATCCACAATCGCGCCGATCCCGAGCAGGCCGTGGCGGTCAACCCGGTCGAGCGTCAGCTCGGTCTGTTGAAGGCGGCGTTCGGCGCGGAGAGCGTTTAGAAGAGCCGGCCGCGAATTCTCTTCTGTCATGTGTCATGGCCGGGCCCGTCCCGGCCATCCACGTTTTAGGGCCCTAAAGACGTGGATGCCCGGCACAAGGCCGGGCATGACGCAGAGCGGATTTGCGACCGTCTTACTTTTTCTCTTCCTTCAGGAAGCCGGAGAACTTCTTCTGGAAGCGCGACAGGCGGCCGCCGCGGTCGACCAGCTGCTGCTGGCCGCCGGTCCAGGCCGGGTGCGACTTGGGGTCGATGTCGAGATGCATGACATCGCCCTCCTTGCCCCAGGTGGAGCGGGTGGTGAACTCGGTGCCGTCGGTCATCACCACCTTGATGGTGTGATAATTCGGGTGGATATCGGATTTCATGGCCTAGTTCCGTTAACGTGCGCGCAAGCGCCGCAATTGCTTTGGATTTGGCGGCTCTATACAGGAGGCGGGCGGGGGCGGCAAGCCGGCACGGCAGTCGGGATAAGCGACCATGAATAGACAGGAATTGCGCGCCGCCGGCTCGCTCGCGGCCGTGTTCTCCGTCAGGCTGCTCGGCCTGTTCATGATCTACCCGGTGTTTGCGGCCTATGCCCAAGGTCTTTCGGGCGCCAACCCCTATCTGATCGGGGAGGCGCTCGGCATCTACGGCCTAACGCAGGGGCTGTTGCAGATACCCTTCGGCCTCATGTCCGACCGGCTCGGACGCAAGCTCATGATCGTGGTCGGCCTGATCCTGTTCGGCGCTGGCAGCGCGATTGCCGCGGTCTCGACCTCGATCGGCGGCGTCATCATCGGCCGCGCGCTGCAGGGCGCCGGCGCGGTCGGCTCGGTTATTCTGGCGCTGGTCGCCGATCTGACGGCGGAGGGAAACCGCACCAAGGCGATGGCCATGGTCGGCATCTCGATCGGCGCCTCCTTCATGATCGCGCTGGTGGCCGGCCCGATCCTCGCGCGCTTCATCGGCGTTGCCGGCATTTTCTGGCTGATGGTCGCGCTGGCGCTTGCCGGCATCGCGATCACCGAGTTCGTGGTGCCGAGCCCGCGCCGCGTCAGCGTGCATCGCGACGCCGAGGCGGTGCCGGCCTTGATCGGCGCGGTGCTGCGCAACAAGGAGCTGCTGCGGCTCGACGTCGGTATTTTCGTGCTGCACGCCATGTTGACGGCGAGCTTCCTGGTGGTGCCCGGCCTGTTGCGCGATACGCTCGACGTTTCGCTGCACGATCAATGGATGGTCTATCTGCCGGTGCTGCTGGTGTCGGTCGCCGCGATGCTGCCGGCGATCATCGCGGCCGAGAAATACCGCCGCATGAAGGGCGTGTTCGTCGGCGCGGTCACGGCGCTGGTGATCAGCCAGGCGATGTTCTATTTCGGCGCCGGCAATCTGTTCGCGCTGCTGGCCGCGCTCGTCGTCTTCTTCTCGGCCTTCAACGTGATGGAGGCAAGCCTGCCCTCGCTCATCACCAGGGTGGCGCCGCCCGACGCCAAGGGCACGGCCATGGGGCTTTATTCGAGCCTGCAGTTTCTCGGCATTTTCGCCGGCGGCATCATCGGCGGCTGGGCGCACCAGCATGGCGGCAGCGACGGCGTGTTCGCGCTGACCGCGGCGCTCGCGCTGCTCTGGCTGCTGGCGGCCGCCACCATGGCGCAGCCGAGCTATCTGACCACGCGGCTGGTGCCGATCGCGGACGGCAAGGCCGGCGATGCCGAGAGCCTGGCGGCGCGGCTGCGCCAGGTGCCGGGAGTGGCGGAAGCCGTGGTGATCGCCGAGGAAAAGCTCGCTTATCTCAAGGTCGACGCCAAAAGTTTCGACGCGGCCATGGCGGAGGCGGTGACGGGCGCGTCGTGAGCGGCCCTTCCCGAAAAATATCGGGCCGTTTGCGGGAATGGGCGATGCACCTGTGGTGTTCTCTCGGCTAGGCAGCTTGGGAGACGGCCCCATGTCATTCCGTATTGTCGGATCGGTAATGAGCGCCGGCCTTTTTGCGCTGGCGGCGGCGACACCTGTGCAGATCGCGCCGAAAACGGCCGGCCTTGCCGGCATCACGCTGGCTCAGGCGACGCAGCCGGCGGATGCGTCCACCAAGACCGCCAAGAGCAAAGTCAAAAAGAAGCAACACCAAAACAGCGGCAGCGGAAGCGGAAGCGGAACCGCAAGCCCGCAGCCCGCGCCCACGGGACCCGATCCGGGAAAATACTAGCGAGTGCGTTTGCGGTGGGCGCGGCGCGTTCCGCGCCTTTGGCTGTCCCGCAGCGCGCCTCCGCTGTCATTGCCGGGCTTGACCCGGCAATCCATGATGAAGCACAGCAAAGGCAGCCTTACGTAGGGCTCTCGCCTGTTGCCGCTCATCATGGATGCGCGGGTCAAGCCCGCGCATGACGCCGAGTATTTGGCGCGCTCCCTCATCCCGATTTAATTTTCAAACAGCCAAGCGTCATCACCCGCATTCTTTGGCCGGCCCCGGGTAGGCCGCAGTCCCATTCCGTCCGCCTCCGCCCTTGCGGGCTTCCGCCTTCGCCCTCACGGGCTTCGGCGGACA
>Ga0316624_10000105_pt1 | contig 23338 bp, 20 predicted proteins | sample OWC_Aug_N3_C1_D5_FD_207657 | JGI IMG/M metagenome (GOLD analysis project Ga0316624, IMG submission 207657) | Wetland soil microbial communities from Old Woman Creek delta, Ohio, United States - OWC_Aug_N3_C1_D5_A | ecosystem: Environmental > Terrestrial > Soil > Wetlands | place: USA: Ohio... | reverse complement strand
GCGGGCGCGCGACGGTGCGGCTCGCGGGCCTGGCGCAGCCCCGCATCGAGCCTGAGATCTGCTTCGGCCTGCGCGCGACCCCGCCGCTGACGCACGACGCCGCGGCCTTGCTCGGAGCGATCGAGTGGGTCGCGCACGCCGTCGAGATCGTGCAGTGCCACCACCCGGGGTGGCAGCTTAAGATCGCCGATTGCACCGCTGACAACGGGCTGCACGGGCGCCTCGTGCTCGGCACGCGCGTTCCGGTGCGCGAGCTGCCCGATCTTGCCGAACGGCTGCCCGAGCTCGAGGTCGAGCTACGCAAGGGCGGGACGGTCGTAGACCGCGGCAGCGGTGCCAATGTTCTCGGTAGTCCGCTCGAGGCGCTCGCCTTTCTGGTGGAGGTGCTATCGCGGCAGTCCGCCGCGCCGGCGCTCGAGGCAGGGGAAATCGTCACCACCGGCACGCTGACCGATGCGCATCCGGTCGCCCCCGGCGAGCGCTGGAGTACCGCCTTCGTGGGCCTGCCGCTCCCGGGCCTGGTCGTGGACTTCTCGTGACGCGGCCGCTCGAGGGCTTCACCGTCGTCGCGCTCGAGCAGGTAATTGCCGGACCGTTCGCCACGCGGCAGCTCGCCGAACTCGGCGCGCGCGTGATCAAGATTGAGCGCCCGGGGAGCGGCGACGCGGCGCGTGGCTACGACACCACCGTCAATGGACTCTCGTCGCATTTCGTTTGGGTGAACCGCTCCAAAGAGAGCCTCGCGCTCGACGTCAAGCATCCGCAGGCAAAGGCGATCCTCGACAAGCTGATCGCGCGTGCGGACGTGTTCCTGCAGAACCTGGCACCGGGCGCGGTCGAGCGGCTCGGCCTGGGCGCGAAAGAGCTGCGCGCACGGTACCCCCGGCTCATATGGTGCGGCATCTCGGGCTACGGTCCCGCGGGCCCCTACGCGCACAAGAAAGCCTACGACCTGCTGGTGCAGTGCGAGGCGGGGCTGTTGTCGGTTACCGGCACGGAGGAGGTCCCTGCCAAGGCCGGCATCCCGGTGGCCGACATCGCCGCCGGCATGTATGCCTGCGCGTCGATTCTCGCCGCGCTGCTGCGCCGCACCCGCGACGGGGGCGGGGCGACAATCGACGTCACGATGTTCGAGGCCCTGGGTGAATGGATGGGTTTTCCCGCGTACTTCAGCCACTACGGCGGCAGCGCGCCGCCGCGCCGCGGGGCTTACCACGCGACCATCGTGCCGTACGGGCCGTTCCATGCGGGCGACGGCGGCACGGTCTTCCTGAGCATTCAGAACGACCGTGAGTTCGCCCGCTTCTGCGAAACGGTGCTCGGCGAGCCGGCGCTCGCTGCCGACCCGCGCTTCGCGACCGGGCCGGCACGCTACGCCAACCGCGAGGCGACCCACGCAACGATCGAGCGGGTGTTCGCGACGCTTACCGCAGCGCAGATCATCGAACGCCTGGAAGCCGCGGGCATCGCCAACGCGCGCCTGAACACGATGGAGCAGTTCTGGAACCATCGGCAGCTTGCGGCGCGCAACCGCTGGACGAAAGTGGATTCGCCAGGCGGCATGATCGACGCGCTCCTGCCGCCGTTCAATCTGTCGGATTTCGCACCGCGCATGGACCCCGTGCCGGACGTCGGCGAGCACAGCGCGGCCCTGCTGGCCGAGTTGGGCTACGACGAGGCGCAAATCGCGCGTCTCGCCGCCGCCGGAGTCGTCAGCCTTTCGGGCGACTGACTTCGATCTTCGCGGCGCGCGCGAGGTCGCGGTGGATGCGCGCCACACGCTCCACCTCGCCCTTGGCCGCAAAGCGCTCGTAGAAGCCGTCGTCGCGGAATTCGCGCACCAAGTCGCTCCAGGGCGCAAGGCGCTGCTCCCAGCGCGCCACCCTTCCCTGCTCGGGCTCGGCATCCTCGCGCGCCAGGTCGGCGCACACGCGGAAGAGGGCCTTGATGGTCACGGGCTTGGTGACCATGTAGCCCTCCTTACCCCAGGCGTCGCCCCATGCCGTGCGCGCCGCCTTGAGGAAATCGCGTATCACCGCGTAATAGCGCGGCACCTCGTGCGCGCTCCCGCCCGAAACCTGAATGCTGCGCCAGCGACCACGCACCCAGCGGTGCAGTTCGTTGAACAGTTCGGCCTGCAGGATCCACTTGTCGCGCTGGCTGCGTCCCCCGAGCCGGTTGATCCGGTAGCGCAGCGGGCTGTCGCCTTCGCTGTAGAGCTTTTCGACCAGCCGCGCGGCGAATTTGCGGTCCGGTGCCGCCCAGGAGACCTGCTCGTACAGGTCGACGAGGTGGCTCTTGTTGATGCGCGTGGGCGTCGAATTGATGATGACGAACATCTCGGCCGCGAAATCCTCGCTGCGGCCGTCGAAAATGATGCACGGGACATTGATCGTTTCGGCTTCCTGCGGCCTGTCCTGAAGGTAAAAATGCAGCGCCGCGAGGCGGTGCTGGCCGTCGATGATCAAATACTTGGAGCTCGGTTCCGTCAGGCTGCCGACGCCCCCCTCGCCGCCCGGTCGGAATGCGAGCCGCTCGGATGTGAACAGGAGCACGGTGCCCGGTATCGGAGGTTGCGTGACGGCGGTCTCATAGAAATTGCGCAGCGCCTTCACCTTGGCGCGCGACAGGGCGCGCTGGAAGGCCTCGTCCGTGCGCTCGATCTTGGCGATGAATTGCGCTACATCGTCGTCGTGCGCGATGCGCCCCGGGGCGATATCCTCGCCCTCGCCGTAGAAGCGGCTGATGAAACGCACCCTTGAGAGCAGGTCGCGCGCCCTATAGCTGGCGAAGTAGAAAATGCCGTCCTTTTGCCGGATTTGCGTCGCGTGCACGACCGTCCCTCCCTCGTTTTTCTTCCTACCGCAGGCGTAGCCCGGGAATATACCCGACTAGAGGGGGATTTGAGGGGGATTGCCCCCCTGGGGGGCCGCCCTAGCCCGGGCAGGCCGGCAACATGAGGGCCTGTAGGACCTCGGCGCTGCGCCGGTCCTGGACGAAGGCCGCGACGCCCGCGTTCGACGGCGAAGCGCCGGGCAGCAGCGCCAGGTCGCGCTTCGCCGACACGTAACCATCGGGCCCGAAATCGAACGGCCCGGCCGGGTCGACCACAACGAAGTCGTGAGTCAGCCTCCGGCTTTCGTTTTCGCCCCCTTGCACCCGGGAGACGAGCCGGCTCGCGTACGAGGCGAGGTAGAGCGCAACGCCCGAGGACTCGGGCGTACCTGTCAGCTTCGCTTGCGCCTCGACCGAAAGAGCGTCCCGGCGCGATTGCGTGGCCGAGAGCCGGATCGCGGCGCGCGCGGGCTGCGCGTTGATGCGAGCCAGCTGCTCGTCGAACGCCCCGGAGCCCCAGGCCCGAAAATCTTTCCCCTGCAACAAAACCTGCGGCATGTAGACGAAGGCGGCGCGCCGCAACGCGGCGAGCTGGCGCTGGCGCAGCGAGAAGCCGCGCCTGGCGAACGGATCGCTCCAGCCGAGGCCGTCCCAGTAGTCCACGTGCAGCGCGAGCGGCACCACCGAGCCCGTCGCACCGGGCTTACCGAGCGTGGACAGCCATTGGTCGGCCGGCGGGCAGCTGCTGCAGCCCTCGGACGTGTACAGCTCGACCAGCGCTGTGGTGCGGCCATGCGACTGGGCGCTGCACTGCCAGGCCATCGCGGGTGCGGCCAGCGTGCAGGCAACCAACACCGCCAGTGAGCGGGTAGCGAGGATTGGACTCATAGACCCCTGCCGTCTCTGTCGGCCCGGGTCGCGCCCGGCTTACGGGTGCACCCCCACGCCGCGCGTACCGCGCTTCAGTGCAGCTGCGCCGCGCCCTTGAACATGCCCGGCTCGAGCGCATGGCGCTCGAGCAAGCGATAGAACTCCGTGCGATTGCGCCCGGCGAGCCTGGCTGCCTGAGTAACATTGCCGCTGGTGATCTTCAGGATCCGCACCAGGTAGTCGCGCTCGAAGGCGCGACGCGCCTCGTCAAGCGGCGTGAGGCTCGAATCGCGCGCGTCGAGCGCCTGGTTGACCAGCGACGCCGGTACCACCTCCGTGGCCGACAGCGCCACCGACTGCTCGATCACGTTCAGCAGCTGACGCACGTTGCCGGGCCAGGACGCGGACACCAGCCGCTGCATCGCCTCCGGCGAGAAGGCAAGCCGCGGGCGCCCATAACGCTCGGCCATGCGCTCGAGGAAGTGGCTGGCGAGCAGCGGGATGTCTTCGCGACGTTCGGCGAGTGCGGGCAGGGAGAGCTTGACGACGTTCAGGCGGTAATAGAGGTCTTCGCGGAATTCGCCTGCGGCGATGCGCTCCTCGAGGCGGCGATGCGTAGCGGAGATGATGCGCACGTCGACCGCCACCGCCTCGTTCGATCCGACCGGCCTCACGACCCGCTCCTCGAGCGCACGCAGCAGCTTGACCTGGATCGCGAGCGGCATGTCGCCGATCTCGTCGAGAAAGAGCGTCCCGCCCTGCGCGGCCTGAAACAGGCCGCGGCGGTCCTGCGTGGCGCCGGTGAAAGATCCCTTTCTGTGACCAAACAGCTCGGACTCGAGCAGCCCCTCGGGGATTGCGCTGCAGTTCACCGCGACGAATGGAGCGCCGGAACGCCGGCTCGAACGGTGAATAGCGCGCGCCAGCAGCTCTTTTCCGGTGCCGCTCTGGCCGTAGATGCACACGCTCGCGTCCGATGCGGCGACCCGCCGCGCCTGCGCGAGCAGGTCCTCCATCGCCGGGGAGCGCGTAATGATGCCCGCGCGCCAGTCCTCTCCCTGGCCGCCGGCAGGAGGGCTGGAGAGCCGCAACGCGTCCGACACGGTATCGAGCAGCAGCTTGCTGTCGAACGGCTTGGTCAGAAAGCTGAACACGCCTCGGCGGGTGGCAGCGACCGCTTCGGGGATGGTGCCGTGCGCGGTCAGGATGACGACCGGCAGCGAGGGCGCGTGGCGATGGATGGCGTCGAACAGCGCGAGCCCGTCCATGCCGTGCATGCGCAGGTCGGTGATCACGAGCTGGGGGCGTGAGACGGCGAGGCTGGCGAGCGCGCTCTCGCCTGAATCAGCGGTCGCCACCGCATAGCCCGCCGCGGAAAGACGCATCGCGATCAGTTGCAGCAGGTCCTTGTCGTCGTCGACCAGCAGGATTTTGGGGGCGTCGGAACTCATGGTTTTATCTCCGGTTGGCGCGCGGCCTCCTCGCGCCGGATTATGCCGCGTTCGATGGACTTGAATGCGTCGAGTTGCTTCTGCAGCGCTTCTTCGCGCTTCTGACCCTCGCGCGCGAGACGCTCGTTCTCCTGCGCAAGGCGCTGCCGCTCCGCGATCTCGCTGGTGAGAAGGACCGCGAAGCTGCAGTAGGGCGCCCTGCTGTCCTGCGTCGCCAGCGGCTTGAGCAGCACCAGCGCGTGCGCTTCGTCGCGCAACGGGTCCGGCAAGGTCACCAGCATGGCCGCGAGCTGCAGGCGATTGGCGTCGCTCGGTTCGCGTCGATAGTCGCGCTTTGCACGCTCGAGCGCCTGTCGCTGGGTGTCGGCCGGTGCCCGCGACGCCGTCACGGTCTCGGAAGTGATGCGGCTCACGTCGGTGGATTCACGCGCCTGGGGCGACAGCAACGCACAGCCGCCCAGCATCATTGCGAGTGCCACGGCGAGCCGCTTCACGCCGCCTCCGCTATGGCTGCGGCCGTCCTGTGCGGCAGCGTCACTCGGAAATGGCCCCCGCGTGCGCCGGCCACCACATCGATGCGCCCGCCGTGTGCCTCGACGTACTCGCGCGCGATGGCGAGCCCGAGCCCGCTGCCCTCCACGCGACCGCTTGCTTGGGCGCGACCGCGGTAGAAGCTGTCGAAGATCGATTCACGCTCCTCGAAAGGCACGCCCGGTCCTGAATCGATCACATCGATCGTGGCCTCTCCGTCGCGCGCACGCGCGAGCACGGAAATGGTACCGCCTTCGGGCGTGAACTTCACGGCATTGCCCAACAGGTTGTCGACGATGGAGCGCAGCTTTTCGGCGTCGGCAAGCAGGATCACCGGCTCGAGCTCCAGCGCCAGGCGCTGGTGCTTGGCGCGCGCGGCGAGCTGGTGGGCGCGCGCGGCCTCGCGCACCAGCTCTTGCAGCGCCACGGGCTTCGTGTCGAGCGAAGCCGCCGCGCGCAGCGCCCGCTGGTAGTCGAGCAGGTCCTCGATCATGCGCTGCAGCTTCAGGCTGTTATCGCGCATGATGGCGACCACCTGTCGCTGCGCAGGCGCCAATGGACCAGCCACCTCGTCGTTCAGCAGCTCTGCACCCTCCCGAAGGGCAGTCAACGGTGTCTTGAGCTCATGAGACAGGTTGCGCAGGAAACGGTTCTTCTCGGCTTCCAGCTCGGTGAGCCGCCGGCGCAGCCAGTCCAGCCGCTCGCCCAGAAACTGCAGGTCGGCTGGCCCGTGCACTTTGATCGGGCGCGAAAAGTCGGCCCCGCCGAGCTGCCGAATCGACGCGTCCAACTGGGCGATGGGCCTGACGATGAAGCGCGTCAGCGCGAGCGCGATAGCGAGCGCGAGCGCAGTGCTGAAGATTACCAGGAGGATCAGGCGCTGCTGCACCGTCTCCGCGTTGGCGCGTAGACGCTCGACTTCGCGGTCGGCCACCAGATAGCTGATTGCGAGCGTCTGATATGCATCCTCGGCGAGCTGGCCCGTCTTATCCGCGACTGCGCGCGGATCGAGTGCCGGCCGCGGGTCGGCGCTCAACTGATCGTACAGCGCCTGCTCCTCTTCGACAGTCCGATTGAGCGCGCTGAGCTGGGCACGGTCAAGGGGCAGCCGTACCAGCTCGCCTGCGACTTGCTTGAAGCTCGCGTGCACCTTGGTGAAGTCATCCATCAGCTCCTTGTCGGAGGTGAGCGCAATCTGCTGCGCCAGGCGCTCGATCGATCCGATGCGGTTCACGAGCGAACGGCTGGCGCGCGCCGCGCGCGCGGCATTGAATACCGCATTGCCGCTCTGCTTGGCGAGGCGCTCTGTGTGCCAGGCCGAGTAGGCGAGTGCACCGACGAGCGGTAGGGCCACCAGCGTGAAGCCAGCGAGCAGCAGCCCCAGAAACGAGCGCGGGTAGGGAAGCGCGGTGCCTGCCGGAGGGCCACTAGCACTCATATGCCTATAATTTCATGCAAACTTCTGTAAGGAACAGGACAGATGTCACGAACTCCGAATGATGCCCCAAACCTCACGCAGCTCTACCTAATCGCCGCCGTGGCGAGCAACGGCGTGATCGGGGCGGCTGGTAGGCTGCCGTGGCATTTGCCGGAAGATCTGAAGCATTTCAAGGCACTGACCTCCGGGCATCCGGTCATCATGGGACGACGCACCTGGGAGTCCCTCGGCAAGGCGCTCCATGGGCGAGAAAACATCGTCGTGACGCGCAACCCCGATTATGAGGCCCCGGGCGCCAGCATTGCATCCTCGCTCGTCGCCGCGCTCGCGTTGTGCGCCAATGCGCCCAGCGCGTTCGTGATCGGCGGCGGCGAGCTGTACACCGAGGCGCTAGAGTGCGCCGACGTCTTGCTACTCACCGAGATTCAGCGCGCTTTCGAGGGCGACGCGCGCTTTCCGGAGTTCGACCGCCACGAATGGCGGGAAGTCGACCGCCGCCCGCATACCACCGCGGGCGGGCTGAGATTCGATTTCGTGCGCTACGAGCGCGCTTGTTAGCGCTTACTTTCGAATATTCGCACTTCCGGAAGCGGGAAGCCGTTGAAACGGCTGGCGTACGCCGTGGTGTACGCGCCCGCGTTGTGCAAGTAGATGAAGTCGCCTTCCTGTAGGTCGGACGGAAGCGGCTCGTCGCGCAGCACGACATCGACCGAATCGCAAGTCGGCCCACCGACGTTCCAGGGAATGTCGTGACCCGAGCGATCGGTACGGATGCGGTACTTTAGTCCCTCGGTCGTCTCGATCACTCCGCCGAACACCCCTGCGTCCCAGTGCATCCAGCGCTTGCCGGCGCGCATCGCCGTGCCAAGCACGCGGCACACGAAGTACCCCGCATCCGAGACCATGTAGCGGCCCGGCTCAGCGATCACCCTGACCGCCTCCGGAAACGCCTTGAGCGCTTCGTTAACCACCTCGCCGATGACCTCGATGGACGGGATGGGCTTCACGTGCCTCACCGGGAAGCCGCCTCCGATATCGAGCAGTCGGGGCTTGAGGCCGGCCTTGAGCATCGCGTCGAACACCGCGCGCGCCTTCTCCATCCCCACCCGCCAGTTGGCCGGGTTGCGGCATTGCGAGCCGACATGAAAGGTGACCCCGGCGAGGTCCGCGCCCATCTTGGCCGCGGCGGCGATGATCTCGCGCGCGTCTGCGACGCCCGCGCCGAATTTACCCGACAGGGGCCAATCGCTGCCGATGTTCGGCGTCGCGATGCGCAAATACTGCTTGGCATCGGGCTTGACCTCGAACACCCGCCTCGATTCATCGAGGCTATCCACGACGAACCATTCGACGCCCTTGCCGGCGGCATAGGCGATGGCGTCCCGCGACTTTACCGGGTTCGAGTAGAACACTTCCGCGGCGCTCACGCCGAGGGAGATCAGGATGTCGAGCTCGTCGGTCGAGGCGATCTCGAAGCCGACGCCTTCCTGCGCCAAGACCTTTAACACGCGCCGGTCGGGGTTCGCCTTTACCGCGTAGTGCGGCCGCACACGCGGCATGGACGCGCGGAAGCGGCGCGCCTTGTCGCGCACGATGCCGGTATCGAGGATCAGAAACGGCCGCGTGTACTTCTCACGTGCGGCCCGGCGGACGATCTCGAAGTCGAGGCCGACTTCGGGATGCGTGTCGAAAAGGTGTTCTTGCGGAAGGTCTGTCTGCTTGTTGCGAGCGATGCTGCTAGGGCGAGCGCCCATTCAAGTATCTCCCAATGTCACTAAGTTTCGGGAAGTGCCTGTAGGGAAACGTCGAGATGCAGCACCGAGTTCCTTTTGCCTGTCATGATGACCTCCTTCCGATCGGTCAGACGTTGGGCGAAAACTTGGGGCGATTATAGGGTCGACCCCCGCGGAGTCAAGGGCTTAGCTACGAATTTTTACGCGAGGGGGCGCGCCCGCGCGGCTCAGATGCGCGGCAGCGTGACGCCTTGCTGTCCGAGGTACTTCCCGCCACGATCCTTGTACGAGGTTTCGCAGATCTCGTCGGACTCGATGAAGATCACCTGCGCCACACCCTCGTTGGCGTAGATCTTGGCCGGCAGCGGCGTGGTATTGGAAAACTCCAGCGTCACGTGCCCTTCCCATTCCGGCTCGAGCGGTGTGACGTTCACGATGATCCCGCAGCGCGCATAGGTGGACTTCCCCAGGCACACGGTGAGCACATTTCGCGGAATGCGGAAATATTCCACGGTACGGGCCAGGGCAAAGGAGTTGGGCGGGATGATGCACACGTCGCCGCGGAAGTCGACGAACGACTTCTCGTCGAACGCCTTCGGGTCGACGATTGTGGAGTTGATGTTTGTGAAGATCTTGAATTCGTTGGAGCAGCGGATGTCGTAGCCGTAGCTCGACGTGCCGTAGGACACGATCTTGCGCCCGCCGAGCTCCTTCACCTGGCCGGGTTCGAACGGCTCGATCATGCGCTCGGCAAGCGCCATGCGGCGAATCCACTTGTCCGATTTGATCGTCACGAGCTCAGGTGTTCTGCACCACGATGTTGGGGAACTTGGCGCTCATGTCCCTCTGCGACTCGGCGATCTTGACCGCGCATCGGCGCGCAATGCGTCGGTAGATTTCGGCCACCCTGCCCTCGGGATCCGCCACAACCGTCGGGCGGCCCGAATCAGCCTGCTCGCGGATGCTCGCGTCGAGCGGCAGCTGACCGAGCAGCTCCGTGCCGTAGTCGCGGCACATTTTCTCCGCCCCGCCCGAGCCGAAGATGTGGCTTTCGTGGCCGCACTGCGGGCAAATGTGCGTAGACATGTTCTCGACCACCCCTAGGATCGGAATGCCGACTTTTTCGAACATCTTGAGGCCTTTCCGGGCATCTATCAGCGCGATGTCCTGCGGCGTCGTCACGATAACCGCCCCGGTTACCGGCACCTTTTGCGCGAGGGTAAGCTGGATGTCGCCCGTCCCCGGAGGCAGGTCCACCACCAGATAGTCGAGCTCGCGCCAACGCGTGTCCTTGAGCAGCTGCTCGAGCGCCTGGGTCACCATCGGGCCGCGCCACACCATGGGCGTGTCGTTATCGATCAAAAAGCCAATCGAGATAGCCTGAATGCCGTGGCCCTCCATCGGCTCCAGGCTCTTGCCGTCCTTCGACTCTGGCCGCCCGGCAATGCCCAGCATCATGGGCTGCGAGGGCCCGTAGATGTCCGCATCGAGCATGCCCACGGAAGCGCCTTCCGCGGCGAGCGCCAGCGCCAGGTTCACCGCCGTAGTCGATTTGCCGACGCCTCCTTTCCCGGAAGCGACGGCGATGATGTTCTTGATAGCGGGAATGAGTTTGACCCCGCGCTGCACCGCGTGCGGAACCACGCGCGAAGTGACGTTCACTTTTACGCCCGCCGCCCCTCCCTGCTTGAGCGCCTGCACCACCTGCCTGCGAATAGGCTCGAACTGGCTCTTGCCGGGATATCCGAGCTCGATGTCGAGCGACACGTCGTCGCCCGACACCTTGACGTTCTTTACCGAGCGGGTGGAGACGAAATCCTTCGTCGTGTTCGGATCGACGAGTTGTTTTAGGACCGACTGGACTTGCGCTTCGCTGATCGCCATGGCTGGTTCCTCGCCCCGCGTGCGGCCTGCGGGGAGAAAAGCCGGTAAGTGTACCGAAATCCGCGCGCCGCGGGCGCAGTAACCATGCTCCTTTTGCTAGAATCGTGCGCTTCGTTTCAGGCCCGTCGATGCCCCGTCGCAGGATCCTCGTCACCTCAGCCCTGCCGTACGCCAACGGGGCAATTCACCTGGGCCACCTGGTCGAGTACATCCAGACCGACATTTGGGTGCGGTTCCAGAAAATGCGCGGGCACGAGGTGCACTACGTGTGCGCCGACGACACGCACGGGACGCCGATCATGTTGCGCGCCGAAGCCGAGGGCATCTCGCCGCGGAAGCTCATCGAGCGCGTGTGGTACGAGCACAAGCGCGATTTCGACGGCTTTCACATCGGCTTCGACAATTACTACAGCACCGATTCGCCGGAGAACTGCGCGTTCTGCGAGGACATCTATGCCCGGCTCAAGGCGCAGGACCTGATCGCCATCCGCTCGGTGGAGCAGTTCTACGATCCGGTGAAGGAGATGTTCCTGCCGGACCGCTACATCAAGGGCGAGTGCCCGAAATGCGGGGCGCGCGACCAGTACGGCGATTCGTGCGAGGTATGCGGCTCGACTTACGCGCCCACCGAGCTGAAGAACCCCTATTCCGTGGTCTCGGGTGCGACGCCCGAGCGCCGCGCCTCGGAGCATCACTTCTTCCGGCTATCGGACGCCCGTTGCGAGCAGTTCCTGCGCCGCTTCACGCAGGGCGAGGAACGGTTGCAGCCCGAGGCCGCCAACAAGATGAAGGAATGGCTCGGCGAGCCGGGCGAGCAGCGGCTCGCCGACTGGGATATCTCGCGCGATCCACCCTACTTCGGCTTCCCCATTCCGGGAACCGGAGGAAAGAAGTTCTTCTACGTCTGGCTTGACGCGCCGGTGGGCTACTTCGCCAGCTTCGCGCACTACGCTGTGCGCCGCCGCGCCGAAGGCGCGCCGCTCGCGCAGAACGACTTCCTGCGCCCCGGGGGCGACACGGAGATGGTGCACTTCATCGGCAAGGACATCCTCTATTTCCACGCGCTGTTCTGGCCCGCCATGCTCGAACATGCCGGGTACCGCACCCCCTCGAAGATCTTCGCGCACGGCTTCCTCACCGTGAACGGCGAGAAAATGTCCAAGAGCCGCGGCACCTTCATCACCGCCGAGAGTTACCTAAAGCTCGGGCTCAACCCGGAGTGGCTGCGCTACTACTACGCCGCGAAGCTGGGGCCGACGATGGAGGACATCGACCTAAGCTTGGAGGATTTCGTCGCACGCGTGAACAGCGATCTCGTCGGCAAGTACGTAAACATCATTAGTCGGTACGGCGCCATCCTGAGCAAGCACTTCGACGGTAAGGTGTTAGAGGAGGATCCGAAGGCGCTGGTGAAGACCCGCAAGTACTCGATGCTCGCGTACGCCGGGGAAGAGGCAATTTGTCAGGCGTACGAGAACCGGGAGTATGGCCGTGCGATGCGCGAAATCATGCATGCGACAGACCTGATCAATCAGCAAATCGATCAGGACAAGCCCTGGGACATGGCGAAGGACGCATCCAGGAAGCAAGAGTTGCACGTGCTCTGTTCGGATTGCGTGAACGCGTTCCGGATACTCACCTATTATCTCGCGCCCGTTCTTCCGCGTACCGCAGAGCGCGCAGCAGAGCTCCTGGGGCTCGAATATCCGTTCGTGTGGGCAGACCTCGATAGATCGATCGAGAGAATTAAGCCATACAAGCACTTGATCACCCGCGTTGACACCAAGCAAACGGCCGCCCTCATCGAGGCCAATTGGGAAAGCGTTCAGCCCTCCCCTGCGCAGCAATCGCAGCAACGTCACGCCCAACACCAGCAGCACGCGGCCACGGAGGCGGCGATGAGCGAAACCATTTCGATCGACGACTTCAACAAGCTGGACCTGCGCGTCGCGCGCATAGTCGACGCCGAGCAGGTGGAGGGCGCAGACAAGCTGGTCAAGCTGACGCTCGATATCGGCGGCGAGACGCGCACGGTTTTCGCCGGCATCAAGTCGGCGTACGCGCCCGAAGCGCTCAAAGGACGCTACACAGTGATGGTAGCGAACCTCGCGCCGCGCAAGATGCGCTTCGGCGTGTCGCAGGGCATGGTGCTCGCGGCCTCCGGCGAAGGGCAGGGAATCTTCCTCGTTGCTCCCGATACCGGGGCGCAGCCGGGCATGCGCGTAAAATGACCCCGTCGCGGCCGCGCGCGCCGCATCGGGCGATCGCCGATTGATGGAGACATCGAGCCGCACGCTGGTCTGCTGCGTCGTATTCCTCGACATCGCCGAGTATTCCAGGAAGCCGGTGAGCGAACAGCTACAGCTCAAGCAGGCGTTCAACGGAATCCTGGCTGACGCCGTTGCACAGGTGCCGCCGCGCGACCGCATCATTCTGGACACCGGCGACGGTGCGGCGATCACGTTCCTCGGCGACCCTGAGGATGCCCTGTTCGCGGCGATGTCGATACGCGACTCGAGCGGACCGCTTCAGGTACGCATCGGGGTGAACCTCGGGCCGGTGAGGCTGCTGAAGGATCTGAACGGTCAGATGAACATCATCGGAGACGGCATAAACGTCGCGCAGCGGGTGATGGGCTTCGCGCAGCCGGGGCAGCTGCTGGTATCGCGCTCGTTCTACGAAGTCGTATCACGCCTGTCGCGGGACTACACAAGACTGTTCACGCACGTCGGGCTGCGCACCGACAAGCACGTGCGCGAGCATGAGGTCTATGCGGTCATATCGGGCCCGACCGCCGCGCGCCGCGTCGAAGAAACGATGTCGCGCGTAAAGCGCACGCAGCGTGCAGGCAGCTGGTTCTCCGCGCCCGGGCCGGCCGGTCTTCATCGCGGGGCGCTGGTCGCGGCGCCCCTCGTGTTCCTGCTGTTCGCAGGCTCTGGCATCGCGCTGCGCACTGGCATGCAGGGTACGAGCGCACCGCCCGCTACGGCCGAGCATCCCCTTGCCGGGAGCGCCCCGCCGGTCTCAAAGGCAGCGCAGGAGCCGGCGCCGGCCGCCGACGCCGTCAAGCAGGCCGCGGTACGGCCCGCCGCCAAGGAACCGCCGAGCGCGGAGCCATCGCAAGCTCAAGCTCCCGCCCACAAACCGACGAAAGCGACCGCGCATTCGGGAAAACAGCGCCCCATTGCGTCGACTGAAGCCCCCAGGCCGGAGGCTTCCCCGCCACCCTCGGGTACGATTCAGCTTGCGATCAGCCCTTGGGGGGAGATAGTGGTCGACGGGACCATGCGGGGCGTAAGCCCGCCGCTGCGCGAATTGGAGTTGCCACCGGGAAAGCACACGATTGAGATCCGCAACACAACGTTCCCGGCCCGGATCGAAACCGTCACGGTTCGCTCCGGAGAGTCGGCCCGACTGCGCCACCGGTTCCGCTGAGATGGCCGCGAAGCGCGGGCGAATCCCATTCCTGCTTGCCGCGACGGCCATGGTGCTGCTCGCCGGATGTCAGTCGGAGCCGGTGCGCGAAATCCAGCGCACGTTCAACGACCTATTCGCGTACAAGGGCGAAGCGGCGCTCGCCAGGGGCCTGCGCGAGTACGACGACGGCCACTACGCGCAATCGGCACGTAGCCTGCAACTGGCGCTCGAGCAGGGACTTTCGAAGGCCGACCGGGTCAAGGCGCACAAGAATCTGGCGTTTATTTACTGCGCCGACGGGCGCATGGGGCCGTGCCGCGACGAGTTCCGCGCGGCGTTGGACATCGATCCGTCGATGCAGCTCGCACCCGCCGAGGCGGGCCACCCCGTCTGGGGGCCCGTGTTCCGCTCGGTGAAGGCCGGGCGCTGAGGCCGTGCCAAGCCCGCAGGCGCCTGCAATGGAAACGCAGTCGATCGGCCGGTACCGGATCGTCGCCGAGCTTGGGCGAGGTGCGATGGGCGTTGTCTACAAGGCCGTCGACCCGCTGCTCGAGCGCCCGATCGCCATCAAGACGGTCAATATGATGCTCGAGCGCGACGGCATCGAGAGGTATGAGGCCCGCTTCTACCAGGAGGCGCGTGCTGCCGGGGGCCTGAGCCATCCCAACATTGTCACCATCTACGACATCGGCAAGAGCGGCGAGATCGCCTACATGGCGATGGAGTTCATCGAGGGCGTTGAGCTGCGTTCGCTGATCGGCGAGGGGCGGATATTGCCCGTCGCGCAGGCCGTCTCGATTGCAATCCAGGTTGCCGAGGGGCTCGCCTACGCCCACCAGCGCGGCATCGTGCATCGCGATATCAAGCCGCCCAACATCATGATCATGTCGAATGGCATGGTGAAAATCACCGACTTTGGCATCGCGCGCATGCGCGCGTCCGAATCGCTCACCCAGACCGGCATGATGCTCGGCTCGCCAAAGTACATGTCGCCAGAGCAAGTGCTTGGCAAGCGCTCTGACATCCGCTCCGACATCTTCTCGCTCGGCATTATCTTGTACGAGATGCTGGCCGGCACGGCACCGTTTGGCGGCGACAACGTCACGGCGCTGATGTACCAGATCGTCAACCTCGCGCCTCCGGCGCCGAGCGTACTCAACTTCGACGTCCCGGAGCTGCTCGACTACATCGTCGCCAAGATGCTTGCCAAGTCGCTCGACGAGCGCTACCAGAGCGCCGCAGAGCTAGCGCAGGACCTGCACGAGTGCGAGCGTCAGCTGGCGGCGCGCGGCGGAGTGGCACCGGCGCCGCAACGACCGATGACGGCGTTCTCCACCGGGTCACAGGCCGCCATCGTGGGCGAGGAGGCGCGCGCCCGCATGCTCGAGCGCACGTTCGACCGTACGCGTCTCGCAGACGCGGATGCCGAGACGCTGGGCGAGGTGCCGGCGCGCGGCATGTCACGCAACTTCGATTCCGCCGAGGCGACGCAGCACCTCGCCGCGCTTACCGGACTGCAGAACGAGCCCGGGACCGGCGAGCAGACGCTGACGGCGACACAAATGCTGCGCTCGGCGCCCACGCGCGAGCGCCGGGGCTGGCGGCGGCGCGACTGGTTGCTGGTGGGGGCGGCGGGCGTCCTCGGGGCGCTGCTTGCGCACAGGATCGTAAGGGGCAAACGCAGTGAATAGCGCCTGCGGGTAGAATCCGGCCTTCGGTCAGCTATGCGCCCGTGCACCTAAGTCCGCTCGACGCCACACTCGCGCTTGCCTGCGCCTGGCTGGCGCTGGGAATCTGCGGACTGGCGTCACCCACGAGCATCCGACTCGCGAGCCGGGTGATCTTCCCGGCGGGCGCGCTGGTCGGACTCGCACTTGCTGCGGTCGCGCTTTCGGCCACTTTCGAGTCGCCGCAGGCGCGCGTGCTTCCCCTCGGCCTGCCCGATCTGCCGTTTCACGCGCGGCTCGACACGCTCTCGGCGTTTTTCTTGCTCATACTTGGCGCGGTCGCCGCGGCGATCTCGATTTTCGCCTGCGGTTACTTTCGCCGCGGCGAGGGCACCGCGCCGGGGCTGCAGGCGCTCTACTACCACGCCTTCCTTGCCAGCATGGCGCTGGTGCTGGTGGCGGACGACGCCTACTTCTTCATGGTGGGCTGGGAATCGATGGCGCTATCGTCGTATTTCCTGGTGACGAGCGACCATCGCCTGGCCGAGATCCGCCGCGCCGGCTACCTGTACCTGCTGATCGCGCACCTCGGAGCGATCGCCATTCTGCTTTGCTTCGGCGCCCTGCAGAGCGGCAGCGGCGATTACAGCTTCGCGGGCATGCGTGCCCTGGCACCTTCGGCGGGATGGGCTACCGTGGCGTTCCTTCTCGCGTTGGTTGGATTCGGGGCCAAGGCCGGACTGCTGCCGCTTCACGCCTGGCTGCCGGAAGCGCACCCCGCGGCGCCATCACCCGTTTCCGCCCTGATGAGCGCGGTCATGCTGAAGACGGCGGTCTACGGCATGCTGCGCGTGACCTTCGACCTGATAGGCTTTCCCGTGTGGTGGTGGGGTGTCGTTGCGCTCGCTACGGGACTGGCATCCGCGCTATTCGGCGCCGTCTACGCGGCCGTGCAGACCGACATGAAGCGGCTGCTCGCGTATTCATCGATCGAGAACCTCGGCCTGATCGTCGCAGGGTTTGGCCTGACAATCCTTTTCCGCGGCTTCGGCATGAACGCGCTCGCTGCCCTGGCCCTCACCGCGACGCTTTATCACTGCCTCAACCACGCGTTCTTCAAGAGCCTGCTGTTCCTCGCCACGGGCTCGGTGCTGCACGCAACGCGCGAGCGCAGTCTCGGGCGCCTGGGAGGGCTAATCCATCGCATGCCCTGGGTGGCGTGGACCGCGCTCGTAGGCACCGTGGCGATCGCCGGCCTGCCTCCGCTTAACGGCTTTGTTTCGGAGTGGCTGCTGCTGCAGGCGTTCTTATTCAGCCCGGGCCTGCCGCACTCCTATCTCAACATGCTGGTGCCGATCGCCGCGGCGTCGATCGCGCTCACCGCGGCCCTCTCCGGCTACGTGATGGTGAAGTTCTACGGCGTCGTGTTCCTCGGCCAGCCGCGTGAGGCCAAGCTCGCCGAAGCTCACGACGCCGGGCCCTGGGAGCGAGTAGCCCTGCTGCTGCTCGCCGCAGCCTGCGTCGTGCTCGGGCTGGTGCCTGCGATGGTGATGAGCATGCTCGATCCGACGACCAAGGCGCTCACCGGTCACGGGATGGCGAGCCTTGCCGGCGGCTGGCTCTATCTCGCGCCGATCGAGCCGCAGCGCGCCAGCTACAGTCCGGCCCTGTTCTTCCTGCTCATCACGATTCTCGTGGCGCTCGCATGGTTCTCGGTGCGCGCCTTCTACCACGGCCGCGTGCGTCGCGCCGGCCCCTGGGATTGCGGCTTCGCCCCGCTCGACGCCCGCATGCAGGACACCGCCGAAGGCTTCGGCCAGCCCGTCAGGCAGATCTTCGAGCCGTTCTTTCGCGTGGAGCATTCCGCGCCGACGCCGTTCGACCTGCGGCCGCGCTATCGGGAGCTGGTCGAGGACCGGCTGTGGCGCTGGCTCTACCTGCCGCTCGCACGCGGCGTCGACAGGCTCACCTCACTCGTGACGGTGCTTCAGCGAGGGCGCATCTCCGTGTACCTGATGTACAGCTTCGCGACGCTACTGCTGCTGCTCTTCCTAGTGAAATGATCAATCCCGCCGGAATTGCAGCTCAATTTGCGGAACTCGTCTTGGCGGTGCTGCTCGCGCCGCTGCTGACCGGCTGGGTCAATCAGTGCCGCGCCTGGCTGCAGAACAAGAGCGCGCCCGGGCTGCTACAGCCGTACCGCACCCTGAACAAGCTGTTCCAGAAGGAAGTGGTGCTGGCGCGCAATGCCAGTCCGCTTTTCCGCATTGCGCCTTACCTCATCTTCGGCAGCCTCGCGCTCGCGGCGGCGATCGTGCCGACGCTGGACACCGACCTGCCGCTGAACGCCGCCGCCGACGCGATCGCGCTCGTCGGCCTGCTCGCGCTGGCGCGACTGTTCATTGCGCTTGCAGGCATGGACGTCGGCACCGCCTTCGGCTCGCTCGGCGCGCGGCGCGAGATGATGGTCGGCTTCCTGGCCGAGCCGGCGCTGCTGATGGTGCTGTTCACGGCGTCGCTCATCTCGAGCTCGACTTCGCTCTCGACGATCGTGCAGACGCTCGCGCACAAGGAGTTCGTCATCTATCCGAGCATGGCGTTCGCGGGCGTCGCCTTCACCATGGTCTCGCTGGCGGAAAACGCGCGCATCCCGATCGACAACCCCGCCACCCACCTCGAGCTCACGATGATCCACGAAGCGATGGTGCTCGAGTACTCGGGACGCCACCTGGCGATGATCGAATGGGCCGCGAGCCTCAAGCTGTTCGTCTATTCGTGCATGGGACTGGCAGTGTTTTTTCCATGGGGCATCGCACACGGCGGCGACTGGCTCGGCATCGTCCTCGCCCTGCCAACCTTGCTGATCAAGCTTACGCTCGGCGGCGCGGCGCTCGCGCTGATCGAGACGCTTAGCGCGAAGATGCGCATCTTCCGCGCGCCAGAGTTTCTCGGCACGGCATTCCTCTTCGCGGTCCTCGCCATGCTGGTGCACGTGCTGCTTGAGGCTTGACATGTTTTCCCACTACGGCCCGCAGCTCATTAATCTTCTCGCGGCGATCCTGCTGCTGCTCGCCTTCGCGATGCTTGCGCAGCGCCGCATGTTGTCGCTCATCAACCTGTTCGCGGCGCAGGGATTCGTGCTCTTTCTCACCACGAGCCTGGTCGCCGCGCTGACCGGTCAGCACCACCTCTACTGGTCCGCCCTGCTGACGCTCGGCCTGAAGGTCCTGCTGCTGCCTTGGATTCTTCACCGGCTGATCCGGCGACTGAAGGTGAAGTGGGACGTGGAAACGCTGATCAACATCCCCACCACCATGCTGGTCGGTATCGTGCTGGTCGTGCTCGCATTCAATCTGGCGCTGCCGATTACCGAGCTCGCAGGCACGGTTACGCGCTCGACGCTCGGCATCGCGCTCGCGAGCGTGCTGCTTTCATTCTTGATGATGATCACGCGCTCCAAGGCGATTCCGCAGGTGATCGGGTTTCTGTCCATGGAGAACGGCCTGTTTTTTGCCGCTACCGGTGCCGTATACGGCATGCCCATGGTCGTGGAACTCGGTGTCGGGCTCGACGTCCTGGTGGGTGCGCTGATCCTTGGAATCTTCATATTCGAGATACGCGAGCGATTCGATTCGCTCGACACGCGCCATCTCGAGAAGCTGAAGGAGCACTGATGGAGATGATTCTGCTCCTCGGATCGCCGCTCGCGGGGGCGGCGCTGCTGGCGCTGTACGGCCACCGGGACCGCGCAGCCGAGCTGAATACCCTGTTCAGTGTGATCACCTTCCTAGGCGCGGTCGCGCTCACCGTACGCGTAGTGGAGCATGGCCCCATGCGCGTGCTCGGCCAGCAGCTCTTCGTCGACTCGCTGAACGTGTTCCTGGTAACGCTCACCGCGTTCGTCGGCATGACCACGGCGCTCTTCTCGCGTCCTTACATGCGCATCGAGCGGGATCACGGCCGCGTTTCCGCGGCCGGCCTGCGCCTGTATCACAGCATGTACCAGTTGTTCAGCTTCACGATGTTGCTGGTGCTGACCACCAACAATCTCGGAATCATGTGGGTGGCCATGGAGGCGGCGACCCTAACCACCGTGCTGCTGGTCGCGCTATACCGGACACATGCCTCGCTCGAGGCGGCGTGGAAGTATTTCATCCTGTGCGGCGTAGGCATCGCGCAGGCGCTGTTCGGCACGATCCTCGTGTACTTCGCCGCCGAGAAGGTGCTCGGGCCGGGCGTCAATTCGCTGCTCTGGACGCACCTCGACGCCGTTAAGGGCAGCCTCCAGCCGACCGTGATGTCGATCGCCTTCGTCTTTCTGCTGGTCGGCTACGGCACGAAAGTCGGGCTGGTACCTCTGCATAACTGGTTGCCGGATGCACACGCCGAGGGCCCGACACCGGTTTCGGCAGTGCTGTCCGGCCTGCTATTGAATGTCGCCCTGTATGCGCTCATCCGCTGCAAGGTGATCACGGACGGCTCGCTTCACGAAGCCGGCGCGGTGCCCTTCGCCAGCTCGCTGATGATCGGCTTTGGGCTGCTGTCTGTCGTCGTCGCGGCTTTCTTCCTCTCCAGGCAACGCGACATCAAACGCATGTTCGCCTACTCGTCGATCGAGCACATGGGTCTGATCACGTTCGCCTTCGGGGTAGGCGGCCCGGTCGCGAGCTTCGCCGGGCTGCTGCACATGACCATGCATTCGCTGACCAAGAGCGCGATCTTCTTCGCTGTCGGACATGCCGTGCAGAAGACCGGCACGCAACTGATGGAGAACATCCGCGGCCTGATCCGCGTCAGCCCGACAGTCGCCTGGGGCCTGATGCTGGGCACGGCGGCGATTCTCGGCATGCCGCCTTTCGGCGTGTTCGCCAGCGAGTTCCTCATCCTGACGCAGGCGATCGCGCTGCACCCCTGGGCGGCGCCGATCCTGCTTGGTGCCCTAGGTGTGGCGTTCGCCGCGATATTCGGCAAGGTCCAGCCGATGGTGTTCGGCGACACGACCGCAAGGCGCCTGCCCCACCCGCCGGCGCTGCTGCCCGTGTTCACGCACCTCGCGATCGTGCTGCTGCTCGGCCTTTACATGCCGCCCTATCTCGCCGAGTGGTACCGGCAGGCCGCGCGACTCATCGGCTGAACATGCTCGCCTCGCTGCCCGGAGTGCCCCTGAAGCCGCTCGCCGGCGCCATCCCGGCCTGGCGTACCGAGTTGGACGCCCGGGGCTGGCGCGCAGCGGCAACCGCCGCGGCCGCGGCGGGAGCTCGACTCGGCGCGCTTTGGGCAAGCGACGAACGCGACCGCGACGCCGGACTTCGCGTGCACGCGCTGCTGGTCTGCTACGAAGGACTGGTATGCCTCGAGCTCGCGCTGCCTGCGACGCAGGCAAGATTTCCGGACCTGTCGGACATCTTCCCTTGCGCGGGTCGCATGCAGCGCGCGGGTTACGACCTAATCGGGACGCGCGCCGTGGACGGCGCCGGCCAGCCTGCGGACGCGCGCGGCTGGCTTCGGCACGCTGCCTGGCCGGAGGATGTCTTCCCTCTGCGCCGTGACACGACGAGCGACGCCGCCTGGCCCGCCGGCGAAGACCGTTATGCCTTTGTCACCGTGGAAGGAGACGGCGTTCACGAAATTCCGGTCGGCCCGGTGCACGCCGGTACGATCGAGCCTGGACACTTTCGCTTCTCGGTCGTCGGAGAGCGCGTCCTGCGCCTCGAGGAAAGGCTCGGCTACAAGCATAAGGGCGTAGAAAGGCGCTTCGAGCAGATGAAGCTCGAGGACGCGATCCGTCTCGCGGGGCGTATCTCCGGAGACAGCAGCGTGGCGTACGCGTGGGCCTACGCCATGGCCCTTGAATCGATGGCGGGCGCGCAGCCAGCGGAGCGGGCATTGCTGTTGCGGGCGCTGCTGCTTGAGCGCGAGCGCATTGCCAATCATCTCGGCGATCTTGGCTACCTCGGCAACGACGGAGGCCTAGCCTTCGGCCTGGCGCAGTTTTCACGGCTCAAGGAGGATGTCCTGCGCCTGAACGCGAGGCTCTTTGGTCATCGCTACCTGATGGATTGCGTCGTGCCCGGCGGCGTCGCCGTGGACCTTGAGCCGACCGAGGTAACCTCGCTGCTAGACGAGGCCGAGCGGCTGGAGCGCGAGATCCTGCGCTTGCGCGAGATCTACGACGACCACGCGGGCCTGCAGGACCGCTTCGTCGCCTGCGGCAAACTGAGCGCGGAGACCGCCGCGTTGCTCGGTGTCGTCGGCCTCGCGGCGCGCGCCAGCGGCCTCGCAATCGACGCGCGCGTATATCCGGCCTGGGCGCCCTACGACCAGCTCGAACCGCGCATGTGTACACGTCGGCACGGCGACGTTGCCGCGCGCGTAAACGTCAGGTTCGAGGAGCTGCTCGAGTCCCTTAGGCTCGAGCGCCGCATCCTGGGTGGGCTACCCCCGGGCGCCGGTCGCGTCCCCCTGGCGTCCGTCGCGGCCGGTATGCTCGGCCTCGGCTGGATCGAAGGCTGGCGCGGCGAGATATTCGTTGCGCTCGAGTCGGGCGTCGACGGTTCCGTGCGCCGCTGCCATCCGCACGACCCGTCCTGGCAGAACTGGCCAGCGCTGGAGCACGCCATTCTCGGCAACATCGTCCCGGACTTCCCACTCATCAATAAGTCCTTCAACCTGTCCTACGCAGGGCAGGATCTCTGAGTATGCACAAGCTGCTGCGTCAGATTGCGAGAGTGGGTATCAAGACCGAAGCACCGCCCGCGCCAGACGACGCGCTGCGCACGGTGCGCGGCCGACTGAACGACGAAGTGCTGCGCCTCCTTGGCAGGGCGCTTGCGATCCGGCACGTCGACGCGGGCTCGTGCAATGGCTGCGAGCTGGAGATCCACGCGATCAACAATCCCTATTACAACATCGAGGGCCTCGGCATCCGCCTTGTGGCCAGCCCGCGACATGCGGACATGCTGCTCGTGACCGGGCCGGTCTCGCGCAACATGGAAGCGGCACTGCGCCGCACTTACGATGCGGTGCCGGAGCCGAAGCTCGTGGTGGCGATCGGTGATTGCGGGTGCACCGGCGGGATTTTCGGCGAGGGATATGCGAGCCGCGGGCGCGTGGCGAACGTCATACCGGTGGACGTTGCGGTGCCGGGTTGCCCTCCCGCACCGGCCGCCATCATGCAGGGAATCCTGACCGCCGTGCAGCGCGCCCGCCGCTAGCGCCCGGCACGAGTCAAAACTTCAGCTTCCGCCGCAGGAAGCGGGCATTGCGTCGTTCGGATAGCCCTTGCAGGTCCAGCTCGTCTTGCCGTCACGCAGGCTCGGCGTCATCGCGATTTCAATCGCGTTGTTCGCGTTCCAGGCACGAATCGTCCCGTTGCCCTCAACGATCCACTTCATCTCGCCATGCTTGGGATCGACCTTGGCCTCGATCTTCACGCCCTGCCCCGCGCCGTCCAGTTTCCCGGACTTTTGCGCTGCTGCCTCGACCTGCTTCTTGGCACCGTCTGCGCCCGCG
>Ga0316624_10000104_pt1 | contig 23537 bp, 16 predicted proteins | sample OWC_Aug_N3_C1_D5_FD_207657 | JGI IMG/M metagenome (GOLD analysis project Ga0316624, IMG submission 207657) | Wetland soil microbial communities from Old Woman Creek delta, Ohio, United States - OWC_Aug_N3_C1_D5_A | ecosystem: Environmental > Terrestrial > Soil > Wetlands | place: USA: Ohio... | reverse complement strand
CCGCGGACCGCGAGCGTCGCTCCGCCCGCGATCTCCGCGCCGGGCCCGAAGTCGTACGTCCGTGGTTCGCCTTCGGGCGGCGGTGCCTCGGTCACGAGGGCCGACCTGATCGCGCCGAGCAGGATCGGGCCTCCCACTCCAAAGACGCCCAACCGGACTGAATCGGACGGCTGGAGCAGATGACTGAGGCCGACGACCACGCTCTGTCCGCCGTATTCGAAGATCCCGTTCTCCTCGTAGTCGTAGCCCTGGGCCACGAGGAATTCCGTCCGCCGCTCTTTCTCGTTGCCGAGGAAGTGGCCGTACAAACGCCCTCGAACCGTCGCCTCGGAAATGCTCGCCCCGCCGCCAAAACGGAGCGACAGCGAAAACGCGTCGTACGGCATCCTGTAGGGTGAGGTGAAGGGGTCGTTGTAGCCCAGGCGGAGCCCCACGTAGGGCTCGCCGGCCGAGTGGATGGCTCGCTGGTTGGCCTCGCCGTTCCACTGGATGCCCACCTCGAAATCGCCGACGGTGGAAGTCGGTTTCAAGTCGGGCGGGTTCTCCGACACGCGCGACGCGTCGCCGCTCGCGAATCTGTTGGCGCCCGTGATGGGGTCGAGGGCGGTGGCGAAGATCTCGCGCATCAGCCGGGAGCGGCCGGTGAGGCGCGTGTCGCGAATGAGCCAGCCCGCGCGGTGAAACATCTCGCCGAGGGCCATCCCGCCCATTGTCGTCGTGACGAAGTCGTTGATGGACGCGTAATTCCGCTCGCCGAAGTACTCCCAGGTCGCGCTCCCGAACGCCACGAGCGGTGCGGATTCCCAGAAACTCAGGCCGTTGGCGCGCCCGGCGTTGAAGTAGAGGCTGCCCTGGTAGGGATGCCCGAACTGGTTCACCTTGAACGAGTTGTAATCCCATTCGAACCCGTGCCGGAGGTTCGCCCACCACGAGGACGGCGTCACCTGGTACTCGTGGGGCTCCGCCCGGAGACGGCCGGCCAGGTTGAAGACGACGTTGACGCCGAACGCCTGGAGGACGGCGTGAAGCGGGCGCCGGCGAGGGCAGCCGTCGCAGGCGCGGGTCGGCCCCTCGAGCGCGGCGACGTCGGCTGGCAGAAACGCTACGGGTTGCGCGGCTCGGAACAGGTTGGCGAACGGAGGTGACGGCGGACGCAGTCCTGTCAGAGTGATCGTCTGGTCCGGGACGTCCACGGCCGCGTCGCCTGTGAGTCCCTGGGCAGCAACTGGAGACGGAGCCAGCATGCACGCCAGCAGGACAAGCCCCGCGCGCAAGCAACCGACCCCACTCCTCCGAAACAGGCTGGATGGTCTTGGCAACATGGTTTCCGCGGAGGCAGCAGCACACCTCATGCGGGGGTCGCGCACGACCCCCGATTCTCTCTTCTGCGTCTTTCCGGGGTCAAGTCTCATCCCGTTCGGCTTCCAGGTGTCCGGTCGACGTCTCCGATCTCCATCCGGTTGTTCGCCTCAGGGCGTTTGGCGGATGGCCCTTCGTCGGCCATTGCGCGCCACGGCCTCAGGATCGGGGGCATCCAGATCGGGACTGGTCTCGTCGCCGTTGCCGGGGTACGCTTTCGGAGGACTCGAAACGAGGAGACCCACACCCAATGGGTACCGAGAGTTTCGTTCTGCTGTTCGTCGTCGCGACAGCGGTTGCCATCGCCGCCCGGCGGTTCCGGCTTCCCTACACGGTGGCGCTCGTGCTTGCCGGCCTCGCGCTTGGCGTCGTGCGGCTGTTCGCCCCGCCGGACTTGACACGGGAGTTGCTTTACGCGGTGTTTCTGCCGGGGCTGCTGTTCGAGGCCGCATTCCACCTGGAGTTCCGCGATTTCTGGCGCGACCGCACGGCGATCATTGCCCTGGCGGTGCCCGGCCTGGCGGCGGCGATCGCCCTGACGGCGGCACTCCTCGAGCCGATCATCCAGGCGCTCGGGTTGGGACAGGGATTCGGCTGGGGGCACGCCGTGGTGTTCGGGGCGCTCATCGCGGCCACCGACCCCATCGCGGTCGTCGGGATGTTCAAGAGTCTCGGGGCGCCGCGCCGGCTGAGCATCCTGCTCGAGGGCGAGAGCCTGCTGAACGACGGCACCGCGATCGTGCTCTTCTCTCTGGTGCTCGGCCTGGTATCGGGGGACCGGGTGTCCGCCTCCGGCCTGGTCGTCGAATTCGTCCGAGTCGTGGGCGGCGGACTCGCCATCGGCGTTCTCATCGGGCTCGCGATCTCGCAGGTCATCCGCCAGATCGACGATCCAATGATCGAGATCACGCTGACGACGCTGGCCGCGTACGGCTCCTTTCTGGCCGGGGAACATCTCGGATTCTCCGGTGTGATCGCCACCGTCTCGGCGGGGATGCTGTGCGGGAACTACGCTGCGAGAACCGGAATGTCCCCGTCCACGCGGATCGCCGCCGAAACGTTCTGGGAGTACATCGCATTCGCGCTCAACTCGATCGTGTTCCTCCTGGTCGGTCTGCGCGTGCACGTGAGCGAACTGGCGGCGTCCTGGCAACTCATCGCAGCGGCATACGCGGCGGTCACGCTGGCCCGGGCTGGTGTCGTGTTCGGCGTCCTGGGCCTCGATCGCGCCAGCCGGAGGGAGGCATGGCCGGTGTCGTGGGGCACCGTGCTCACCTGGGGCGGCATGCGCGGAAGCTTGTCGATGGTGCTGGCGCTGGCTCTGCCGCCGGCGTTCGCGCAGCGGGAATTGTTGATCACGGCGACGTTCGGCGTCGTGCTGCTGTCCATTCTCGTGCAGGGGCTGACGATGAAGCCGCTGCTGCGCCGGCTGGGCGTGGTGCGCCCCCACGAAGCACGGCGGCGATACGAGGTCAAGCGCGGCGAGTTGCGCATGACACGGGTGGCGCTCGACGAAATCGATCGCATGGAGCGGCTGAACGCTGCACCTTCGGCGGTGCTTCGCGAGCTCCGGGAGGAGTACGAGGGCCGTTCCCGCGAGGTCGGCGCAGCGGTGGAGGCGCTGCGGCTTGAGCAGGACGACCTGCGAGCGGAGGAGGCCGTGCGTGCCAGCCGCCAGGTGCTGCTGGCAGAAAAGGAGTCGGTGCTCACGGACTTCCACCGCGGCACACTGTCGGCCGAAACCTATGACGCGCTGCTCGGCACTATCGACGCGCGGCTGGCCAAGCTCGACTCGGCGACTCCGCCCTCGGACAAGGAAGGTCAGGCCGGCCCGACCGATGAATTGTGATCGGGGGCCGGCCGGTTCATCTCGACCTCGGCGATCCAACGGCGTCTCGGTCCTGCTCAGTCGGTCTCGCTCCGGCCGAGGTCGATGATCTCCATCCGGTTGTTCGCCTGCGGGCGTCTGCCGGACGGTCCCTCCGTCAGCACGACGAGGCTGCCTTCCACCTCCAGGGTGCCGAGGAGTTTCCTCGCATACGCGTTCCAGTCGTCCGGGTGTTCGGGCTCGTGGATCGGGTGGACTCCGTAGGTGAACTGGAGTCGCTGGCAGGTGCTCTCCTGGGAGCTCACGGCAGCGATCCAGACCTCCGGCCTGAGCCGCGCGAGCCTCCTCGCCGAGTAGCCGCTGTGCGTGGGAACGATCACCAGGGCCGCGGCGATGCGCTCCAGGGCGCTGTCGACGCTTCGCGCGATCAGGTCGGGAAGGCTGATCTCTCCTTCCTGATGGCTCGCGCGGATGAGATCCCTGACCCGGAGGGCCGGCCGCAAGGGCTCGATCGTGGCGGCGATCCCGGCCAGCATGCTCACCGCCTCGACCGGGTGCTGGCCCATGGCCGATTCCGCGGACAGCATGACCGAGTCCGTGCCGTCCAGGATGGCGTTGGCCACATCGGTCGCCTCCGCCCGCGTGGGCCGGCGATTGGTGGTCATGGACTCCAGCATCTGCGTGGCCGTGATCACGGGTTTCCCGGCCAGGTTCGCCAGGCGCACGAGGTATTTCTGCGCCAGGGCGATCATCTCGATGGGGATCTCCACGCCCAGGTCTCCCCTGGCGATCATGATCCCGTCGGCAGCGCGGAGGATGGCGTCGAGATTGTCCCGCGCCCGGGACCGCTCGATCTTGGCGATGACGAACGGGTGGTACCCGAGGTCGGCCGCGGCCGCGCGAACCGCTTCCACATCGGCGGCCGACTCCACGAAGGACTGGCTGACCGCGTCGATCCCCTGTTCCCTCGCGAATGCCAGGCATTCGCGGTCCCGCTCGGTGAAGGCACTGATGCCGAGGTCGATGCCGGGCAGATTGAGACCCTTCCTGGAACGAAGCTCGCCCCCGACCACGACCCTGCAATGGACGTCCGACGCTTCCAAGCGCTCGACTTCGAGCTGAATGACACCGTCATTGAGGAACAGGGTGTCTCCGCGCTTGACGGCCTGCGGCAGACGGGAGAAGGTCACCGAAACCCTGCGCCCGTCGCCGACGATGTCCTCTGTGGTGAGGGTAAAGAAATCGCCGGCCTTCAGCTCGATCGGCTCCTGGGCGAGCTGGCCGATCCGCATCTTGGGCCCGGGGAGATCAGCCATGATCGCCAGCCGCCGCCCGACGGCGCGGGCGGCTGAGCGCAGGTTCCCGATCACCGCCCGGTGGCCGGCAAAATCGCCGTGAGAGAAGTTCAGGCGCGCCACATTCATCCCGGCCAGCATCATCCGCTGCATGATCTCGGGGGAGCTGCACGCCGGGCCAATCGTGCACACGATCTTCGTCTTGTTCGCTGGAAGGGTCATGGGCTTCACCTCCGGAAAGCCGCGCCGGGGGCCGGTCACACCAGTTCCCTGGGTTGCCCCGTGGCGGAGATCACACCCGTCCAGAGCCTGCCGTGAGGATCGATCCGCTTCCGCCTGGAAACCGCGGCCGCGATGGGCACGTGGGTGAACTCGCCGCGCCAGTGGCCCACGACCATAGAGGTCCTGCCGGCCATGCCGGCGTGCACCGCGTTGTGCCCGAGCATCAGGCAGAAGGCCGAATCGTACGCGCTGGCCGGCATGCTCCGGATGGTGTAGCTGGGGTCGATGTACTTGAGGGACGCCTCCACGCCCGCCTTCTTCAGGTGGTCGCCGATGCGGTCCCGGAGGAAGAGTCCGATGTCGCCGAACTTGATGTTCCCCGAGGCATCCCGCCCGCTGCCGGCCTCGAGCAGGTCCTGGCCCGCTCCTTCCGCCACGACCACGACGGCGTGGCGCCGATGCGCCAGCCGCTTCTCCAGGGCCCGAAGGAAGCCATCGAGCGTGAACCGCACCTCGGGCACCAGGCAGAAGTTCACATCGGAGTTGGCGAGGGTGGCGAACGCCGCGATGAACCCGGACTCTCGGCCCATCAGCTTCACCAGCCCGATGCCGTTCCGGGCTCCTTCGGCCTCGGCGTGGGCGGCGTAGATGACCTCGCTCGCCTCGGACACCGCCGTGGCGAAGCCGAAGGAGGTCTGGATGTAGGAGATGTCGTTGTCAATCGTCTTGGGGATGCCGATGATCCCCGTCTTGCTCGCGCCCCGTCGGCAGATCTCATCGGCAACAGCCTGCGCCCCTCGCAGGGTCCCGTCGCCGCCGAGGGTGAACAGCAGTCCGATCTCCAGCTTCTCCAGCGTGTCGACCATTTCGGAGATGTCCTGCGGTCCACGCGATGAGCCCAGCTTGGTCCCGCCCTGCTCGTGGAAGTCGCTCACGACTTCCGGGGTCAGCTCCATGGGCGCGTGACCGTACTTCCTGACGAGCCCCTCGTACCCGTAGCGGAAGCCGAGCACCCGCCTGACTCCGTAGTGGTGGTGAAGGCTGAGGACGATGGCCCGGATGACGTCGTTGAGCCCGGGGCACAGGCCTCCGCAGGTCACAATCCCGCAGTTGAGCGTCGAGGGATCGAAGCAGATCTTCGCCCTCGGGCCGCCCATCTCGAAGTGCGGCGGCGTTTGTCCCGCCTGGATGAGATCCTCCACCTCCTCCAAGGTGCCGTGGTAGAGCACGTGCTCCTCGTCGCTGACGTAGCGGACCCCTTTCAGCGGGTTCGGGATGCGACATTCGCCCAACCTCTGGACGGCAAAGCTCACATCGACCTCGTCCATCGACCTCACCTCGCGACAGGCAATCTCAAGAACGATGTGGGTCAGGGCTTCAGCCCTGACCAGCGCAAGCCTGGACGCCTGCGCCACGGGTCTCGAAACCAGTCCTACGCTCTGTAGAGCGTCGTCCCGGCCGATTTCAGGTCGTGGACGGCGCGCTTCACGCGCTCGGCCATGGCGGCTTCCGCCAGGGCCATGTACGTGCGGGGATCGTAGGACTTCTTCCTCCCCACCTCGCCGTCGACCATGAGCACGCCGTCGTAGTTCTTCATCATGTGGTCCGCGATGGCCCGCGTGAAGGCGTACTGCATGTCGGTGTCGATGTTCATCTTGACGACGCCGTAGTCGATCGCCTCGTGGATCTCCGTGAGGCTCGACCCGGACCCGCCGTGGAAGACCAGGGCCAGGCGTCCCGCTGGCCCGTACTGCTTCTCCAGCGCCTGCTGGCCGTCCCTGAGCACCGTCGGCCTCAGCTTCACCTGCCCTGGCTTGTAGACGCCGTGGACGTTCCCGAAGGTGGCCGCCACCAGGTAGCGCGCGCCTGCGACCGTGTTGAGCCGGCGCCAGGTCTCGAGCATGTCCTCGGGCGTGGTGTACATCTTCGCGGAAGCCTCGCCCTTGACACCGTCTTCCTCGCCGCCGACGACCCCCACCTCGATCTCGAGGAAGAGCTCGTTCCGGTGACAGCGCTCGAGGAGCGTGACCGCGATGTCGAGGTTCTTCTCCAGGGGGAGATCGCTACCGTCGAACATGTGGGCAGTGAAGAGATTGGGCTGACCCGCCGCGCGCCGCTTCTCGGTTTCCTCGATGAGGGGGATGACGAAGGCATCGAGGTTCCTGGCCTGACAATGATCCGTGTGGAGCGCGACATAGATCGGGTAGCGCCCGGCCGCACGGTGGATGTGCTGGGCAATGGAGGCGGCGCCCAGGGCCATGTCCTTCAGGGCGGTCCCCGAGGCGAACGCGCCGCCGCCGGTGGAGACCTGGATGATGCCGTCGCTCTTGCTCTCGGCGAGTCCCTTGAGCACGGCATTGGCGGTGGTGAGGGAGGTGACGTTGATGGCCGGGTAGGCGAACCCGCCTGCCTTGGCCCGGTCGATCATCTCGCAGTAGGTCTTGTAGTCTGCAACCGGCATGGGATCTCCTTGTTCGGACCAGCTATTCGCACGGCAGAGTACCACGCCGGCGCCGAATCCGAGCGGCAATACTGGACCAGGGGCGTGCTTGGGCTGATGCTGAGCCGCGGATGGTAGGGCGAGGCTTCCCGCCGCCGCGCGGACATCGCTTTCCGCGCTTTGGCGTGGCCACGCCGCAGCTCCCCCAATGTCGCTCATGGAGCGAAGGCGGGTAGCCTTGGCAAGCGGCATCAGTGTCAACCCAAGTGAGTTCCAACCTAGACCGGGCCTATCCCCCGCGCGCCGAAAATCCGCCGCAGCGTCCCGAGGTGGCGACCTCGGTGCAGGTTCCGGTCGGCATCGAGAATGCCCCGGGCCCCGCGTGCAAACGTCGTGAACCCGTCGAGCTGGAAGTGGCTCTCGATGATGATCCGGTCCGCGACCGCGCGGCCGAGCGCCCGCCGGATGTCCCACAGCGTCGCCGACCAGATCTTGCCGTTCTCGTGCTCGTCGGCACCCGGCGCGTGATCGAAGCTCTCGAAGGTCAGCGGCTCGTCCAATCGCCGCACGCATGGGGGGACGGAGCGGTTGAGGACACCGTCCCACGACATCACGGTCGGCCGCAGGCGAGCCGGCTTGCTCAGGGCAAAGAAGCTCGCGGCGAGGTAGTCGCCGAAGCCCTCGCCCATGGCCGAGGCCTCCGGCGACCGGCCGAAATCCGGGCAGATGGCGTCCTGAAGGGCGTGGCCGAACTCGTGGATGATGACCTCGGCGTCCTCGGCATCGTCCACGCCGCCCGTGCCAAACGTCAAACGCCTCAGACCCGGGCTGTACCAGGCGTTGTCCTCCTTCGTGCCTCGCGCGTTCACCAGCAGCGGCTGGTCGAAGATGGCGCGCCGGCCGCGATAACCGATCGACTCGAGGTAGCGCATCGCCAGGTCCAGGTGGTAGTAGGCCATCGTCTCGACGAACCCGGCCTGGTGTCGGCGGAAAAGAAACTCGCCGCCCGGCACCTTGACCCGGCGGGGCGTCGCCCGCGTGGAGACGTGCGGCCCGTCCAGGTACCCGGTGTCGGCGAGGTCTCGAAGCGTGACCTGCGTGTAGGCGTCGTCCGGCGGCCGGACGACCTGGCGGTTCCGGACGAGCGGGCGCCAGTCGCCGAGGGCCGCGACCGGGCTCGGGTCGAACACCCACGCGGTGCCCGAGGCCTGCTTGAGGTTGTCGCGCATGCTCAGGACCGTTCCCCTGACCCCGTCGATGTAGACGAGCCACTCCTGCCTCGGCCTCTTTCGATGGACCCGCACCCTGAAGGCCGCACGGACCCGGTCCTCGAGCGGAAACCACAACCGGTCCACGCCCAGGATGCGCGCGTCGGCTGCGCGCAATCGCAGGCAGGCGAGCGCGCGCCGTCTGGCTGCGGCCTCGCTCAGCCGGAATCGCACCCGCAGCGGAAGCAGCCGACGCGGGATCGCCCGGTTCTTCGCCAGGAAGATGCGACTTTTCCGATCGAGGTGAACCGTCACGTACGCGCGGTGGATTCTGAGGCCGAGGTGCCGCTGCTGGAGGATGACATGGCAGGCGCCGAGGCTCTCGATCACGTGATGGGTGCGCAGGCGCGGCATCACCCCTTCGAGCTGGAACAGCGACCGGTTGGCCCTGAGGAAGGCGCGCGCGAGCGCGAGCGGACGCCCCCGGAGGGCCGCCGTTCTGAACCCCCAGATCTCCGTCGGCGTTCCGTAGTGCCGACCCTGGACGAGCTTGTAGCTCCGGGGCTTGAGCGGAAGCATGGCGGCCCTCCGGCCGAGCGCAGGCGCAGGGTACCACATCCCTCGTCGCTGTTCGATTCCGCGGCGACGCGGCGCGAGACGGAGGGAAACACATCAGCGTTTCGTAGGTCCGAATGGGCGAAAGCCAGGGCGTATCGCAAGCAGCGTTCCATCCTGGGGTGGCTCGGGTTCCCAGGGACGGAAGCGGCGAGGCACATCGTGCGGAAGATCACGTACCCGGCGATGAACCTCGAGTGGCTCGTTGGTGGCTGAGCCGACACGGGTCATCGAGGTGCCCGATGGCGTGACAGAGGACCCGGGGGATCTTCCGATGGCAGCCTGTGGGCCGGACCCGCGCCGGGATCGCATTCTCCGCAGGTCTGACCCCCGATCACCCGTTCAGTCGATCGGTCCGGCCGCGGCGCGGTCGGCAACCACCAGCGCCTGGTCCTGGCGGACCCGGCCGGCCGGAATCGAACGGTCGCGGCCGCGCAACCGCTCGAGCATCGCGGCCTTGTCTCTTCCCGTGACGAGCCACAGGATACGCCGCGACCGGTTGAGCATCGGATACGTCAAGGTCATCCGGCGCCAGCGCTGGTAGATCCCGGTGACCGCGACATCCCGGTCGGTCACGTCGAGGGCCGGGTCGGACGGCACGAGCGAGGCCGTGTGGCCGTCGGGCCCGAGCCCCAGGTGGGCGAGATCGAGAACCGGCGGCGAATCGGCCACCTCTTGCAGGAGCTGGGCGTAGCGTGCGGCCGCGTCCTCCAGGTCGGGCGCTTCCACCGGCATGGCGTGCACCTGTTCGGGAGGCAGCTTCACGTGCTCGAGCAGGCTCTTCCGCAAGTGCGTGAAGTTCCGGTCGGGGTGTCCCGCGGGCGCGACGCGCTCATCCACCTGCACCACGTGCACGCCCTCCCAGGGGACATCTTCATCCGCCAGCGCGCGCAGCATGAACCAGGGCGTGCGGCCGCCGCTCACGGCCAGGACGAAACGTCCGCGCGAACCCACCGCGGCGCGCGCCTCCGCCGCGATGAGGCGGGCCGCCTCCCGGGCAGCGGACTCGCCATCGGCGAGGACGTGGAGTTCCATCAGCGCATTCCCATGCGGGCAAGGCTGAGTCACAGCCCTTTGGCTCTCCGGTAGCGGCGGATCAGCGCGTTCGTCGAGCTGTCATGGCCGAGCGCGGGCTCCTCGGTGCTCTCGAGCTCCGGGACGATGCGCTGAGCCAGTGCCTTGCCGAGCTCGACGCCCCACTGGTCGAACGAGTCGATGTGCCAGATGGCGCCCTGGGTGAAGACCGAGTGCTCGTAAAGAGCGACGAGCTTTCCCAGGGTCTCCGGCGTGAGCCGCTCCGCGAAGATCGTGTTCGAAGGACGATTGCCCTCGAAGACGCGGTGGGGCACGAGCCACTCCGGCGTGCCCTCCGCCCTGACCTCATCCGCCGTCTTGCCGAAGGCCAGCGCCTCGGCCTGGGCGAAGACGTTCGCCAGGAGCAGGTCGTGGTGCCGCCCAACGGGGTTCAGCGTTTCGGTGAAGGCGATGAAGTCGCAGGGGATGAGCCGGGTGCCCTGGTGGATCAGCTGGTAGAAGGAGTGCTGGCCGTTGGTCCCGGGCTCACCCCAGTAGATGGGGCCTGTGTCGTAGTCGACCGCGGCGCCCTCGAGCGTGGCGTGTTTGCCGTTGCTCTCCATCGTCAACTGCTGGAGATAGGCGGGGAACCGCTTCAGGTACTGCTCGTACGGCAGGACCGCCACGGTCTCGGCACCGAAGAAGTTGCTGTACCAGATGGAGAGGAGCCCCATCAGGACCGGCAGGTTGCCCTCGAACGGGGCCGTGCGGAAGTGCTCGTCCATCCGGTGGAAACCGTCCAGCAGGGCCCGAAAGCGGTCCGGGCCGACGGCGATCATCGTCGAGAGACCGATCGCCGAGTCCATGGAGTACCGCCCGCCGACCCAGTCCCAGAACCCGAACATGTTGGCCGTGTCGATGCCGAACTCGGACACCTTCGGGGCGTTGGTCGAGACGGCGACGAAGTGCCTGGCCACGGCGCTCGCATCCCCGCCGAGGCCGTTGAGCAGCCACTCCCGCGCGGTCCGGGCGTTGGTCATCGTCTCCAGCGTCGTGAAGGTCTTCGATGAGACGATGAAGAGCGTTTCCGCCGGGTCGAGATCGAGGACGGCTTCCGCAAAGTCGGTGCCGTCCACGTTGGAAACGAAACGGAACGTCAGAGCGCGATCGCTGTAGTGCCTGAGCGCCTCGTAGGCCATCACCGGGCCGAGGTCGGAGCCCCCGATGCCGATGTTCACGACGTTCCTGATGCGCTTGCCGGTGTGGCCCCTCCACGCGCCGGCCCGGACGCGCCCGGAGAAGTCGGCCATCTTGTCCAGCACGGCGTGGACCAGGGGCACCACGTTCTCGCCGTCGACGAGGATCGACGCGCCCTTCGGGGCGCGCAGGGCCACGTGCAGGACGGAGCGGCCCTCGGTGACGTTGATCTTCTCGCCCCGGAACATGGCGTCGATCCGTCCCCGCAGGCCGGACTCCTCAGCCAGCTGAAGGAGGAGCCTGAGGGTCTCATCGGTGACGCGGTTCTTCGAGTAATCGAGGTAGAGACCCAGCGCTCCGACCGCCATCCGCTCGCCGCGCCCGGGGTCGTCCGCGAAGAGCCTGCGGAGGTGCAGGCCGCGGACCCTCTCGTAGTGATCCGCGAGGGCCTTCCATGCCGGGCGCGTCGTGAGCCGCGCGATGCCTGCGGTCATGATCTACAGCGCCCAGCCTGCCCGGTAGTGGTGCTGAACGAGATCGTTCGCCTCCGCGTTGTTGGTGATCCTCATCCGGGGCCCGTCATAGTTGAGCCTGGCTCCCGGGAACATGACGGCCACGTTGCCCAGCACCACCGTCTCGGTGAACGGACCCGCGTAGTCGAACGGCCCGACCGGCTTGATCTTGCCCTTGATGGCATCGAGCCAGTTCTGCTCATGGCTGTTCGAGACGCGGGGAATGGTCTTCTTCGGGCGCTTGTACTCCCGCATCCTGGACTCGGGAATCAGCCGGGGGCTCTCCGAGTACGTCTCGGCGACGAGCTTCCCCTTTTCGCCGACGAAGATGGTGCCGCTCTCGGGCAGCCTCCGGTCCGGCTCCAGCTCATCGGGGCGCTCGGGCAGCAGCCCGCCGTCGTACCAATGCAGCTTCACCGCCGGGTACTTCTTGTCGCGAGCCGGGAACGTGAAGTGCACGATCGTGGCCGGCGGGTAGCTGTCGTCGTATGCCAGCCTCGCGTTCTCCGTCCAGCCCCCCTCAACCGGGACCTCCGCAACCTGGTACGCGATGGCCGCCATGACGCTCGTCGGGTACCCCAGCTTCAAGGCGGTGTACGACGCGTCCATCACGTGGCACCCCATGTCCCCGAGGGCCCCGGCCCCGAAGTCGTACCACGCGCGCCAGCTGAAGGGATGATAGGCTCGATTGTAGGCACGCATCGGTGACGGCCCGATCCAGAGGTCCCAGTTCAGCCCCGCGGGCACCTCCGGGGTGCCGGCCGGCCGCCGCTGGCCCTGCGGCCAGATGGGGCGATTCGTCCAGCAGTGCACCTCCCGGACCTTTCCGATCGCCCCGTCGGCGATCCACTCCTCGATCAAGCGGACTCCTTCGCCCGAATGCCCCTGGTTCCCCATCTGGGTGACGACCTTGTACCGACGGGCCGCTTCGGTCAGCGCGCGCGCCTCGGAAACGGTCCGGGTGAGGGGCTTCTGCACGTAGACGTGCTTGCCCAACTGCATCGCGGCCATCGCAACCACGGCGTGGCTGTGATCCGGCGTGGCCACGACGACGGCGTCGATGTCCTTCTGCTTCTCCAGCATCACGCGAAAATCGGTGTACCTGGCGGCCTTCGGGAAGTCCTTGAAGATCTCCGACCGTTCGGTCGCGAGCCGGGCGCCGTCGCTGTCGTCCACGTCGCACAGAGCGACGATGTTCGCCCCGGCCTTGCCGCAGGCCTTGGTGTTGCTGGTCCCCATGCCGTGCGCGTAGCCCACCGTCGCCACGTTCACGCGGTCGCTAGGCGCCTGATAGCCAGGCCCGCCCAGCACGCGCCGTGGCACGATCATCATGCCCGCGGCGGCGGCGACGCTGCCCACGAAGGTGCGGCGGGAGACGGAGGTGAGGGGGGTGTTCCGATCGCCAGTGTACTGCTCGTCCATGCTGTGTCTCTCTCTGGGTTCAGCTCAGGTTGTTCGACCTGGAGACGGGGACCCGGGCTCTCCTCGGTGGACACTCACTCTAACGCGGAGTCCCGGGGTTGGCAACACGTCGGGTGCCCGCGCCTCCCATCCTAGACCGGAACTCGCTTGGGTTGACGCGATGGCCGCCGCTTGGCAAGGCTAAAAGCCTCGCCCTACCATCGGCGGCTCAGAGTGACGCGAGTGAGCTCCGGTTTAGCCGGGCCGGGGGCTCTTCACGCGATCGCGCCAGATGCGCACAAGATCGAGCATCGAGCGGATGAAATCCGGGAAGCGGAGCTTCGAGCCCGGGGCGTCGTGCCAGGTCGGCACGGCCAGTTCGTAGATCCGCGACCGGCGCGTCTGGGGGTCGGCAGGGCCTGGCGCCCCCAGGTAGCGGGCGAGCACTTCCACGTCGAAGATCCACCTGCTCCGGAACGGTTTCGCGAAGATTGCAGCGATGGCATCGTTCGCCCGGAACACCTTCGCCCCGCACTGGGTGTCGTACACCGGCAGGTCCAGCGCGAGGGACGCGCAGGTGGCGAACACGCGCCCGAGGTAGTGGCGCCACGCCTTGCGCCGGATGTCCCTGCCCATCAGCTTGACCCTGGATCCGAGGATGACCTCCAGTTCGGGCCGCTTGCGGGCGAGCGCCAGGAAGTCGTCGATCACGCCGAGAGGCGTCGAGAGGTCGGCATCCCAGAAGCCGACGAGATCGGGCTGCCGCCGGATCCCTTCCAGGACACCGAGGCGCACGGCTTCGGCCTTTCCCCGGCGCGAGCCCATGCGCATGATCGCGATCGAACCCGGGGCGGACCTTTGCAGGCGGCTCAACACTTCGAAAGTGGCATCGGTGCTGCCGTCGTCGACGAAGAGCAGCGACGCGAACGGGCGGCTCGAAACGAAGTCGAGGAATGCCGGCGGGTCCAGGCGGGTGGCCTCGTTGTAGCACGGCACCACGAGCGTCAGGAGAGGGTGTTCCATCAGGGGAACCCGGCGACCGGTGTGAGTCACAGTCTCACACTCTGGCTCCGCGGAAAAGGGGTCAGCGGGACGCCAGGAACCGCTCCCAGAGCCCGCGCTCGACGTACAGCGTGAGCAGCACGCCCGGCCTCAGCCCGTAGAACTCCGACACGTATCGATCCCCAAGAGAGGCGCCCACGTCCCCGGCGTTCTCCTGCGACGCGACCAGCACAGGCGCGTCGTCGAGCCTGCCGGCGCCGGCCGCACGGGCCCAGTACCCGACGCGCGTCATGCGACGCAGATACCAGGGGAGCGGCCACTGCTCGTACGGCCCGGCGATCACCTTGACGAGCATGCCCGCGCGGTCGGGGTGAAGGGCGGCCACGTCGGTGACCCGCTGCACCAGCCTGAGGAAATCCGGGCTGGTCTGGGCGTACACGTACGGGTTTCGCGGATCCGCCGCGTAGCGAAAGCTCGCCCGCCAGTTCTCCACGCCCAGATGGCAGGCGGCTGCCAGGAGCGCGACGACGACGAGCCCGCGCGCGAGAGCCGGCCTGGCGCGCTCGATCAAGGCTGCGGCGCCGCTGCCCGCGAGCACGACGAAGCCGACGTAGAAAGGAAGCACGTTCCAGGGTGTCTTGTAACGGACGATGGAGAACGTGAGGGCAGTGATGAGGGAGTACAGCAGGATGTACCGCGCCCAGAAACCCGGGCCGGCCTTGCCGATGGCCTTGATCGTCCCGACCGCCGCCAGCCCCAGCACCAATCCTTCCGTCCACACGAGCCCGCCGGACGCGCAGTACGACAGGAGGCCCAGGTAGTAATACCACGGTTCGCGGTGTGGGCCCGGGTCGATACCGCGCTCGACGTAAGTTGCGTACGCCCTGGCAGACTCGAGCAGGCCGGAGGGGTGCCTGAAGAAAAAGGAGTAGAAGAGGAGCGCGACCAGCGCTGCCACCGCGAGTCCCAGCGCGAGATGGGCCCGGGGCAAGGCGACCGCCGGCGTCCCCCGCGGCGATCTCGTCCAGAGCCGCGCGAGCGCGAGGGCTGCCACGCAGGCGACGAGCACGATGAGGGACGTCTCCTTGGTGGAGTAGGCCAGCCCGGCGAAGGCCCCTGCGCCGAGCACCCACCCCGCGCCGGGGCGTTCGGCCCAGCGCCCGAGCGCGATCAGGAACCCGAGCGCGAAGAAAGCGAAGAGTGACTCCTGGATGTAGAAGCGGCTGTAGTACGTCAACGCCGGGGAGAGCGCCACCAGCAGGGCGCTCGCCGCGACGGCGATGCGACCAAGACCCTGACCGAGCAGGGGCAGCAGCAGGATCAGGCCCGCACCGAACAGCGCGGGCACGACCCTCAGCGTCCGCTCGTCGAGCGACGCCAGCGTCGTCTGCCCCCGGATCCAAGCGGACGGCAGGGTGAAGAAGTACAGCGTCGGGCCATGGTGATCGCTGCGGTCGTAGCGGTACTCGCCGGTCTCGAGGAGCGTGCCGAACTTGACCGCCTGGTTGGCCTCGTCGTGGTGCATGGGCCTGACGTCCAGCCCCGCAAGACGGAAGGCCAGCGCGAGCGCCAGCGCCGCCGCCACCACGATCCCGAAGCCGGCCCTGGAGGCCATTTCACAACCCGCCTCGGGTCCTGTCCGCGGACAGCCCCACCCGTCCTCGGCGCCAACAGCGCTCGTCACGAGGGAGGCGCCTGCGCGGCGGGCGGGGCGGCCCCGTCCGCGGCCACCCGCGTGAGGTTGTGAGAAGGCGTTCCCTCATTTGGCTGGCGTGCCGTAGACTTCGACCTCGACGTAGTGGTTCAGGTCGTTCGTCGTGTTGCCGTTGGAATAGAGCCGCACGTAGCGCCCCTTGACGCCTTTGGGGTCGATCAGGCGCCCCTCGGACACCTCGACGTACTCCTTGTCCTTCCCGATGCCGAGCCCGGACGTGTTGTCGTGATCGTTGTTGAACACCGTGGTCACGCCCTTCAGGAAGTCCTTGTCGTTGGCGACCTGCACAACGACGTCGCGGTAGACGCGAGCCTGGCTGTGGTAGTGCCAGACCAGGATGGCGTGCAGGGCGTACGACGCGCCGAGATCGATCTGCACCCACTGCTTGCCGGGCCCCAGCTCGACGAAGTAGCCGTCGCCGCCTTCCTTCTCGCCATCGGTGACCATGCTGAGCTCGCCGATGACGGGCTGGGTGTCACTGGAGGTGACCGGCCGGCCTCGGGACAGGCACTTCGTGCCGACGGGCACGAGGAACGGGCCACGCGGCTTGCCGGTGATCACCTCGAGGTTCGGGCTCTTGATGTTGGTCGGCGTGCCGATGAACATCGGCTTGGGAAGCTGCAGCTGCAGGACCTCTTTGTCCGGGGCCTGCTGTGCGGCGAGACCTGCCATCGCGAACGCCGGCAGGAACAACAAGGCGAGCGTCTTCTTGATCACTTGGGAATCGCCTCCTTCGACAGATGCTCCATGATGTGGTCGATCGCGGCCTGCGCCTCCGCCGCGACCGACGGGTCCCTCAGGAATCCCTCCGCCAGCTCCAGAGCATCCTGGCAGGGGAACTTGGTCAGCTCTCCCAGGACGAGCTTCTCCTCGTCGGGCCGCCATGAGAACCCGGCTGCCAGCCTCAGGTCGGCCACGGCGGCGTCGGGATCGCGATACGGGTCGAGGCCGGCGAGGCGGATGAAGGCATGAATCGCCAGCAGGCGATGGGTCTCGTTCCGCGAATCCCGCGCCAGCTTGAGCACGTCGTCGCGGGCAGAACTCGACGGCCACTCGGTGAACGCCCGGACGGCCGCGTCGAAGACGTCCGGGTCGTCGCCTTCGAGCGCAGCCCGCAGGACGGGCAGGGCGCTGGCGTCGCCGATCTGCGGGAGGACCCTGATGAGCCGCACCTGCTCGTCCGGGGTCTCCGCCTTGGCGAGCCGCGCGATGACCGCATCCGAGCGGCCATCCGGGTCGGCGATCTTCTGGGTCAACCCCACGATCGTCGTCTCGGCCTCCGTCTGCTCCACCTCATCCATGCTTCCAAGCAGCAGGTCGAGCGCCGCGGGCACGTCCGACGGCGTCCCGATCGTTCGGAGTGTCCTCAACGCCTCCACGCGGACACGGGGTGAGGCCGAGGTCAGGGCTCCGGCGACAGCTCTCTTCGCCGGGTACATTCGCCGATCGGCGATGGTGCGGATCAGCTCGCACGCGACATCGTCGGCCGGCTGCCGGGCGAGCAGCGTTACGATCGCCTCGTCGACCTCGCGCCCTCTGAGCGCGCCGAGCGTGGTGCGCGCCGCCGTCTGCTCCGGCCCGCGGGCGCGGGCCGCCGTCTCGGCGAGCAACGGCACCACCGTCGGGCCGCCGGTCGATTCGAGGGCCTTGAGCGCCGCGATGCGCACCGGCAGATCGCTGCTGCGGGCAGCTTCGAGCACGGAGGGCAGCACGAGCTCGCGAGGATAGTGGGCGACGACCGCCAGCACCTTGACCTCGGCGGGCGCCGGCAGCCGGGGCAGCAGCGAGCACACCGGGGCGATCGCGTCGGGCGCGAAGACGTCGGCGATCCTGGCAATGGCGGCTTCCTGCAGGTCGGCGTCGGTCCCGCCGAGCAGGCCCAGCACGATCCCGGGAGCGCCGCTCCCCGCCGAGGCAATCCGCCCCATCGTCGCGGCCTTGCGCACCGGGAGCGGGAGCGACGTGTCCGATGCCAGCGGTTCGTAGAGCTCGAGCGCACCGCCGGCTTCTCCTCTCGCCAACCGCTGCTCGGCGCACATCAACATCGACCGGGCGGCAGCGGTCTTGACCTCGGGCGCCGCGCCTTGGTAGGCCGCGGTCAGAGCCTTCGCGGCTGCATCGCCGCCGATCCTGCCGAGCGCCAGGGCCGCCGCGGGCCCGGAGGCGGGCTGCTGGAGCAGCTCGTTCAGCGCCGGGACGGCGGCGACAGCCTGGCGCGCTCCGAGCGCCGCGATCACCGCGTTCCTGGTCGCGGGGTTCGCCGTCGAGAGCGCCTGCAGCAGGGCCTTCTCCGCCGTCCCGCCCGGGATCTGCTGCAGCGCGTAGATCGCCATGTCCGCCGTGCGCGTGTCCGACAGCATCGCCTGCAGCGCCGGCACGGAGCTGTCGCCGCCAATCACGCGCAGGTAGCGGCAGGCGGCCATCTTGGCCAACGGCGGTGCCGGGGTCTTCAGGAACTCCAGGAGCTTCCGCTCGCATTCGGCGCGGCCCGCGGGGTCGTCCTTGCGGGCGTAGATGTAGTCACGCAGCTTCCAGAGCGCGGCCGAGTCGATCCCACCGTTGTAGGACGAAACTCCCTTGAGTATTTCGTCGAGGGTCGCCGTCCGCGGCACGGCTTGATCGGGTGTTTGTGCGCCGGGACCTGCTCCCGCCGTCGCTGCACAGGCGAGCAGCAGGATGCCGGCCATCAGGAGCACTCGGCGTCGTGTGTTGTGCGCAGCTGGCATCTTTTCCCTCGCTTCACGCCGGAATCTGGTACGGCCGCCGGTAGGCGCGCGAAAGCAGCCTCTCCGCTCCCGGATCGTCGATCAACGTCTCGGTGGCCGGGTCCCACCTGATGGTTCGACCCGTCTCGATCGCGATGACGCCGAGGTGGCCGACGCTGGCGGAGCGGTGGGCCACTTCGGCCGGGGTGATCGTCAGGGCACGGCTCCGGACCGAGTCGAGGAAGTCCTGATAATGGTCACGGCTGCGATGGAGCCGGACCTCGTTCGGGCCGATGACCTCCCGGGTGAGCTGGGCCGGCTGGCTTTCGAAGCCGCCGCGGTTGACCCACACCCAGCCGTTCTCGCCGATCCACGTCGTCCCGCTCTGGATCTCGGGGTAGCCGCCGGCCAGCACCATCGGTGTGCCGTCGGCGTACACCGCTTCCACCCAGTACTTGGTCGGGCTGTTGTAGATGCCCTTCGTCGGGAACTCGCCCGTGCCGGTCACCTTCACCGGGCCCGTGTAGTCGAAGCCCAGCCCCCAGTGCGCGATGTCGAGGTGATGGCCGACCCAGTCCATCAGCTGGCCACCGCCGAAATCCATGTTCCAGCGCCAGTTCATGTGCACGCGCGACTTGCAGTACGGCACCCAGGGCGCCGGGCCGATCCAGGTCTCGTAGTCGAAACCGGGTGGCGGGCTGGTGATCGTGTCCTGCCCGAATGTCCTCGCGAAGTCGAAGTGACCAGACGGGAGACCGACCTCGACCCGCTGGACCCTGCCGATCCGCCCGTTGCGGACAAGCTCCGCCGCGCGGCGGAAGTTCTCCACCGAACGCTGCCAGCTCCCCGTCTGCCACACGCGGCCGTAGCGCTTCACGGCGTTGCACAGGAGGCGGCCCTCCCGCAGGCTGTGGGTGAACGGCTTCTCGCCGTACACGTCCAGGCCGGCCTGGACCGCCGCGATCGAGAGGATCGCGTGCCAGTGATCGGGCACCGCGATCGACACGGCGTCGAGATCGCCGCGCGCGAACAGCTCGCGGTAGTCCTTGTAGGTGGCGCAGTCCTCGTTGCCGTACTGCTCGTTGACGACGTCCCGCGCCCTGAACAGGGGCCTGTCGTCGAGATCGCAGACCGCCACCCACTGCACCTCGCCCTTCCCGAGGAACGAGCGCATGTTCGGCGGCCCCTGCATCCCGAAGCCGATGCCCGCCATGACGATGCGGTCGCTCGGGGGCACCGCGCCGCGGCCGAGGGCCGAGGCCCTGACGATGGTCGGAAACGCCGCCGCGCCCGCCACGGCACGCGGCACCGTCTTGAGGAACTCTCGCCGGCTGCATCCTCTCTTGTCCATGATGTCCTTTCCCGACGAGCTCGGAAGAGCAGCGCGCATTATATAATGCGCGCCACCACCGCCCCTGCGGGAGCCTGACATGCGCGACGCCAAGCCCGACGCCACCTCCCCAGACCTCAGCGATCGCTCCGACCTCCGGACCCTCCTGACGCGACGCTCGCTTCTCGGAATGGCCGGTCCCGTCTCCATCGCGTGGGCGCTCGCGGGACGCCTGCCAGATTCCGCCGCTGGCCGGGTCTCGCGGCTTTCAGGCGCGACTCCGCCTGCCCCAGACCCCAAGGCCGCGCCAATGATCGGGGTGCAGCTCTACTCGGTGCGCCAAGAGTGCCAGCGCGACCTCGACGCGGCCCTCGAGCAGGTGGCGGCGATGGGATTCGAAGGCGTTGAATTCGCCGGCTACTACAAGTACGCGGGGCGCGCATCGGAGCTGAAGAGCCGGCTCGACGCTCTGAAGCTGAAGGCGGCGGGGACCCACATCGGCATGGCGATGCTCCAAGGCGACGCGCTCAAGGCCACCATTGACTTCCACCAGGCCATCGGCTGCCGTTTCCTGATCGTTCCCGGCGACCGCGCGTTCACCGATCCGGAGAAGAGCAAGGCGCTGGCCGACACCTTCAACCAGGTCGCGGCGACCTTGAAGCCGCTCGGGATGGCTTGCGGGTACCACAACCACGTGGCGGAGTTCAAGAAAGACGGGGAGAAGACCTACTGGGACCTGTTCGCCGAGCGCACGGGCAACGACGTCATCCTGCAGCAGGACTGCGGGTGGACGCTCGCGGCCGGGTTCGATCCCGTCGCCTATATCGGGAAGTACCCCGGGCGAACTAGGACCACGCACTTCAAGCCGATGGTCCGCGAGGGGGAGACGGGCAAGAAGGCCATCCTCGGGCAGGACTCGGCCGACTGGGCGGCCATCTACGCGGCGTGCACCTCGGTCGGGGGCACGGAGTGGGTCGTCGTGGAGCAGGAGGTCTACCCTGACGGGAAGACACCGGTGGAGTGCACTCGGGAGTCGCTTGTCGGCCTGAAGAAACTCCTGGCGTTGTAGCAGACGGCCGGCGCGGAAGAGCATCTCGCGCCCACTCGACTCGCAATCTGGGTACATCCGGACATCCGGGCTGGCTCAAGTCGCGCTTTGCGAGACGCTCCTCCGCGCGGTCAATCACTGAGTGGCGCATGGTTTCAGCCTTGTGTGTCCGAAGCCTGAAGCCCAAAGCCCACAGCTTGGAGCTCAACCCTGTATGTCATCCTGAGGTCAGTTATGCACCTGAACAGAACGCTCGTCCTCCTTCTCAGTGCGTTGGCGCTGGCGGCAGTCCAGGCCCCGGCGCCGAGCGCGTTGCTCTCGGACCCGGCCGGCTGGGTCGATCTGCTAGCCGCGAAGGGGCTCGGCGACTGGACGCGCGTCGGGCTGGGTCCGGTCGGCCAACTGCCCGCGGGACAAGCCGGCGATCCCTCGCCGTGGAAGCTGGATCCGTCGAGCGGGATCCTCCTGTGCGAGGGGGACAAGGCGGGCCACGAGATGTTCCGCTACGTCCCCGAGCTGGGCGACTTCGTGCTGCACGTGGAGTGGCGCTTTGCGAAGCTCGAGGGTGACAAGCCGTACAACAGCGGCGTCTTCGTGAAGACCGCCGCGGACGGGTCCACCTGGTTCCAGGCACAGACGGGCCCGGGAGGCGGGTATCTTTTCGGCAACCTCCCCGTGAACAAGACGCCGCAGCGCGTCAACCTGCGCGACAAGATGACCGAGAACCGCGTCAAACCCGCCGGCGAGTGGAACGTCTACGAGATCAAGGCGGTGGGCAGAACGGTCACGCTGTGGGTCAACGGTGCGGTCGTGAACGAGTACGCCGAGTGCGAGGTCGCTCGCGGCTTCATCGGCCTCGAGGCCGAGGGCTACCGGATCGAGTTCCGCAACCTGAAGCTGAAGCGTTTGTAGGGGCGCGCCCGGCCCCGGCGCGCCCTACGCCCAGTACGCCGCTCCCGCTGGCTCCTTGATGACGACGTCCTTGAGGAAGGCGATCGCCTTCTTCAGTCCTTCCGTCCCGGACATGAGGCTGTCCTCGTGCTCGATACTGAGCACGTGGTCGTACCCTACCAGGCGGAGCGCGCTCACCATAGCCTTCCAGACCGGGGCACCGTTGCCGTAGCCGACGGTCCTGAAGATCCACGAACGCTCGCGCTCGCACGTGTAGGGCTTGGAATCGAGCACGCCGTTGACCGCGATGTTCGCCGCGTCGAGCTTGCAGTCCTTGGCGTGGACGTGGAAGATGCCGTCCCCGACTGCCCGGATCACGGCCACCGGGTCGGCTCCCTGCCAGAACAGGTGCGACGGGTCGAAATTGCACCCGATCACGCCCGGCGCGATGGCTCTCAGCTGGTTCATCGTCTCGGCGTTGTAGACGACGAAGTTCGGGTGCATCTCGATGGCGACCCTGACGCCGGCCTTGCGGCAGAGCGCCGCCGCCTGCTTCCAGTACGGCTTGACGCGCTCGCGCCACTGCCACTCGAGGGCCTTCGAGTGTTCGGGCGGCCACGGCGACACGATCCAGGCGGGCACCCTCGCGGTGGCGTCGGCTCCCGGGCACCCGCTGAAGGTGACAACGGTCCCGACGCCCAGCCGCGAGGCGAGCTCCACCGTCTGCTCGAACACGCGGTGGTCCGCCTTCGCCATTGCCGAGTGCGGGTGCAGCGGGTTCCCGTGGCAGCTGAGCGCGCTGACGATGAGCCCCCGTTTCTCGATCGCCTCGCGGAACGCCTTGAGCCGCCGCTCGCTGGCCAGCAGGGCGGCGGGGTTCGCGTAGGCGTTGCCCGGGTATCCCCCGGTCCCGATCTCCACCGCCTCGAGGCCCAGCTCGACGACGTAGTCGAGGGTCTCTTCGAACGGCTTCTTCCCGAACAGGACGATGAACACTCCGAGTTTCATGCGACCCCCTTCACGCGCGTCCACCGGCGCGTCCGCGACGACCGCTCGATCGCGTCGAGCACCCGCTGGTTCATCACGCCGTCGCGGAAGTTCGGCGACGGCAGTTTCCTGCCGGCAACCGCCTCCAGCAGGTCGTACACCGTGTGAGTGAAGGTGTGCTCCCACCCGATGATGTGCCCCGGCGGCCACCAGGCGGCGATGTGCGGATGCGTGCTCTCGGTGACCAGCACCGTCCTGAACCCGCGCAGCGCCGGCGGGTCGGACTCGAAGTAGACCTCGAGCTCGTTGAGGCGCTCCAGGTCGAACGCGAGGCTGCCCAGGCTCCCGTTGATCTCGAACCGGTTGTAGTTCTTGCGCCCGGGGGCGAGCCTCGTCGCCTCGATGGATCCGATCGCGCCGTTGGCGAACCGCACGGCCGCCACTACTGCGTCGTCCACGGTGACGCGTCCCTTCCGCGAGGGTTGGTCCGGCAGCGGGCGCGTCTTGATGAACGTCTCGGTGGCGCCGGCTACCTCGGCGATCTCGCCCACCAGCATGCGGGCGAGATCGATGGCGTGCGAGGCGATGTCGCCGAGCGCGCCGGACCCGGCCTTGCGGCGGTCCAGCCTCCAGACGAGCGGGAAACCCGGGTCGGTGATCCAGTCCTGGAGGTAGGTGCCGCGGAAGTGGCGGATCTTGCCGATGCGCCCCTCCTTGATGATCTGCCGTGCGAGCGCGACGGCCGGCACCCGGCGGTAGTTGTGGCAGA
>Ga0316624_10000103_pt1 | contig 23626 bp, 27 predicted proteins | sample OWC_Aug_N3_C1_D5_FD_207657 | JGI IMG/M metagenome (GOLD analysis project Ga0316624, IMG submission 207657) | Wetland soil microbial communities from Old Woman Creek delta, Ohio, United States - OWC_Aug_N3_C1_D5_A | ecosystem: Environmental > Terrestrial > Soil > Wetlands | place: USA: Ohio... | reverse complement strand
TTTGACCACGATGTCGGCGGCCAGGAACATGCCCCAGGGCGACAAGTCGCGCGGCAAATTCACGACAATGGCAGGATCGGGTGCCGCCTGACCCCAAGCCGCAGCCGGCAGGGTAATGGCTGCGGCCAGGGCCGCCGCCAACAGCCGGCGTAGCGTCGCAATGTCGCAAATTCGGGTCATTTCGCGGGTTTCAGCTCTCCACCTTTGCAGTCTAGCACCGTGGCGCATTTTACGCCCTCGTGAATTGCACCGCGCTGACACCGCAGGCATTGTTCGCGCGCTGGCGCGTGCCAGACGCTATTGCCCAAGGATTTCCCATGCCCTTCACGATGTCTCAAGCTTCCCTGCCGGTGTTCCAGATCGGCCTTACCGCCTTGTCAGGCGTGCTGGACAAGGCGGCGGCTCATGCGGCGGCAAAGAAAGTCGACCCTGCGGTGCTGCTCAATTGGCGGCTGGCGCCCGACATGTTCGCACTTTTGCGCCAGGTGCAGGTGACGGCCGATCAGGCCAAGAACGGTGCTTCTCGCCTCGCCGGGGTCGAGCCGCCCAAATTCGAGGACAACGAGACCACCATCGACCAGCTCAAGGAACGCCTGGCGAAAACGCTGGCCTTTCTCAAGACGCTCGACGCCAAGGCGATCGACACGTCAGCCGAGCGCGAGATCACCTTTCCGCTCGGCCAGAACACGAAAGGCCAGATGAAAGGCGCCGATTACCTCGATCATTACGTGCTGCCGAATTTCTATTTTCACCTCACCGCCGCCTACGCGATCGTGCGTCATGGCGGCGTCGAGATCGGCAAGCGCGACTTCCTCGGTGCTATTCCGATCAAGCGAATCTGAGATCCGACGAAAAAGCCCGCCCCGCCGGCTTTGCGCCGGCGAGGCGGGTAAAAGGCTGGCTCGTAGGCCGGTGACTAGTCGCGATAGGAGACGACGTCGCCGCGGCCGCGATAGCCGTCGTCGCTATAGCGTCCGCGCTCGTCGCCGCAGTTGCAGTTCACGCCGCGCACCTCGCGGTGCTCGAGCACGTGGCGCACGCTGCCTTCGGCAAAGCGGTTGACCACCTCGTGATGAAATTCCTCGCGGACCTTGTTGGTGGTGTTGACCCTATGCAGCTCGACGTCGCGCACGATGGTGTTGGTCCGGTGCACGACGACCTCGCGGTTGATCACCGGCCGCACGTGCACGATCAGGCGGTTTTCCTGGATCAGCCTTGTGTTGCCGCGCACGACGCGGGTTTGATTGACCACGCGCTCGTGAGTGACCACGCGCGCCGGCGCACGCTCGTAGCGCCGGGTGTTATATTCCGAATCCGGGCGCCGGCAGTTACAGACGGAATCCCAATGATACCCGCCCGCGAAAGCCGGAACCGGAGTGACGCCCGCCAGCCCGAGGACAAGCAGGGCACCGTAGAACGCCTTGTGCAGATGTTTCATTGTTCAACGCCCCGTTAACCATGTAAGTTTAGTCGCCATCGTCATTTTCCGGCATTAACCATAATTGTAAAGGGCTAATTTTTGGATGTTTCCGGTCTGTTTCTCCCGTCACATTGCGGATGAATTTTCAACAAATAGGCCCCGGAGATGATCTCCGGGGCCTGAAGCGCAAGATGTAGACGAAGCGGCAAATTTGATTAGATTTTTATGTTTTTTGTCTCGAATTATTTTTTCAGCCGCGACGCCGCTTCCTTCACCAGACTCAAGTCAGCGTGTTTCGCGACGTCGATTTTGTGCTTCACGAAACCGAGCTCCTGCGTGGTGTCGACATTGCGCTGAAGCGCTTCGAGGTTCGGCAGCAAATCCGGATCGCGATAGGTGTCCTGCTTGGTGAACAGCCAGCTAAAGCGTTCCGGCGGCACCTTGGTGAGCTTAGACGCAATCTTCGCGACTGCGTCGTGGTTCTTCGGGTCGAGATACCAATGCACCACGCGCACCAAGTCCTCCATGAAATCGACCATGGCCGCGCGGTTCTTGTCGATGAACGATTTGCGCGCGCACAAGATGATCATCTGCGTCACGCCGAGTGCTTCGGTCTGATTGAACAAGATGCGGCCGCCCTCGCGCAGTTTCGGATTGAACGCGAAGGGCAGCACCGCCGGAATGAGGTCGGCCTTTTTCTCCAATAGCATCGCAGGCATGGCGGGCAGCGGGCCTTCCAGCATAGTGTAGTCGCGCTTCTCCTCCAGCCCGTGCTTGTGCAGCATGGCGCGGACCGCGACGTCGACCGCGCTACCACCGCCATTGGTGCCGATCACCTTGCCCTTGAGATCTTCGACCTTGTTGATCCCGCTGTCTTTGCGGACGTAATACTGGTCGGTGTAATAGCCGGGGACGCCGTCTTGGAATTCGTCGGCGATGACGCGCAGGTCGTCTAGCCCCGCGTTGTCGATTGCGATGGCGAACGACGAATAGGCAAGGCTGGCGACTTCCAGCTGATTGTTGGCGATTGCCGTAATCGTCTGCGGTGTGCCCGGATAGCGGCTCACCTCGAGCGTATAGGATTTGCCCATATGGGTGAGCAGATCCGTCTTCTCGAGAATGACCGAACCCCAATTGGCGACCGGCACCACCCAGGACATACGGATTTTCACAGGCTCGGCTTTGGCGACGGCGGTCAGGCCGAGCGCGCACAGGCCGGCCAGCGCGAGTTTCAATAAGCGCATTGTTCCCTCCCAGATTTCGCAGGCTTGCTCTTGGCTCAAGGCAAGCTTCGCAATGCGAATGGGCAAGATTGTCGGGGCTCAAACCGTTTTTGGCAAGGCTCAAACGGCGGGACTTTGTACCGCATGGCGGGCAAAGTGCCGCAAAAACGGGCGTTACGCCGTGCTCGGCGCGTTGGCTTCCTGATGCCAGATCAGCAGCCGGCGGCGGATCGCACTCATGGCTTTGACCAAGCAATAGCCGACAATGGCGATTTCCACGATGCCGGCGAAGACGCCGGTGGAATTGGCGAAGCGCGAGGCCGTCATCATGGCGCCGCCCAGGCCGTAGCCGCCCATCAGCATCTCCGCCACCACTGCCACAATCAGCGACAACGGCAGGGCGACCTGCAAGCCGGTCATGATCTGCGGGGAGGCTGCCGGCAGCACGATCTGCGTCAGCAGCTCGCGGTTGCTTGCCCCCATGTTGCGGGCCGACCAGAGCAATTCCTTCTCGACGCCGGCGATGGCGATGACGGTGGCGGCGATGACGGGGAAGATGGCGTCGACGACGATGATGGTGATCTTCGACAGGTCGAAAACGCCCAGCCACAGGATCACCACCGGCAGGAAGGCGATCTTCGGCATCGGGAAGCCGACCGAGACGATCGGGTCGAAGAACCAATTGGCGATGACGCTGCGCGACATCGCCATGCCGATGATCACGCCGCCGACGGCGCAAATGCAGAACGCTGTGAGCGCGCGGTAGAGGGTGAGGCCGGTATTGATCCAGAGGTCGCCGGTGACCGCGTCCTCCCAGATGCGTTCGAGCACATCGCTGAATGCCGGCAACTGGTAATGCGTGAAGGCGCCGCTGCGCGCCAACGCCTCCCAGACCACCAGCAAGAGCAGGATGGAGAACACCCGGGCAAATCCCGACAGCAGCAGCTGCGCGAGCCGCAAGGCCAAGGGCTCCGGTCCGGTTCGGCGGGTGGGCGCCGCGGCTTGCTCTATTCGCGCCATGCCAGGGCTCGTTTGGTAACGACGAGATAAATGCGGTCGGCGGCGAAGCCGAGGAAGGCCACCGTCAGCACCACGGCATACATCGCATCGTAGCTGCCGTTGGCGCCGAGAAAGCCAATCAGGTAGCCGAAGCCGCGTTGCGCCACGATCAGCTCCGACGCCACCAGCAGGATGAAGGAGAGCGCTAGCGCCGTGCGCACGCCGTTGAGCAGTTCCGGCATGGCGCTTGGCAGCACCACGTCCCATAGCATGCGCAACCGGCTCGCGCCCATGCTGCGCGCCGACCAGACCAGCACCTGCTCGCTCGAGCGCGCGCCGTTATAGGCGCCGAGGGTGACGGGCAGCATGCAGCCGAGGAAAATCAGCAGGATTTTCGAGCCGTCGCCGAAACCGAGCCAGATCACGGTCACCGGAATCAGCGCCGATTTCGGCAGCGGATAGAAAAGCTCAACCAGCGGGCTAAGCAGCACGTTCACCGGCTTCCACCAAGCCATGACGATGCCGAGCGTGCCGCCGATGACAATGGCCAGCGCCAGCCCCGAAGCGGCACGATAGAGCGAGGAGGCGCCATTGCTCAGCAGGTCGCCGTCCTTGATCAGATCGATCCAGGAGGCGATCACGTCCGTCAGCGGCGGCAGCGCGTCCGACGACACCAGATGCAGCCGCGCCGCCAACTCCCAGGCGATCGCCAAGATGAGAAGCGGGGAATAGCGGATAAAGGTTTTCATCTCATCCCCGCTTTACCTGCTGCGCCTTGATCGCCTCTTCGCGCACCAGGTGCCAGATCTCGTCGACCTTCTCGACAAAGGCCTTTTCCTTGAAGATGTTGCTGTCGTCCTTCTTGAACTTGGTGTCGACGATGGTTTTGATGCGTCCGGGCCGGGCCGACATCACCGCCACGCGGTCGGCGAGATAGACCGCCTCCTGCACGTCGTGAGTGACGAAGATCACCGTCTTGGGCGTGCGCTGCCAGATGCTCAACAGCTCGCTCTGCATCAGGCCGCGGGTCTGCGCATCGAGCGCGCCGAATGGCTCGTCCATCAGCAAAATCTTGGGGTCAAAGGCGAGCGTACGGGCGATCGCGGTGCGCTGCTTCATGCCACCGGACAATTGCGAAGGGTAGCTGTCCTCGAAGCCGTGCAGACCGACCAGCTCGATGAAATCCTGCGTGCGCTTTTCGCGCTCCTCCTTCGGCATGCCCTGCCGCTCAAGCCCGTAGAGAATATTGCCGCGCACGGTCTTCCAGGGAAACAGCGCGAAATGTTGAAACACGATGCCGCGGTCGGGGCCGGGGCCGGCCACCGCCTTGCCGTCGACCTCGATCGCGCCGGTCTCGACCGGCAGGAAGCCGCCGATCAGGTAGAGCAGTGTCGACTTGCCGCAGCCAGATGGCCCGAGCAGCGCGACGAATTCGCGGTTCGCCACCTCGAGCGACACTTGATCGAGCGCCAGCACCTCGCGCCCGCGCGGCGGACGGTAGAGGTGGCTGACGCCGTCGATGACGATCTGGGCGGACCCTGCCATGCGGGGCAAGCGTCCCCAATGGCGGCGAACTGTCAAGCGGCATCGTTAGTGTTTCGCGGCGGCGGTTATTCTATATTGTCGGACGCAAAATCTTCCTGAAAACGAGGAACGTCAGTGTCCAGCCCGCTCGCCGCCGCCCAAAGCAGGCAATCTGCCGTCGGTGTCCAAGAAGAAAACCAGCGGCAAACGCGCCGCCGCAAAGCCGCGCGGGCGCGTCGGGCGCGCTAAAAAGCGGCGCACCGGGAGATAGCGCTGCGTTGTCTTAGGTGAAATGCAAACGGGCCGCTGTTTCGGCAGCGGCCCGCATCTTTTGCTTTGTACGAAGGCTTACATCTTCTTCTTGGCGGCCTTTTTCGCCGGCGCCTTCTTCATGGCCTTTTTCTTGGCCGCGTGCTTCTTCGCCGCGTGCTTCTTGGCCTTCACCGCGCAGGCGTGCTTCGCCACTACATTGGCGCCGTCCTTGTAGGCGGAGCAAGCATTGGCATAGGTGAATTGCATGCCGCCCTTCGCGCCGCAGACCGGCTCGTAAGAATTCAAGCACGGTTGCGGCTGCGGCGGTGGCGCCGCCATCTTCTTGGCCTTGGCTTCGCTGATTGTCGTCGAGCCGAGCGAAAAGGCGAGGGCAGCGGCGGCGACGAGCGCCGCACATCCAAACTTCTTCTGCATCATGTGTCTCCTCCCAGCCATTGATAGGCGGCGGAAGTGTATGAGGGAACACGCGACGATGACAACAGATTTGCTTGATGCCAATCTGAACGTGCGTTCAGGAAACTAGGCTTTCCGCTTTTCCTTTGCAGCGCCGATCGCATCGAGCATCGCGGCGCGGCCTTGATCGAGCGCCGCGAGCACCTGCTCGTCCTTGCCGACCGCCCCCATCTCGCGCTGGCGTTGCACGGTCGCGTCCACCATCAGCGGGTCGAGCCCGAGCTCGCGCAGGGTGGCCGCCGATTCTTCCATCTCGGCCGCGCGCCGTTCGCCGTGGCTCGCCATGCGCTCGAGGTTGTATTCCGACATTTTCGGCCAATCGAGCCCGGGATAGTTGTTCTTCAGCGACGCTGTCACCTCGTCGAGCACGCCGGCGCGCCGCGCCGCCAGGAAGCATTCCAGCGTGAGCGCCTCGATGCCCTTGATCATCACCGAGCGGATCATCTTGATCGCGGCGGCCGCGCCGGTCCCCGCGCCGACCACAGCAAGCTGCATGTCCAGTTCGCGCAGCAGCGGCGAAACCTCCTCCGCATGTGGGCCCGCGATCAGCAGCGGCGTGCGGTGGCGCGCCGGATGGATCGCCGCGACCACTGCCACATCGACATATCGTGCGCGCGCGCCCAGCAGCTCGGCGGTGTCCTGCTTGCGGCCGGGCGAAACCGAATTGATGTCGAGATACCAAGGCGCTCCGCTCAGATGCGGCGCGACCGAGCGCGCAGCCTCCAGGCTCGACGCGGCGGTCACCGCCGAGACGATCATGTCGGCATCGTGCACCGCATCGGCGGCGGAAGCCGCGCACCGCACGCCGATCGCCGCGGCGGCGCTTTCGAGCCTTTCGCCGGCCGGCTCCGGAAACAGGATGTCCCAGGCTGTGATGCGCTCGAGGCCGCTGTCGCGCAGGCCGCCGGCGATGGCCTGGCCGGCCTCGCCGAAGCCGATGAAGGAGACGCGGGGCGTGTTGCGGCGGGTCATGTCACGACTCCGGCATGCCCGGCACCGGCGGCGTGCCGTGGGTATGGAACGACTTGATGGTCTGCAGGCCCCAAGCCTGCCCCTTCTTGCGCTCGGCTTCCGACCAGCGGATCGGCTTCCAGTCCGGCGCCAGCACCAGCCGCGCGCCGGCGCAGGCAACCTCGACGCGGTTGCCGCCGGGCTCGTAGACGTAAAGAAAGAAGGTCTGCTGGATGGCGTGCTTATGCGGGCCGGTCTCGATGAACACGCCGTTCTCCAGGAACACGTCGGCGGCGCGCAGCACGTCCTCGCGCGAGTCGAGCGCGTAGGTGACGTGGTGAAAACGGCCCTTGGTGCCGGTGTGGTCGCGCGTGTAGGCGAAGTCGTAGGACTTGTTGGTGGCGGTCATCCACATGCCGGCCTCGCTGCCGTCGTCCATCACGATCTGCTCGGTGAGGCGAAAGCCGAGATAGTTCTCGAAGAATTTGCGGTTGGCCTCGATGTCGACGGCGAGTCCGTTGAAGTGGTCGATGCGCCGCACATTGCAGCCGCGCGCCGGATAACGCTGCGCCTGGTTTTTGAGCGCGGGTTTCTTGTCGGGCGGCGGATCGTACCACTCGGTCTCGTAATAGAGCTCGATCACATGGCCGTCGGGGTCCTTGCACACGAAGGTCTTGCCGTGGCCGAGATCGCCGTTTGTCCAGCCGACATCGAAGCCTGAGCCCTTCAACGCCGCCGCGCGCCGCTCGAGCGCCTGCGGCGAGCGCGTGCGGAAGGCGACATGCGCCATGCCGGAGGTCTTGGCGGCCGTGAGCTTGAGCGAATAGCGTTCGTAATCGTCCCAGCCGCGCAGATAGATGCTGTCGCCTTTCTCGCCGCTCTGCGTCATGCCCATGACGTCGATGAAGAACTTGCGGCTCTCCTCGAATTTCGGCGTCAGCATTTCGAGGTGCCCGAGATGGGCGATGTCGAGGATCGGTTCGTTTTGCATGAGATCCGTCTTCTTGTGTCGTTCGCTCAATTCTGCCGTTGCGCGCGTGCGAATACCAGCACCAGATTGTTGGCCGGCATCGCCGCTATTTCGGCTAGCGTAAGGTTTGCCGTTTGCGCCAGCGCGCTCAGGTCAACGGTATCGCGCACGCCCCAATCCGAGTTCTCCGCTCTGAGCGTCGTGTCGAATTGTTCATTGCTTGGCGCCGTGTGTACGCCGTCGCGCTTGAACGGGCCGTAGATGAACAGATGTCCGTCCGGCCGCAATAGGCGTCCGGCGCCGGCGACGAGATTTTGCGCGACGCGCCAGGGCGCAATGTGCAGCACGTTGATGCAGAGGATGGCCGCCAGTCCGCTGCCGCCGTTACCTTGCCAGGTCCAATCGGGGTCGGTGAGGTCGATGCGCTGCGGGGGGCACAGATTTTCGAGGTGCGCAAGTTTTCGCCAAGCGGCGATGCTGGTTAGATGCGAATCGAAGATGTCGCTCGGCCACCAGGTAAGTTGCGGCGAGCGGCGTGCGAATTCGGTTGCGTGCTGGCCGGTGCCGCTGCCGACTTCCAGTACGTCGCCGTTCTGTGTACCGAGGAATGGGACGATCGCCGACCAGATGGCGTCGTGGTTGCGGTGAAAGGCCGGACCGTCGAGTCTTCCGTCGCTCGCGGGCGGCGCCGTGCCGGTCCTTCCGTATTCGACGACAAATTTGGGCATGGCTGCAAGCAGATGACAGGGGCGGATTTTCCGCAACTAGCCATGGGAGGCGCGCGCGGTCAAAGCCGAATTGTTTGGCAATTACCGAACTAAGCACCGGCCTTCGTTGTTTTTAGGGGGTAGATAGGGCAAAATCAGTTTAAAGGCGTGCGGAAAGCAAAAACGAGATATCCAGGGAGGATGATGATGCGCAAACTTTTGACGATGCTGGCGGCGGCCGGCGCTGCATTGGCGCTATCGGGCGCGGTCCAGGCACAAACCAAGATCGTGATCGGCATACCGACGTCGCCGCCGAACATCGTCCATATGCCGGTGATCGTCGCCAAGGAGCTCGGCTTTTACAAGAAGGCCGGTCTCGACGTCGAGATCGTCTCGCTCGGCGACGGCGTGAAGGTTTTCCGCGCGCTCTTGGCCGGCAACATCGATTTCGGACTCACGCCGGGCGCGCCCACCATCATCGGCATCTCTAACGGTGCGCAAGTTAAAGCGCTGTCCGCCAATCTGCCCAAATTCGAAGCCTCAATGATCGTGCGCGCCGACATCAAGACCATGGCGGACCTCAAAGGCAAGCGCATCGGCATCCAAGAGCCGGGTGGCTTCGCCGACCTGTTGAGCCGCAGCGTGCTGCGCGCTGCCAAAATCGATCCCAAGGACGTCAACTTCGTCAGCATCGCCAGCGAAGACGTGCCGGCGCTGGTCGCCAACCAGGTCGATACCGCGATCCTGCATGTCGAGCAGGAGATGTTCGCCAAGTCCAAAGTGCCGGACCTGCATCCGATCGCGCGCATGTGGGAGCTGCAGCCGAAGACGCTCTACACCTATCTGTCCGCGACCGAAAAGACGATCAAGGACAAGCCGGATATCGTGCAGGCCGTCGTCACCGCCAATATCGAGGCGACGCGGGCCATGTACACCGATCGCGCCAAGATCATTCCGATCCTGGTCAAGCAGACCGGTTATCCCGAGGATATCCTGGCGAAGAGCTTCGACTATCTGGTGCAGCAGTGCATTTGGGACGCCAATAGCGGCCTCGGTCCGGAGCGGACCAACTTCACCGCCGCGCTGATGACCAAGGTCGGCAACATCAAGCCGGGTAAGACCCCGAAATACGACGACATCGTCGATACGACATTCGCCAAGAAAGCGATCGCGCAGCTCGGTGAATGGAAAGGGCCGGTGTGTCCGACGGCGGCGTTCTGACGCCGTCACTCAAAGCTTGCGGCGGCGGCCATGTCCGCCGTCGCATCAAACAAGGAATGACGCGATGAGCCTTGCCAACGTGCAGAACAGCGCCCTTGCCCCGCCGGCTGAGGCGGCTGCCGTCGCCCGCGCGCCATGGTGGGAAAGCCGCGCGTTGTTCCGCTACGGTTTCATCGCTCTGATCTTGATTGTCTGGCAGCTGGTCGCCCCCTTCATCAGCCCGATCTTTTTCACCTCGCCAAGCAAGATCGCGCTTGCGTTCTACGAGACGACCGTCAACGGCGAGCTGCCGTATTTTCTCGGGCAAAGCCTTGAGGTGATGGTCTACGGCCTGTTGAGCGCGATTGCCGTCGGCATTCCGCTCGGCATCGCGATGGCGCGCGTCCGATGGCTCGATTGGGCGCTCGACTTGCCGATCAACGCGCTCTACGCGATGCCATTGGTCGCCGTAGTGCCGCTGCTGGTGCTGTGGTTCGGCATCTATCTGAAGGCCAAGATCATCGTGGTGTTCCTGTTCGCGATCTTCCCGGTCCTGATCAACACCTATCAGGGCGTCCGCGAATGCGACAAGAACATGCTCGAAGTGGCGCATTCGTTTCGCTCGAGCGAATTGCGCACCTGGCAGGACGTGCTGCTGCCCTTTGCGCTGCCCTACATCATCGCCGGCGTGCGGCTTGCGATCGGGCGCGGGCTGATCGGCATGATCATCGCCGAGTTCTACACCACAATCTCCGGACTCGGCTTCATGATCACCAAATATGCCAATGTCTTCGCCATGGATAAGACCTTCGTGCCGGTGATCGTGCTGATGGTGCTCGGCGTCACGTTGACATCCGCGCTCAAATGGTTCGGCCGGCGCATCGCGCCCTGGAGCGCCGCCCACCGCTAATTATGGCCTGCCCTGAAAGTATGAGGCGCTCGTGATGGTCATGGCGCCGTCGCGGGCGTAAACTAGACTTAACGCGGCAGGCAGGCGAGGTGTTGTCATGATACTCGGCCTTTCGATTGCGGCTTTCACGACCATCCACGTCATCATCAGCCTGATTGCCATCGCGAGCGGCTTTTTCGTGATGTTCGGCATGCTCGGCTCGCATCGCCTCGCGGGCTGGACCGCGCTGTACCTGCTCACGACGGTTCTGACCAGCGTCACCGGCTTCCTGTTCCCGATCCATGGTTTCACGCCGGCGCTTGGCACCGGCGCGGTCTCCATCGTTCTCCTGGCGGTCGCGCTGATTGCGCTATACGCCAAGCATTTGGCCGGTGCCTGGCGCTGGATCTACGTGGTCACTGCGATCGCCGCGCTTTATTTCAATGTGCTGGTGCTGATCGTGCAGTCGTTCGAGAAGCTGACGCTGCTGAATCCGGCGGCGCCGGTCGTTGGGCCGCCCTTCGCCGGGCCGGCCAACGCGCATTTTGAAATCGCACAGGTCGCGGCGCTGGGCTTGTTCATCGTTCTGGGCGTTCTCGCGGTGCTCAGATTCCGCCCCGCTCCGCCGATATCGGCGTACCGTTGACGCTTGCGCCGCGCGCGCAAAAAATGAAAGCCGCCGTCGCCGGCGGCTTTCACATCAGACCAGCCCACGTGTGGACTATTTGAGCTGGGTCGAGATGCCTGTGAACATAGTATTGAGTTTGACGCCGATCGTGTTGACGACGGCGATGATCGCGACCGCGATGCCGGCCGCAATCAGCCCGTATTCGATCGCGGTTGCGCCCGATTCGTCTTTCAGGAACGTCATGAATTTTGACACGTGCGACTCCAATTGCAGAAGTGTGGACGGCCTTGACATGGCGCCACACTAGCGGCGGCCTTTAAAGACCGCGTCAACATGCGCCGTCGCATTCAGCGAAATGTTTATCGGCTGATGCACATCAAAATCGCTACCGACCTACCGCGCGACGCGCATGCGGTATTTCAGTGCGGTGGAACTCCGGTGGAGATGCTCCGTTTGCTCGTTATCGCGCGGCGGCCGCCGCGTGCCCGCCTGCGATGCGGCCGAACACGGCGCCGCGCAGTACCGAGGTCGCGCCCGCGTAAGTTCCGTAATAGAGGCCGATGGTTTCCCCGGCGGCATAAAGCCCGGGGATCACAGCGCCGTCGGCATCGATGACGCGAGCGTCGGCGTCGACCTTCAGCCCGCCGAATGTGAAGCAGTTGCCGCAAATGATCGGAAAGGCGAGGAAGGGTGGCCTTTCGATGGCCCGGGCCCAATTCGACTTCTTCGGCGCGTAGCCGGCCACTGTCGCTAAGCCGTCGAGCTCGAGCGGCTTGAAAGTGCCGTCTGGGCAGGCGGCATTGTAGGCGTCGACCGTTGTCGCAAACTCGCGCGGATCAAGGCCGAGCTTAATCGCCAGCTCAGACAGGCTGCCGGCCATCACCGGCGGCTGATCGCTGCGCACCGAGCGCTGCCAGTTCGGCACATCGTCGATGCGCGCGTCGAGGATGCAATAGGCGATGCCGTCCGGCTGCTCGAAGATGACGCGCGTGATCGCCTCATAGGTGGCGTCGACCGTGGCGGGCGCCTCGTTGATGAAGCGCGCGCCGTGCTTATTGATCAGGACGCCATAGTTGAACACCAGAACGACCGGTTCGGTCGCGCCCGAGCGCGGGTCAAGCGGCTCGGCGTGGAAGCTGCCGTAGTCGCCGCAGGGGGCGGCGCCGACGGCAAGCGCCATGCGGATGCCTTCACCCTTGTTGTAATAGCCGCCGCGCGCCACCGGCCGGATGTAGCGGGCGCGCGGGCCGAGATAATGCGTGAGCATCTCCGGATTGCCCTCGAAGCCGCCGCTGGCGAGGACGATCGAAGGCGCGTACAACGCGACCGTTTTGTAACCAGCGGCTACGCAGCGCACGCCAACGACGGCGCCGTCCTCGTTCTGGATCAGGTTGCGTGCGGTCGTCTGATAGAAGAACTGCGCGCCGTTTCTTTCGCACCAGCCGGCGAGCGCTTCGACCAGCGCCAGGCCGCCGCCGATCGGCGCCATGCGCGGCTGGCAAGCGGTGATGAAATAGGTCGGCAGGAAATCGAATTTGACGCCGAAGCTTTTCAGCCACGCCACGGTCGGCCCAACCGAGCTTGCGAAAGTTGAGATAACGTCGGGGTCGGTGAAGCCGAGTGTCTTGACGATTCCCGGCCAATTGCCCCAGTCGCGCGCGGTCTCTACGACCAGCTCGGGGTCGAGGTAATGCCCGGCATTGGCGGCGAAATGCGCCTCGAAGTCGTCGGACACCTCGCGCTCGCTCTTCATGCGCAACAGCGCTTCGGTCCAGCGGGTATTGCCGCCGCGCTCCTCCTTGGGCGCGCGCTCGATGATGGCGACGCGAGCGCCCGCCTGTAGCGCGGTGGCCGCCGCCGACAACCCGGCGATGCCGCAGCCGACGACGATGACGTCGAAGCTTGTGGCAGTTGCGTTCATGGGCGCGCGCCTTTAGCGCTTGGTTGCTTCAAAAACAATCGCCTTGAGTGGCATTCTAGCCGGCGTACCGAATTCGCGGGTGTAAGCGTCGACAAGCTGACTAAGAAAATGCTCAGGGGTGATACCGCCGCGCATGCGGATCTGGTCGGCCACCGGGTTGCCGTAGACGTGTCCGTGCGCGAAGACGGCAATGTTCAGCTCACGCTCGCTGTCCAAAACGGCGATGCTAATGTCAGTGAAACCGGCGTCGATCAACGAGTCTTTGATCGGATCGATCCGATGGTAACCGAATGGCACTGCGTAAAATTGCGGCGGATCGTCCGGAAACAGACGGCTGATGGTTTCATGCGCAATGCGGCCGAAGGGATTGTAGCGGTGCGAGTCCCAGACGTTGAAAAAGTAGCGGCCGCCCGGAGCCAGGACGCGATGCACCTCGCGATAGGATTCGCTCTTGTCGGGGAAGAACATCACGCCGAATTGGCAGACAACGGCGTCGAACGACGTATTTGGAAACGGCAAAGCCATGGCGTCCGCGGGCTGAAATTCAACCTGCTCGCCGGCATCGAACTTTGCGCGAGCAACTTCAAGCATCGGCGGATTGAGGTCGCTGGCCGTCAACAGCGCCGTAGCCGGGAGGGCGTCGCGTAAGCGGCGGGTGACGATGCCAGTGCCAGCCGCGACTTCGAGGACGCGCTCGGCGCCGCAGGAGGCAACGCGGCGGGCAATATCATCGGCGTAGTGTTCGAAAATGACCGGCCCCAACTCACGGTCGTAATATTCGGGCATGGTCCCTATGAAGCGCGCCGCCTCACCGGCCATGGGGATTTCCCTCGCTCAGCCGACTCACACGTCTTCCGGATTGTCGACGTAACGCAGGCCGGCCTTCGCTAGGCCCTCGCGCATGTTGTACATGTCGAGCGAGAGCACGCCGGCCTCCAGCTGCTTGCGCTTGCCGTCCTCGTCGTCCTTGCGTTTCTGCGCCTTCTGCGCGGTCTCGACAGCGAGCTTCTTCGGGATCACCACCACGCCGTCGTCGTCGGCCACCACCACGTCGCCCGGCTCGACGTTGACCCCCGCGCACACCACCGGAATATTGACCGCGCCGAGCGTCGATTTCACCGTGCCCTTCGCCGAGATCGCCTTCGACCAGACCGGAAAGCTCATGTCGCTGATCGGCTTCACGTCGCGGCAGCCGGCGTCGATGACGAGGCCGATCACCCCGCGCGCGCGCAGCGCGGTCGCCAGCAATTCACCAAACATGCCGTCGGTGTTGTCGGCGGTGCAGCCGACCACAAGCACGTCGCCTTTCTGGCACTGCTCGACCGCGACGTGGATCATCCAGTTGTCGCCCGGCTGCGCCAGCACGGTGACGGCGGGCCCCGCGATCTGCGCCCCGGCCCAGATCGGCCGCATATAGGGCTTCATCAGCCCGGAGCGGCCGAGCGCTTCGTGCGCGGTCGACACGCCGACGGCTTGCAGCGTGCCGACCGCGTTGGAATCGGCGCGTTTGATGTTGCGGACCACGACGGGTTTCATGGGTTCCTCCGGATTCAGCCGAGCGTTTCTGCGACGCGCGGGAACAGCGTCTGATAAGCCTCGCCATAGGTCATCGGCACGCCGGTGTTGCGCGCGCCCTGGATGCCGCGGTTGATGGCGACCCGTTCGTAATAGCCCCATAGGTGCTTCTGCGCGGCGAGGATCTGGAAGGCCTGGTATTTCTGCTCCCACACCTCGTCGATCTTCAAGATCAAGTCGGGTTTGTAATTGCACATTTCCGGCTGGTGCGGCTCGAACAGATAGACCGGCGGCGCCGAATATTTGTATTGGGCGCCCGGCTTGTGGCCCATGGCCTGCGCCACCACGCGCGTCTCTTGCGCGAAATGCGCGGCGTTGGGGTGGTCGAAATTATAGGGGTCCTCGAGCGCGTGGGTGAGCACGAAGGCCGGATTGGTCTCGCGGTAGATGTCGACCATGCGGTCGAAATGCGCCTCTGTGAGTTTGAGCGGATAGTCACCGGCGTCGAAGAACTCGATCTCCGCGCCCAGCAGTCTCGCCGCGCGCTCGGCCTCGTCCTTGCGGCCGGCTTTGACTTTCGCCAGCGTCGCGCCCGGCTCCTTCCAGGCGAACTGGCTCTCGCCGCGCTCGCCGAAGGACAGGCAGACGATCTTGACCTTGACGCCGCGCTTGGCGTGCAGCGCGATGGCGCCGCCCGCGCGCCAGACGAAATCGCCGGGATGGGCGGTGATGACAAGCCCGGTCTTCTGCTCCGGCATGACTTGGGAACTCCCTTTATTCGTGGCGGTTCTTTAGACTAACTAGGGCCTGGAAAGAAAGCCTCCCTCATGGCCGACCGCCCCGTTACCCTGCGCATCGCCCTCGGCGACTATCCCCACACGCTGCCGCTCAAGCGCGGCGAGATTGCCTCGCCCTGGCTCAAGCTCGACTTCGTCGAGGTCAAGCCGATGCACAAGGCGTTCAAGCCGATGGTGCATGAACACGCCTTTGACGCGAGCGAAATGGCGCTGGTCACCTATCTGCAGGCGAAAGCCTACAACAAAGGGCTCACGCTGCTGCCGGCGGCCATGCTCGCCCGCTTTCAGCACGGCACCGTGCTGTACAATGCCGATCGCGGCAAACTTGCGCCCGCCGACCTGCCCGGCAAGCGCATTGGCGTGCGCTCCTACAGCCAGACCACCGCGGTCTGGATCCGCGGCATCCTGGCCAACGATGACGGCATCGATCTTTCCGGAGTTGAGTGGGTCACTTTCGAAGACGGCCATGTCGCTGAAGCCAAGGATCCGCCCGGCGTAGTCCGCGCCAGCGCGGGTGAGGACATCACCCAAATGCTGCTCGCCGGCGAGCTTGACGCCGCCATCTACGGTGCTGCGCTGCCGAAGGACGCGCGGCTGCGAAGCGTCGTACCTGATCCGGATGCCGCTGCACTTGTCTGGCACCGCAAACATGGCCTGGTGCCCGTCAATCACATGGTGGTGGTGACGGAGGAACTGGCGCGGGCGCAGCCAAAGGCGGTTGCAGAGCTTTATCGCTTGTTGGAAGCGGCCAAGGCGGCGGCCGGTACGCCTGGCCCAATCGACACCGCGCCGTTCGGCAAAGAGGCCAATCGGCCGTGCCTCGAGCTGCTCATCTCTTATGCAGTCCAGCAGAGGCTGATCCCGCGCAGGCTCACTGTCGACGAGCTCTGGTAGCGACCAGCCCATGAGGAGGACATCATGAAACAGACTTACACAGGCGGCTGTCAGTGCGGGAAGGTCCGCTACGAGGTCGCGCTCGATCTCGTCAGCCCCGTCATTGCCTGCAACTGCTCGCGCTGCGGCAGGCTCGGCTCCTTGCTGGCCTTCGCGCCGGCTGCCGATTTTAAGCTGATCTCGGGCGAGGGCGATTTGACCGACTACCAGTTCAACAAAAAGGTAATCCATCACCTGTTCTGCTCGAACTGCGGTATCGAATCCTTCGCGCGCGGCAAGCGGCCGAGCGACGGCGCCGATGTGGTTGCCGTCAATGCGCGCTGCCTCGACGGCGTCGAGCCGGACGCGCTGCAAATCAAGAAGGTCGATGGGCGGAGCTTTTAGCGGTCCCTAAAAGCCATAACGGGCAGACCGTCGTCTGCCCGTCACAAGCTCTCGGATCCAAACCCGGCGCAAGCGTGAGCCTGCGGCACAGATACCAGTAACTGAGAGCCAGGGCCGGCAGTCATGGACCACGAATACAGCAAGCTGCACCCACGTCCCATGGCCGCTCCGGTCATGGCGGTTCACCCGTGTCCGGCAGAGCCAGAGATGGATGACCTGCGTGAAAGCCTACGCCGATGACCCGGGGTGGCAAGCGCGTTTAGAAGGCTGTTGATAACTCTGAGGATGAAAAACGGCGGTCATAATCGATGCGCGCGCGGCTTGCCCGGCGTCACCGGCCCACTTTGCGCCACGTCTCCGAGCCGCAAAGGGCGCCGGCGCAGCCTTGCACTTCGATCTGTGTGGGGCCGCGCAAGACGAGCTTGCCGGCGTAGTTTTGTCCGTCGTCTGAATTGTAGATCGCGCCGGACCAATTGCCCTGGGCGTCCGCTGTCATTGCAAAAATGCGCAGACCCAGAATTTTGCGATTGCGTTTGCTCGCATCCGGATTTTTCGAGTCGACGGGCGGCTTGCCGGTGGCGGCGTCGATCGGGTCCTTGAGCCAGATCACCGTGCCGCACATGGCTTTGCCGCAGTGGGCGATGCGAATGCGCGCGTCGGCATTCTGCGTGAGCCAGGTGCCGGTCGGCTCCGCGGCGCCGGCGGAGATGATCGTTAGCCCGGTGAAAATGGCGGCAAGCGCGGCCGCCGCGCGAAACTGTTGCATGAATGTAAGCCCCCTTGCTGCAGCAGCGCCAATGGATGGGGCTGATGTGGCATAATCACGGCATTGGCGGCAATGCGCCGTTGCAAATTCTTGTGCAACCGAGGCAAAAAGAGGAACAGTCGGGGTCAACTCGAGCTGAGCGCTTAAATGGCTGTTGCGAATTGTCGCGAACGACTTGAGCGGGCGCTGGCGTGCATCGATGACCCCGCGGGCGAAGGTGCCCGCGCCTGCCTCACCGTCTACCGCGAAGTCGCCCGCGCGGCGGCCGAGGCGGCCGATGGCCGCGCCAAGGCCGGCGTTTCGCTTGGCCCGCTCGACGGCGCCATCGTGTCGATCAAAGACCTGTTCGATGTCGCCGGCGAAGTGACGCGCGCCGGCTCCAAAGTCGTCGCCGAGGAGGGCAGACCGGCCGGGCAGGATGCGGCGGTGGTCGGCCGTCTGCGCAGCGCCGGCGCGGTGATTGTCGCCAAGACCAACATGACCGAGTTCGCCTTTTCCGGCGTCGGCGCCAATCCGCATTTCGGTACGCCCGGCAACCCCGCCGACCGCGCGCGCATCCCCGGCGGTTCGTCCTCGGGCGGCGCGGTCGCGGTGGCCGATGGCATGTGCGAGATCGCCATCGGCAGCGACACCGGCGGTTCGACCCGCGTGCCGGCGGCGCTCTGCGGTATCGTCGGCTTCAAGCCGAGCCGTCAGCGCGTGCCGACCGAAGGCGCGTTTCCGCTGTCCTGGTCGCTCGACTCCATCGGGCCGATGGCGCGCAGCGTTGCCGATTGCGCTTATGCTGACGTCGTCATGGCTGCTGAAGCGCCGCGCGCGCTTGATCCGGCTCCGCTCGCGAATTTGCGCGTTGGTATCGTTCAAGGCATGCCGCTCGACCGGCTCGACGACAGCATTTCCAAACGCTTTCCCGCCGCGCTCGACCGGCTGGAAAAGTCGGGCTGCCGCCTATCAGCGGAAAAGTTGCCACTGCTCGACGAGATGGCCGCGGTCTATGCCAAGGGCGGCATCCTGCCGCCGGAAGCTTTGGCCATCCATCGCGACCGGCTCGCGCGCCGCGGCGACGCGATCGATCCCAATGTACGTGTGCGGCTCGAGCGCGCTGAAAAAGTCACGGCGGCCGACTATATCGACATGACGCGTGCGCGCGCCGATCTGGTGCGCGCCATGGATGCGCGCCTTGCCGATCTCGACGTGCTGGCCATGCCGACCACGCCGATCGTGGCGCCGCGCCTTGCCGATCTCGCGGCGCCTGAAGAATTCGCCCGCCAAAACGCGCTGCTGTTGCGCAACACCACGATCTGGAATTTCTTCGACTGCTGCGCCATTTCGCTGCCGCTGCCGCGCGACGGCGGCCTGCCGGTCGGACTCATGCTGGCCGCGCGCAATGGGCACGATCATCGGTTGTTCAGGATCGCCGCAGCGGTCGAACGGCTGCTCAGCTAAAATTCCCGCAGCGTGGCGAGCAGCAGCTGGTAGCGCGCCGGTCCCAGCTTCTGCTTCAGCGCCGTTTCGTGCTGGGTGGCAAGCGCCTTGGCGCGAGCCAGCACCTTCTCGCCCTCACGCGTGAGTTGCAGCGCGTGCCGGCGGCGGTCTGCGGTGGAGGGCAGGCGCTGGGTGAGACCGCGGCGTTCCAGCAGGTGCAGCAGGCGCACGAGGCGCGCACGCTCGATGTTGAGCGTTGCGGCGAGCTCGGATTGCGACAGCCCGCGGTTGGCGCTGATCACCACTAGGACCGAGAACTGCGCCGGGCTGATATCGATCGAAGCCAGCCGGCGGATGAAGTCCTGGAATACCCAAACCTGCAGACGGCGGACGAAATAGCCGAGCCGCTCGTTGAGCACGCCGAGGTCGATCACCGGCCGGCTGCGCCGGAGCGACCCGGGTGGGCGGCGTAATGGCATCGTGGCCCCGCTGGCAGCGCGCGTCGGCGACGGCATTGGCATTCCCTCAGCTGTGGGCGCGGTCCCCAGCACGGATAAGACCATAACCGTATTGACGAAATTTGTTGTCCTCGTCAACAATACCATCCAATTTGAGCAAGCGTGTCGCGCTTGTTACGACCGGAAGAAATCCGGCATGATCCGGGAAACGGCCGCCTCGCGGCCAGGGAGGAAGCAATGAACCGCCAATCGCCATCTAAATATTCGCGCCTCACGCGCCGCAGCTTCAACGCCGGTGCGGGCGCCGCCATCGTCGCCGGCACCGCGCCTTTCAACATCGTGCGCGCGGCCGGCGGCCCGCTCAAAGTGGGCGTGCTGCTGCCGCGCTCCGGCGTACAAGCCGGCATCGGCCAGGATTGCTGGCGCGGCGCCGAGATCGCCAACGGGCTGCTCAAGGAGCTCGGCCTGCCGGAACTCCAGTTGATCAGCGGCGACACCGAGACCAACGTCGACGTCGCGCGCTCGCGCGCCGAGAAGCTGATCGGCGACGGCGCCCAGTTGCTGATCGGCGCCTTCGATTCCGGCCAGAGCACCGCGATCGCGCAGGTGGCCGAGCAGAAGGGCATTCCCTTCGTCATCAACATCGCTGCCGCGCCGCCGATCACCGAGCAGGGCTACAAGTTCGTGTTCCGCAATTTCCCCACCGGGCCGATGATCCTGCGCGACGCGTTCCTCAATCAGAAGGAAATATTCAAGCTTGTCGGTGCGGCGCCGAAGACCGCCGTGATGATGCACGTCAACGACACCTACGGCATGGCGATCAAGGGCGGCGTCGGAGCGATGTTCCCGAAATTCGACATGCCCTATAAGATTCTCGAGCAAATTGCCTACGATCCGGCGGCGCGCGACCTTTCGGTCGAGGTCGCCAAGGCCAAGGCCACCGGCGCCGAGGCGCTGATCGCGGTGAGCCGGCTCAACGATGCGATCCTGATCACGCGGGAGTTGGTCAAGCAACGCTGGACGCCGATGGCGATCCTGAGCATCGGACCCGGCTGGTACGAAGATCAATATCTCAAGACCCTCGGCAAACTGTCCGACGGCCCGATCAGCCTGGTGCCGTGGTACGACCCGAACAAGCCGCTGTCCGGCAAGCTCGCGGCGGCGCTCGCCAAGGCCTATCCGGGCATCAGCCTGTCGACCAACCATGTCTACACGTTCGAGGCGCTGCTGGTCGCAGCCGACGCCTACAAGCGGGCGGGCTCCGCCGACCCCAAGGCGCTCGCCGACGCGATCCGCACGACCAACATCACCAGCAACGTCAGCCCCGGTCCCGGCATCATGTTCGATGCCAAGGGCCAGAACGACAAGCTGCGGTGCTCGGCGATTCAAAATCGTGGCGGCAAGTTGGTGACGGTCGCGCCCAAGGAAGCGGCCAACGCCAAGGTGGTGTGGCCGTTCCCGCCCTTCGACAAGCGCGCCTGAGGCGCGCTGCTCCTGGCAATGCTCCGGCCGCGCGCACGGCCGGAGCATTCCTGCATTAGGAACGAGCCTTGCCGGCCGCTCTCTATCTCAACGTCGCCGTCGGCGGCATCCTGACCGGCCTGCTCTACGGCCTGATGGCGCTCGGCCTGTCGGTGATCTTCGGCGTGGTGCGCGTGGTCAATTTCGCCCACGGCGAAATGATGACCATCGCCATGTATATCGCGGTGGCGCTGTTTGCCGCCTTTCATCTCGACCCGCTGGTGATGCTGGTGCCGATCGCGGCGGTCATGTTCGCTTTCGGTTACGTTTTGCAGGCGGGCCTGATCAACGTGTTCATCACGCGGCCCGAGCACAGCCAGTTCCTGCTGCTGGTGGGCATCGGGCTCATCATCGCCAATGTGCTGCTCATCGTGTTCGGGCCGGACGCGCAGAACGTCCAGGTCGCCTATGCCTTCGACAGCTTCCAGCTTGGGCCCTTGATCGTCGATGCCACCAAGCTCTACGCCGCGATCGGCGCGATCCTGGTGGCGGGTGGGCTGTTCTCCTTCTTCCGGTTTACGGCGGTCGGCACCGCGATCCGCGCTTGCGCCGACAATTATACCGGCGCGCTGGTCGTGGGGCTCGACGTCAAGCGCCTCTATGCCCTGACCTTCGGCCTGGGTGCGGCCTGCGTCGGCGCCGCCGGCACCATGCTGCTCTTGATTTTCGACGTCACGCCCGCGGTCGGGCCGTCCTATACGCTGCTTGCCTTCGTTATCGTCATCACCGGAGGCTTGGGCTCGATGCCGGGCGCGCTGATCGGCGGCGTGCTGATCGGGCTCACCGAAGCGATGGCGGGGCTGCTGTTCAACCCGTCGGCCAAGAGCATGTTCTCCTTCGCCATCCTGGTGTTGGTGCTGCTGTTCCGCCCGCAGGGCATCATGGGGAAGAGGACGGCATGATCGCCCGCCTCGTCGAGGGTGTCCCGCGGCGGATGCTGATTCTGCTCGGCCTGGTGCTGGCCGCGTTGCTCGTTGCGCCGCTCTTTGCCGGCGACTACCTGCTCACCGTCCTGATCCTGATCCTCTACTTCGCCTACACCGGACAGGCCTGGAACATCATGATGGGCTTTGCCGGTCAGCTCTCGCTTGGCCACGCGCTCTACGTAGGCTTGGGTGCCTATACGGCGGCGGCGCTGTTCGTGCATTTCGATATTGGGCCATGGATCGGACTTGCGGTCGCCGTGCCGATCGCGGCGCTGGCCGGCGCTTTCATCGGCTTCTTGGCGTTTCGATTTAGGGTAGCCGGCGTCTATTTCGCCATTCTCACCATCGCGGTCGCCGAGTTTGCCCGCGTCGGCTTCGACCATCTGAGCTGGACCAGCGGCTCGTCCGGCCTGTTCCTGCCGGTCGCGCAATACGCCCACAACGATCTGTGGCACCTGCGCGGTCATCCGGTGATGTTCTACTACGTGTTGCTCGCCGCCACCGCACTTGCCTTCATCGGCTGCCGCGCACTCCTGCAAAGCCGTGTCGGCTATTTCTGGCTGGCGATCCGCGAGGACGAGGAAGCCGCCCGCTCGCTCGGCATCGACACCTTCCATTACAAGATGGTGGCGGTGGTGATTTCCGCCGGCATGACCGCGTTCGCCGGCGTGATCTACGCCTTCTACTACAACAACTTGTTCCCGGAGCAGGTCTTCCACATCTCACGCTCGATCGAGATCATCCTCGGGCCGATCGTCGGCGGCGTCGGCACGCTGTTCGGCCCGATCCTCGGCGCCTTCGTTCTCACTGGCCTCGCCGAGACGCTTACCTCTGCGCTCGCCGCCGCCGGCATCGATATTCCCGGCGCCAAGCAGGTGTTCTACGGCATCTGTCTGCTGCTCGTGATCCTCGCGCTGCCGGACGGCGTGTGGCCCTGGCTGTCGCGGCGCATTGGCCCGACGGAGCGCAAGTGATGGGCGCGCTTCTGCAAGTCGAAGGCGTCAGCAAGCGCTTCCGCGGCCTGGTCGCGGTCGACCGGGTCAGCTTCGAGGTGCCGCAAGGCGCGATCTTCGCGGTGATTGGGCCGAACGGCGCCGGCAAGACCACGCTGTTCAACATGATCGCCGGCGTGTTCGCGACGGAGGGCGGCACTGTTAGCTTTGCCGGCGAGCGCATCGACGGACTGCCGCCCGACCATGTCTGCCGGCGCGGCATTGGCCGCACTTTCCAGCTCGTGCGGCCATTTCCGGCGCTGACCGTGGAGGACAATGTCATCGTCGGCGCGCTGCTGCACCGGCATCATGTGGCGGCGGCTTGCGCACATGCGGGTGAGGTGCTGCGCCGCCTCGATCTCTACGACAAGCGGGAACGGCGCGCCTCGTCGCTGACGCTGCCCGACCGTAAGCGCCTGGAAGTGGCGCGCGCGCTCGCCACCGATCCCAAACTGCTGTTGCTCGACGAGGTGATGGCGGGCTTACGGCCGACCGAGACCGACCGTATTGTTTCGATCCTGAAGGAGCTCAACCGCGAAACCGGACTGACCATCCTGCTGATCGAACACGTCATGCGCGCGGTGATGGCGCTCGCCGCGCGCGTCTTGGTGCTGCATCACGGCGCCAAGATCGCCGAGGGCACGCCGGCCGAGGTCGTGCGCGATCCCGCGGTGATCGACTCCTATCTTGGCGCGGAGGCGGTCGCGTGATACCGAAAAGTGGGAACCGGTTTTCGGATCAGATCATGCGTAAGGAAAATGCATGATGCTGAAGGTCGAAAACCTCGATG
>Ga0316624_10000102_pt1 | contig 23826 bp, 25 predicted proteins | sample OWC_Aug_N3_C1_D5_FD_207657 | JGI IMG/M metagenome (GOLD analysis project Ga0316624, IMG submission 207657) | Wetland soil microbial communities from Old Woman Creek delta, Ohio, United States - OWC_Aug_N3_C1_D5_A | ecosystem: Environmental > Terrestrial > Soil > Wetlands | place: USA: Ohio... | reverse complement strand
GCTACTCGCCGATGCGCTGCGCCGGCTGATCGTCGCCAAGATCCCGCTGGAAGGCGCCAGCGACCACGGCGTGTCCGAGGCGCTCTATCTGCGCGACCCCGACGACAACGGCGTCGAGCTCTATTGGGACCGGCCCAAGGAAATGTGGCCGAAGAAGCCGGACGGCTCGCTCCGCATGTACACCAATCCGCTCGACCTGCACGATCTGCTGGCGGAGCTGGATCGACCGCAAGACTGAACGCAGCCGTTAGGCGGCGGTCTTGATCTGGTGCGTCTCGTTGTCAACGACGACCGGCGTATCGAACCAGGCAATGTCCGGCTCCGCGATGGCAACCTTACGGATGTTCTCCTTCCACGGACCCCGGTAACAGGCCTCGGCCGCCGCGCGCGTTTCCCAGAGATAGACACCGCCGGCGATGCTCTTGTCGCCGCTGTAGAGAAACTGCTTGCGGATCAGGCCGGGGACATTTTGAAAGCGCGCAGACGCCGCCTTGAATGTCTCGAGCGCTTTCTCACGCGTCATCTCTTTCGGAACTTTGAAGGTGACGACGGCTGTGATCATGGCCGGAAATCCCCTCGTTCGGATTAGATGAGATATCGACGGCTACGCCTTCGCCACTGCCCGGCGGGCCAACACGCCCACCAGATGCGCGCGATATTCCGCCGAAGCGTGGATATCGCTGTTCATTCCCGTAGCGGGAATGCTCATGCCCTCGAGCGACTTCGGCGCGAAGCGTTTCTTCAGCGCCTCCTCGAAGCTCTTGACCCGGAACACGCCGTTGGCGCCGGCACCGGTCACCGCCACGCGGACGTCGGAGCCGCGCTTGGACACGAACACGCCGACCAGTGCGAAGCCCGACGCCGGGTGCTTGAACTTCTCGTAGGCCGCCTTCTTGGCGATCGGAAAACTTATCTTGGTGATGATTTCGCCGTCCTCCAGCGCGGTCGAGAACATGCCGGTGAAGAAATCGTCAGCCGCGATGCGCCGCTTGTTGGTGATGATGGTAGCGCCAAGCCCCAAGACCGCCGCCGGATAGTCGGCATTGGGATCGTTGTTGGCGATCGAGCCGCCGATGGTGCCGCGATTGCGCACCTGCGGGTCGCCGATCGAGTCCGGCACCATGGCGAGGCCGGGCAGCGCCTGCTGCAACACGGTTGAATTCGCCGCATCGGCATGCCGGGTCATGGCGCCGATCACGACCGAGCGGCCCTTCTGCTCGACGCCGCTCATGCCTTCGACCAGCGCGAGGTCGATAAGCGCCGAAGGCTGCGCCAGCCGCTGCTTCATCACCGGCAAGATCGAATGACCGCCGGCCAGGAGCTTGCCGTCGGGATTTTTCGCCAGCAGGCCGGCCGCCTGGCGGATCGTGGTCGGACGATGGAAGGTGAAATTGTACATCGTTCTCTCCCGTTATTCGGCCGCAGCCTGGCGCGCGGGTTGCGCGCGTTGCAGAGCCTGCCACACCACATTGGCGGTGGCCGGCATGGTCAATTGCTCGGTGCCGATGGCATCGGTGATGGCGTTGATCACCGCGGCGGGCGCGGCGATCGCGCCGGCCTCGCCGCAGCCCTTGATGCCGAGCGGGTTGGACGGACATTTGGTCTCCGTCAGCCCGACACTGAACGACGGCAGGTCGTGCGCGCGCGGCATGGTGTAGTCCATGAACGAGCCGGTCACGAGCTGGCCATCCTTGTCGTAGACCGCGCCTTCCAGCAGCGCCTGGCCCACGCCTTGCGCGATGCCGCCGTGCACCTGGCCTTCCACGATCATGGGATTGATCACAGTGCCGAAGTCGTCAACCGCGGTCCAATTGACGATCGCGGTCTTGCCGGTCTCGGTATCGACCTCGACCTCGCAGATGTGGCAGCCGGCCGGGAAAGTGAAGTTGGTCGGGTCATAGAAGGAGGTCTCCTTCAGGCCCGGTTCCAGCTCCTGGCCGGAGAACTTGTGCGCGATGTAAGCGTTGAGTGCGACGTCGCCGAAGGCCGCCGACTTGTCGGTGCCGGCGACCGTGAACTTGCCGTCTTTGAACTCGATATCGCCTTCCGCCGCCTCCAGCATATGGGCGGCGACCTTCTTGCCCTTGGCGACGACCTTGTCGAGCGCCTTCACGATTGCCGACATGCCGACCGCGCCCGAGCGCGAGCCGTAGGTGCCCATGCCGAACTGCACCTTGTCGGTGTCGCCGTGCACGATCGAGATGTTATCGATCGGAATGCCGAGCCGCTCCGAGACAAGCTGCGCGAAGGTGGTTTCATGGCCCTGCCCGTGGGAGTGGGAGCCGGTGAGCACTTCGACGCTGCCGGTGGGATTGACCCGCACCTCGGCGGATTCCCACAAGCCGACGCCGGCGCCGAGCGAGCCGACCGCCTGACTGGGCGCGATGCCGCAGGCCTCGATATAGGTCGAGTAGCCCAGGCCACGCAGCTTGCCGTTACGGGCCGCTTCGCGCTTGCGCTTGTTGAAGCCCTTCACGTCGGCGAGTTCCATCGCCTTCTTGAGCGAGGCGTTATAGTCGCCGGCGTCGTAGGTCATGATCACGGGCGTCTGGTGCGGGAACGACTTGACGAAATTGCGCTTGCGCAACTCGGTCGGCTCGATGCTCATTTGCCGCGCCGCCACTTCCACCAGCCGCTCCACCACGAAAGTCGCTTCGGGGCGCCCGGCGCCGCGATAGGCGTCGACCGGCGCCGTGTTGGTGTAGACCGCGTCCACCTCGCAATAAATCTGCGGGATGTCGTACTGGCCCGACAGCAGCGTGGCGTAGAGATAGGTCGGCACTGACGACGAGAAGGTCGACATATAGGCGCCGAGATTGGCGATGGTCTTGGCGCGCAGCGCCAGGATCTTGCCATGCTCGTCGAGCGCCAGCTCCGCATGGGTGACGTGGTCGCGGCCATGCGCATCGGTGAGGAAGGATTCGGAACGCTCCGCCGTCCACTTCACCGGCCGGTTGACCTTGCGCGACGCCCACAGGCAAACGACTTCTTCCGGGTAGATGAAGATCTTGGAGCCGAAGCCGCCGCCGACGTCGGGCGCGATCACCCGCAACTTGTGCTCGGGTGCCATGCCGACGAAGGCGGCGATCACCAGCCGCGCCACGTGCGGGTTCTGCGAGGTATTCCAAAGCGTGAGATGGTCGGCGCCGGAATCGTATTCGGCGAGCGCCACGCGCGGCTCGATCGCATTCGGCACCAGCCGATTGTTGATGATGTCGAGCTTGGTGACGTGCTTGGCGGCGGCAAAGGCCGCGTCCACCGCCTTGGCGTCGCCGAGCGCCCATTCGTAGATCGTATTCTTGGGCGCCACCTCGTGGATCTGCGGGCCCGATTTGGCCTTGGCCGCGTCGGTCACCGAGGGCAGCACCTGGTAGTCGACCTTAACTTTTTCGGCGGCGTCGCGCGCCTGCGCCAGCGTTTCCGCAATCACCACCGCAACCGCGTCGCCAACGTGATTGACCGTGTCGGCCGCCAGCGCCGGATGCGGCGCCATCTTCATCGGCGAGCCGTCCTTGGAATGGATCATCCAGCCGCAGATCAGACCGCCGATCTTGTCGTTGGCGAGGTCCGCGCCGGTGAGCACGGCGACCACGCCCGGCATGGTCTTGGCCGCGCTGACGTCGATGCTTTTGATCTTGGCGCGTGCATGCGGCGAACGCACGAAAATGGCGCGGGTCTCGCCCGGCCGGGTCAAATCGTCGGTATATTGGCCTTTGCCCGTAATGAAGCGGAAGTCTTCCTTGCGGCGCACCGCCGCGCCGATCCCGGTCGCGCTCATAGCGGTCTCCTCCCTATGTGTTTCTGAAAGACGTTATTATTCGGCCGCTTGTCGCGCCGGCCCTCCCTTGCCCATGGCTTTGGCGCCCGCGGCAATCGCCTTGACGATGTTGTGGTAGCCGGTGCAGCGGCAGATATTGCCGTCGAGCTGCTCGCGGATGGTGTGCTCGTCGAGGTCATTGCCCTTGCGGCGCACGATATCGAGCGCGGCCATGATCATGCCGGGCGTGCAGTAGCCGCATTGCAGGCCGTGGTTCTCGCGGAAAGCCTCCTGCATCGGATGCAGCGCGCCGCCCGGCGCGGCCAGACCCTCGATGGTCGTGATCTTGGCGCCCTCGCATTGCAGCGCGAGCGTGGTGCAGGATTTGGCGGCGATCCCGTCGATATGCACGACGCAGGCCCCGCACTGCGAGGTATCGCAGCCGACATGGGTGCCGGTGAGCCGCAGATTTTCGCGCAGGAATTGCACCAACAAAGTGCGCGCTTCGACATCACCGGTGACGGCTTTACCGTTCACCGTCATGGATACGGCTGGCATGAGCTTCCTCCCATGTTCGGGGCCCAAAAGCCCTCTTTTCGCCTCGCCCGTTTCGGGCGGCGGCACCTCGGCTGCGAAATCGAGACGATTTCAGTCGATGCGCCCTGGAACTGATCAAGTGTGAACCCCGGCGACGGGCCGGGTCAAGGGATACAAAGGGCAAAAACCGCTCAAACAGCGGTGATTGGCTGGGACTATTTTTCCAGGCGCATGATCTTTTTCCGAAAACGGGTACCTATCCCCGATCAAGCCGAGGACGAACGTTTCGGAATCATGCGGCGGCGGGCGCAACCTGCGCGGCGAAATTCTTGAAGAAATCGTCGGCGATCTTTTTGGCGGCGCCATTGACCAGCCGCTGGCCGAGCTGGGCGAGCTTGCCGCCGATTTGCGCCTCGACACTGTAGCTGAGCAGCGTGCCGCCGTCCTTTTCGGCGAGCGTGACGGTCGCCCCGCCTTTGGCGAAGCCGGCCACGCCCCCCTCGCCCTCGCCGGAAATCCTGTAGCCGTTGGGCGGGTTGAGGTCGGTGAGCTGGACCTTGCCTTTGAAACGCGCTTTCACCGGCCCGATCTTGGTCACGGCGACCGCCTGGAATTCGGTGTCGGAGGTCTTATTGAGTTCCTCGCAGCCCGGAATGCAGACCTTGAGCACCTCCGGGTCGTTGAGTTTAGCCCATACCACCTCGCGGGGCGCCGAAAGTTGGACCTCGCCCGTCATCGTCATCGCCATGGTTACGCCTCCTGCGCCAAAACGCGCGCCTCGCCAATGGCCTTAAGCCCTCATGGGCCCGCTGAAAAGACCTTTGCAGGCCGCGCGGGAGCCCTTATTTGTGTCGCTCGATCCAGACCGACAAGACACCCGGCTATCAAGGGGGGAAGCTCATGCCGATAATCACCGCCGACGACGGCTGCCCGATCTATGTCGAGGTCGAGGGCGATGAAGACGCACCCGCGCTCATGCTGTCGAATTCGCTCGGCACCGATTTACACATGTGGGACGACCAGGTCGGCGAATTCACAGAGCATTTCCGGCTCATCCGCTACGATCGCCGCGGGCATGGCAAATCCGCCGCGCCGGCGGGCCCGTACAGTTTCGAGCGTTTCGGCCGCGACATCCTGGCCATCCTCGACGCCCTCGAGGTCGACAAGGTCAACTGGTGCGGACTGTCGATGGGCGGCATGGACGGCCAATGGCTGGGCGCCAACGCGCCGGATCGCGTCGAGAAGCTCGTCCTCGCCAACACGAATTTCTATTATGCCGACAAGGCGCCGTGGGCCGACCGCATCAAATTCATTCGCGAGAAGGGGCTCGACGCGCTCGTCGGCACGAATATGGAGCGCTGGTTTACCAAGAGCTTCCGCGAGCGCGCGCCACAGACGATCGACCGCATGACGGAGATGTTCCTCTCTTCCGACCAGGAAGGCTATGTCGCCTGTGTCGAAGCGATCCGCGACATGGACTTCCGCGCCAGCAATCCGCGCATTGCCGTCCCGACGCTTGTCATTGCAGGCAAGCACGATCCGGCGACGCCGCCTGCCTGGGGTGAAGCAATCGCGCAGCAAATCAAGGGCGCCAAGCTCGCCCAGCTCGACGCCGCGCATATCTCCAACGTCGAGCAGCCGCAGGCGTTTGCCGATGCCGCGCTCGACTTCCTGCTCGGATAGCCGGTATGGATGAAAATCAACGCTACGAGCTGGGCATGGCGAAGCGCCGCAAGGTGCTCGGCAATGCCTGGGTCGACCGCGCCAACGCCCGCAAGACGCCGTTCACGCAAGAATTTCAGGACTTCATCACCCGCACCGCCTGGGGCGAGGTCTGGACGCGGCCGCATTTTGACGAGCGCACCCGGCGCATCCTGGTCATCGGCACCATGATCGCGCTCGGCCAATGGGACGAATTCCGGCTGCATGTGGGCGCCGCGCTGCGCGAAGGCGGCTTCACTGAGAACGACATCAAGGAAGTGATCCTGCAGCAGGCGATCTATTGCGGCGTGCCGGCCGCCAACCACGCCTTCAAGGAAGCGGCCGAGGTGATCGCCGAACTCACCAAGGCGAAACCGTAACCTTTCAGTGCGCGTGGTTGACCGCCGACGGGTGCCCCGTCCGCATTTCATGAAACGATTGCTGCAGGATGCGCACCGAGGAGTAGAGAAATAGTCCGGCCATCAGAGCCGCCACGGTCAAATCGGGCCATTTCGTCCCGGTCGCCCACACCGCCAGCGCCGCAATCATCACCGCCACGTTGCCGATCGCATCGTTGCGCGAGCACAGCCATACCGATCGCACATTGGCGTCGCCGTCCTTGTAGCGCATGAGGATCAGCACGCTGGCGAGGTTGGCAACGAGCGCCAGCACGCCGATGCCGCCCATGATCTCGGCACGCGGGATACCGACGATCAGGGCATGGTAGGCCGTCATTGCCAGCACCCAGAGCGACATCAGGCTCAAACTCGCCGCCTTGCCGATCGCCGCAAAGGCGCGGGTGCGCACGGAAGCGCCGATGACGGCGAGGCTGATGCCGTAGGTCGCAGAGTCGGCCAGAAAATCGAGCGCGTCGGCCTGCAGGGCATTGGACCCGGCGAGCGCGCCGGCGCCCATCTCGACCAAGAACATGCTGGCGTTGATGCCGATCACCAGCCACAGCCGCCGCTTATAGTCGGCGGACAGGCCGTCGAATTTGACCTCATGCCCGCAGCAATCCGCGCCCATGGCCGAATCTCCTTCGAAGCCAATTTAGGGCGTCGAAGCGGCGTTATACAATCACACGGTATAATCACGCCGCGCACACATTGATGTAGGCGGTCAAGGATCGCCGCAGCGGGAAATTGCAGCCGCCCGACCGCGGCCTGCACGAAGCAAAGCCGAAGTAATTTAGCGCAACGGTGAGAACCAGGTCGCGCCGTTCGCGACCGCGACGTCGGTGGCGGTCCGGGGCTTGGCGCTGCCACCCGTGCGGTCATAGCTGCGTTCGAGGATGCAGAGCGCCGCGGCCACCGCGGCGAACATCAGCTGGATGGTCTGCTCGCGCACCAAATCGGCATTGCGCATCCAGATCGCGGGACCGACCGAGGCGATACTGATCAGCACCACCAGCATCAAGCCGGCCTCGAGAACTTCCGGCTCGGCCTTGCCGCCGGCCAGCGCGCGGAAGCGATCGGCGATGTGCACCGCGCAGATGGCGGCGACGGCGAGCTTGAGCGTGGCGAAGAAGGCGGCGAGCTTGATCAGCCCTGCTGGCGAGAGGGCGAACAGACGGCCTATCTCGAAGACGAACTGCGAACGCCAGACATCTTCGAGGCCGTAGGTCGGCGAGGTGAGCATGCGCAACGCCTCGAAACCCCAGAACAGGGTGAAGTAGAGCGCGATTGCCAAAATCATCGCGACGGCCGCCGCCGAAAGCTTTCGCATGGGTCGCCTCCTCAGACAGGATGGCAGGCGTAATCGGTTCAAATGCGGAATTCAAAACAAACCATTTCTTTACCTTACTCGTTAGCCGCTTAACCAAGCGCCGGCCAAAGTTCCCGCCGCGCGCAACCAGAAATCGGGTGGGTTTCCGGACGGGCCGCACTTAATTGAGGTGCTCAGGTGAGGCGCTTGCGCGCATGAATCATCGTCTGTGATCGAACCCATGACAAACATTCGCTTCACTTGATGCCGCGACGCCACACATCCGCGACCTGGCATTTGGGGCAAGTTCCATAACCATCAGAGAGGACCGAAAACAGCAGAGAGGAAATGAATCGGAGGGGACCGAAAACGTCAGATGAAGGAAACGAAACATGACGATGGTCTCAACGTTCAACGGCCCGGCCGAACGCACGCGGCCCCGCCTGGTTCTGCTCGCGACCTCGCTCGGCGTGCTACTCGCACAAATCGACACGTCCGCGGTCAACCTCGCGCTCAAAAGCATCGGTGCCGATCTGCACGCCGGTGTCAGCGAGTTGCAATGGGTTGTCGACGCTTACAACCTGGTCTATGCGAGTCTGCTGCTCACGGCCGGCACGCTCGGCGATCTCTATGGTCGGCGGCGTATCTTTGTCGCGGGCATAGCGCTGTTCGCGGTCGGCACGCTCGCCTGCGCGCTCGCGCCCAATTCCGCGACGCTCATCGGAGGGCGCATCGTCAGCGGCCTCGGCGCCGCCTTCGCGCTGCCGATGTCGCTGGTGCTGCTCACCACTGCCTATCCCGGCCGCAAAGAACGCGCGCATGCGCTCGGCATCTGGGCGAGCTGCAACGGGCTTGCCTTCATCATCGGGCCGACCTTCGGCGGCTGGCTGGTCGACAGCGTCGGCTGGCGCAGCATTTTTTACGTGACCTTGCCGGTTTGCGCGGCGGCTCTGGCGCTGTCCTACTACGCGGTCAATGAAACCGCCGAGCCGAAAGGGCGCCGACTTGATCTGCCGGGCCAAGTTCTCGCCATCGCCGGGCTTGGCGGCTTCGCCTTCGCCGCCATCGAGGGATCGCATTGGGGCTGGACCTCGCCATTGATTCTTACGATCGCCGGGGCGGCCGCACTTGCGCTCGCGTTGTTCGTCGTCGTCGAAGGGACTACCCGCGGCCCGCTCTTGCCGCTCGGCTTCTTGCGCCGGCCGGTGTTCTCGGCGGCGCTTGCAGTCGCCGGCCTCATGACCTTCGGCATGTATGCCCTGACCTTCGTCATGCCGCTCTACTTCCAGACCGGGCGCGGCAACAGCCCGTTCATAGCGGGGCTCGAGCTGTTGCCGATGCCGGTGAGCTTTGTGATCGTGTCGCAATTGGTCGGCCATCTGACCAATCGGTACGGACCTCGGCCCGTGATGACGGCGGGCATGGCGTGCATGGGCACCGGTGCGTTCATGTTGGCGGCGATCGGCTCCGGCACCGGTCTCGCGCCCATCGCCCTGGCGCTACTTGTCGCCGGCGTCGGACTAGGGCTGAACACGGCGCCGGTCAACGGCGTGGCGGTAGCCGCCGTGCCGCAGGAACGGTCGGGCACGGCCTCGGGCGTGCTCAACACCGCGCGCATGGTCGGGGCGACGCTCGGCGTCGCTATCCTGGGCGCGGTCTTCGCGGCATATGCCGGCCAGGATGCCGGAATGGGTTCCGGCTTCCTGGCGGGATTGCGGGCGGCCTTGGTGGGAGCCGGCACTGCCGAATGGCTGGGGGCGCTGATCGCGCTCGCCTTCATCCGTGGCGATGCGCTGCGCCAGACGCGCTGAGGAGTTATCCGCCCCTGCCCTCGCGGAACGCCTGTGGCGTCGTGCCGGTCTGCTTGCGGAAGAAGCGCGTGAAGTGGGACGGGTCGGAGAAGGCCAAATCATAGGCGATCTCGTGGATCGCCTGGGTCGTGAACACCAGTTGGCGCTTGGCTTCGGTCAACACGCGTTGGCGGATCAGGTGGCCCGCGGTCACCCCGGTCGCGCGTTTGACATGGTCGTTGAGCCGGTCGGCGGTCATCGCCAGCTTCTCGGCGTAGAAGCTGATCAGCCGCTCCTTGCGGAAATGCTCGTCGATCAGGCGGCGCAATTGGTCGACGCGCGCGTCGGCTGGCGCCAGCGTCACCGCGCCTGAGCGCGCGCGGCTCACGCCCAAGCGCACCACCTCGATGGCAATGAGCGCCAAAAGCCCGCGCATGGCCAGGCGAAAGCCCTCGCGCGCAAGCGAAGCTTCCTCGTTGAGATCCGCGCACAGCAGCGCCAGGCGCTTGGCCTCCGCGGCGCTCGCGAGCGGCACCAGCGGATCGGCCGCCACGGCCTTGAGCCGCGCCAGCGCCTCGCCCGACTGGTCGCCGAGCGCGTCGGCGACATCCTCGGTGAAGCTCACCACCCAGCCGTCGGTGACGCGCGGCGTGAAGCGGAAGCCGTGCGCGGTGGTGGCCGGCACCAGGATCACGGCCGGCGCCGAGAACGGCACGGTCGCGGTCTCGAAGCTCATCTCGCCGCCGCCCTTCTCGATCAGCAACACCTGGAACAGATTGCGGTGGCGGTGGGCGCGAATCGTCCAGTCGTGAATCGAGGAGCGCGAGGCGATGGTCTCGATATGAATGAAATCGAACGCGCTATCGTCCGGCGGGTCGCCGTAGAGATGAAACAGCGGCAGCGCGGTGGTGGTGACCATGGCCGCCAGCATAGGCGAGCCGGCTGGCCAAGGCCAACGCGTCGCGCTCCGCGCCCAACGCAGAAAGCCCCGCCCTAGGGCGGGGCCTTCCGTCGCTTAGCTATGCTGCGTTAGCGGTTTTGACTGTGCTGACCGCCCTGGTCGCCTTGGCCGCCCTGGCCGGGCCGGTTCGGCTGCTGCTGCTGTTGCTGACCGGGCTTCTGCTGCCCGCCGCCTTGTTGCTGCTGGCCGGGCTGCTGGCCGGGCCGCTGATTGGGATTCTGGTTCTGGTTCATTGAACGAATTTCCTTCCGACTGTTGCTCGAAGGCTTTCCCCTCGGAGCTCCCCCGTGCCCAGACAAAGCCAATCCCAAGTCAGCGCAATCGTTCCCCCCGCCACACGAATATTAATGCGCGGAACCAGGCGCTACGGAACCGAGTTCCCATCACAGCGTAATGAACCAAGGGCGAATATCATGGGACGATATCTATTGCTTTGGCTGCTGGGGATTCCGCTTCCCATCCTTCTGCTGATCTGGATTTTCGGCGGCCTGCACTGATCAGCGTTTCGCCGCCTTGTCGTCGCGGAACGGCTGCGTCAGCAGCCGCGCGATGCGCAGTTCGCCGCGATCTCGGCAAATCGGGAAGCCGACCACCCTCGCCGTTTTCGCCGGCCGCCGGTTCGGGTTGGTAGCTCCGAACAGGCGGTCCCACCACGGCAGATTGAATCCGAAATTACTGTCAGTCTCGGCGCGCTCGGCCGAGTGATGCACCTGATGGAGCTGCCGGGCCAGCGCGGGCGCCGCCGACCGCCAGCTTGCGCCGCGGCGCACGCCACTCCCACATCACCATGGCGGCGAACACCGCGGCATAGGCCCGACGCGAACGGCGCTTTCGAGGCGACTTAATAACACGCCCGCGCTCCGGCGTTGCCGCCCCCGCCCCGCCCTGTTAAGCCTTGCGCCAGCGGTTGTCGGCCGGGCAGCCATGCGAAGCATCGAGGGGACGCATGGAAGTCTTTCTCCAGCAGCTTATCAACGGCATCACGCTCGGCTCGATCTATGGGCTGATCGCGATCGGTTACACTATGGTGTTCGGCATCATCGGCATGGTGAACTTCGCCCATGGCGATGTGTTCATGGTGTCGGCCTTCATCGCGCTGATCGCTTTCCTGATCGTCACCACCTGGCTCGGCATCACTTCGGTCGCGCTGGCGCTGCTGATCATGCTGGTCGCGGCAATGCTGTTCACCTCGCTGATCAACTGGGTGATCGAGCGCGTCGCCTACCGGCCGCTGCGCGGCTCATTTCGCCTCGCCCCGCTGATCTCGGCGATCGGCATGTCGATCTTCTTATCGAACTTCGTCCAGGTCACGCAAGGCCCGCGCAACAAGTCGATTCCGCCCATGGTGCGCGGCGAATTCGTGCTGATGAACCAAAACGGCTATCCGGTCACCTTGTCCTACAAGCAGCTTATCATCTGGGGCATCACCGCGCTGCTGCTGCTGGCATTCTGGTATCTGGTTGCCAAGACCAAGCTCGGCCGCGCGCAACGCGCCTGCGAGCAGGATCGCAAGATGGCGGCGCTGGTCGGCGTCAATGTCGACCAGACCATCGCCATGACCTTCGTGATCGCCGCCGCGCTCGCCGCCGTCGCCGGCACGATGTACGTCATGTATTACGGCGTGGTCACGTTCTCCGACGGTTTCGTGCCGGGCGTCAAGGCATTCACCGCCGCGGTGCTGGGCGGTATCGGCTCGCTGCCGGGCGCGGTGGTCGGCGGCCTGCTGATCGGGCTGATCGAGACCATGTGGTCGGCCTATTTTTCCATCGACTACAAGGACGTCGCCGCCTTTTCGGTGCTGGCGATCACGCTGATCTTCCTGCCGCAGGGCTTGTTCGGTCGCCCGGACGTCGAGAAGGTGTGACGTGGCGGTTTTGGGCAATTCCGCCGGCGAAGGTCCGCGCGCCAAGCCGCCCGCTATGCCCGGCGGCCGGGTCGCCGCCGCGCTGCGCGACGCCGCGGTCACCGCGCTCATCGCCTTCGGGCTGTTCCTGCCGCTGATCGGCTTTCTGACCGGCGTCAACGGCAGCAATCAACTGGTGCTGACCACGCGCTGGCCGCTGTTGTTCGGCCTCGTCGCTGTCGTCACGCTCGCCCGCTTCGTCTTTTCCATCGCGATCGCGCCTTATCTTACCCAGCAGACCCAAAGGTCGGTCGCGGCGCCGTCGGCGGCGCGCGACTGGATACGCCGAAGGTTCGTCCCCTTCGCGATCGCCTTCGTCATCCTCTACCCGGCGATCGTGCTGCTGACCGCCGGCTTCTCCCGTTCGGTCAAGTGGATCGACAATTTCGGCATCCAGATCCTGATCTATGTGATGCTCGGCTGGGGGCTCAATATCGTGGTCGGCCTCGCCGGACTGCTCGACCTCGGCTACGTCGCCTTCTACGCGGTCGGCGCCTATTCCTACGCGCTGCTGGCCAAGACTTTCGGACTCACCTTCTGGCTGCTGCTGCCGCTCGCCGGCATCCTCGCCTCGTTCTGGGGCGTCCTGCTCGGCTTCCCGGTGTTGCGGCTGCGCGGCGACTATCTCGCCATCGTCACGCTGGCCTTCGGCGAGATCATCCGCCTGGTGCTGATCAACTGGGTCGACCTCACCAACGGTTATGCCGGCATCAGCGGCATTCCGCGGCCGTCCTTTTTCGGTATTCCGTTTACCGCCGACGACGACGGCTTCGCCGCCGTGTTCGGGTTGCCGTTCAGCCCGCTCTACCGCGTCATCTTCCTCTACTACATCATCTTGGCATTGGCCTTCCTCACCGCCTTCGTCACGGTGCGTCTGCGGCGGCTGCCGGTCGGCCGCGCCTGGGAGGCGCTGCGCGAGGACGAGATCGCCTGCCGCTCGCTCGGCATCAACACCACCAATACCAAGCTCACGGCCTTCGCCATGGGCGCGATGTTCGCGGGCTTCGCCGGCTCGTTCTTCGCCACGCGCCAGGGCTTCATCTCCCCCGAGAGCTTCACGTTCCTGGAGTCGGCCACCATCCTGTCAATCGTGGTGCTCGGCGGCATGGGCAGCCAGGTCGGCGTCGCCATCGCGGCGATCGTGATGATCGGCGGCACCGAGATCATGCGCGATCTCGGTTTCCTCAAGCAGATTTTCGGCCCCACCTTCGATCCCACCCAATACCGCATGCTGATCTTTGGCTTCGCCATGGTGCTGATCATGGTCTGGCGCCCGCGCGGGCTGATCTCGACGCGCGAGCCCTCGGTGTATCTGAAACAGCGCAAGAGCGTCGCCGCCGATCTGGTGAAGGAAGGCCATTGATGGCGGCGGCGGCTGACACTCTGCTCCGCGTCGAGCATCTGACCATGCGATTCGGCGGGCTGATCGCGGTCGACGATCTTTCCTTCGACGTCAGCCAGGGCGCCATCACCGCGCTGATCGGACCGAACGGGGCCGGCAAAACTACGGTGTTCAATTGCATCACCGGTTTCTACAAGCCGAGCGAGGGGCGGCTGGCGCTGCGCCACGGCGATCCCGCCACCTGGGGCGCGCTCGACGCGCTCACCGACAGCGGCGCGCGCAGCGCGACCAGCGCGGGCGGCGCGCTCTATCTGCTCGAGCGCATGCCGGACTATCTGGTCGCGAGCCAGGCCCACGTCGCCCGCACCTTCCAGAACATCCGCCTATTCCCGGGCATGACGGTGTTGGAAAACCTGCTGGTCGCCCAGCACAACCGGCTGATGCTCGCCTCCGGCTACACGCTGCTCGGCGTGCTCGGCTTTCCCGTCTACGGCGCCGCCGAGCGGGCGGCGATTGACAAGGCGCGCGCCTGGCTCGACCGTGTCGGGCTGACCGCGCGCGCCGACGATCCCGCCGGCGACCTGCCCTACGGCGCGCAGCGGCGCCTCGAGATCGCCCGCGCCATGTGCACCGATCCGCGGCTGCTCTGCCTCGACGAGCCGGCGGCCGGGCTTAATCCGCGCGAGAGCGCCGAGCTCAACGACCTCTTGCTCGCCATCCGCGACGAGTTCGGCATCGCGGTGCTGCTGATCGAGCACGACATGTCGGTGGTGATGGAAATTTCCGACGCCGTCGTCGTGCTCGACTACGGCGTGAAGATCGCCGAGGGCAAGCCGGATGAGGTGCGCAACGACCCGAAGGTGATTGGCGCCTATCTCGGCGTGCCCGAGGAGCACGTCGACGACGCCAAGGCGGAGGCCGGCCTGTGACATCCGCCCTGCTCTCCGTGCGCGGCGTGAAGACCTATTACGGGCGCGTGCAGGCGCTCAAGGGCGTCGATCTCGACGTCAATGACGGCGAGATCGTCACGCTGATCGGCGCCAATGGCGCCGGCAAGTCGACGCTGATGATGACGATCTGCGGCGATCCGCGCGCGCGCGAAGGCTCGATCTCGTTCGCGGGACAGGACATTACGCGGCTTCCGACCCACGAGATCGCCCGCCTCAAGCTCGCGCAAGCGCCGGAAGGGCGCCGCATCTTCTCGCGCATGACGGTGCTGGAAAACCTGCAGATGGGCGCGACGACGGCGGAGCCGGCAAGCTTCGCGGCCGATCTCGAGCGTGTGCTCGCGCTGTTTCCGCGCCTGAAGCAACGGCTCAGCCAACGCGGCGGCACGCTGTCGGGCGGCGAGCAGCAGATGCTGGCGATCGCGCGCGCGCTGATGAGCCGGCCGCGGCTGTTGCTGCTCGACGAGCCCTCGCTCGGCCTCGCGCCGCTGATCGTGCGGCAGATCTTCGACGCCATCAAAGCGCTCAACAACAAGGAAGGCTTGACCGTATTCCTGGTCGAGCAGAACGCTTTCCACGCGCTCAGATTGGCGCACCGCGGCTACGTGATGGTCAACGGGCTGATTACGCTGTCAGGCAGCGGCCGCGAGCTGTTGGAGCGGCCGGAAATCAAATCGGCCTATCTCGAAGGCGGCCGCAAGCAGGCGGGACACTGATGGACATCTCGTTCTCGCTCCCCGACTTTCTATATAAAGAGGGCTCGTTCGGCGTTTTCGTGCTGGTCACCATTATCCTCGGCGGCGGAGCGGCGGCGCTCGCCGGCCGCGCGATAGCCACGACCTGGCGGCCGTGGTGGCAGATGGTCGTCTATTCGATGATCCTGGGTCTCGCCGTGCGGTTCATTCATTTCAGCCTGTTCGCCGGCACCCTGCTGTCGCTGCATTATTATCTGGTCGACAGCGCGTTCTGCATGGCGTTCGGCTTCCTCGGCTTCCGCGCGGCGCGCGCGGCTCAAATGATCCAGAACTACCGCTGGATTAACGAGCCGGCTGGCCCCCTGCGCTGGCGCCGCAAACCGCAGTGACGTAATATCGCGGCAGGCTCAATGCCGGCTCCACGGGAAGGGGAACCTCATATGAAAAAGCTCGTCACGCTCGGCCTGGCGCTGGGCTTTGCGATGGCCGTGGCGGGAACCGCCGCAGCGCAAGTCAAATTCGGCGTCGGCGGCCCGATCACCGGCGCGAACGCCGCCACCGGCGCACAAATGAAGAACGGCGTCGACCAGGCGGCAGCCGACATCAACAAGGCCGGCGGCATTCTCGGCCAGAAGATCACGGTCACATACGGCGACGACGTCGCCGATCCCAAGCAGGGCGTATCCGTCGCCAATAATTTCTCCGGCGACGGCGTGAAGTTCGTGATCGGCCACTACAATTCCGGCGTCACCATCCCGGCTTCGGAAGTCTATCAGGAGAACGGCATCCTGGAGATCACGCCCGCCTCGACCAACCCGACCGTGACCGAGCGCAAGATGTGGAACATCTTCCGCGTGTGCGGCCGCGACGATCAGCAGGGCAAGGTCGCCGGCCAATACATCCTCAAGCACTTCAAGGGTAAACGGATCGCCTTCGTCAACGACAAGACCACCTATGGCAAGGGGCTTGTCGACGAAACTCTGAAGGCAATCAAAGCCGGCGGCATGAAGGACGTGCTCTATGAGGGCATCAACACCGGCGAGAAGGACTATTCGGCGCTGGTCTCCAAGATCAAGCAATCGCGCGCCGACCTCGTCTATTTCGGCGGCCTCTACACCGAGGGCGGCCTGATCGTGCGGCAGATGCGCGACCAGGGCGTCAAGGCGCCGCTGATGGGCGGCGACGGCATCACCTCCGATGAATTCGCCTCCGTCGGCGGGCCGGGCGTGGAAGGCACGCTGATGACTTACGGGCCCGATCCGCGCAACCGGCCGGAGGCGAAAGCGGTGGTGGCTGAATTCCGCGCCAAGAAATTCGAGCCGGAGGCCTACACGCTCTACAGCTATGCCGGTGTGCAGATCATCCAGCAGGCGGCGGAAGCGGGGAAATCGCTCGATCCGAAGAAGGTCGCGGAGAAGATGCATTCCGGCATGCACTTCAAGACCGTGATCGGCGACATCGCCTACGACAAGAAAGGCGATATCACCCGGCTCGACTACGTGGTTTACATCTGGAAGAAGGACGCCAGCGGCAAGATCACTTACGTCGAGTGCCCAGCGTCCGGCTGCAAGCTGTAACGGCTCGCTGAAAGCGCTTCGAGAAGCCCGCCCGCGCGGCGGGCTTTTCTTTATCCGCTAGCCGATCTTCCCGAGCGCCGGGAACGCCTCCAACAGCCACACGCTCATCTGGTTGAGGCTGCCGGTGAGGAAGGCGATGCCGGTGAGCACCAAGAGCGCGCCCATCGCCTGCTCGACGCGGTGCAGATAGTTCTTGAAGCGCGCGAGGAAGGCCGCAAACGGCTCGACCGCGAAGGCGGCGATGATGAACGGAATGCCTAACCCAAGCGAATAGACCGCCAGCAGGCTCGCGCCTTTCGTCACCGTCTGCTCGGAGGCGGCCACCGCCAGGATCGCTGCCAGGATCGGCCCGATGCACGGCGTCCAGCCAAAGGCAAAGGCGAGCCCGATCACATAGGCGCCCCACAGGCCGACGGGCTTGGCCACCTCCAGGCGTTTCTGGCGGTGCAGCAGCGCGATCGGCGTCAGCCCGAGGAAGTGCAGCCCCATGATGATGATGAACACGCCGGCGAAGATGGCGAGCGGCCCCGAATAGGCGCGGATCAGTGAGCCAATGACACTGGCGCTGGCGCCGAGCGCCACGAATACCGTGCCGAAGCCGAGCACGAACAGCACGGCAGCCAGCACGATCTCGCGCCTGACCCTGGGCTCCGGCTCCCGGTCGGCCAGGCGCTCGAGCGAGGTGCCGGCCAGGAACACCAGATAAGGCGGCACCAGGGGCAGTACGCACGGGGAGAGGAAGCTGACCAGCCCCGCGATGAGGGCGGCCAGGAAGGTGACTTGGCCGTTCATGAGCCATGAGATGCACCGGCTAATGTGGCAATGGCAAGGTGCCGCTGACCGCAATGGCGCGGATGTGATAAGCGGTTGATGCGATGACGAAGCGCAATCTCATCACCGATATTGCCGGCATCCGCGTTGGCCATGCCGGCGACGCCAAGCTCGGCTCCGGCGCAACCGCGGTGGTGTTCGACGCCGCCGTGGTGGCGAGCGTCGACGTGCGCGGCGGCGGCCCGGGCACGCGCGAGACCGCCCTACTCGATCCGGCGCAGACGGTGGAAGGCATCGATGCCGTGGTTCTGTCGGGCGGCTCCGCCTTCGGGCTCGACGCCGCCTCGGGTGTGCAGGCCTACTTGCGCGAGCAGGGCCGCGGCTTTCGCATCCGCGACGCGGTGGTGCCGATCGTGCCGGCGGCGATCATGTTCGACTTACTCAATGGCGGCGACAAGAACTGGGGGCGCTATCCGTCTTACCGCGAGCTCGGCTACGCGGCGGCAAAATGCGCCGCCGACGACTTCGCGCTCGGCAGCGCCGGCGCCGGCCTCGGCGCCACCACCGTCAACCTCAAGGGCGGCATCGGCTCGGCCTCGGCGGCCACCGCCGACGGCATTACCGTCGGGGCGGTGGTCGTGGTCAATGCGGTCGGTACAACGGTGATCGGCGACGGGCCGCATTTCTGGGCAGCGCCGTTCGAGCAGAACCGCGAGTTCGGCGGGCGCGGCTGGCCCAAATCGATCGCACCGTCGGACCTGCGAATCCGCGCCAAAGGCGGGCCGCAGGAAAACACCACGATCGCGCTCATCGCCACCGACGCCAAATTGAACAAGGCGCAGTGCAACCGGCTCGCCGTCATGGCGCAGGACGGACTCGCCCGCGCAATTTACCCCGTGCATACCCCGCTCGATGGCGACACGGTGTTCTCGGCCGCCACCGGCATTAAGGCGCTCGCCGATCAATTCTATGGGCTCGCCGAGCTTGGCATGGTGGCCGCCAACGTAATGGCGCGCGCCGTCGCCCGCGCCGTCTATGAGGCGACCGCCCTGCCGTTTGCGGCCGCGCTGCCGAGCTGGAAGGATAAGTTCGGCTAAAGAAACCGCTCCGCCCGGTAAGGCGCCGGATCGATAAACGGCGTTGCGCCCGTCATCAGCTCCGCGATTAGGCGCCCGGTCGCCGGCCCGAGCGTCAGTCCCCAATGCGCGTGCCCGATGGCGAGCCAGAGGCCGCCCTTGCCCGATACGTGGCCGATGACGGGCCGCGAGTCCGGAAAGCACGGCCGGCAGCCCATCCAGGTAGTCTCGTCTGCGCGCTCGCCGAGTGGAAATAATTCGCGCGCCGGTCCCGTCACGCGGTCGAACTGCACCGGCGTCGGCGCGGCATCGCGCGGCGCAAATTCGACGCCAGTAGTCATGCGGATGCCCATCTCCATCGGCGTGATCAGATAGCCGACATCGGCATCGAGCACCGGCCGCGCCAACGCGGCATTGCCCGCGCCACGGAAATGCCGGTGATAGCCGCGCTTGACCGCGAACGGCAGCCGCAGGCCCATGCCCGCCAGGAAATCGCCCGCCCACGGCCCGAGCGCCACTACCACTTCCGGCGCGTCGACCCCGCCCTCGTCGGTCTCCGCCCGCCAACCCTGCGCGCGCTTATGCAGGGTACGGGCTTCGCCGGCGACGGTGACACCGCCGAGCGCGCGAAATCGGTCGGCATAGGCGCGCGTGACGGCGTATGGATTGCTCACACTCGCGGCCTGCGGCCAGAACACCGCATGCGCAAACACCGGCGCCAATGACGGCTCCAGCGCCTGCGCGGCGGCCACATCGAGCGCCTGCAGCGGCAGGCCGAAATCGGCCGCAAGCTCCAGCTCCCGCGCGAGGCCCGCGACGCTGCCTTTGTTGCGATAGACCTTCAGCCAGCCGGTTTTGCGCAGGAATTGCGTGGCGCCGGCCTCCTGCAACAGCGCCGCGTGCTCGGCAACGGCGCTCGCAAACAGCGGGCGGATGAGATGCGCGGTCTCCACCAGCCGCTCGGGTTGCGAGGCCGCGCGGAACGCCATCAGCCAGGGCAGCACCTTCAGCAAAAACGAAAGGTGATAATTGGCCTCGCCCGCGCGCTTGAGCGCAATGCGCGCGAGCGCGCTCAAGCGCGCCGGAAAGGCCGGCGGAAAGACCGTGTTGCCTTCGATGATGCCGGCGTTGCCGAACGAGGTCTGCTCGCCTACGCCAGCGCGGTCGACCAGCGCCACACTCAAGCCGCGCTTGGCGAGCTGCAGCGCCACGCTGGTGCCGACGATTCCGGCTCCGAGTACGATCGCATCGGTGCGCGCCATGATTGCTCCTTCACCCCTCCTGCGTGGCGTGGAGAGGGCTTCCCCTATATGGATCGCCACCGGCGAAAACGCTATCAAGGGTGCGCTTTCGCCGCCGGAAACCTTCACGCATGAAATTGCTCACGCTGCCCGCAGCCGCGCTCGCGGCTATCGGCCGCCACGGCACGCTGGTGGTAGCGGCGTCGCTGCTCGTCGGGCTGTCCGTGCCAGGGCTGGCCGTCGCTTTCAAGCCGTTGCTCGGCCCGGCCATCGTGGTGATGCTCACGCTCGCCTTCCTGCGCGTCGATCCGGCCGAATTGCGCCACCACTTCAGGCGGCCTGGGCTGATTGCGGCCGCCTCGATCTGGGTCATGCTGATGCTGCCGGCCGCGCTCGGCACGCTGTTCGTCGTGACCGGCCTTGGGACCCGCATGCCCGGTCTTTACTTCATGCTGGTGCTGCAGGCCGCGGCGCCCGGCCTGACCTCCGCGCCGGCGCTGGCTGCGATCATAGGCTTCGATGTGGCGCTCACGCTCGCCAGCCTGATCGTGTGCATGGCCTTGACGCCGCTCACCGCGACCCTGTTCAGCAATATTTTTCTTGGTACCGCCCTCGCCTCGCCCTTCGCCTTCGGCCTCAAGCTGTTTTTCTTGATCGCCGGCTCGGCGCTCGCCGCCGCCGTCATCCGCCGGCTGGCCGGCCGCGCGGTCATCGAGGCGCAGCGGCTGGCCATCGACGGCTTGAGCGTGCTCGCCATGTTCCTGTTCGCGGTCGCCGCCATGGACGGCGTCACCGAGCACGCCCGTTCCGATCCGCTATTGGTCGCGGGTCTCTTGCTGCTCGCCTGCGTGCTGGCACTCGGCCAGATCGCGGTCACCGCGCTCGTCTTTGCGCGCGCCGGGCGCGGGCGCGCCTTCGCCATCGGCCTGATCGCCGGCAACCGCAATATCGGGCTGATGCTGGCGGCCACCGGCTTTCATGTGCCCGAAGTGGCCTGGCTCTTTTTCGGGCTGGCGCAGTTCCCGATCTATCTGTTGCCGCACCTGCTCAAGCCGCTGGCTAGACGGCTGCAGCAACCCGTGACGGACTAGGCCACCGCCGCGGTCGTGCCGGCCGCCGGGCTCGTCAACATCGCCTGCATCTTGATCAGTTGTTCGAGCAGATCGCCACGGCCAGGCGTGCCGGAGCCTTGCTGCGCCGCCGGCGTGGTCGCGCTCACCGTGCTGCCGTCGGCATAGGTGATAGTGGTCGTGGTTGAGCCGTCGGAATTGGTCGTGGTCTGCGATTTCGATCCGTCGGCGCTGGTCGAATTCATGAGCGAGGCGAGGCCACCCGAGCCGCCGGCCACATGATGCCGGTGGTGGTGCGAATGATAGCCGCCGCGCGCCGCCGCGAGCTCGCTCTTGGAAATCGTGCCGTCGCCGTCGGCGTCGAGCTGGCCGAACAGCGCGTCGGCGCTGCCGGTATCGACCCCTGCGCCGCTCAGCGCGCTCTCGAATTCGCTCTTGCTGATCGCGCCATTGCCGTCGGCGTCTAGTTTCGCGAACAAACCCGTGGCGGCATTGCTCGCTCCGGCGCTGCCCTGCCCTTGCAGAGAGATCAGCGTCGCCAGCGTTCCGCTGTCGAACTGACCTGGCACGGGCTTGCCGGGCGACGGGTTGGCCGGCGGCTGGTCGCCGGTGAACGCCTGGGCGAGCGCCGACAGTGGATCGTTGCCGCCGGCCTTGGCAAGGCCGGAGGCGGCGGATTCCACCAGGGACGAGACGCTCGACAGCGCGCCGAGCGCAAGACCAACTGGAACGAACATGACCGTACACCGCTCCACGTTGCGCGGGCCTGACAGCCCGCGCGTTGCCCCGCAGGCCACGTCGCAAGACCCGCGCCAGTCGCGCGGCGGGCCGAAAATCCGCGCCGTTGCTGAGGTTTGCCGTGCGCCTGCGCCGCCGCGGGCCGCGCGAGCCGGCAATTCTTGCCGGGCCGCGGCAAATCATTCGCGGCTGGGGATGCGGCGGGCAGCGCGTTGCCCGTGGGCGCGGCCCGTGTTAGGCGAACGGCATTCGGAGGCCAAAATGCGCCCGCTGATCATCGCGCCGTCGATTCTTTCGGCCGATTTCGCCAAATTGGGCGAAGAAGTCCGCGCAGTCGAGGCGGCTGGAGCCGACTGGATCCATGTCGACGTGATGGACGGCCACTTCGTGCCAAACATCTCGATCGGTCCCGCAGTGGTGCAGGCGATCCGTCCGGTCAGCAAGAAGACCTTCGACGTCCACTTGATGATCGCGCCCTGCGATCCCTACCTGGAAGCCTTCGCCAAGGCCGGTTCCGATATCATCACCGTGCATGTCGAGGCCGGCCCGCACGTGCACCGCTCGCTGCAGGCGATCCGCGCGCTCGGCAAGAAAGCCGGCGTCACCATGAATCCCGGAACGCCGGTCGAAACCGTCGAGCATGTGATCGACATGGTCGATCTGATCCTCGTGATGTCGGTCAATCCCGGCTTCGGCGGCCAGGCCTTCATTCCTTCGGCGCTCGACAAGATCAGCGCGCTGCGCGCCATGGTCGGCGCGCGGCCGATCGATATCGAGGTAGACGGCGGCATTACCGCGGCGAACGCCGCCCAGGTCGTGCGCGCAGGCGCCAATGTGCTGGTCGCCGGCTCCGCCGTGTTCAAAGGCGGCAATTACAAGGGCAATATCGACGCCATCCGCAACGCGGCGGCCTCGGCGCGCGGGGAAGCGGCGTGATCCCGCGCTACTCCCGCCCCGCGATGGTCGCGACCTGGTCGCCGGAAACCAAATTCCGCATCTGGTTCGAGATCGAGGCGCACGCCGCCGACGCCATGGCCGAGATCGGCGTTATCCCGAAGGACGCGGCCAAGAAAATCTGGGCGAAAGGCAAGGCCGCCAAATTCGACGTCGCCCGCATCGACGAGATTGAGGCGGAAGTGAAACACGACGTCATCGCTTTCCTTACGCATCTTACCGAGATCGTCGGCCCGGAGGCGCGTTTCGTGCACGCCGGCATGACCTCATCCGACGTGCTCGACACCTGCCTGAACGTGCAGCTGGTGCGCGCCGCCGACATCCTGATCGCCGACGTCGACGCCCTGCTCGCCGCGCTCAAGCGCCGCGCCTTCGAGCACAAGCTGACGCCGACGGTCGGGCGTTCGCACGGCATCCATGCCGAGCCGACCACCTTTGGCCTGAAGCTGGCCTATGCCTACGCCGAATTCGCCCGCGCGCGGCGCCGCCTGCATGCGGCGCGCGAGGAGGTCGCGACCTGCGCCATTTCCGGCGTGGTCGGCACCTTCGCGCAAGTCGATCCGCGCGTGGAGGCGCACGTCGCCAAGGCCATGGGCCTGCGCGAGGAGCCGATCTCGACGCAGATCATCCCGCGCGACCGCCATGCCATGTATTTCGCCACCCTGGGCGTGGTCGCTTCCTCCATCGAGCGGCTGGCGACCGAAATCCGCCACCTGCAACGCACCGAGGTGCTGGAGGCGGAGGAGTTCTTCTCCGAGAAGCAGAAGGGCTCCTCTGCCATGCCGCACAAGCGCAATCCGGTGCTGTCGGAAAACGTGACCGGCTTGGCGCGCATGGTGCGCGCCTATGCGCTGCCCGCCATGGAGAACGTCGCGCTCTGGCACGAGCGCGACATCTCGCATTCCTCGGTCGAGCGCATGATCGGGCCGGATGCAACGGTGACGCTCGACTTCGCGCTCGCGCGCTTGGCCTCCATCATCGACAAGCTGGTGGTCTACCCGGCCACCATGCAGAAGAATCTCGACAAGCTCGGCGGCCTCATCCATTCGCAGCGCGTGCTGA
>Ga0316624_10000101_pt1 | contig 23873 bp, 22 predicted proteins | sample OWC_Aug_N3_C1_D5_FD_207657 | JGI IMG/M metagenome (GOLD analysis project Ga0316624, IMG submission 207657) | Wetland soil microbial communities from Old Woman Creek delta, Ohio, United States - OWC_Aug_N3_C1_D5_A | ecosystem: Environmental > Terrestrial > Soil > Wetlands | place: USA: Ohio... | reverse complement strand
TGGGCCTGTTCGAATCGGGGCAAGAGCGCCACATGAGCGCAGAAGACGTTTACAAGCACCTGTCGGCGACGGGTGACGATGTCGGGCTGGCCACCATTTACCGCGTATTAACCCAGTTCGAGCAGGCCGGCTTGCTGGTGCGCCACAACTTCGAGGGCGGCAAATCGGTGTTCGAACTGAACCAGGGCAGGCACCACGACCACATCGTGTGCCTGCAGTGCGGCCATGTCGAAGAGTTCTATGACGCCGCCATCGAGTCGCGCCAGAAGAAGGTCGCCGCCGACCTCGGCTTCGAGGTACACGACCACTCGCTGCACATCTACGCCGATTGCACCAAGCCGAAGTGCCCGCACCGGCGCTAGGTCAGACGAAACCCTATGAGCGGTTGCTGCAGTAACGGATGCGAACTGAACGCACGGCACGAGCGCCAGCGTGTCACCCTCAGGTGGGTACTGGCCATCAACGCCGTGATGTTCTTCGTCATCGTCGCGGCTGCGTTGTATGCCGGCTCGACCTCGCTGCTAGCCGACAGCCTGGACAATCTCGGTGATGCCATCACCTATGCACTGAGCCTGTATGCCATTGCGCTGGGTGGACGCGCCAAGGCGCAAGTGGCCCTGTTCAAGGGCGGGCTGATCCTTGCAGCGGCACTGGCGGTCGCCGCGCAACTCGGTTGGAAGCTGCTGCATCCGGCTACGCCGGTCTTCGAGGCCATGGGCGTCTTCAGCCTGCTCGGCCTTGCCGCTAATGGCACCTGCCTCTACCTGCTGTGGCGCCATCGCGACGACGACATCAACATGAGCTCGGTATGGGAATGTTCGCGCAACGACATCGCTTCCAACCTCGCGGTGTTCGTCGCCGCGTTCGGCGTCTGGCTGACCGGCTCGGGCTGGCCTGACTTGGCGGTCGCCGCCGGCCTCACGCTTCTGCTGCTCAAGTCCGCCGCGCGCGTGATCGGCGCAGCAAGCCGCGAACTGCGCGCCGGCGGCTGAACGCCGCAACTCCACCTGCTCCTCAGGTATAATTGCGCCCTTCATGCCTGACCACTCCAACGCTCTCGAACTGCTCGCCCCGGCGAAGACCGCCGCCATCGGCCGCGATGCGATCCTGCACGGCGCCGACGCGGTGTACATCGGCGGGCCGTCGTTCGGTGCGCGCGACAAGGCGGGCAACTCGATCGAAGATATCGCCGAACTAGTGAAGTATGCGCACCGCTTCCACGCGCGCATCTACGTCACGCTGAACACCATCCTGCACGATGCCGAACTGGAAGCCGCGCGCAAGCTGGCCTGGAATTGCTACGACGCCGGCGTCGATGCGCTGATCGTGCAGGACATGGGCTTGCTGGAACTCGACCTGCCGCCGATCGACCTGCACGCTTCCACCCAATGCGATATCCGCACGCCGGAGAAGGCGCGCTTCCTCGCCGAGGTCGGGTTCTCGCAACTGGTTCTGGCGCGCGAACTCACCATTCAGGAAATCGCCAGGGTGCGCGCCGCCGTGCCGGCCGACACGATCATCGAACACTTCATCCACGGCGCGCTGTGCGTGGCCTATTCCGGCCAGTGCAACATCAGCCACGCGCACACCGGGCGCTCCGCCAATCGCGGCGATTGCTCGCAGGCCTGCCGCCTGCCCTACACGCTGCAGGATGCAAAAGGGCAGATCGTCGCGTTCGAAAAACATCTGCTGTCGGTGAAGGACAACAACCAGAGCGCCAACCTGCGCGCGCTGGTCGATGCCGGCGTGCGCAGCTTCAAGATCGAAGGACGCTACAAGGATGCGCCCTACGTGAAGAACATCACCGGCCACTATCGCTTGTTGCTCGACGAGATATTGAACGAGCGCCCCGAGCTGCACGCCGCTTCCAGCGGCAAGACCAAACTGCTGTTCACGCCCAACCCGGACAAGACCTTCCACCGCGGCGCGACCGATTATTTTTCGCAGGGCCGCCAGGCCGACATTGGCGCGTTCGACACGCCCACCTTCGTCGGCTTGCCGCTGGGCACGGTAACGCAGGTCGGCGACAAGTGGTTCGAGATGGAAGCGAATGAAGACCTGGCCAACAGCGACGGCTTGAACTACCCGCACAAGCGCGAGGTGGTCGGCCTGCAGGCAAACGTGGTCGAGCGCCGCGGCAAGGTATGGCGCGTATTCCCGAACGAACCCATGCACACCCTGCAGGGGCTGCGCCCCGGCGTTGCCATCAGCCGCAACCGCGACCACGCCTGGGAACTGGCGCTGTCGAAAAAATCCGCCGAGCGCCGAATCGGCGTAAGTGCCACGTTCGCCGAAACTGCCGAAGGCTTTTCGCTCACCTTGCGGGATGAAGATGGCATCAGTGCGACCGCTGCGGCTGCTTTCGACAAGCAACCGGCGAAAAACCCGGCAGAAGCGGAGGGCAGCGTGCGCGAGCAACTGGCACGTTTTGGCAATACCGATTTCGAGCTACGCCCTGTCTCATCCCTTCCCCCATGCAGGGGGAAGGTTAGGAAGGGGGTAGAAAAGTTGAATCCGCGCGCTTCTACCCCCACCCCACCCCTCCCCCTGCAAAGGGGAGGGAGTGCCGAAGCCATCGCCATCCGATGGGCTCAACCTTGGTTTGTCCCCAGCTCGCTCGTCAACAAGCTGCGCCGAGAAGCAGTCGAACAACTCGAAACGGCTCGCCTCGACACCTACACCCGCCTGCTGCGCAAGGCCGCGGTCGAACCTCCGGCGAAGTATCCCGAAGAAACGCTCTCGTTCCTTGCCAACGTGTACAACTCGGCCGCGCGCGCCTTCTACGCCAAACACGGCGTGAAGCTGATTGAGGCCGCCTACGAAGCGCACGAGCAGGCAGGCGAAGTATCGCTGATGATCACCCGTCACTGCATCCGCTACTCGTTGAGCCTGTGCCCGAAACAGGCCAAAGGCGTGATCGGCGTGCAGGGCCAGGTGCGTGCCGAGCCGATGACGCTGATCAACGGCAGCGAAAAGTTAAGACTGGAGTTCGACTGCAAAGCGTGCGAGATGCACGTGATCGGCAAGATGAAGAAACACATCCTGAAAGCACCCTCACCGAAGGCGACGGCATAACGTCTTAGGCGCAGCGCGCATGCTTACGGTAACAATCCCGCCAGCCAGAGCCGCAGCCTGATTCCCCAGTTGGTGGTGTACCCAACCTCGACAAAACGAATCTGCCCGTCGGGCGCAACGATGAAACTGACCGGGACGGCATGCACGCCCCAGGCGTTCGCGATGCTGCCGTCCGCATCGTTCACCACCGGAAAGTCGATGCCCTGTTCGCGCATAAATCCGGCCACCTCTTCCGGCTTGCCGCTCTGCATGGCGACAGTGATGACGTTGGGATCGTCGTGCGCAATCGCCGCGATGGAATTCTGTTCGGTGCGGCAGATCGGACACCAGGTCGCCCAGAAGTGCACCAGCACGGGATGGCCGGGGTGTGCGGGCAACCGGTAGTGCTGGCCGGCCAGCGTGTGTCCCTGCAAGACAGGTGCTGCCCCGCTGGGCATGTCGCGCTGCTGCCAGGCGCGCACGCCCGCGATGACGGCGATGAACAGCAATGCGTTGATCGCGTAGCCGCGCCATCTGGCGCTGCGAGCTTGGCGGTCGGATTCGTTGGTCATGGCAGAGGAAGGTTGCCTGAAATGGGTGTCGATCGTGACGCGGGCGCGCCGCTCACTGGAAGTCGCCCCACGCCTTGTTGTTGACGCTCCTGGTTCTCTCTTCGAATCGCTCGATGTCGCGGCGATCGCGCTTGGTCGGCCGGCCCTTGAATGTCGGTTGCGGCAGCGCTTTGAGATTGGCGGCGATCTCTGCCCGCCGCGCGCGGCTCTCTTCGCTTTCGCGATAAAGCTTCTGCGCTTCCGGCGCCGGACCGCGCCGGTTGGAAATGCCCAGCACTTCGATTTCGAAATGGTATTGCCCGAGCCGGATAACCAGCATGTCGCCCGCGCCGACCATCTTGGCGGGCTTGATGCGCGCCTCGCCTATGGTCACCTTGCCGCTCTCCACCGCATCCACGGCCAGTGCGCGCGTCTTGAAAAAACGCGCGGCCCACAGCCATTTGTCGATGCGCAGTTTGTTACCGTCGTCGGTCGGTTGACGCCCTTGGGACATACGCAGCCGAATTACTTCACGCAATCCACGTAGTATACGCGATCGCCGTTGCTCCGCTCCGACACGAGACCGTGGATGTCGGTTTCAAAGCCGGGGAACTTCTTGTTGAAGTCGCGCGCGAACTTGAGGTAGTCGACGATGGTCTTGTTGAAGCGCTCGCCCGGAATCAGCAGCGGGATGCCCGGCGGATACGGGGTCAGCAGCACGGCGGTGATGCGCCCTTCCAGATCGTCGATGGCGACGCGCTCGATCTCGCCGTGCGCCATCTTGGCGAACGCATCGGACGGCTTCATCGCCGGCTCCATGGTGGACAGGTACATCTCGGTGGTCAGGCGCGCCACGTCGTTGGTTTTGTAGATGCCGTGGATCTGGTCGCACAGGTCGCGCAGGCCGATCTTTTCGTAGCGCGGATTCTTGGCGATGAACTCGGGCAGCACGCGCCACAGCGGCTGGTTCTTGTCGTAGTCGTCCTTGAACTGCTGCAGCTCGGTCACCATGGTGTTCCAGCGGCCCTTGGTGATGCCGATGGTGAACATGATGAAGAAGGAATACAGGCCGCACTTCTCCACCACCACACCGTGCTCGGCAAGATACTTGGTGACGATGCTGGCCGGGATGCCGGTGTCGGCGAAATCACCATCCACATCCAGTCCCGGCGTGATGACCGTGGCCTTGATCGGGTCGAGCATGTTGAAGCCCTCGGCCAGCTTGCCGAAGCCGTGCCAGCGATCCTCGGTGCGCAGCACCCAGTCCTCGCGCTCGGCCATGCCTTCCTCGGACAGGTAGTCCGGGCCCCACAGCTTGAACCACCAGTCCGCGCCCCACTCTTCATCCACCTTGCGCATGGCGCGGCGGAAGTCGAGCGCTTCGCAGATGCTTTCTTCCACCAGCGAGGTGCCGCCGGGCGGCTCCATCATTGCCGCAGCCACGTCGCACGAGGCGATGATGGCGTACTGCGGCGAGGTGGAGGTGTGCATCAGGTAGGCTTCGTTGAAGCAGTCTCTATCCAGTTTGCGCTTCTCGCTGTCGCGCACCAGGATCTGCGAGGCCTGCGACAAGCCTGCCAGCAACTTGTGCGTGGACTGGGTGGAGAAGATCATCGATTCCTTGGCGCGCGGGCGGCCGCGGCCGATGGCGTGCATGCTCCGGTAAAAATCGTGGAATGCTGCGTGCGGCAGCCACGCCTCGTCGAAGTGCAATGCGTCGATCTTGCCGTCCAGCATCGCCTTCAGCATTTCCACGTTGTACATCACGCCGTCGTAGGTGCTCTGGGTGATGGTGAGGATGCGCGGCTTCTTGGTCTTGTCCTTGATGAACGGGTTGGCGTCGATCTTCTTCTGGATGGTTTCCGGCTCGAATTCCGATTTCGGGATCGGGCCGATGATGCCGAAATTGTTGCGCGTCGGTGTCAGGAACACCGGCACTGCGCCGGTCATCATGATCGCGTGCAGGATGGACTTGTGGCAGTTGCGGTCCACCACCACGATGTCGTCCGGCGCCACCATCGAGTGCCACACGATCTTGTTGGAAGTCGAGGTGCCGTTGGTGACGAAGAACAAATGATCGGCGTTGAAGATACGCGCCGCATTGCGCTCGGAAGCCGCAACCGGGCCGGTATGGTCGAGCAGCTGACCCAACTCATCCACCGCGTTGCACACGTCGGCGCGCAGCATGTTCTCGCCGAAGAACTGGTGGAACATGCGCCCCACCGGCGACTTGAGGAAGGCCACGCCGCCGGAGTGGCCGGGGCAGTGCCAGGAATACGAACCGTCCTGCGCGTATTCGACCAGCGCGCGGAAGAACGGTGGCGCCAGCGAGTCCATGTAGGACTTCGCCTCGCGGATCATGTGGCGCGCCACGAACTCCGGCGTGTCCTCGTGCATGTGAATGAAGCCATGCAGCTCGCGCAGGATGTCGTTGGGGATGTGGCGCGAGGTGCGTGTCTCGCCGTACAGATAGATGGGAATGTCGGCATTCTTGAAACGGATCTCTTCCACAAAGGCGCGCAAGGTGCGCAGCGCCACTTCCGTCTCCTCCTCGCTGCCGCCGCCAAACTCCTCATCGTCGATGGACAGCACGAAGGCCGAGGCGCGGCTCTGCTGCTGCGCAAACGAGGTCAGATCGCCGTAGCTGGTCATGCCGACGACTTCGATGCCCTCTTTCTCGATCGCGTTGGCAAGCGCGCGAATCCCGTGGCCGCTGGCGTTCTCCGAGCGATAATCTTCGTCGATAATGATGATGGGGAAGTTGAATTTCATGGATGGCTCCCTACAGGGGATTGCATATAAAAGTGGCGCGGATTGTCGCAGTTTTTTGCGGCGACGGGGAAAAGACGAAAGGCGCTACTCGCGGGGCGGATAAGGGTTCTTCAGCTGTGTGATCATCGCAGATGACTCATGCAAGAACTGCAGGCCACAGAGAACACAAAGCGAGCCGGGTTTTCCCTGTGGCAAAAAGCGGATTGCATGCATCTCAGATCTTCGGCAGGGTGACGCCGACCTGGCCCTGGTACTTGCCGCCGCGGTCCTTGTACGAGGTCTCGCATACTTCGTCGCTCTCGAAGAACAGCACCTGCGCCACGCCTTCGTTGGCGTAAATCTTCGCGGGCAGCGGGGTGGTGTTGGAGAACTCCAGCGTCACGTAGCCTTCCCATTCCGGCTCGAACGGGGTGACGTTGACGATGATGCCGCAGCGCGCATAGGTAGACTTGCCCAAGCAGATGGTCAGCACGTTGCGCGGGATGCGGAAGTATTCGACGGTACGGGCCAGCGCAAAGGAATTTGGCGGGATGACACAGTAGTCGGCTTCCACGTTCACAAACGAATTCGGGTCGAAGTTCTTGGGGTCGACGATGGTGCTGTTGATGTTGGTGAACAGCTTGAATTCGCGCGAGCAGCGGATGTCGTAGCCGTAGCTCGAGGTGCCGTAGGACACGATCTTCTGCCCGTTCACTTCCTTCACCTGCCCCGGCTCGAACGGCTCGATCATGCCGGTCTGCTCCGCCATGCGGCGTATCCATTTGTCTGACTTGATGCTCATCTTGCTTCCTTGGCGGTTTGTGCGGGCGCGATTTTACCCAATTCCGCGGTGGCGCGTGGGTTTTGCTACAATCGCGCCTCACTTAAGGAACCACGCAATATGTCCCGCAAAATCCTCGTTACCTCAGCCCTGCCCTACGCCAACGGCAGCATCCACCTTGGCCACCTCGTCGAATATATCCAGACCGACATCTGGGTGCGCTTTCAGAAGATGCGCGGCAACCAGTGCCACTACGTTTGCGCCGACGACACCCACGGCACCCCCATCATGCTGCGCGCCGAAAAGGAGTGCATCACTCCCGAACAATTGATAGAACGTGTTGGCAAAGAACATAAAGCAGATTTTGACGAATTCCACGTTAAGTTCGACAACTACGGCTCGACCAACTCGACCGAGACCAAGGAATTCGCCCAGGGCATCTACCGTACGCTGAAAGCGAACGGCCTGATCGAGGTGCGCTCCATCGAGCAGTTCTACGACCCGGTGAAGAGCATGTTCCTGCCGGACCGCTTCATCAAGGGCGAATGCCCGAAGTGCCACGCCAAGGACCAGTACGGCGACAACTGCGAAGTGTGTGGCGCTGCCTACGGCCCGACCGAGTTGATCAATCCCTATTCCGCCGTTTCCGGGGCGAAGCCGGAACTGCGCAACTCCGACCACTATTTCTTCAAGCTCTCCGCCGACACCTGCCAGAAGTTCCTGCGCGAATGGACGCGCAGCGGCGCGTTGCAGGCCGAGGCCGCCAACAAGATGCAGGAGTGGCTGGGCGCGGAAGGCGAGAACAAGCTGACCGACTGGGACATCTCGCGCGATGCACCCTACTTCGGCTTCGAAATCCCCGACGCGCCGGGCAAGTATTTCTATGTGTGGCTGGATGCGCCGGTCGGCTACATGGGCAGCTTCAAGCAGCTGTGCAACCTCCCCTCTCCCGCTAGCGGGAGAGGGGCTGGGGGAGAGGGCGCGCCTTTAGACTTCAATGAATACTGGCAGCGTGAAGGCAATGAGGGCGACAATCCCAAGACGGAGCTGTACCACTTCATCGGCAAGGATATTCTCTACTTCCACGCCTTGTTCTGGCCGGCGATGCTGCAACACGCCGGCTTCCGCACGCCGACCAAACTGTTCGCGCACGGCTTCCTCACCGTAAACGGCGAGAAGATGAGCAAGTCGCGCGGCACCTTCATCACCGCGCGCAGTTACATCGACCACATCAAGAACACCGAGTACCTGCGCTATTACTACGCCGCCAAGCTGAACGGCACGATGGAAGACCTCGACCTCAACCTCGAAGATTTCGTGGCGAAGGTGAACAGCGACCTGATTGGCAAGTACATCAATATCGCGAGCCGTGCCAGTGGATTCATCACCAAGCACTTTAATGGTTCAATCCAAGCATTGCGTGACGAACCATTCCAGCTACTCATAAATGAGACTCGAAACCGTTTAGCCAGCGCGTATGAAGAACGGGACTACGCAAAAGCCATTCGAGAGATTATGACTTTTGCCGACCATATCAATGCTAATTTCGATTCAGCAAAACCATGGGAGAAAGCTAAGAAGCTTGAAGATGCGGGCGCAAAAGAGTTACTACACATTACCTGCTCCAAAGCTCTGCATGGCTTCAAAGCTATGTCTTTAATGCTCCTTCCTGTACTGCCGAAAACCGCAAGGGCTGGACTTGGCCTTTTCCGCTCTGGAAACAATCCTCAATGGAGCGACATCGGCGTCGCAACTGAACAGACAATAAATACTTACGAGCATCTAATGACCCGCCTCGATCCCAAACTCATCGAAGCGATGGTCGCCGCCAACCAGGAAAGCCTGAAATCCATGACTGAATCGCATTCCCAGCAACGCCATGCTGAAGCGCAGCAGCACATACCCTCTCCCCAACCCTCTCCCTTGCAGGGCGAGGGGGCAAACGTTGCCGCTATCGCGCCGACTATTTCGATTGACGACTTCGGCAAGATCGACCTGCGCGTGGCGCGCATCGCCAATGCCGAGCATGTGGAAGGCGCGGAGAAATTATTGAAGCTGACTCTCGACATCGGCGAGGCGCAACCGCGCACTGTGTTCGCCGGCATCAAATCGGCTTACGATCCGGAAAAGCTGAAGGGCCGCATGACGGTGATGGTCGCCAACCTGGCGCCGCGCAAGATGAAGTTCGGCATGTCGGAAGGCATGGTGCTGGCGGCTTCGGGCGAAGCTCCGGGGCTGTTCATCCTGTCGCCGGATGCCGGTGCGCAGCCGGGAATGCGCATCAAATAAGCTGTCGCGTGGGCACGGCAGCGTGCCCACCCTGCCGGCCGGCAGCATACTTTTTGAGACAGTGCCTTAAGGTTCTCTTAAGGCAGGTGGCGAAATATGGCGTCTATCCGATCACGACCTCATGAAAGGGGCGCCATGCAGCCAAGACATTTCTTGATTGCCATCAGCTTGCTCACTCTTGCGACGCCATTGGCTGCGCGAACGTTCGAATGCACGGAGTTGGACAAGGCTCATTGGATTACAGCGGAGGCCATGCAAGAGCGGCTCGCTGCGCAGGGCTACCAGGTCATCAATCTTTCCGTGTCCGATTCCTGCTATAAAGCCACGCTGAAAACCGAGAACGGCCAGAAGATCGAGGGGATTTATCACCCCATTGGCGGGCATCCGCTTCGTCGTCAGACCATTTGAATGTCCAGGGTATAGCTCGCGCTATGCCCTGACAAGGGAACTCCGAATCGCTGGTCATGCCAGGTGCTCGTTTCTGTGCCCACCCTACAGGCTATTTCTTCGCACTGATCGCCGTCAGGATGCCCTGCAGGATGGCTGTCGGTGTCGGCGGGCAACCTGTCACCACCACGTCCACCGGGATGACATTGGCGACCTTGCCGCAACTGGCGTAGCTCTCGCCGAATATCCCGCCGTCGCAGGCGCACTCACCGACTGCGACCACCAGCTTGGGCTCGGGCGTGGCGTCGTAGGTGCGTTTCAGCGCAATTTCCATGTGGCGCGACACCGGGCCGGTAACCAGCAACAGGTCGGCGTGGCGCGGACTGGCGACGAATTTGATGCCCAAGCCCTCGATGTTGTAATAGGCGTTGTTGACGGCGTGGATCTCCAGCTCGCAGCCGTTGCACGAACCGGCGTCGACCTGGCGGATCGCCAGCGCGCCGCCGAACACTTCCAGAATCTCCTGCTGCAACCGTTGCTCGACCAGGCGCATTGCCTCGTCCGCTTGCGGCGGTGTTTCGGTCTTGATGCCGGTTTTGATGATCTGTTTGATGATCGGGTACATCAGAGGTCCTGCCCTGTGTAACTGAGGTTGAACGATTTGTTGATGAGCGGAAAGTCCGGCACGATGTTGTCGATGACGGCATGTTCCAGCAGCGGCCAGTTCTGCCACGATGGGTCATGCGGATGCACGCGGGTGAGGTTGCCCTCTGCATCGGTGTGGATCGCCACCATTACCTCGCCACGCCAGCCCTCCACCATGCCGATGCCAAACCCGCTAGCCGGCAGTTTTTCAAGCAATGCCGGCGGCTCATCATCGTGGATCAGGTTATCCAGGATCGCACGCTGCAGGCGCAAGGACTCGAACAGTTCGTCGAAGCGCACGCTGGCGCGCGCCGCAACATCGCCGTTGCGGCGGGTCGCCATCTGCACGTCCAGCTTGTCATAGGGCGCACAGGCGAACTGCACGCGTGCGTCCCATGCCTGCGCGCTGGCGCGTCCGGCCAGCCCGCACAGGCAAAGTTGCGCGGCCAGCTTGGGCTCGACGCGGCCGGTGCCGATGAAGCGATCCTGCACTCCGGCATGTTCGTCGTAGATGCCGCGCAGGATGCCCACCTGCCGCTCGAGCATGGCGCATTCTTCCTCGATGACAGCCTTGCCGCCGAGATCGACTTTTACGTTAACGCCGCCCGGCACGATCTTGTCCATCAGGTAGCGATGACCAAACAGCACAGCGTTGTTGCGCAGCACTTGTTCCTTGAGTATCCAGAACTGGGCGAAGCCGAATGACAGCGCGACATCGTTACCCAGATAGCCAAGATCGCCCAGGTGATTGGCAACGCGCTCACGCTCCAGCAACAAGGCGCGCAGCCACAAGGCGCGGCTCGGCGGCGTCACGTTGGCGATGCTTTCCGCCGCCATCGCGTATGCCCACGCATAGGCCACGGTGCTGTCGCCGCTCACGCGCCCGGCGAGCCTGGCGCCCTGCTGCAGGCTCATGCTTTCGAACCGCTTCTCGATGCCTTTGTGGGTATAGCCAAGGCGCTCTTCGAGACGCAGCACGCGTTCGCCGATGATGGAAAAACGGAAGTGCCCCGGCTCGATAATGCCCGCATGCACCGGCCCGACCGGAATCTCGTGCACGCCCTGGCCTTCCACCTGCACGAAAGGATAGTCGTCCGCCTCGGCAGTGCGGCTCGCCGCTGCATCGAAATCCTTGCGCAGAGGAAAGCTGCCGCTGTGCCAGGCGCCATGGCGCAACCATTTGCGGTGGTCGTGGCCTTCATGCGCGTAAATGCCCAGCATATCGTAAGCCGCGCGCTGCATGCGATTGGCCGCCGGAAAGATGCCGCTGATATCGGGATAGTGCGGGTGCTCAGCCGGAAGCGGCACGTTCAGGCAGACCATGCCGGTTTCATTGATCAACACCACACGCAGCATGAAGCCGCACGACGTGCCGCCGCCACCTTGCTGCCGCACGTCGCTGCCCCACAGCGCCACCAGCCGGCCGCCGCCGTCGCGCACTTGCAGGCAAACTTCATGCAGATCGCCCGGTGCGATCTCCCCCCCCCACACCGGAATGGTGTCGGAGATGCGCTTCAGCTTGAGATGAGGGTGTTTGATGGGCATCGTTCTATCCTAGCCGGAAGTCGGCTTGCCTTTGACCTTGATGAGTTGAGGGGCTGGGCATACCGGCTGTTCGCCCTCCAACAAAGGGCTTTCACCGACAGTAGGTGATACCGCCAGATTCACCACGATCTTGTAAACCTTGCCCTCGAATTCAGCCAGGAACACGGCGCGGTCCTTGCCCTCATAGTTGGGGATCGGATCGTAGTGATAGGTTGTCCGCCCATAATTGGTGATCCCAGAAGTAATTGTCCCGTGCGTGGTGCCTTCCAGCAGGATGGGTTTGATGCTGGCTCTTGTGGCCAAATCGATAACTCGATGGTCTCGATTGCCCAAGTAGACCGCCAGCCAACCAGCGGGATCAACCGATCTGAAGGCCGATTTCGGATCGCCGGTGCTTTCGGTCTCCGCACACGTCGTTAGGATGTAATCAGGTTGTGTTGCAGTTGGCGCTGCAGCCTCAGCCAACACAATTGTACTTAGCGGGCCCGCAGTCGAATCACCCGCCACCGCACCGCCGCTCACCATCCCCAGCAAACCCAGCAGTACCGCACATCCGATGTTCTTCATGCCGTTCTCCCTTCGCAGCTCGTTTCCCATGTTCACCCCAGCAAGGCCGCCGCCTGACGATACCAGTCGGCCAGATAGGGCGGCATATACAGGCCGAGCATCAGCACCAGCAGCAAGTGGGCAAACACCGGGAGGAGCGCCGGCGGATGCGGCAGCGGTTTCGCCGTCGTTTCGCCGAACACGACGGGCTGGATCTTGCCAAAGATCGCGGCGAACGCTACACCCAACGCGACCAGCAGGATCGGCGTGGTCCACGGATGTTCGTGCATGGCGGTGGTGATGATCAGGAACTCGCTGGCGAACACGCCGAACGGCGGCATGCCCAGGATCGCGAACGTGCCTAACGCCAGCCCCCAGCCCACCGTGGGGCTGACCTGCAACAGGCCGCGGATGTTCTCCATCAGTTGCGTGCCGGTTTTTTGCGCGGCGTGGCCGACGGCGAAAAAGATCGCCGACTTGGTCAGCGAGTGCATGGTCATGTGCAGCATGCCCGCAAAGGTCGCCACCGGGCCGCCCATGCCGAAGGCAAAGGTGATCAGCCCCATGTGTTCGATGGAGGAGTAGGCGAACATGCGCTTGATGTCTTTTTGCTTGAACAGCGAGAACGATGCCACCACCAGCGAGAGCAGGCCGAAACCCATCATCAGATAGCCGGCGAAATGCGTACCCAGCGAACCGTCCACCAGCACCTTGCTGCGCACCACCGCGCACAGCGCCACGTTGAGCAGCAGGCCGGAGAGCACCGCGGAGACCGGCGTCGGGCCTTCCGCGTGCGCGTCCGGCAACCAGCTGTGCAGCGGCACCAGACCAACCTTGGTGCCGTAGCCCACCAGCAGGAATACGAATGCGAGCTTGAGCACGGTCGGCTCCAGACTGCCCTTGACCTGGTTCAGGTGCGTCCACAACAGCGCGGTGCCGCCTTCGCCCAGCACGCGTTCGGCGGCGAAGTACAGCAGGATGGTGCCGAACAGCGCCAGCGCGATGCCGACACCGCAGAGGATGAAATATTTCCACGCCGCCTCCAGGCTCGCCGGCGTGCGGTACAACGAGACCAGCAGCACGGTGGTCAGCGTCGCCGCTTCCATCGCGACCCACACGATGCCCATGTTGTTGGTGGTGAGCGCCACCAGCATGGCGAAGGTGAACAGCTGGTACATGCTGTAATACAGGTGCAGCATGCCGACGGAGAGCTTGCCGTGGTGTTGCTCGATGCGCATGTAGGGGCGCGAGAACAGCGAAGTAGTGAAGGCGACGAAGGTGGTCAGCGCGACGAGGAACACGTTGAACTGGTCAATGAAGAACTGGTCGTTGAATGCGACCTGCGGGCCAGAATCGATCACGCGCATGGTGAGGATCACCGAGGCGACGAAGGTGCATAGGCTCATCAGCGAGTTGAGTTCCGCCGCCCAGCTGCGCGAGCCGAACACGGCCAGCAACCCGCCGCCCAGCAGCGGGATCAGCAGCAGCGCAAGGAGTTGCAGATCAATCATTATTTACCCCAGAGCTAGTCCCCTCGCCCGCTTGCGGGAGAGGGTTAGGGAGAGGGCTATGGCACCTCGATAAACTTTCTTCGCAGCGCACAAACCCTCTCCCCCAGCCCCTCTGGGTGAAACAACTAGCCATTCGACTAGGCTGCAAAAAACCGCAGCCAAGTCGCTGGTTATCCCGCCCGCGGGCGAGGGGAGAAAAACGCAGGTCCGCATCAGCGCTTTTCGCACAGCTAATCATCCTTGAGCTTCTCCATGTGGGTAATGTCCAGGCTATCGAACGTCTCGCGGATCTGGAAGAAGAAGATGCCAAAGATAAAGGTGGCCACCAGCACGTCCAGCGCGATGCCCAACTCGACCACCAATGGCATGCCCTGCGTGGCACTGGTGGCGGCGAAGAACAGGCCGTTCTCCAGCGACAGGAAGGCGACCACCTGCGACACCGCTTTGCGCCGTGTCAGCATCATCAGCAGCGATATCAGCACGCTGGCCAGCGCGATGCCGATCAGGCCGCGCGTGAGACCTTCGGCCAGCTGCGAAATCGGCGCGGCCAGGTTGAACGCGAAGATCACCAGCGCGATGCCGAACAGCATGGTGGCGGGAATGTTGATCAGCGTTTCCACATCCCACTTCACGTTCAGTTTCCGGATCAGCCGATGCAGCAGCCAGGGCAGCACCAGCACCTTGAGCAACAGCGTCAGCCCGGCTGAGTAATACAGATGGTACTGGCTGGTTGACCAGGCAACCACGAAGGTGCTGAGCGCCAGCACGAAGCCCTGCAGCGCGAACAGATTGATCAGCGACAGAATGCGCCGTTGCGTCAGCATGGCGAACGCAATCAGCAACAGCAGTGCCGCCAGCAGGTTGATGAGTTGGAGCGCGAATGGCATCTGCACGTCACGCCCCCAACAGGAAGTGAATCAGCAAGCCCAGCACGGCCAGCAGGAATGCCGTGCCGAGAAACTCCGGCGCGCGGAAGATGCGCAGCTTGGCCGACACAATCTCAAATAAGGCGAGCGCCGCACCTGCCAATGTCAGTTTGAGCAGCAGCGCCACAATGGCCAGCGGTAGCCCGGCCCAGTTGCCGACTTCGGCGATGCCGTGCGGCAAAAACAAGGCGATGCCGATGGAAATGTAGGCGAACAATTTCAGGCTGCTGGCCCATTCGATCAGCGCCAGATGGCGCGCCGAGTACTCCAGGATCATCGCCTCGTGGATCATGGTCAGTTCGAGATGCGTGCTCGGGTTGTCCACCGGAATGCGCGCGTTCTCGGCCAGCAGCACGATCACGAACGCCAGCGCGGCGAAGGCCAGGCTCGGGTACAGCACAAACTGGTGATGCGCCAGCGCATCGACAATGCGCGGCAATTGGGTGGAATGGCTGATCATCGACGCGGTGAAGAACACCATCAGCAGGGCCGGCTCGGCAAGGAAGGACACCAGCATTTCGCGCCTCGCGCCAAGCGAGCCGAATGCGGTGCCGATATCCATCGCGGCGAGCGAGATGAACACGCGTGCCACGGCGAACACGCCGACCAGCGCGATCACGTCGGCAGCCTGCGAGAACGGCAGGTCCACCGCGATGATCGGGATGATGGCAGCCGCCAGCCACATGCAGCCGAACACGATGTAAGGCGTAACGCGGAATAGCGGCGAGGCGTTGTGCGCGATCACCGCATCCTTGTGGAACAGCTTGCGCAGCACGCGGTATGGCTGCAGCACGCCGGCACCCGAGCGGTTCTGCAGCCAGGCCTGGCATTGGTTGACCCAGCCGGTCAGCAGCGGCGCTGCCAGCACCACCAGCAGCAGTTGCGCCAGCTGGAACAGGATAGCGAAGATCAGGTTGGAGTTTTCCATCACACGAACACCAGCAGGACGATCAGTGTGACGAAGGTATAAGCCAGGTACAGATGGATGCGCCCATGCTGCAATAGCGAAGCCATCGACGACAATCTTTCAGCGAGATGCTTGATCGGCAGGTACAGGATGTCCCACAGGCGATCGTCACTCTGCCCGTGATAGCGCGGATGCGTATCGAACGGGCTGGGCACTTCGCGCTCAATCTTGAAAAACGGTTCGAAGATACGGCGGATCGGCTGGCCGAAGCCCTCGGCGGTATCCTGCATGCGTGGCGTCTGTGCCGGGAAGCCGCAATCCCACGGGGCGCTGCGGCGCACGCGGCCGTGATAGAAACGCCGCACCAGTATGGTGGTGAGCAACATCACAGCGAGCACCGCCAGCAGGAAATACAGCGGGCTATAACTGGCGCGTTCAGTATCCACCGGCGTCAGGAATACCCAATTGTTGGCGGCGTTGCCAAGAGCGGTGCCGATCAGCATCTTTGAAACCAGATCGATCTGCTGCACTACGAACACCGGCGCCAGGCCCAACGCAACACAGACAAGCGCCAGCCAGATCATGCCGCTTCGTTCCCATCTGCCCGCGTCATGCGCGTGCTCCAGCACTTTCTCGCGCGGCTGGCCAAGGAAGATCACGCCGTAGAATTTCACCATCACATACGCGGCCAGCGCCGCCGCCAGCGCGATCACCGCTGCCGCCACCGGCACCAGCATATTGATGTAGTTGTTCGGCAAGCCCGGCGATAGCAGGAATGCCTGCAGCATCAGCCATTCCGAAACGAAGCCGTTGAGCGGCGGCAGGCCGGCAATCGCCAGCACGCCGACCAGCATCAACATCGCCGCCCAAGGCATGCGGTGGATCAATCCACCGAGACGGCCCATGTTGCGCTCGCCGGTGGAGTGCAGGATGGCGCCGGTGCCGACGAACAGCAGGCTCTTGAACATCGCGTGGTTCAGGCTGTGATACAAAGTGGCGGTGAGCGACAGGGCCGCCAGCGCGTTCTTGCCGTAGACATGGAAGATGATGGTCAGGCCGATGCCCACCAGCAACAGGCCGATGTTCTCGATCGAGGAGTAGGCCAGCAGGCGCTTCATGTCGCCCTGCACGGCGGCAAACATCACGCCGAACACTGCGGTGATCAATCCCAGCGTCAGCGCCAGCACGCCCCACCACCAAAGCTGCGTACCCAGCAGATCGAAGGTGACGCGCAGGATGCCGTAGATCGCGGTCTTCAGCATCACGCCACTCATCAGCGCCGACACCGGCGATGGCGCGGCCGGATGCGCCTCGGGCAGCCAGACGTGCATCGGCAGCATGCCCGCCTTTGCGCCGAAGCCGAACAGGGCCAGCAAGAACGCCACCGACGACCAGAACGCAGTCAGATGCGCGCCGCGCATCGCATCGAAAGTATAGGCACCGATGCCGTGTCCGCCCTGCATCACGCCAAAACTGAGCAGGATCGCAATAGCGCCGACATGCGCGACCAGCAAATACAGATAACCCGCTTTGCGGATCTCGGGGATGCTGTGATCGGTGGTGACCAGGAAATATGAAGACAGCGCCATGGTTTCCCACGCCACCATGAACATGTAGGCGTCATCCGCCAGCACCACCAGCGTCATGCCGACGAGGAACAGGTGATACTCCAGACACAACAGGCCGAGCGTGGCGCCCGCCATGGTTTTGAAATAGCCCGCGCTGAACAGCGATACCCCAAGCGAGGCGCCGCCCAGCAGCAGCACGAAAAATGCCGACAGCGGATCGAGACGCAGGTGGAACGGCAGGTCGGGCAGGCCCAGCGGCAGCACCATGATGTTGGGAGATGCGGCAAGCGCATATAGACCGGTGGCTGCGAGGATCAGCGAAGTCAATGCACTCAGCGGAAAGACGACATTGTTGATCAACTGCGGTGCGCGCTGCAGAGCCAGACCTGCCACTCCGAGCACGATCCAGAACTGGACTAACCAGCCAACCACGTCTAGCGGCAATATCGCAACGGCGTCCATCTGGCGTTACTTATGCACCTCTCAATTGAATGAACATCTGACAGGCGTCCGATTCTACTCCTGCGATTAGCGGCTGTTCAAGGATTCCCTGTCAGTTCACTGTGGAGGCGTACTGAATTTCCACCACGCGCCCCGGTTTCAATTTCGCGTAGGACGGCATCGCCATGCCGACGGAAGCGCCGATATAGGTCGGGTCGGCAATGACATAACGCTCGCCCTGATAATCCACCGTGGCGTAATCCGGTCGTATTTGCTTGAGTTCGACGCCGGTGGTCATGTGTCCCGGGTACAGCAAGCCGACCGCCTTGAGGCCGCGCAACTCATGCACCAGCCAGGCGAACATCACCGCGCGATCCTCGCAGTCGTTATAAGGAAAGTACAGCGACTCCTCGACGAAGAAATATTTCTCGTAACCGAACTGTTCTTCATCGGTCTTGTAGGCGAAGGCCTTTTGCACAAAGGCGAGCAGAAAATCCACCGCCTCTTCGTCGCTCATCGCGGCGGTATATTTCTTCAGCTCCGGCAGCAAGGTGTTGCGTGCCGGCACGCTGCCGTCGGTATCGAAATACAGCGGGAACTCGGTTTGCGGGAACGAGCCCACGTACTCCACCAGTCGCCGATCATAAGTGACATTCAGACGTATCGTTTTGCCCCGGTAATCGAAAGCCAGCGCCCGCCGGGCTGCCACCGGTTTGGCGAATCCGGTCGAGGCCGTTTGAATATCGAGCGCCTTGAGCTTGACCGGATAGTTCGCCTCGTAAGTATAGAAACTGCGGATGCTATCGCCGCGATCCGCATCCAGCACGGCGTAGTAGGTTTGATTGCCGACAGCCGTGAACTTGGTCGAGTAGACCTGCTGCTTGACCGCGGCAAACAGGTGCACCTCCGAACCGAAGTAGCCCAGCCGCACGTCATAGCCGGACTTGACCAGGAAATACCATAACAGCAGGTTCTGTTCCGTCTTGCGGTCCGGCTGCAGCGCCAGCACGACATCGCGCCAAAGTTCCACATGACCCCAGTCATCCAGCTTCATGGCATGCCGCGCCGCGCTGATGGCCTGGATCGTCGGTTGGTATCGGCTGCCGCTCATCATTGTCCAGAATGAGCTCATCGCTTCCGGCCTTGCGCCGCCGGAAAAACGATACGCCTTCCACTGCGGATCAAAACCGAAACTCACCGGGTTGCCATAGAAGGACACCTCCAGCGCATCGGGGGCGACCGGCTGAGGTTTGGGTTGCGGAAGCGGCGTAGGCGGAGCTGCCGGCGGAATGATGGGAACGATTGCCACCGGCGAAACGGTCGGCGGGACCGAGGGCGGCACAACCGCGACCGGCGGTTTGGCCGTCGGCGGCACCGGCGTAGCGGGTGCCCTGACCGGCGCTTGTCTGGGCTTGGGTTCCTTGATGCGAACCTTGCCCTGGTAGGTATCGAATTCACGCCACTGGCTTTTCAGGAAATCGGCGAACTCGGCATCCTGTTTTTCCTTGTAGGCTTGGAATTCGGTCTGGAGCTGTTGCGCGCCCTGCTGTTGCTGCCGGCGATAAGCCTCGAAATCGCTCTGCGCGGATGCCGCGTGGCCGGGAATACTCGCCGACACAAGAACCGTCGCAAGAAGCAATCTGCCGATATCCATATGCACTCCCCGATTCGCGCTCATTTGATCACTCGGTACCCACAGAAAAACCGACTCAGTTCCGCCTTATCAATCGCGAACTTCTTTTAGCCACTTGTCGGCATAAGACTCGACGCTCTGCAAATCTTTAAGGGCCTCGGCGCTCAGCGGACGATCCTCCACCTGCTTGCCGTCAAAACTCGCCATGCGATTCGCCGCCAGGCTGAATTCTCGTTTGTACTCGATGAATTCGCGCTCCGATTTCGCCTTGTAGTCGTCGAACTCTTTTTTCTGTTTTGCGATTGCATCCTTGGCTTGTTGCTTATAGGCCTCGAACTCATCGAGTTCTGTCTCTCTGTGTATCTCAAATTCGCCCTCGGGACTGGTGACGCTGACCAGCCCCTTGCGCATGTCGATCTCCTTGCGATCCGGCATCTCCGCAATCATGAAGCGCGTCCCGCGAACTCCAATGGTCGCCGTCGGCGTGCGTACTTCAAGTTTCTTCTGATCTCGATTGATGGTGTTGATCGCGTAGTAGATCATCCCGGTGAGTTGCCTCAGGAAACCGGCATTATCTTTGGATCTGTCGATCTCGATCTTGCTGTTCTTCTCCAGCACAACGTAGCCGGAACTACCCATGCGCACCACCGCACGGCCATTCTGGCCTGTGGTCAGAATATTTTTCGGCGGCAAGACGCTTTTGGTCGCAACCGCTTGTTCCTGCTTGCCGGACGCGTCACTCGTCGCCACAGTGCCTTCTGCCTTGACGATCTCGATGTCATCGCCAGCCGCCAAACAGGCATTCGCCAAGGCGAGCCCGGCCAGGCAGCAAACGATACCCATGCTCAATTTGACAACTCGCATGGCCAATTTCACTTATGCACTTCCGAAGACAATTCGTCTTGCGCCTGATGGGCGTGGCTGCGCTGTTGTTCCTGGTTAGCCCCCTGGTTGACCGGAGGTTTTGCGCAGGCGGACAGGGCGATGGCAGCCAGCAAAACGAGCAGGATGGAAATTTGTTTACGCATGTAACTCTCCTTCATGGGTTTACCCAGATACGCTTCAAAAAGAATGGGCAGCACAAAGCTGCCCATCGCCAACACATACTTTGCTGCCACCCAAGGCTAGTTTGCTTTGCATAACCAGCAGGCTAGGCCACTAACACCTTGGCAACTTATGGGCCAGGCGTGATCAGCCAGATGTATAACTCGCCGCTTTGCGGGTCGGTCCATTCCTCGGCAACGCGAGCCGCCTCAAGACTGAGATCAACACTGCTCTGCAGCTTGGTCTCCACCTCCGCACTGGTGCTGGCCTTGCCAGCACGAGTTTCGGTCGCATAGCGATTGGCTGACTCTACGCGGACCCGCACCATCTGTGCCAGTTCCTGTCGCGCCTTCATCTCCGCCACACGATACTGCGCGGCATGCCCGCCCCAATCCTGCCTGGACGCCGAACCGACAACACTGACATAACCCGCCTTATCCGGATTCAGCACCCAAGCGGGCGCACCTGCACCGAGCTTTTCGCCACCAGCCCTCGAGCCGGCCCCGGCGCAGCCCAGCAAGATCAGCGCTGTTGCCAGGCAGGCAAACGAATTACGAAGTGTGCGAACAAGCATCATCAATTATCAGAACTTCACGTAGAGCGTACCCATGAGCGTGCTGAACTTTTCATCAACGGTAAACGGAGTGGCAGTGTCGCCAAAGTTATAGCTATACGATTGGTATTTGTAGTCTGCCGTCACACCGAAATGTGAGCTGAATGGGAAGGTATAGTTGACCCCAACACTGCCGCCTACCGCCGTATTGGATTTTACGTCAAAGCCGGCGACAGAGTTGTCCTTCCAAGTCGCGCTCATGATGCCAATGCCGAGATTCACCCCCGCCGAACCGGCTCTGCCACCCGCAATCGGGAAACTGACGCCGCCGCCAAAAATGATGCCCGCAGTGTCAAATTTTTCTTCCGTCCAAGTTGTGCTTGCTGAATATCCGAGATTGGTTATAAGCGCCGCACTGTTGGCGCCCAGCGTAGTAGAGCCGCCTTTCAGCCCCACATAGACGTTGCCTGCGATCCCGTTATTCTGATTCAGAAAGACAACGCCGCCGGTCAGAGCAATATCCGAACGTTTGAACGACTGCTCTGGGGCACCAATATATGCCCATCCGTCATGTGTTCCGGTGCCACCGGAATACGCCAAGTCGACATACCCGCCGGTCGCTCCACTACCCCAGGAGAAAGTCGCGCCAATAGTCGCCGGGCTATAAGTGGACTTGGCCGTAATATAGTCGCCGCTCAGCTCGTACGTCGAGCTGCCTGCACCAGCACGTATCTTGACTTCCGCCAGCGCGGATTGAGACATCAGCGCGGCAGCGACACACAAGCCGGACATCAATAGTGATTTTTTCATTTCATTTCCCCCTGGTCTTCAAGTTTAAAAAATATCAGAAAGTGAACGTCGGCTTTTCAATCCGGCGCCGCACTGGTGCTGGCTGCGGAGGCGCTTCTTCCTGTACTGCGGGCTGCTCATCTACAGGGTCCGCTACTTTCTTCTTTCTGTTCTTGGATGGTTTTACCGGAACGACCTCATCGTCGCCCTGACCGCTATCTGCGGCCAGCTGAGCGGGATTCTGCACCTGCGAGAAATCTATCTTGCCGCCGACAATGTCGTAGACCTGATTGCGTATCGCGTCAGCCATCTGGTCGCGCAGCGAGTCGCCGATCGCCGGCTCGACGTTGGCCGTGATGGTGGTTTCGTACTCGGTTTCGCCTACCATGTGCTGGTTGGAAAACACCTTGTTCGACAGCGTGGCTTGCACCTCGCTGCGTATCTCTTCCTTGCTGAGCTTGAAGTTTTTTACCTCGGTCAGCGAGTTCACGAAGACCACGGAACCCGTTTCGGACGCTTTCAGTTCGGCCGCTTTTTTGGAGCGTTCCTTGCACACCGGAATGGAGTCATCGCCACAGGCCACTTTTTCGGTAACCGTCACTTCCTTTTTAACCTGCAGCGCGCTCAGGCGTTGCTGCAACTGCGTATCCACGACCCGATCGACGTCCCTTTCATAGGATTTTTGCAGCCGCAGGAACTCGGCGTATTTTTCGCTTGCATCGACACTCAGGGAATTGATCTGGGATTCAGCGCCATCCTTCTTGTCGCGAGCAGCCCTCAGCGCAGCGAAGGCCTTCCTGTTCTGGTCCTCGGCCGCACGCAGCTGCTCTTGCGAAATGGTCCCCGGATTGTCGCGATCGAAGGCCTGCAGTTTTTCCAGCTTGTCCTTGGCCTGCTGGTTGTCGGATTCCAGGTGCCTGATCGATGATGACGCGGCTCGCCGGTCGGCTTGGGCAACGGCAATCTGCTGACTGACCGCATCCAATTCTTTCACCTTGCTTGCCAGCAAGGCGCGCTGGTCGCGCAAATCTCCCAGCTGCTCGGGGGCAATCACGAACGAGCCGGCGAACGCGCAACTGGATGACAATAGTGCAACGGCCAACACCCTGCGTGAATTGCGCAGCAGGGAATAATACTTCTCAAACACTGGAAACATGGAACACCCGGAAAAACTCAACGCTCAAACCCCTTTAAGGAAAAATGCTCCGCCGCGAAGCGGAGCATGGCCAACTTATTGGCCGGCAGCGGGGCTCGCACCCGTGCCTACTTTTTGTTTTGCAATTTCAGCGGCCAGCTCATCCTGGCCCTTTTGTGCCTTGAACTGCTGCCATGCCGCCTGATCGTTACTCATGCTGGTCTTGACGGCCGTCTCGGTGAGCTTTTGTGCGGAAGCCTCATCCAGCCCAACGAGCACAAACATCGTCCCATCGGGTGCAACGATACTTCTGAAGATCTTGGTGCCTTGCAGCGTCTGGTCGGTAATCTGCTTGGTGACCGAAGTGTTCACGCGATCCACTGTTTCCTTGCTGCCCGCGCCGGTCGTTTCGGCATATTGCTTGATCATGTTCTGCACTTGCACCTTCATGTTCTGCGCCAGTTGGACGCGCGCTTCAGTCGCAGCCATCTGCTTCATGAAGGCGATTCCTGCATCGGATTTTGCTGCCGAACCCACCGCGCCCACCGACATGCCCTCAACCGGCGCATCGCATACCCACAGCGGCGCAGCCTTGTCGGAGCCGGGGAATACACACTCGGCCACTTTTTCCACTTTGGCCGGGGGAGTGGAACATGCAGCTACGCTCAGCGCGATGGCAGACATCAACAGAACATTGGTGATCTTGGACATTCGAGGACACTCCTAGTCAGGATTAACAAAATGAACATGAGGCGAAAACATCATGGGCGGTATGCAGAAATACCTCTTCGTAACGCCATTTTACATGTGGAAACTT
>Ga0316624_10000100_pt1 | contig 23927 bp, 18 predicted proteins | sample OWC_Aug_N3_C1_D5_FD_207657 | JGI IMG/M metagenome (GOLD analysis project Ga0316624, IMG submission 207657) | Wetland soil microbial communities from Old Woman Creek delta, Ohio, United States - OWC_Aug_N3_C1_D5_A | ecosystem: Environmental > Terrestrial > Soil > Wetlands | place: USA: Ohio... | reverse complement strand
TCGCGTAGCGATACCGCATCCCTCTCTCCCGCTTGCGGGAGATAACCAGCGACTTTCCCGCTGGCGGGGCTAGTCGAATGGCTAGTAGTACTACCAGAGCTAGGAGAGAGGGAAACGCCAATTGGCGTCTCGGTCAGCCGGATGACGATGACGCGGGCGAGGACGAAGCCGAGCAAACATGCGAGCAGCTTCTTCCAGTCGTCGCCGGCTACAAAATAGAACCCGAGCAGCGTGAAGCCGAGCCGCAGCAGCAGGCTGACGATGAACCACTGCGCCGGCCTAGACGATGCCAGGCCTTTTTTCACCGTCCACCACAGCCCGCCAAAATACATCGCGCCGAGCAGCATGCCGACAAGCGCGGCCAGTGCCAACAGCAGCATGTCATTCATCTTTCACCTCCAGCTCATCGCGTATTTTCTTGCCTTCTTTCGCCACCCAATACCACGCGCTCAGGCAGCCAACGAACAGGCCGATGATCAGCAGCGAGAGCGTCCAGGAATGGACACTCGGATAGCGCTTATCCAGCCAGATACCGAGCGCCGTGCCCAGCAAAGTCGGCACCGCCACCGACCAGCCGACCAGCCCCATCATGCCAAAGCCCAACCAGACGGTTTGCACCGCCTTGCGTTGCGCGCGCAGCTTGCGCGTTTCCTTCGCGCCCACCTGGCGGATAAAGGCCGTCTCGCCCGGCGGGGATTTTGTTTTGTCAGCCACGATGAAACTCCGCAAAGCGGCGCACAAAACCGCTTTCCAGTTTTGCCAGCACCGCGCGCACCTGCTTCTCGCCCTCATCGAGATTCACGAATTCGCGTTCCACCGTTTCGCGCAACATGCCCAGGCTCATGCCGCCAATGGCATTGCGCACCGACACCAGCACGTTCGCGCCCACCTTGACCAGCACACCCTCATCCACTGCCACATAAACCTCGCCAGAAGTTTCAGTCTCGTAGGTCAGTATCCCCGCCGCCAGCACCGCCACGCAATCGAGCCGGCGCGGCAATATGCCGAACGACCCATGCGGCGTCTCCGCCACGATGCGCTTCACCCCGCCGAGCTCGGCGTAGACCTGGAACGGCAGCAGTATTTTAAGTTTCATGGATGACATATCACCCTTCGTCGTTCCCACGCGGCGCGTGGGAACCAGATAATCTCCCGCACATTTGTTGTTCCCACGCAGCGCGTGGAAACAAGATGGTCTAGTCTCCTCGTTCCCACGCGCCGCGTGGGAACGCAGCCCCGGCGCGCCGCGCCCAGTATCGCGCCAAACATCACAACCACTCCCGATAAACCGGAATCAACCCCGCCAACCCGGCGTAATTCCTCGCACTCGAATACCGCCAGTGCTCTGCCTCATCCACATATCCCCGCTTCACCGGGTTCTGGTGGATGTACTCCAGTTTTTGCCGCAGCACGTCTTCAGTGTCGATCATCTGCGGATGCGAGCCTTCCTCCCACAGCTGATAATCGCGGTCTTGCTTGTGCGCCTTGCGAAAGAACGCCAGCTGCCGTAACAGGTGCTCCGCGCGACATTCCGTCAAGTGATCGATCAACTTGCGCGCGGTGAATGACTTGAATCGCGGCAACTCTGCGGATAAATCTTCGGCTTGGACGATCATGTGGAGGTGGTTCTCCAGAATGACGTAGCCGTAAACTTTCCATCCATCCTGCTGCTGCCGGTGGCGCAATGCTTCGAGGATGATGTCCGAAGTCTGCGGGCGGGTGAACAATGGCATCCAGTTCAGGACGGTGCAGGTTAGGAAGTGCGGAGCCTTGGGGTCGACGATGCGGTAGCGGCTGCGTCCCATATATCGATCCTCGTCAGTTACCCAGCGCGACGCGCCGAATGTGCGTTCCCACGCGGCGCGTGGGAACGAGACTTAAGCTTCTTCGACGTCACATATCCCTCTTGTTCCCACGCGCTGCGTGGGAACACACTGAGCGGTAATGGTAACTTAAGCCTCATGCGCAACCTCCTGCACCGCATCTGGTGCTACCTGCGCTTTCAACCGCGCTTCGTCGATTGCACCGATCATATACAGCGCATTCTCCGGGACATCCTTGAACTCGTCGCGCAGGATGCGCTCGCAGCCGTCGAGCGCGTCCGCGAGGCTGACGAGTTTGCCCTTGATGCCGCTGAATTGTTCGGTGGTGAAGAACGGCTGGGTGAGAAAACGTTCCAGCCGGCGCGCGCGCGCGACCACGGCACGATCCGCCGCCGACAGTTGCTCCAGCCCGAGCATGGCGATGATGTCCTTGAGGTCCGCGTATTGCGCCAGCGTGCTCCTGATTTCCTGCGCCAGCAGATAGTGGCGTTCGCCGACGATGCCGGGCGTGGCCATTTTGGAGCCGGATTGCAGCGGGTCGATGGCCGGATAAAGGCCTTCGCTGGCGCGCTTGCGCGACAGCACGATGGAGGCGGACAGGTGCGAGAAGGTATGCACCGCCGCCGGGTCGGTGAAGTCGTCCGCCGGCACATACACCGCCTGGATGGAAGTGATCGCACCGGTGTCGGTGTTGGCGATGCGCTCCTCCAGCCCGGACAGCTCGGTGCCCATGGTCGGCTGGTAGCCCAGACGCGACGGCATCTGCCCCATCAGGCCGGAGATTTCCGAACCGGCCTGGATGAAACGGAAGATATTGTCGATCAGCAGCAGCACGTCGCGGTGTTCATCGTCGCGGAAATATTCGGCCATCGTCAGTGCCGCGTGCCCCACACGGAAACGGCTCCCGGGCGGCTCGTTCATTTGCCCGAACACCATCACCATGTTCGGCAGCACGCCCGCCCCTTTCATGTCGCGGTAAAGCTCTTCGCCCTCGCGACAGCGTTCGCCGATGCCGCAGAAGATGCTCACCCCCTCATGGTGGCCGACCATGTTGTGGATCATCTCGGTGAGCAGCACGGTCTTGCCCACGCCGGCGCCGCCAAACAAACCGGCTTTGCCGCCACGTTCCAGCGGCGCCAGCACATCGATGACCTTGATGCCGGTTTCGAATATCTCCGACTTGGTGGAACGCCGCGCCAGCGGCGGCGGCGCGCGATGCACCGAGCGCCATTCGACATCGGCCAGCGCCGGCTGGCGGTCGATGACATTGCCGAACACATCGAACATGCGCGACAGCGTTGCCCTGCCGACCGGCGCCTTTAATGGCCCGCCGGTGTCTTCCACCGCCATGCCGCGCGCCAGCCCCTGCGTGGGCGTCAGCGCTATTCCGCGCACCAGATGCGCATTGAGCTGGGCCAGCACTTCGATGGCGATACGCCCCTCCTTGCCCGCCCGCAGCAGCGAGTAGACCGGCGGCAAATACGCATCGAAGCGGATATCGACGACACTGCCGCGCACTGCAACGACGGTACCCAGATTCGGTGAGGTGGATGGATTACTCATGTTTACCCATTGTGCGCACGGTTCATCATGTCGGCACTTTACTTTCCGGGTAACGCATCAGCAATATGCGCAATCGAAAATCACCGCGCATACGCCTCGGTCGCATAGCGGCGCATCATGCGGTGGCTGTTGAAGTAGGCGGCGTTCTTGCTGATCGCGCCTTTCATCACCCTGATCCAGCCGCCGTGATCGTCGCTGAAATACAGCGGCAGCACCACCTGCTCCAGCTTGTCATACAGCGCGCGGGCATTGTCATCGGGCCTTCCCGCCGTGTCGCCGATCGCCCATCCGGTAACGCCCTCGATACAGCCCTCGATCCACCAGCCGTCGAGCACCGAAAGGTTGGGCACGCCGTTGAACGCGGCTTTCATACCGCTGGTGCCAGAAGCTTCCAGGGGCGGCAGCGGCGTGTTGAGCCACACGTCGCACCCTGCCGTCATCGTCTGCGAAAGCGCCATGTCATAGTCCGGCAGATAGACGACGGTGACTGTGCCGGCCAGCTCGCCGGAATGCATATGCAACTGCGCGATCATCTGCTTGCCGCTTTCGTCGCGCGGATGCGCCTTGCCGGCGAGCACGATCTGGAACGGGTGGTTGCGCGCGATCGCCCGCAACCGCTCGAGATCGGAGAACAACAGATCGGGCCGCTTGTAGGCCGTCATGCGCCGCGCGAAGCCGAAGATCGGAATATCCGGCCGCAACAGCACCCCGCTGAGCGATTGCACTTTTTCGATCAGGCGCTGTTTCGCCTGAACGTGCGCATCCCAGATCGCCACATCGGGAATGCAGCAGTCGGCGCGCATCAGCAATTGCGGCTCGTGGCACCAGCCCGGCAGGAAATGATCGTAAAGCTGGCGGAAATTTTCCGTCGCCCAGGTGAACGGATGCACACCGTTGGTGATCGCGTGGACTTTGTAGCCGGGGAACATTGCGTTCGACACCTCGGCGTGTTTCTTGGCCACGCCGTTGACGTACTCGCTCAGGTTCAGCGCCAGGCGCGTCATATTCAAACTCTCCGCGCCAGCCAGCCCCTTGATGATCTGCAGGTCGATGCCGTTGTCGAGCACACGCTGAACCAGCTCGTAGGGAAAGCGGTCGTGGCCGGTCTCGACCGGCGTGTGGGTAGTAAAGCTGCACAGGTCGCGCACGCGCGGGAGGTCGTAGGGCGATTCGCCGGGCCGCAACTCCTCGGCCTGGTAGGTAAAGCGCCGCATCAGTTCCACCCCGAGCAGCGCGGAATGGCCCTCGTTCATGTGGAAATGCCGGATAACGAAACCAAGCGCCTGCAGCAGGCGTACGCCGCCGATGCCCAGCACGATTTCCTGCTTCAGCCGGTAGACGTTGTCGCCACCATACAGATAGTGGGTGATCTGGCGATCGTCGCTGCTGTTCTCGTCCAGATCGGTATCGAGCAGCAATACCGGCTGACGCCCTCCCATGCTGCCTTCCAGCACGTACAGCCACGCACCAATCCACACCGTGCGCCCGTCGATCGGCACGGCAATTTTGGCATCGAGCTGTTGCCCCCAGCGTTTGGGATCCCATGTCGCGGCATGCTCGAGTTGCCGTCCTTCCGCGTCGATCTCTTGCCGGAAATAACCGGCACGGCTGACCAGGCTAACCGCCACTATCGGCAACTCGAGATCGGTGGCCGAACGCACGGTATCGCCGGCAAGCACGCCCAGGCCGCCCGCGTAGGTTGGCATTTCATTGCGCAGCGCGATTTCCATTGAGAAATAGGCAACGCGCGGTTCGTGGATAAATTCGTCAAGCATGACTCCCTCCATCCAGTAACGGCTTCGCAACACGCCGGCATGGCTAGCACCACCCGGATAACTTAAGACTGAGGCTTACCTCGCAGGCCTAATGATAAGGGGTTCGATGAGCGGGCGTACCGATTTTAATGCTGATAGTGGTTCGGAAATGACTTGCCGTCAGCGAGCGCTTCGACTCGGCAGTCTGGCAGCTCAGGCTGCCGTACTTCAATTAAGGGAAGGGGAAATGAAGAAAGGCCGGGTCAATGACCCAGCCTTCTTCGGACACCGTCGAATCAGCCCAGGTTGTGCGAAAAATCAACCCGGCGATTCTCCTTCCAGCATTTTTCTGCATGACAAGTCAGGCGTGGCTTGTCTTTGCCCAGGCTGACGAACTTGAGCTGGCTGGCGGGCACGCCATACGCCTCCAGGCTCTTTGCGACAGCCTCGGCGCGATTGGTTCCCAACGCCATGTTGTAATTCTCGCTGCCGCGCTCATCGGCATTGCCTTCCAGCGTGACCACATCATTCTTGTGCGCCTTGATGAATTCGGCTTCCTTCTGAAGAACTTCGCGATACTCGGCCTTGACGACATACTTGTTATAGTCAAAGTAGTCGCTCTGTTTCTGCAATTGCTGTATTTCGGCGTTCAATTTGCCCAGATCCACTGCATCTGCGGCAGCGGAAGCGGTTGCCTTGTTGGCCGTGTCCGGTTGCGCTGCCTGGGAAACATCGGTCTTATGCGACGAGGCGCATGCCGCAACCATAAGCGAAGCCAACAGAACTGCAACTTTTTTCATGACGATCTCCTTGTCTTTGTTTGGAACGCAATGACTAACGTGCGTCGGCCAATTCAGTTGACATGAATTTCATTTATATCAATACTTACAAGTGTTAAATTTTTGTGAAATTACTCACATCTAAAAGGGATCTCAATTGAGCAAACGCAGCAAGAACCTACTTTCGCTTCAAGTACTCAAAAAATTTCGCGTCATTTATGGTCCGGTCAGGCAGCATTTCCGCGAAATCGAGCAGAACTGCGGCATCACGGGGTCGCAATTGTGGATACTGCAGGAGGTGGCAAAGTCGCCCGATATCGGAATTTCCGAACTGGCCGAGCAGTTGTCGATACACCAATCCACCTGCAGCCAACTGGTTGAAAAACTGGTAGTCCGCGGCCTGCTGGTCAAGCAGCGGAGCAAGAAAGACCAACGGCGCGTGGGCTTGTGTTTGACCGATAGGGCCACCGAAATGCTCAAAGTCGCACCCAGCCCATCCGAGGGCGTGTTGCCGGAAGCATTGCAGGCGCTCCCCGAATCGGCGTTACTGGCCCTGGAAAAATCCCTGATGGATGTCATCGGGCAATTGCGGATCCAGCACGACAAGTTGGTGATCGGATTTGCAGTGGCTACATCTTATTTCTCCGAGGGCATCCCGTATCTCGCGTGAAGGATCGCAGCTTCAGCCTGCTGCGCCCTGTCATCACCGATCACCAGCTCTAACCCGATAAAAGCCCCTGCCAACAGGGGCTTTTTTGCGGCACGTCAATCGCCAACGCAGTTATCAGTTGGTAAGTATGGTTCTGCCGGGCGTGCATAGGACTAACACCGACGTAGAACTCTCAAGTTTCCCTAGCTGCTATCAAGCATAGCGCCGATATTATTTAACGCGGCACGCTCTTAGCATTACCAGACTCACCAACTCTGACCCGCAAGACCGGGAGGATATTTATGCTGCGCACATTAACCGACTTCACCCGCTTCATAGGCCACTACCGTTATTACCGTCAGAACGGAGCAAACATCAGATCAGCATGGCGCCTTGCCGGCATGACACTCCCTAGCCGATAAAGAAGCCGGCGCTTAAACGAATCGAAATCCATGACCGCCCACATTCCACATTACGCGGCGAGATCGCTGATATTTCCCCTGCCTGCTCCCGGATCGGGAACGGATCATCAGCCCATCCTTGGGATGCGACACACCCCCTATCGCGGACTTGGCTGGCGGGAAATTGAGGCCAGAGGAAGCATGCACTCTATCGAGAAGCACGAGCATCCGGCGAGCGGAGCTACGTGACCAAGTGGCAGGGCAGCCGCCTTTTTAAGGCGCTGTGGCAATTTAGGGGCGCACGCAAAAATGCAGCGTGCGCAATCATAAGTTGGTAAGGGAGGAAACAGCCATGAAAGTGATCCTGAAAAGGTTTGCGGTGCTGGCGCTGCTGGCAACCACCGCGGCATTCGGCATAGGCTTCGCGAGCGGCGTCTACACCAGTTCCGACAGACCAAAGACGTACAAAGAAAAGTTTCTTGAAAGCGTGTACCGCCACAACGACAGATGGTGTGTGACGCACCCGCGCTACTGCAAGGACTAGTGCAATACGCGCGGGGTGCAACAGCGCTCAAGACAGGAAGTCGACATCCGCACTCGCCCCAAATCAATTGGAGCTTTTTTGCTGCGGCGCTGCGCCACTTTGCACGGCCTGCACGTCAGTTTCCCAGCCTCCGCCCAATGCCTGAATCAAGGCGACGTTAGCTGTCAGTCGTTGCCCGGCGATTAGCAGCGTTCCATTGTGCGCGGTATAAGTTGCCGTCTGGGCGCTGAGCACGTTCAGATAGGACACCGTCCCCGCCTTGTATTGGTTGGTCGCCAGACGCAGCGATTCTTCCGCCGCAGCCACGGCCTCCTGCTGCAACTGCGCTTCTTCAGCTAATGCCGACAATGCGGCAAGCTGGTCTTCAACTTGCTGTAACGCCTGCAGGCTGAGCTGGCGATATTGCGCAACCACCTGCTGGTAAGCGCTCTGGCTTTGCGCCACTTGCGCGCTGCGCGCACCGGCATCGAACAAAGTTTCCGCCAATGACGGCCCGACCGACCAGAACACATTAGGCGCGGTAAACAGATTGGCGATGGACGGGCTACGCCAGCCTCGCTGTGCCGAGAGGGTCAACGCCGGGAAATAGGCCGATTTGGCCACGCCGATTTGCGCGTTGGCTGCCGCCACCTGCCGCTCGGATGCGCCCAGGTCGGGGCGGCGCAGCAACAGCTGCGATGGCAGGCCGACCGGAATCGCCTGGGGCTGGGGAAGGCTCGCCGCGGGCGGGAGACTGAAATTTGACGGCGGTTCGCCGACCAGCACTGCGATGGCGTGCTCCAATTGCGGGCGTTGCACATTGAAGGCAGCAAGCTGGACGCGCGCGCTGGCCAGCTGCGTCTGCGCCTGCGCGACGTCGGCTTTGGTCGCGACGCCGGCGGCGTAACGATTCTGCGTGAGCTGCAAATATTTTTCATACGCCGCCACCGTGTCCTGCGCCAGCGCGATCTGGCTATCCACCTGGCGTAGCTGGAAATAGTCCTGCGCCAGGCTGGCCTGCAGACTGAGCTGGGCGGCGAGCAGGTTGTCATGGCTGGCCTCGGCACTGGCTTCATTGGCCTCTACCTGGCGGCGCACCTTGCCCCAGAAATCGGGCGCCCAGCTGGCGGTAAACGCCACCGTTTTGCCGGTAACTAAAGTTGTAGTTCCCGCCCCCGCAGTTGTGCTTGCCGTTCCGCTGCCGGATGAAGAGCGGATCGACGAGGCTGAGGCGGCCAAAGTCGGATACTCGGCGGCACGTGCGGAATCGACAAGCGCCAGACTTTGCTGATACGCGAAATAGGAGGCGCGCAGGCTCTGGTTGGCACTGGCCACCCGCGGCTCCAGCGCATTCAGGGTCTCGTCACCGAAGATCGTCCACCACGCGCCTTGCGCCGGAGCCGCAAGCGGTGCTGCCTGCACCCATCCCTTGTTCTCCTTGAACTGCGCCGGGGATTCTATGGCTGGCCGTTCATAGTCCGGGCCTACCGCGCAGGCAGACAATATGAGACTGCCTAGCACGAGGGATAGCTGTGACAGCGCTGGAAATAATTTTTTGCTCGGACTCATGTCAGGTTCCTGTGCAGAATTAGTGTTGTGTTGCATGACGGCGGCGTGCCCAGCGGCGACGGCTCCAGTGGCGGAACTTGTCGAGCTGCAGATAGATCACCGGGGTAGTGTATAGCGTGATCAGCTGGCTGACGATCAGCCCGCCGGCGATCGAAATGCCCAGCGGCTGGCGCAGTTCGGCGCCATTGCCGCTGATCATCGCCAACGGCAGTGCGGTGAACAGCGCGGCGAGCGTGGTCATCAGAATCGGGCGCAGGCGCAGCAAACAGGCTTCGTGAATCGCATCGCGCGGGCTCGCACCGGTGTCACGCTCGATCTGCAGCGCGAAGTCCACCATCAGGATGGCGTTCTTCTTGACGATGCCGATCAGCAGGAACACGCCGATCAGCGCGATGATGGAAAAATCAGTATGGAACAGCATCAGTGCCATGACGGCTCCTACCCCGGCCGAGGGCAAGGTCGAAAGAATGGTCAGCGGATGGATGGTGCTTTCATACAGCATCCCCAGCACGATGTAGATCACCAGTATGGCAGTCATGATGAACAAGGGCTGGTTGCTGAGCGTGTCCTGGAACAGTTTTGCCGTGCCCTGGAAGCCGCCCTGGATGCTGCCGGGCAGGCCGATCCTGGCCATCTCCACCGCAATCGCCTGTTGCGCGTCCCCGAGCGAGGTTCCCTTGGCGAGGTTGAATGAGATCGTCGACGCGGCAAACAAGCCCTGATGGTTAACCTGCAGCGGCGTGGTGTCCGGCTCGTAATGGGCCAGCGCCGCCAGCGGCACACGCTGGCCATCGGCGCTGATCAGGTAAATATCGTTCAGCGACTCGGGGCGTTGCTGGAATCTCGCATCCGCTTCCATCACCACGCGGTACTGGTTCAGCGGCGCGTAGATGGTCGAAACCAGGCGCTGACCGAAAGCGTCGTTGAGCGTCTGGTCGATGGTATTCACCGAAATCCCGTAATGGGCGGCAGCTTCGCGGTTGATCACCAGCTGCACCTGCAAGCCCTTGCTCTGCTGGTCGGTGTTCACGTCGGTCAGAATATCCATGTGGCTGAATGCTTCGAGCACGCGCGGCGACCAGGCGCGCAGCTCGTTCAGGTCGCTGGCCTGCAGCGTGTACTGGTAGATCGCCGGCGACGGCCGGCCGCCGGCGCGGATGTCCTGCACCGGCGCCATGAAGACCTGCGCACCGGGCACACTCGCCAGTTTTTTCCTGAGCCGGCCGATCATCGTCGTCGCATCCACGCGCTCGTAATAAGGCTTCAGGCTGAGGAACACGAAACCGCCGTTAGTGCTGCCGCCGCCGGTAAAGGCCACCACGTTTTCGACCGCCGGGTCCTGCCTGATGATGTCGACAATGCTGACCAGCTTTTGCGACATGGCCTGAAACGAGATCGACTGGTCCGCCTGAATGTTGCCGGTCACCATGCCGGTGTCCTGCGTCGGGAAAAAGCCCTTGGGGACATTGATGTACAGGACGACATTCAGCGCGATGGTGCCGAAGAAGATAAACAGCATCAGCCGGTGGTGCCGCAGCGCCCAGGTCAGGCTGCGGTCGTAGCCGTGCAGCAACCTCGTGTAGAGGCGCTCGCCCCATGTCGCGATGCGCCCCGGCCGGTGCTCACTGTGCGACCTGAGCAGGCGCGACGCCAGCATCGGCGTCAGGGTTAGCGATACCAGCAACGAAATGAGAATCGCGATGGACAGCGTGGCCGCGAATTCGCGGAATAAGCGGCCGATGATGCCGCCCATCAGCAATACCGGCAGGAACACCGCCACCAGCGACAGGCTCATCGACAACACTGTGAAGCCGACTTCGCGCGCACCGCGCAGCGCGGCCTGCATCGGGGCAACGCCTTCCTCGACATGGCGCATGATGTTTTCCAGCACCACCACGGCATCATCGACGACGAAGCCGGTGGCCACGATCAGCGCCATCAGCGACAGGTTGTCCAGGCTGTAACCCAGCAGGTACATGGCGGCGAACGTGCCGACCAGCGAAATGGGCACCGCAATCGCCGGAATGATCGTGGCGCGCCAATCGCGCAGGAAGGCGAATACCACCAGCGCGACCAGCATCACCGACAGGATCAGCGTGTGCTCCGAATCGCGCAGCGCGGCGCGGATGGTGACGGTACGATCCGACATGAAATGCACTTCCACCGCCGGCGGCATGGACGCTTCCAGCTCGGGCAAGGCATCCTTGATCGCCTCCACTGCGTCGATAATGTTGGCGCCCGGCTGGCGGAAGATGATCAACTGTATCGATGGCTCGCCATTGGCCATGCCCATGTTGCGCACGTTCTGGATATCCACGCTGACATGGGCGACCTGGTTCAACCGCACCGCCACGCCGTTGCGATAGGCCACCACCAGGTCGCCGTATTGCGCGGGCAGCGTGAGCTGGTCATTGGCATGTATCTGCCAGCGCCGCTGCGCATCTTCCACCGCGCCCTTGGGTGCATTGCTGTTGCCGGTGGCGATGGCCTGCCGCACCTGCTCCAGACTCAGCGCCATGTTGTTGAGCTGATCCAGATCCAGATCGACACGCACCGACGGCAACGCACCGCCGCCCACGTTCACTTGGCCGATGCCGGGAAGCTGCGAGATCTTCTGCGCCAGGATGGTCGAGGCGGCGTCGTATAGCTGGCTGCGCGACAGGCTCTTCGAGGTCAGCGACAGGATCATGATCGGCGCGTCGGCCGGGTTGACCTTGCGGTAGGTCGGGTTGCCGGCCATGCCGGTGGGCAGCAGCGGCCGCGCGGCATTGATGGCGGCCTGCACTTCGCGCGCCGCATCATTGATGCCCTTGGACAAGTCGAACTGGATGGTGATGCTGGATGAGCCCAGCGAGCTGGTCGAGGTCATCTCGGTGATGCCGGCAATGCGCCCCAGCGCGCGTTCCAGCGGCGTCGCCACGGTCGCCGCCATCACGTCCGGGCTGGCGCCGGGCAGACTGGCATACACGTTGATGGTGGGGAAATCCACCTGCGGCAGCGGCGACACCGGCAGCAGCTTGAACGCCACCGTGCCGAGCAGCACCACCGCCAGCGCCAGCAAGGTGGTCCCTACCGGGCGCTGAATGAACTTGGCGGAAAGATTCACGCCCGCGTGCCCTCGGTGGCCGCGCTGAAACGCGCTTTCCAGCGCGCGCCCAGGCGATCAAACGCGAGGTAGATCACCGGCGTCGTAAACAGCGTCAGCAATTGCGACAGCAACAGGCCCCCCACCAGCGTGATACCCAGCGGCTGGCGCAGCTCGGCGCCCATGCCGCCGCCGACTATCAGCGGCACTGCGCCAAACAGCGCGGCAAAAGTGGTCATCAGGATCGGCCGCAAGCGCAGTTGCGCCGCCTGCAGAATCGCCGCGGCCGGCGGCAGTCCCTGCAGGCGCTGCGCATCCAGGGCGAAGTCCACCATCATGATGGCGTTCTTCTGCACGATGCCGATCAGCAGGATGATGCCGATGATGGCGATCACCGTCAGGCTGTTGGCCGTCAACATCAGGGCCAGCAGTGCGCCAATGCCCGCCGATGGCAGCGTGGAAAGGATGGTGACCGGATGCACAAAACTTTCGTACAGCACGCCGAGCACGATATACATCGTCGCCACCGCCGCCAGCAGCAGCCAGAGCTGGTTGGAGAGCGCCGCCTCGAACGCCGCCGCTGAGCCCTGCATCTTCAGCGGCACCGACGCCGGCAGATTCAATTCCTTCTGCGCCTCGCGTATCGCCTGCACCGCCGCGCCTATCGATACGCCGTGCGCCAGACCGAACGAGACCATCGCCGCGGGGAACTGGCCGAGGTGGCCGATCTCCAGCGGCCCGCTGCGTTCCCCGATGCGCGCCACCTGCGCCAGCGGCACGGCCTGGCCGCTGGCCGAGGCCAGGTAGATGCTGTTGAAGCCGTCGAGGCCTTGCCGGTCCTGCGGGTCAAGCTGCAGCACCACGCGGTATTGCGTCGACTGGGTGAAGATGGTGGAAATCAGGCGCTGGCCAAACGCGCTGTATAACGCGCCGTCGATGGCTGCCACGCTGATGCCCAGGCGCGACGCGGCGTCGCGGTCGATATCGACGTAGGCTTGCAGGCCGTTGTTCTGCAGGCTGCTGGTCACGCCGGTGAATTGCGGCATGGTGCGCAACTTGTCGAGCAGGGCATCGTTCGCCTGCTGCAGCTCTTCCATGCTGGTCGCACTGATGCTGAACTGGTAGGGGCTGCGGCTGACGATGTCGTCTATGGTCAGATCCTGCACTGGCTGCAGGAAGGCCTCGATGCCGGCAACCTGCGCGGCTTGTTGCTGCAGGTGCGCGATGATGGTCGGTACGCGATCGCCGCGCTGCTCCAGCGGCTTGAGGCTGATCAGCATGCGGCCGCTATTCAGCGTGGCGTTGTTGCCGTCCACGCCGATGAAGGACGAAATGCTCTGCACGGCAGGATCCTTGAGCAGCGCGTCGACCAGGGCTTGCTGGCGGCGGTTCATTTCCTGAAACGAAGTGCTTTGCGACGCGACCGTGATGCCGCGTATCAGGCCGGTGTCTTCCACCGGGAAGAAGCCTTTGGGAATCACCAGGTACAGCAGCACCGTCAGCACCAGCGTGCCAAACGCAGCCCACAGCGTCAGGCGCTGATGATCCAGCACCCAGCGCAGCGCATCGCCGTAGGCCGCGAGCAAGCGGTCGTAGAAGTGCTGGCTCCAGCGCAGGAAGCGGCCCTGTTGCTCCTCCGGCACGTGGCGCAGCATCCGCGCACTGAGCATGGGAGTGAAAGTCAACGACACGGCCGCCGAGATCAGGATTGCCACCGCCAGAGTGACGGCGAATTCGCGGAACAGCCGCCCCACCACGTCGCCCATGAACAACAGCGGGATCAGCACGGCGATCAGCGAAAAGGTCAGCGAAATGATGGTGAAGCCAATCTGCTTCGCGCCCTTCAGCGCTGCCTGCAAAGGCGGTTCGCCCTGCTCGATGTAGCGGGCGATGTTTTCGATCATCACGATCGCATCGTCGACCACGAAACCGGTGGCGATGGTCAGCGCCATCAGCGTCAGATTGTTGATCGAAAAGCCGACCAGATACATCACGCCGAATGTGCCGATCAACGACAGCGGCACGGCCATCGCCGGGATGAAGGTGGCGCGCGCATTGCGCAGGAACAGGTAGATCACTAGCACCACCAGGACCACCGAGAGCATCAGCTCGAACTTCACATCGGCGATGGCCGAACGTATGGTCACCGTACGATCCGACAGCACCGTGAGGTCGGTCGCACCGGGCAAGCTCTGGCGCAGTTGCGGCAGGAGTTGCTGAATGTGATCGACCACCGCAATCACGTTCGCGCCCGGTTGGCGCTGCACGTTGATGACGATGCCCGGCTTCTCGTTGACCCAGGCGGCAAGCAGCGAGTTCTCCGGCCCCTGCACCACGGTCGCCACATCGCCCAGCCGCACCGGTGCGCCTTTGTTGTAGGAGATGATGAGATCGCGATAATCCTCTGCCGACTGCAATTGGTCGTTGGCATTGATGGTCAGCGAGCGATTCGGGCCGTCGAAGCTGCCCTTGGGCGTGTTGACGTTGGCAGCCACGATGGCGGCCTGTACGGTGGCCAGGCTCAGCCGCTGCGCTGCCAGCTTGCTGCCATTGACCTGCACCTGAACGGCGGGACGTTGCCCCCCGCTCAGCGTCACCAGGCCCACTCCCGTGACCTGGGAAAGCTTTTGCGCCAACCTGGTGTCGGCGATGTCCTGCAACCGGGTCAGTGGCAGCGTGTCAGAGGTAAGCCCCAGCGTGATTACCGGCGCATCGGCCGGGTTGACCTTGGCGTAGATCGGCGGCGACGGCAGGTCGGTCGGCAAGAACGTGGTGGCCGCATTGATCGCCGCCTGCACCTCTTGTTCGGCCACGTCGAGCGGCAGGTTCAGATCGAAACGCAGGTTGATGACCGATGCGCCGCCCGAACTGCTCGACCACATCTGCGACAGCCCCGGCATCTGGCCAAACTGGCGCTCCAATGGCGAAGTGATGGATGAGGTGATGACATCCGGACTCGCGCCCGGGTAAAGCGTGGACACCTGGATGGTTGGGTAATCCACTTCGGGCAGCGCCGATTGCGGCAGCAGACGGTAGCCGACGAAGCCTGCCAGCAGCACCGCCACCATCAACAAGGTGGTGGCGATCGGACGCAGGATGAACAGACGCGATGGACTGGGCTCGCCGGTTTCTATTTCTTCCAGTTCGCCAACGGCAGACTCGCTGGGCTCGTTCCGCGTATCCTCGCTGCTCATGGCGCCGGTTTCCGGTGGTGTTCGCCTCCTTGTTGGCCACCCTTCATGCGGCCTGCCGCATCAGTCTCCGGCGCCGAAGCGGAAGCCGGAGTTACCACTTGTACCTTGCTGCCATTGCGCAGCCGGTCGAGGCCATCGGTGACGACCTGCTCGCCGACCTTGAGCCCGCTGGTAATGGCGGTGAGCCCCTGATTGCTGACTCCGGCGGTGACGTTGCGCACCGACACCTTGTTGTCGCTGTCGATCACGTAAACATAACTGCCGGACGCACCCGGTGCGACCGCTGCCGAAGGCACTACGATCGCGTTGTCCAGCGTATCGACCAGCAGCCGCACGTTGACGAACTGGTTGGGGAACAGCCCCATATGTGCGTTGGCGAATTCAGCCTTGATCATCACGGTGCCGGTGGCGCTATTGATCTGATTGTCCACCGCGCTGACCTTGCCGGTCTCCAGCAGGTTCGCGCGGCGCTGGTCCCACGCCTGCACGGGCAAGGCGACGCCATGCATGCGGTTGAGCACCGCGGGCAACTGGTTTTGCGTAATGGCAAAGGTCACGGTGATCGGCTGTACCTGGGCAACCGTGACAATGGGAGTTGATGTTGAGGCAGTGCCCGAGAGCGCGCTGGCGCCGCCACCGATCGCGCCGGTGGTGCCGACCATGTTGCCGACGTCAACCTGGCGCAAACCGGCAATGCCGGATTTCGGCGAGGTGATGCGCGTCCAGTCGAGCTGCATTTGCGCGTTTTCAAGTGCCGCCTTGTCCGCCGCTACCGTGCCTTTCAGCTGTGCCACGGTAGCGCGCTGATCGGCCACCTGCTGCGTCGAGATCGAATCCTGTGCCAGCAGCGTTTCATAACGCTCCAGATCGGATTGCGCGCCGGTGAGTTGTGCCTGGTCCCGCATCAACTGCGCCTGCGCCTGATCGACCTGAATGCGGAACGGCCGGGGATCTATGGTAGCCAGCAACTGCCCCGCTTTAACCGGCTGACCTTCGACAAAATCCACGCTTTGCAGCAAACCCGTCACGCGCGGCATGACGTTCACGTAATTCCGCGGGATCACCGTGCCCTGCGCATCTATCCACACCGGCATGGATTGCTGCTGCACGGTTGTCGCGCTGACAGGGATGGGCGGAACCATCGCGCCGCCCGGTTTGCCCTCGCCATCCTTGGCGAATGAATGGAACGACGCGCCCAACACCAGAATGACACCAGCCGCGCCAAGCGCCTTGTAACCATGAAGAAACTTTGTGCGGTTAAGTAAAGCCTGGCGTAGTTCGCGGTATCGGGGCGTGGATAGCATGAGTAATCAGTATATGAGCTTGAGAGTCAATGGCACCGGGAATTATACGACGATGCTGCAGCTATGGATGGCAGCTGGATTAGACCGGTCATGGAGACAACTTGAAAACCTCTCCCGGCAGCATTTAACTACAGCCATGTTTCAGCAAAATGTCTGGAGCGCGCAATTTGTACAGATTTGTATCAGCTTGAAGAAAGGGCAGGGGTAAAGATTCGATCTGACAGGGCCAGATCCGAACATACTTCCGGAGTTGCCCAGTGGTGGTCTTTCAGGGCTGATGTCGAATGGCCCGTCTTCGGCCATTGCAGCCAAGGCATCACACATTGAAGCTGGCAGCTTAGTTGGCCAAAGCAGACATCACCGTTTGATATGATGAGAGGCGCATCCCGGCTTGCCTGGCGAAGACCTCTTGATGGAGGGATTAGACGTCATACGCGCGAAATGTAATGATGCCGGGAGAGCTACTTGAGGCCGTAATACTTCAACAGCGCTTCCTTAATCACGTCAGTTGCTACTGCCACTCCCACCTTCCACGTGCCATTAGCCGCCTTCTTCATGTTGTCAACGAGCCATCCGCGCACCTTAGGCCCCATTGGTTCAGCTTTGCTCTCTGGCTCCTCGGTTGATGCAAGTTGAGCCAGCTCTCTAGCATCGTCGTCTGGTAGCCCGGCCACGGCCAGAAACTTGGCTAGATCCTTAGAGTCGCGCTCAGCAATGGCTACGGCAATCCGGGCGCCATCACCTACTGCCGAGACGGATGTGTAGTTGCCGTAAATGATCTGCTGAGCAATCTGAGTGGCCGCCGCAGAACTCTGGGGGGCTGAAGCATTTGAAGGGCCAAGTGTGGCAGCGGAAGCTTCTGGGATTGATTTTTCCAGCTCGATTGTGAGCTCCAGCACCCTGCTTCGGACGGAATGTCTAATCGCCGCAAGTGTTGAGCGCGATATCGTTCCGGTCACTGAGTTGCAGGCGTAGTCTGGATAAACATTGCCTTGTAGCAGAAGGATAAGATTCGCCGCGTTGATGCCGAGTGAGCCGCCCTTGGTTGAGGTAGTCAGTAGATCGTCGACCGCCGCAATGCTGTCACGCATCTCATAGCGGACCCATTGCTTGCCAGCGAACTTCTCGATTAGGTATGGAGAAATCGGGGCATTCTTAATGCCTGAGCCAAAGGGACCTGAGAAGTTGGCCGTATAGCTAACAGAAAGGATCCGATAGTCGGGTATCTCCGCGTCCTTTGGATAGCCCTCTGATTCATGTTTGACCCATTCAGCCAAAGGCTGACTCCCTAAGCGGGCGGCGAGCAGCCGGAGCTTCAGAAGAATCGGCCCAAGGTCTGCATCGTCCTGAACTACTGCTGCTTGGATGTCATATAACAGACTCAAAACTGTGCTCCTTGATGACGCCTAACGAATGTAGCTAAGGAGCTGCGCTTCGCGCAGTTCCGCTTGAGCATAAGGTTAGAGCAGATAATTAGAACAACGCTATGAATGCTGAGCGCCACCGAGATTCAGGATTCCAGAATTGACTTGGGATAACGGCCCTACTGAGGCCAAGAGGCTAGCCCCCAGTGCCACAACAACTTCTGACACTGAAGCAAGAATAAACAATGCAACATTCTTGAATTTCCTCATAAAACCACCTTTCTTACCAAGACGACGGCTTGGCTCCGATAATGTTGATAACACGCGATTTTTTAGATATGCAAAAACCACCAACAACAAGAACGGCACTGAGGACAAGACCAGCAAGGAAAGATTCGACACTTCACCGCTACCCGTTAACCCAAACCAACTCTGATACCTCCTTCTTTTATGTTCTAGCAGTTATTAGCCGGACTGAATCTGTCCGCATTATTAATAATGGGAGAGCGCGGAAAATTTTGTAACAGATAGATTAATCATCGACCTCATAAAATCGACTGACCGCATATGCATAATAATACAGACTGCAAGAACTCGTATGATCTGGGCTTTCAGGGAGGCACCACTTGGAGCTGCTGTAGTGCCTGAAGCGGTCATTCCAGAGTGCGTGTCGTACGTCGGCTATGGCCGACAAACCGCCGCGAATGGGTGCGGCCAAATTCAACGATTTGTCAGGCAAAAAAATTCTTACACTGACCAAGCGCCATTGCTGGCCCAAGGCTTCAGGCAAGGCGTAAGGGCAGCCGACGCAGGCGCTGCCCAGAGGCGGCGAACACCGCGTTGGCCACGGCCGGTGCGATGACCGGCACTCCCGGTTCGCCGACGCCGCCCGGGGGCGCAGTGCTGGGTACGATGTGCACTTCCACCTCGGGCATCTCAGGCAGCGTCAGCAGCGGGTAATCGCGGAAGCTGGCCTGCACAACGCGGCCTGTTTCAACCCGGATGGCTTCATGCAGCGCCGCATAGCAGGCCTTCGCGCTCAGCCACGTCAGTTTCGAACTGCTGTTAGATCTCATCCGCCCTGTTGACCGCCGTCTCGCTCGCTGCCTGTGCTTTCGCGGCTCGCTGCCGATCTTCCCGCCTCGCCGCGTTTTCGAGCGCCCCGATGGGGTCTCTTTCCAAGCGAGACCGCGAAAGCTCATAGGTCTTGACGGCCCAGTAGACCCCAAACGTCACGACGCCGGCTGCTTCAATGAAGAAAACCTTTTCAGACGCCGCACCGAATAGGAACGCAACAGCGGCGCCCGGAATGGGAAACAGGATCATCGCGATCGCGATAGCGTTGTAGGTGCGCCGAAACTTCTCCGGATCGTTGTCGAGAGGGAGATATTCGAGACTTTTGTTTGCACAACGCCAGGCGACGATCGCCAGAAACACGAACAGAAGCACAGCGGCCACGTAATGGATGGGCAATGAAGGCAAGTTGGCCCACTCTTTGACTGCAGGGCAATTGTCAAAGAGTTGCGACACCCGCGGATCACTGGCGGCTTGAGCTTTAGAAAGTGGCTCCGGATAGCTCGCGACCAATACAGCGCAGAAGCCCGCGGCGTTAAGCAATGAGTTCTCAAGATCGGTAAGCCCTTTGTACGCATACAGGCCAACACCTATTGCACAGAGGAACCCTACAAAGATCGTACGCATTGGGAAGGTAGCGCACTGGCCTTTCGCGGCGGCCCAGAAGTACGCGCTCATCGATGGCTGCAGGTCCAGACCATGACGCAATTTCCCATACAGGTACAACACAAACGGCAAGGCAAACGCGAGCAGTGCAAGGCCCACGCGCAGTGAAAAATAAGTGTCGGAGAAATGCTGCGAAAGCTCTCTGTAGGGGGGAATATTTGACGGCATTTTAGGCATCTTCATCTCTCATCCTCCATTGCAGCACCACTTCCTTGCGCAGATTTTGGAACGGCAGCGGGAGCAGCAGGTTCAGCGGAATCATGTGAAGCAGATTTGGTAGGCTGACTCTTGTCGTAATACGCCCCACAGTCAACAAGCAGCGTTAGAAGGACTTTTTGTCTTGCCCCCCAGTTCTTTTCAAAGTTGGCGTCGCCTGGCACAGGGTAAGGCAAATTGGTGTAAGCGCTACTATCGTCTTTGATTTGCTTGCTAAGGCTAGCCAGTACGGCCTCCGTGTCTTGGGGGGAGTCGGCATTGTCCTTATATGTTTTCACGACCGTCGGTGCTAAACCCGCAAGGGCGCTGAAGCCCCTGGCTACATTTGTCACCGTTGATAAGGATCCCACAACGCCGAATATGAGGCCAGCGACCGTGATGTTTTCATCCCGCTTTGCTTGCTGTTGGGCTTGGTTTTCATAGCTATCAAGTCGCCCGTCACACGATTTTAAAGTATCCGCAAAGAATGCATCCTGATTAGAAACCTCTTCAGCGAGAGCAGCAGTCTTGGACGCAGTAAGGACGTTACTACGGTCTTTAAGTGGGGCCGGCATTAGAGAGTTGTTAACGCCTCCAGCCGAAGTGGAGGCGGCAGGTGGAAGCGCGCCACTCTGAATATTGAGGTAATTCCGTTCTATCGATTGAAACTTGTTGAGCCTCTCTTGATAGTCCAACGCATTTGCAGCTGAAGAGCTACAGGCCCCAATAAACCAGATCGCTAAAGCCGCGCAAAACGCTTTCATACCTCCCCCCCTTTTTTTGTTGATTGAAGGACTGCGTTACCAATTTTGGTCGTTTCGTGGACTGCAAGCTATCAACTGATACGATAAACGGCTCGACTGGCTTGCGCCATAACCCCATTCCCCGAAAGACAAGCTACATAGTTATTCTTTATTTTGCCGCCGCACCATCTTCAATGCGGTTGCCGCAAGGGCAAACCCATGCTTGGTACGCATGCGAAAAGTAGCATGGGGAGCTCTAGCAAACCATCTCAAAAAAGGCCTAGACCTTCTTTCGCAATTCACATGTGATCTACCATGAAACCGGCATGCAGTAAGGCGTTAGCGAGAGGCGCTCTCGGTCTATTCCTGAGTTAATCGCTGCAATACGTCAAGGCAGCGTTAAGGCGGCAGAGGAAATAACGTCCGCCATCCTTTGCATAGCGGACCTGCAGAGGGTTGTTGAATCCGCACCGACAAACCGTCACGAATAGGCACAACCAAATTCAACGATTGTTAGGAAGAAATCTTGCACGTCTACCACGCGTCATTGCCGGCTCAAGGCTTCAGGCAAGGCGTAACGGCAGCCGACGCAGGCGTTGCCCAGAGGCGGCGAACACCGCGTTGGCCACGGCCGGTGCGATGACCGGCACTCCCGGTTCGCCGACGCCGCCCGGGGGCGCGGTGCTGGGTACGATGTGCACTTCCACCTCGGGCATCTCCGGCAGCGTCAGCAGCGGGTAATCGCGGAAGCTGGCCTGCACAACACGGCCTGCTTCCACGCGGATTGCTTCATGCAGCACGGCAGAAAGGCCTAAGGCGATAGCCCCTTCCATCTGCGCGCGCACGGCATCCGGCAGCACGGCGATGCCGCAGTCGATCGCACAGGTGACGCGGCGGACGCGGATCGAGCCGCCGGTCGTGTCTACCTCTGCCACCTGGGCGACGATTCCACCAAACGATCGGTAGACCGCCACGCCACGACCTTGGCCGGCGCGCAGCGGACTGCCCCAGCCGGCTTTTGCCGCAGCGAGTTCGAGAACGGCGCGATGGCGCGGTGCGTCTGCGAGCAAGGCGAGACGGTAGCCCACCGGGTCACGTCCGGCGGCAACGGCCAGCTCGTCAATGAAGCATTCGACCACAAAGGCGTTGTTGGAGGCGCCCACCGAGCGCCATGCGCCAGTGGGGACCGGGGACGCAACCTCCACGCGCTCTTCGCGCAGATGGGGAATGGCATAGGGAATATCCACTCCGCCCAGCGCAGCTTCGGCACCGGCGAGGCGGACCAGCCAGGCGACCGGGTGCCCACTGTCGTCCAGAGAGGCTTGCATCAGGGCTGCGTGGGCCGGACGGTAGAAGTCATGCTGCAGATCGTCGGCGCGCGTCCACACAACTTGCACCGGGACACCGAGCTTCGCGGACAATTCCACTGCCTCCGCGACGAAGTCTGTCTGCAGCCGCCGACCGAAGCCGCCGCCGAGGAACTCGGTATGCACGGCCACCTTGTCTTCGGCCAGCCCGGTGAGTTGCGCCGCGACCGCCCGCGTACTCGTTTGATTCTGGGTGCCCGTCCAGATGTCGCAGCCATCCGGGCGCACGTGGGCCACACAGTTCATCGGCTCGATTGGCGCATGGGCGAGATAAGGCGTCTGGTAGATGGCTTCAATGACCTTGTCAGCGCGCCCGAGCATGTGCCTCGCGTCGCCCCGCTGCTCCGCGGCCGTGCCGCTTTTTTTCAGGGCCGCGAGCAATTGACGTTCGATGTCGGTGCCATCCAGCGCGGCGTTATGGCCCGTAACCCAGTCGATGGCCAGCGCTTCGCGCCCGCGCAGGGCCAACCAGAAATCATCGGCGACTACCGCGATGCCGCTGGCGATGGGCAGCACCTCGCGTACTCCGGAAATTGCCAACGCGGCCTTGGCGTCAAACCGTTTCGCCCGACCGCCAAAGACCGGGCAGCGCGCCACGGCCGCGACCTGCATGCCCGGCAATGCCACGTCGATGCCGTAGCGTGCGCGGCCGGCCACCATCGCAGGAATGTCCAGCCGCTGAACAGCTCGGCCGATCAGGCGAAATTCGTCGGGCGACTTGAGCTGTGTGTGGTTCGCCGCCTTGAGTTGCGCTGCGGCTTCGGCCAGCTCGCCATAGCTGAGGCTGCGGCCGCTCGGCGGGTGCAGCACCTGGCCGTCTTTGGTGTGGCACTCGTTGGCATCGACATTCCATTGCTTCGCCGCCGCGGCGATCAGGCGACTGCGCGTGTTCGCCGCAACGCCGCGCAGACGCTCCCACTCGCCGCGAATGCTGGTTGACCCGCCGGTGAACTGGCGGCCCCACATGCCATTCGCATAGCGCGCATCGGCCGGCGCGAAGACGGTGCGCACCCGGGACAGATCGATATCCAGCTCCTCCGCGAACAGCACGGCAAGCCCGGTGAGCGCTCCCTGGCCCATCTCGGAATGATTGATCATGAGCGTGACCAGGTTGTCGCGGTTGATCCAGATCCATTCGTTGAGTGCCACGCCCGCGTCTGCGGGTAGTTCGTCGGCTACTTGAGGCAGGTGCGAGACGGCGGGCGGCAAGTCAGCCGGCCGCGCCGCGGCATGGATGGCGCGGCGAATGCGCGCATAGGTGCCGCAGCGACAGTACAAACCGCTGAGGGCAGCATCGATCTTTGCATCGTCAGGGTTGGGATGTTTTTCCAGGAGGGCCGCGGCGGTGAGTATCTGCGCGGGCTGGCAGTAGCCGCATTGGGGCACCTGCTCCGCGATCCACGCGCGCACCACCGGGTGATCAGCCGGCAAGCCTTCGATGGTGACGATTTGGCGCGTGCCTATCGTGTGCAACGGCACCATGCAGGCATGGTTGGGTTCGCCATCGAGCAGCACCATGCAGGCACCGCAGACTCCCACGCCGCAGCCATACTTGGTGCCCTTGAGCCCAAGCTCGTCCCGCAGCACCCAGAGCAGCGGTTTCTCCGGGTCGGCTGCCACGCGATAAACCTTGCCATTGACTGTGAGAGAAATCATGACGTCGGCGCGAAATGATCCTGGTTGCCAATATAGGCGACTGCCCCCTCTCCGTCTATACGGCGGCGGCTGTATGGCATATTGAGCTTTACATGCTTAATGACAGAGTTTCATGTGCCACGCAGCCCCTCTCGCGGCCTAATGGCCACCCTCTCCCGGCCTCCACCCCCTCTCCCGGCCTAAAGGCCACCCTCTGATGTAACTACTAGCCATTCGAC
>Ga0316624_10000098_pt1 | contig 24063 bp, 27 predicted proteins | sample OWC_Aug_N3_C1_D5_FD_207657 | JGI IMG/M metagenome (GOLD analysis project Ga0316624, IMG submission 207657) | Wetland soil microbial communities from Old Woman Creek delta, Ohio, United States - OWC_Aug_N3_C1_D5_A | ecosystem: Environmental > Terrestrial > Soil > Wetlands | place: USA: Ohio... | reverse complement strand
GTTGCCGAGCTTGCCGCGCGCCTTGCCGATCTCGCCTTCCAGGCGCGCGATCTCCTTTTCCAGGCGCGCGATTTCTGCGGCCACGTCGATCTCGACGTGCGCCATGACGCGGTGCGGGCCGGCCAACGCGACCGGCGCGTCGACCGCAGGCAGCGCGTCGACGATGCGCAATTCCGAGGGACGGACAAGGGTGATGAAGGCGCTGGTCGTCGACGGACTCGGGTTCCCTGCAATGTAGAAAGGAACCTTCTCCTGTGGCGCGAGCCTTATTTCGCTGCGCAGGTTGCGGCCGGCGTTCACAACGCTCTTGGCCAGCGCGATCTCGCGTTCCGCCGCCTCGTCGATCTTCTCGCGCTGGGATTTCGGGTACGGAGCCAGCATGATGGTCTCGCCCGTCCTGCCGGCCAAGGGCGCGACCTTCTGCCACAGCTCCTCGGTGATGAACGGGATGACCGGGTGGGCGAGGCGCAGCGCCGCCTCGAGCACGCGCACGAGCGTGCGGCGCGTGCCGCGCTGCGCGGCCTCGTCGGAGGATTTCAGCTGCTCCTTCGCCAGCTCGACGTACCAGTCGCAGTACTCGTCCCACACGAAGCGGTAGATCGCGTTCGCGACGTTGTCCAGCCGGTACTCGGCGAAGGCCTGCTCGACCTCGGCCTCGACGCGCTGCAGGGTGCTCACGATCCAGCGGTCCCAGGGCGAGAGCGCGACCGGGGCGGCCGCATCCAGGCCGCAGTCGCGACTCTCGGTGTTCATGAGCACGAAGCGCGTGGCGTTCCACAGCTTGTTGCAGAAGTTGCGGTAGCCCTCGCAGCGCTTGAAGTCGAAATTGACGTTGCGCCCGAGCGTGGCGTAGGCCGCCATGGTGAAGCGCAGCGCATCGGCGCCGTAGGCGGGGATGCCGTCCGGAAACTCGCGCTTCGTCCGCTCGCGGATCTTGGGCGCGTCCTCGGGCCGGCGCAGCCCCGTGGTGCGCTTCTCGAGCAGCGGCTCGAGCGCGATGCCCTCGATCAGGTCCACCGGGTCGATCGTGTTGCCCTCGGACTTGGACATCTTCTTGCCTTCGTGGTCGCGCACGATGCCGTGGATGTACACGTCGCGGAACGGCACGCGGCCGGTGAACCAGGTGGTCATCATGACCATGCGCGCCACCCAGAAGAAGATGATCTCGTAGCCGGTGACGAGCACGGAGGAGGGCAGGTAGAGCTCGTAGGCGAGCCTGTCCGCGCCCTGCGGCGCCGGCCAGCCGAGCGTCGAGTGGCAGACGAGGGCCGACGAGAACCAGGTATCGAGGACATCGGGGTCGCGCTTTAAAGGCTTGCCCGAAGATTGCTTCAATGCTTCTTCTTCGCTGCGTGCGACGTAGATCTTTCCCTCGGCGTCGTACCATGCGGGGATCTGGTGGCCCCACCACAGCTGGCGCGAGATGCACCAGTCCTGGATGTTCGCCATCCACTGGTTGTAGGTGTTGACCCAGTTCTCGGGGAAGAACTTCACCTCGCCGCTCGCCACCACCTCGGTCGCGGTCTGCGCGATCGACTTGCCCGCGGGGCCGGGCTTGGACAGCGCGACGAACCACTGGTCGGTGAGCATCGGCTCCACGACGGCGCCGGTGCGACCGCAGCGCGGCACTACCATACGGTGCGGCCGGACCGATTCGAGCAGCCCGGCGCTCCTCAGGTCGTGCACGATGCGGTCGCGCGCCTCGTAGCGGTCCAGGCCCCGGTAGCGCTCAGGCCCGTTCTCGTTGATGCGCGCATCGAGCGTGAGGATGCCGATGCTCGGCAGGCCGTGGCGCTGACCGACCTGCCAGTCGTTGAAGTCGTGGGCCGGGGTCACCTTGACGCAGCCAGTGCCGAACTCGCGCTCGACGTACGCGTCGGCGATCACCGGGATGCGCCGGCCGGTGAGCGGCAGCTCGACTTCGCGGCCGATGTAGGCGCGGTAGCGCTCGTCCTCGGGATGCACCATCACCGCCACGTCGCCGAGCATCGTCTCGGGGCGCGTGGTGGCGACGGTGAGCGCGAAGCCGTCGCCCGGATATCGGATGTGCCACAGGTGCCCGTCCTCCTCCTCGCTCTCGACCTCGAGGTCGGACACCGCGGTGAGCAGCACCGGGTCCCAGTTGACCAGCCGCTTGCCGCGGTAGATCAGGCCCTGCTCGTACAGGCGCGCGAAGGTCTCGACCACCACGCGCGAGAGCTTCTCGTCCATGGTGAAGTACTCGCGGCTCCAGTCGCAGGAGTCGCCCAGACGGCGCATCTGCTCGGTGATCGTCGAGCCCGAGCGGCGCTTCCACTCCCAGACTTTCTCGATGAACTTCTCGCGCCCGAGGCTCTCGCGCGTGGCGCCCGCCTGCTCGAGCTGGCGCTCGACCACGATCTGCGTGGCGATGCCGGCGTGGTCGGTGCCCGGCAGCCAGAGCGTGTTCGCGCCGCGCATGCGGTGGTAGCGCGTGAGCGCGTCCATGATGGTCTGATTGAAGGCGTGCCCCATGTGCAGCACGCCCGTGACGTTCGGCGGCGGCAGCTGGATGCAGAACGCCGGTCGGCCGGGCGCCGCACCTGCGGCGAACCGGCCGGCTTCTTCCCAGCGCCGGTACCAGCGCTGCTCGATGGCGCGCGGATCGAAGCTCTTGTCGAGCGACACCGCCCTATTTCTCCGTACCGAGCGCCTGCGCGACCGAGGCGGCGATCGCCTCGCGCACCAGCTGGTGCACGTTCGCGCTCAGCTCGGCGCGCATCTCGTTCAGCACCTGCTCGAGGATCTCGCCCAGCCTGCCGGCGAGGCGCTCCTCGAACAGCCGGTCGAGCTCGGGCGCGAGGCGCAGCAGCACCGCGGTCTCCAGCTCGCTCGCGAACGCCTCGACCAACTTGTCGTCGACCTGCGGCGCCGCCGCGGCGCGCGCGTCCGGGTCGACCACCTCGGTGAGCACCGGCACGTCTTCGTCCGCACGCGCGGGCCCTGCGCCGTTCTGGTGGCGCCGCAGCAGCGCGTCGACCCGCTCGACCAGCGGGTTCTGGTCCGGACGCCGCCCCTCATTCACCGCGCGCCTCCCGCGCCAGATCGTGGTCGCTGATCGCGTAGCCGCGGTCGCGGTAGAAGCGGTAGCGCGCGCGGCCGCTCGCGCGCTCCTCGTCCTCGCGCGCGACGATCTCGAGCAGGCGCTCGAAGCGCTCGAAATGCGGCGGGCACTCCGCCGCGAGGTTCAGCAGCAGGCCGCAGCCCGCAGGCGCGTCCGCGTCGGCGGCGATCAGCACCGGCGTGTCCGCCGCGAGCGGGTCGTGCGCCAGGCAGTGCGGCACGAAGCCGGTCGCCGGCCAGGTCCACAGCAGGCGGTCGATGCGCTGCACCGTGTCGGGCTGCGGCGCGTAAATCAGCAGCCGCTTTCCCTGCGTCAGCGCCTTGGCCGCGAGGCGGCAGGCGACCTGCAGCTTGTCCTGGGCGTTGAAGTAGAAATCGATGCTGGTCACTTGACGCGCGCATGCCGCAGCACGAAGCGCACCAGCAGCGGCACCGGCCGCGCGGTCGAGCCCTTCTCGCGCCCGCCCTTCCACGCGGTGCCGGCGATGTCCAGATGCGCCCAGCGCATCTTCTTCGCGAAGCGCGACAGGAAGCACGCCGCCGTGACGCTGCCCGCCGGACGCCCGCCGATGTTCGCCATGTCGGCGAAATTCGAGCGCAGCTGCTCCTGGTAGTCGTCCCACAAGGGCATCTGCCAGACGCGGTCCCAGGATTCCTCGCCCGCGGCGCGGATCTCATCGGCGAGGCGCTGGTCATTCGCGAACAGGCCGGTGGCAACGTGCCCGAGCGCCACCACGCAGGCGCCGGTGAGCGTCGCCACGTCGATCACGACCTCGGGCTTGAAGCGCTCGGCATAAGTGAGCGCGTCGCACAGAATGAGCCGCCCCTCGGCGTCGGTGTTCAGGATCTCGACCGTCTGACCGGAGAGCGTGGTGACCACGTCGCCCGGTCTGGACGCGCCGCCGCCCGGCATGTTCTCGCAGGTCGGTACCAGCGCGATCGCGTTCACCGGCGCCTTCATGGCCGCGAGCGCGGCGAGCGCGCCGAGCACGCTCGACGCGCCGGACATGTCGAACTTCATCTCGTCCATCTCGCCGGCCGGCTTGAGCGAAATGCCGCCGGTGTCGAAGGTGATGCCCTTGCCGACCAGCACCACCGGCTTCTTCGTCCTGGCCGCGCCGTGATAGCGCAGCACGATCAGCTTGGGCGGCTGGTGCGAGCCCCTGGTCACGGCGAGCAGTGCCCCCATGCCGAGCTTTTCCATGTCGCGCCGCTCGAGCACCTCGACGGCGAGCTTGAAGCGCCGCGCCAGCTTCTTCGCCTCGTCGGCGAGGTAGCTCGGGGTGCAGATGTTGGGCGGAAGGTTGCCGAGCGTGCGCGCGAGCTCGGCGCCCTGGGCGACGGCCGCCGCCTCGGCGAGCGCGCCCTGCGCCGCACGCGTGACCGGCCCCGCGCTCTGCGCGAGCGTCACCGCGGCGAGCGCCGGCGGCAGCGCTTTCTTCTGCGTCTTGAGCTGGTCGAAGCGGTAGAACGCTTCGCTCACCGCGAGCACCGCCTGGCGCACGCTCCAGGCCGGGTCGCGCCCGGCCGGCTTCGTCTCCGCGAGGTAGAGCAGCGCGTCGCGCGCGCCGAGCTCCTTGAGCGCATTCGCGGCTGCGCGCAGCGCGTCGCGGTACGCCGACTCGCCGAGCTCGTTCTCGTCGCCCAGGCCCACGAGCAGCACGCGCTCGGCGGCGAGGCCCGCGACGCCGCGCAGCAGCAGCGTCGAGCCCGCCTTGCCCGACAGGTCCCCCTGCGCGAGCGCGGCGCGCAGCGCGCCGCGCGCCGCGCGATCGGCGAGCTGCGCGGCGCGCGTCAGCGCGCCGCCAGCGTGCACGCCGAGCACCAGGCAGCCGGTCTTGGCGCGCTCGGGCGAGATGCTTTTTATGCTAAATTCCACTGCGTACTCCACTCTCATCGGCCGGCGCAGATGATCGCATGATTTGCGCCCCGCTGTGAATCGCCCGAGGCGTTCCGAGAGCATGATCTTCCAGCGCACGCTGCTCAGGGAATTCGCCAACCTCGCGGTGGCGGTGTTTCTGACGCTGTTCGCGATCGCACTCACGACGCAGCTCATCCGCCTGCTCGGACAGGCGGCCGGCGGCAAGATCCCCTCCGACGCGGTGCTTGCCTATCTGGGCTTCTTCTCGCTCGGTGTGCTGCCGGTGCTGCTGTCGATTACGCTGTTCATAGCCGTGCTGCTGACGCTCGCGCGCAGCTACCGCGACTCGGAAATGGTCGTCTGGTTCAGCTCGGGCCTGTCGCTCGCCGCCTGGCTCAGGCCGGTGCTCGGCTTCGCGCTGCCGATCGTGGCGTTGATCGCGGCGCTGTCGCTGTTCATCTCGCCCTGGGCGATGGAGCTGAGCGGCCAGTACGCGAGCCGCATCAACGCGCGCGACGACGTCTCGCGCGTCGACCCGGGCACCTTCGGGGAGTCGGCCAGCCGCGACCGCGTGTTCTTCGTCGAGTCGATCGCCGGCAACAAGACCAGCGTGCGAAACGTGTTCGTCAACTCCCTGCAGCAGCATCGCGACGGCGTCATGTTCAGCCGCACCGGGCGCACCGAGACGGCGTCGAACGGCGACCGCTTCCTCGTGCTGGAGGACGGACGGCGCTACGACGGGCTGCCCGGGCAGGCGGACTACCGCCAGATGGAGTTCGAGCGCTACGCGACGCGCATCCAGGAGCAGGCGGCGCGCGAGCCCGCGCGCTCGCGCCAGGCCCTGTCCACGCTCGCGCTGCTGCGCAATCCGACCAATGAGAACCGGGGCGAGCTGGTCTGGCGCATCGGGCTGCCGCTCGCGGCGCTTCTGCTCGCGCTGCTCGCGATCCCGATGAGCTTCGTCAACCCGCGCGCCGGCCGCTCGGTGAACCTGGCGTTCGCGCTGCTCACCTACGTCGTGTACTCGAACCTGCTGTCGGTCACCCAGTCGCGCGTGGCGACGGGCAGGCTCGACTTCGCGGTCGGCGTGTGGCTGATGCACGGGGTGATGCTCGTGCTGCTCGTCCTCATGTTCGCGTACCGCCTGCAGCCGCTCGGCATGCGGCGCAGGACCCGGGTCGCGCGCCGCGCGTGAAGATACCGACCCTCGAGCGCTACCTGGTGCGCCAGATCTACGGCGCGGTGGGCTTCGTGCTCGTAGGATTCCTCGCGCTGTTCGCCTTCTTCGACCTGATCCACGAGCTGAACGACATCGGCAAGGGCAGCTACGGCCTGCGCGACGCCTTCACGTTCGTGCTGCTGTCGCTCCCCGGACACGCCTATGAGCTGTTTCCTGTGGCGGTGCTGATCGGTACGCTGTACGTGCTCGCGCACCTGGCGAGCAACTCCGAGTTCACCGTGATGCGCGGCGCGGGGCTGTCGCCGTGGCGCGCCGGCGCGGTGCTCGCCAAGGCCGGGCTGATACTCGCCGCCGTCACCTTCGTCATCGGCGAGTGGGGCGCCCCGGGCGCCGAGGAGGCCGCGCAGAAGCTGCGCATGCGCGCCATGAGCTCGGTGATCGGGCAGGACATGCGCACTGGGCTGTGGTTCAAGGACGAGCGCTCGTTCATCAACGTGCGCGAGGCGCGCCACACGAGCGCGCTCGACGGGCTGCGCATCTACGACTTCGACCCGCAGTACCGGCTCGCGCTGGTGCGCGCGGCCGCGAGCGGCGAGTACCTCGGCAGCGGCAACTGGAAGCTGCTCGACGTCGCGCAGACGACGTTCACGCCGCAGGGCCCGCGCGTGGAGCACCTGCCGGAGATGGAATGGCACTCCGCGCTCACGCCGTCGCTGCTCGAAGTGCTGATCGTCGCGCCGGACCGCATGTCGAGCTGGAACCTGTACCAGTACACCCGGCACCTGGCCGGCAACCGGCAGAAGACCGAGCGCTACGCGATCGCGCTGTGGAAGAAGCTGTTCTACCCGGTCGCGGTGATGGTGATGATGGCGCTCGCGCTGCCGTTCGCGTACCTGCAGGCGCGCGCAGGAATGGTGGGCGTCAAGGTGTTCCTCGGCATCATGCTCGGGGTCTTCTTCCACCTCATGAACAGCCTCTTTTCGCACATTGGCCTGCTGCGCGACTGGCCGCCGTTCGCCGCCGCCGCGCTGCCGAGCGCGGTGTTCTTTCTCGCGGCGCTGGCGGCGATGTGGGCGGTCGAGCGAAGGTAGCGCGCTCAGCCCGCGGCGCGCGGCCTGCGCGGCAGCAGCACCAGGCGCGTGCCGGCGAGCCGGTCGTGCAAGAACTGCCGCTCGCGATCGAACAGCGCCCACAGGATCGATATGCCTGTCGGCACGAGCAGCACCGCGAGCGCGAAGCGCGCGAGGGCGCGCGCGGGCGGCACGCGCGCGCGCCCCGGGTACACCAGGCGGATGCGCCAGGCCTTCATCGCCAGGGTCTGACCGCTGCGCAGCCAGCACCAGAGGAAGTAGGCCGCGAATACCGCGAGCAGGTAGACCTGCAGCGCGTGGCGCAGCCAGCCGCCGGCGGAAGCCGCGCCGCTCGCCATGAAGAACAGGCCGGTCGCGGCGAAGGCCACCGCGAACAGCAGCAGGCTCTCGTACAGCATGCTGGCCAGCCGCCTGGCGATGCCCGGTACGGGCGCCTCGTCGGGGCCCGCCTCGCTCACTTCTGGTCTTTGGCCTTCGGGCCGGGCGGGGCGCCCTGCGGCTCCTGCGGATGAAGCGACTGGTACTCCGACCACTGTTTGCTCAGGTCCTTCTTCTTCCTGGGCGATTCCTTGTGCAGCTTGCGGTAGTTCTCGCGCGCCTGCTCGCGCTGCTGCGGCGTGAGCGCGGCCCATTTGCTCATGCGCGTCTGCACGCGCTTCTTGCCGGTCGGGGTCATCGTCGGGTAGCGCTTGGCCACCCCCAGCCACTCCTTCTTCTGCTCCGCGTCGAGCTTGTCCCATTCGCCGGCGAGCGGCGCGAGCGCTTCGCGCTGCGGCGGGTTCAGCTCGGCCCAGGACGGCGCGCCCTTTGCCGGCGGCGCAGCTGCCCCGGCGAGCGCGGCGCAGCACAGCAGCGCGGCGGCGAGCAGCGCGCTGCAGGCGCCGCGGCTCAGCCGCCGGACTGTTTCTTGAGCCACGCCTGGAAGCCCTTGTCGAGGTAGGCGTCGATCGGCAGATCGCCGCTGAGCAGCTGTGCATCGAGCTCGGCGCGGTCCGCGGCCTTCTGCTTTTGCTGCCAGCCGTAGATGCCGAACAGACCGACCACCAGCAGCACTACGGGCAGCGCGACCCGCGCCCAGAACATGAACGACCGGCCGCCGCTGGCGCCCGCCTGGCCCGCCCAGGCGAAGGCAGGGGCATGCTCGGGACGCTTGCGGGCGAGCGCCAGCTCGCGCGCCTGGCGCAGGCGCTCGAGCGTGCCCGCATCCGGCTGCGCGTCGTGCTCCAGGATCTTGCGTACCTTATCGCCGAATTGGTGCTCGTTCATTGGCTGGCATTCCCGCACGCCGTTGACCCTATAACTCTATCCCGCGCGCCCTGAGCGCGCTCGCGAGCGCGCGCGCAGCCCGGGAGCAATGCGTTTTCACGCTGCCCTCCGAGCATCCCATCGCAAGCGCGGTTTCGGCGACGTCCAACTCCTGAAGGTAACGCATGAGGAACGCCTCGCGTTGACGCGCCGGCAGTCGCCCGATCTCTTGTTCAAGTATTTCAACCACTTGCGACCTCTCCAGGCGCTCCGACGGCGACTGCGCGCCGGCCTGCTCGCCGGTCGGGACATAGGTTTCGAGCGGGTCCTCGTGCTCGTCTTCTTCGCTCCGGCCGCCGAGCAACGCCGTGAAGGGCGCAATCCAAAGCGCGCGCACTTTCTGCCGACGGTACCAGTCGCGGATCGCGTTCTGCATGATGCGGTGAAACAGAAGCGGCAGATCCGCGGCCTGCCGGTCGCCGTACTTTTCCGCCAGCCGCAGCATGGCGTCCTGCACGATGTCCAGCGCCGCATCGTGGTCGCGTACTGCGAAAACGGCCTGCTTGAAGGCCCGCCGCTCGACGCTTTCGAGAAACGTCGCCAGCTCGCTTTTTGATGCCAGGGGTGGGCCCTCGCGTTTTGCCTGCGCGATGTTACCAAAAGCGCTGCGCGCCGCCGCGCGCGCTCCCTTGACCGCATCGCAACAAGTCTTTAATGTTCAAGGTTTTCCGCAACTTTCACCCGTCCGGAACGCCATCATGGATCGAGTCAAGGGGATAGAGCTCACCGGCGCCGAGATCGTCGTGCGCTGCTTGCAGGAGGAGGGCGTCGAATACGTCTTCGGATATCCGGGTGGCGCGGTACTGTTCATCTACGACGAGCTGTTCAAGCAGGACAAGGTGAAGCACGTGCTGGTGCGCCACGAGCAGGGCGCTGCGCACGCCGCCGACGGCTACTCGCGCGCCTCGCAGAAGGTGGGCGTGTGCCTGGTCACCTCCGGGCCGGGCGTCACCAACGCGGTGACGGGAATCGCCACGGCCTACATGGACTCGATCCCGATGGTGATCATCTCGGGCCAGGTGCCGACGCACGCGATCGGCCTGGACGCGTTCCAGGAGGTCGACGCGGTCGGCGTGACGCGTCCCTGCGTAAAGCACAACATCCTGGTGAAGGACGTCAAGGACCTCGCCGTCGCGATCAAGCGCGCGTTCTACCTCGCGCGCACCGGCCGCCCGGGGCCGGTGCTGGTCGACATCCCCAAGGATGTGACCATGCACAGCTGCGAGTTCGACTACCCGGAAAGCGTGGCCATGCGCTCGTACAACCCGGTGAAGAAGGGCCACGCCGGGCAGATCAAGAAGGCAATGCAGCTGCTGCTCGAGGCGAAGCGCCCCATGATCTACACAGGCGGCGGCGTGATCCTGTCGGACGCCGCGCCGCAACTCGCCGAACTGGTGCACGAGCTTGGCTTCCCCTGCACCAACACCCTCATGGGGCTGGGCGGCTTCCCGGCGACCGACCGCCAGTTCCTCGGCATGCTTGGCATGCACGGCACCTACGAGGCGAACATGGCGATGCAGAATTGCGACGTGCTGCTCGCCGTGGGCGCGCGCTTCGACGACCGGGTGATCGGCAACCCGGCGCACTTCGCGCAGAACCCGCGCAAGATCATCCACATCGATATCGATCCCTCGTCGATCTCCAAGCGCGTCAAGGTGGACGTGCCGATCGTCGGCCACGTGCCCGATGTGCTCGCCGACCTGCTCAAGATCCTGCGCGCCTCCGCGCAGCGCCCCGACCCGTCGGCCATCGGCGCCTGGTGGGGACAGATCGAGCAGTGGCGAGGCAAGAATTGCCTGCGCTACGACCGCAGCTCGAAGATCATCAAGCCGCAATTCGTGATCGAGAAGCTGTACGAGGTGACCGGCGGCGACGCGATCATCACCTCCGACGTCGGCCAGCACCAGATGTGGGCGGCGCAGTTCTACAAGTTCGACAAGCCGCGCCGCTGGATCAACTCGGGCGGCCTCGGCACCATGGGCTTCGGGCTGCCGGCGGCGATGGGCGCGCGGCTCGCCAACCCCGGCGCGACGGTCGCCTGCGTGACCGGAGAATCGAGCATCCAGATGTGCCTGCAGGAGCTCTCGACGTGCAAGCAGTACCGCCTGCCGATCAAGATCGTCAACCTGAACAACAAGTACATGGGCATGGTGCGCCAGTGGCAGCAGTTCTTCCACGGCAACCGCTACTCCGAGTCCTACATGGACGCGCTGCCCGATTTCGTCAAGCTCGCCGAAGGCTACGGCCACCGCGGCGTGCTGATCGACAAGCCGGCCGACGTCGAGCCTGCGCTGCGCGAGGCGTTCAAGCGCAAGGACGAGCTCGTGTTCATGGACTTCATCACCGACCAGACGGAGAACGTCTATCCGATGGTGCCGGGCGGCAAGGGCATCTCGGAAATGATCCTGGCGGAAGATCTGTGAGCCAGCGGCACATCATCTCGATCCTCGTCGAGAACGAGGCGGGGGCGCTGTCGCGCATCGCGGGACTGTTCTCGGCGCGCGCCTACAACATCGAGTCGCTCACCGTGGCGCCGACCGAGGACCCGTCGATGTCGCGCATGACCATCGTCACCAGCGGCTCGGAGGACGTGGTCGAGCAGATCACCAAGCAGCTGAACAAGCTCGTCGAGATCGTCAAGGTGGTCGACCTGTCGGAGGCCGAGCACATCGAGCGCGAGCTGATGCTGATCAAGGTGCGCGCCGGCCAGAAGGAGCGCGAGGACATGAAGCGCATGGCCGACATCTTCCGCGGCCGCGTGATCGACGTGTCCGACAACACCTACACGATCGAGCTCACCGGCGACGGCGCGAAGCTCGACGCGTTCATCCATGCGCTCGATCCGGGGGCGATCCTCGAAACGGTGCGCACCGGCGCCTCGGGCATCGGACGGGGCAACCGCATCCTGCGGGTCTGAGGGAAATATCGGGGTCGGAGTCGCTTTACTTCCTGAAGCGACCCTGACCTTACATCTGCAAAGAGGGGAACTGCATGAAGGTCTATTACGACAAGGACGCCGACCTGTCGCTCGTCAAGGGCAAGAAGGTCACCATTCTCGGCTACGGCTCGCAGGGCCACGCACACGCGCTCAACCTGAACGACTCCGGGGTCAAGGTCACCGTGGGGCTGCGCAAGGGCGGGGCCTCCTGGGACAAGGCGAAGAAGGCCGGGCTCAAGGTGGCCGAGATCGCAGACGCGGTGAAGGGGGCCGACATCGTCATGATGCTGATGCCCGACGAGCACATCGCGGCGGTGTACAAGGCCGAGGTCGAGCCGAACGTGAAGAAGGGCGCGGCGCTCGCCTTCGCGCACGGCTTCAACATCCACTACGGCCAGGTGCAGCCGCGCGCGGACCTCGACGTTTGGATGGTGGCGCCCAAGGCGCCGGGCCACACGGTGCGCTCGACCTACGCCGGCGGCGGCGGCGTGCCGATGCTGATCGCCGTGCACCGCGACGCCTCGAGGAAGGCGCGCGACATGGCGCTGTCCTACGCCGCGGCAATCGGCGGCGGCAAGGCGGGCGTGATCGAGACCTCGTTCAAGGAGGAGACCGAGACCGACCTGTTCGGCGAGCAGACCGTGCTGTGCGGCGGCTGCGTCGAGCTGGTGAAGAACGGCTTCGAGGTGCTGGTCGAGGCCGGCTACGCGCCCGAGATGGCGTACTTCGAGTGCCTGCACGAGCTCAAGCTCATCGTCGACCTGATGTACGAAGGCGGCATCGGCACGATGAACTACTCGATCTCCAACAACGCCGAGTACGGCGAGTACGTCACCGGGCCGAAGATCATCGACGCGCGGGTCAAGGACGCCATGCGCGCGGCGCTCGCCCGCATCCAGTCGGGCGAGTACGCGAAGGATTTCGTCCTCGAGAACCGCGCCGGCGCGCCTATGCTGCTAAGCCGCAGGCGCATGACCGCAGAGCACCCGATCGAGACCGTGGGATCCAGGCTGCGCGACATGATGCCGTGGATCCGCAAGAACCGCCTCGTCGACCAGTCGAAGAACTAGCCGACTGGCGATGGCGGCGAGTTACCCGCATCCGCTGATCGCGCGCGAGGGCTGGCCGTTCCTCGGCGCGGCGGTGCTCGCCGCGGCGCTCGTGTGGTGGCTCGCCGGCGGCTGGTGGTCCGCGCCGCTGTGGCTGGCGGTGCTGTTCGTGCTGCAGTTCTTTCGCGATCCGCCGCGCGAGGTGCCGGAGGATCCGCAGGCCGTGGTTTCGCCCGCCGACGGACGCGTGGTCGCGGTGCACAAGGCGCGCGACCCCTGGCTCGAGCGCGACGCGCTCAAGGTGTCGGTGTTCATGAACGTGTTCAACGCGCACTCGAACCGCTCGCCGGTCGACGGCACGGTGAAGAAGCGCTGGTATCACGCCGGCAGCTTCGTGAACGCTGCGCTCGACAAGGCCTCGAGCGAGAACGAGAGGAACGCCCTGTGGCTGCGCACGCGCGACGGCCAGGACATCACCTGCGTGCAGGTCGCGGGACTGATCGCGCGTCGCATTCTGTGCTACGTTGACGCAGGCAGCGAGCTCGGCAAGGGCCAGCGTTACGGCTTCATCCGCTTCGGCTCGCGGCTCGACGTCTACCTGCCGCTTGACGCCGAGGTGAGCGCGGCGCTGGGCGAGAAGGTGTACGCGGGGGAGAGCGTGTTGGCGAGGATGGCGCGACATGGATGAGCATATCGAGCGCGAACCCGGCATCCGGCCGCCGGTCGGCGCGCTGCGCCGCCGCGGCATCTACCTGCTGCCCAATCTGTTCACCACCGCGGCGCTGTTCGGCGGCTTCTACGCGATCGTGCAGGCGATGAACCAGCATTACGAGATCGCGGCGGTGGCGATCTACATCGCGATGGTGCTGGACGGCCTGGACGGGCGCATCGCGCGCTTGACGCGCACTCAGAGCGAGTTCGGTGCGCAGTACGACAGCCTGTCCGACATGGTGTCGTTCGGCGCCGCCCCGGCGCTCGTGGTCTACGAGTGGGCGCTGAAGGGCCTGGGCAAGCTCGGCTGGGTGGCGGCGTTCGTGTACTGCGCCGGTGCGGCGCTGCGCCTGGCGCGCTTCAACACCAACATCGAGGTCATCGACAAGCGCTGGTTCCAGGGACTGCCCAGCCCCGCGGCGGCGGCGCTCGTCGCCGGGCTGATCTGGGTAATGAGCGACCTCGGACTCGGCGGCGAGGTTTGGCTCATGTGGCTCGCCTGGGTGGTGACCTTGTTCGCCGGCATCACCATGGTGACCAACGTGCCGTTCTACAGCTTCAAAGACATCAACCTGAAGAAGAGCGTGCCGTTCTGGGCGGCGCTCGCAATCGTCGCAGCCTTGACAGTGATCGCCACCAAGCCCGCGCTGATGCTGTTCCTCCTGGTGGTGGCCTACGCGGTCTCCGGCTACGTGCAGTGGGCGCTCGGCAAGCGCCCGCGCAGGATCGTGTGAGCGTGCGCACGGCGCTGTTCAACCTCGGCTTCCGCCCCTTCTACCTGCTCGCCGCGCTGTTCGCGGCGCTCGCGGTGCCCGCCTGGGTAGCCGATCTCTCCGGGCACGGCTGGCCAGCGCGCTATCTCGAGGGCTTGATCTGGCACCAGCACGAGATGGTGTTCGGCTTTGTGCTCGCGGTGATTGCGGGGTTTCTGCTCACCGCCGGCCGCGTGTGGACCGGGCGCGCGACGCTCTCCGGTGCGCCACTCGCGCTGCTCACGGCGCACTGGCTCGCCGCGCGCGTGCTTCTGCTGACCGGGCCGGGCTGGCTCGGCGCGCTGGTCGACGGCGCGTTCCCGTTCATGCTCGCCGCGGTGCTCGGGCGCGTGATCTTCGGCGCCCGCAACGCGCGCAACTACTTCGTGCCGGCGCTCATCGCCGCGCTCGGCCTGGTGAACGCCGGCTTTCACCTTTCCGCGCTCGGGTTGGTCGAAGCGCCGCCCTCGCTGTGGACGCAGGGCGGGCTGTACCTCGAGGCGCTGCTGCTCATCGTGATGACGGGCCGCGTGGTGCCCTCGTTCACCGCGAGCGCGCTGCCGCAGGCGAAGATGCGCCGCTCGGCGGCGCTCGACTACACGGCGCTCGCGCTCTCGGTGATCGCGTTCGCCTGCGCGCTCGGCGAGATCGGCGGCTGGCTCGGCGCCATCCCGGCGTTCGCCGCAGCCGGGCTGCACGCGGCGCGCCAGACCGGCTGGGCGCCGCTCGACACACGCGGCCGGCCGATCCTGTGGATCCTGCACCTGTCGCACGCCTGGATCCCGGTCGGCTTCGTGCTGCTGGGGCTCGCGGCCTTCGGTCTGGTGATCGGCGCGGCGCCGCTGCACGCCTTCGCGGTGGGCGCGCTCGCCGGCACCATCGTCGGCATGATCACGCGCACCGCGCTCGGCCACACTGCGCGGCCGCTCGCCGCGGGGCGCTCCGAGCTCGCCTGCTACGTGCTCGTGCAGTGCGCGGCCGTGGCGCGCGTCGCCGCCGCGCTCGTGCTGACGGCCTACATGCCGCTGGTCTACCTGTCGGCGACGCTGTGGAGCGCGGCGTTCCTCACCTACTTCATCGCCTACGCGCCGCGCCTCGCCAGCCCGCGCCTGGACGGCCGCCCAGGCTGAGCGCTTGCGCGCGCCCGGGGTGCGCGCTATATTCGCTCGCATGGCTTCGACCTTCCGGCTCGAGCTTCCTCTTTCCGGCCTGGCGCTTCTGCCGGCCGGTCTGCTGCTGCGCCTCGCGCGCACAAACTAAAACCCCAATTCGGCAGTACCCCTTTCCCGCCTCTCGCGGCGGACGGGCATTCGTGCATCTGCACCCTAGGAGCGGACCATGAGCAACAAGCAAAAACTCATCATCTTCGACACCACCATGCGCGACGGTGAGCAGAGCCCCGGCGCCTCGATGACCAAGGACGAGAAGCTGCGCATCGCCAAGGCGCTGGAGCGCATGCGGGTCGACGTGATCGAAGCGGGCTTCCCGGCCTCCTCGAACGGCGACTTCGAGGCGGTGCAGGCGATCGCGCGCGTGGTCAAGGACTCGACAGTGGCGGGACTGTGCCGCGCGAACGACCGCGACATCCAGCGCGGCATTGACGCGCTCAAGGACGCCAAGCGCTGGCGCATCCACACCTTCATCGCCACCAGCCCGATCCACATGGAGAAGAAGCTGCGCATGAGCCCCGAGCAGGTGCTCGAGCAGGCGCGCCTGTCGGTGCGCTACGCGAAGAACGCCTGCCCGGACGTCGAGTTCTCGCCCGAGGACGGCAGTCGCTCGGAGCCGGATTTCCTGTGCCGCGTGCTCGAGGCGGTGATCAAGGAGGGCGCCACCACGATCAACGTCCCGGACACGGTCGGCTACGCGGTGCCGCAGCAGTTCGGCGAGTTCATCAAGCGGCTGCGCGAGAGAGTTCCGAACTCGGACAAGGCCGTGTGGAGCGTGCACTGCCACAACGACCTTGGCATGGCGGTCGCCAACTCGCTCGCCGCGGTGATGATCGGCGGCGCGCGGCAGATCGAGTGCACCATCAACGGCCTGGGCGAGCGCGCCGGCAACACCTCGCTCGAGGAAGTGGTGATGGCGGTGAGGACGCGCAACGACTTCTTCCACCTCGAGACGCAGATCGACGCCACGCAGATCGTGCCGACCTCGCGCCTGGTGAGCCAGATCACCGGCTTCGTGGTGCAGCCGAACAAGGCGGTGGTGGGGGCGAACGCCTTTGCGCACGCCTCGGGCATCCACCAGGACGGCGTGCTCAAGGCGCGCCAGACCTACGAGATCATGACCGCCGAGGACGTCGGCTGGGCCACCAACAAGATCGTGCTCGGCAAGCTCTCGGGCAGGAGCGCCTTCAAGCAGCGCCTGAAGGAGATCGGCATCGAGCTCGACTCCGAGGACGCCTACAACAAGGCCTTCCAGCGCTTCAAGGACCTCGCCGACAAGAAGGCCGATATCTTCGACGAGGACCTGCAGGCGCTGGTGTCGCAGGAAGCCGGGATGGCGAGCGACGAGCACTGGCAGCTGGTTACCATGAGCCAGGCGAGCGGCATGGGCGAGCGCCCGCACGCCAGTGTGGTGCTCGCGGAAGGCGGCGCCGAGCGCCGGGCGGAGGCGCAGGGCGACGGGCCGGTAGACGCCACCTTCAAGGCGATCGAGTCGATCGCGAAGAGCGGGGCGGAGCTGCTCCTTTACTCGGTGAACGCGGTCACGCAGGGCACGGAGTCGCAGGGCGAGGTGACGGTGCGCCTCGCGAAGGGCGGCCGAGTGGTGAACGGCGTGGGCGCCGACACCGACGTGATCGTCGCCTCGGCCAAGGCCTACGTGAGCGCGCTTAACCGCCTTCAGAGCAAAATGCATAAGCTTAATCCGCAGCACCAGCTGTAGCATTACGCACCCGCGTGACCGCGGGGCGAAAGGGGAGAACATGAAACGCACGTGCTCCCAGCATGGGGCGTTGACGCGTCGACGCCGAGCATGAACGCGGAGCCGCAGGCGCCGCTGCACGTCGTCTTCGGCGCGGGGCAGGTCGGTGCCCCGCTGGCGGCGAAGCTGATCGAGGAAGGCAGGCGCGTGCGCGTCGTGCGCCGCTCGCACGGCGAGGTGGCGCCCGGCGCCGAACTGCTGCCGGGCGACGCGTTCGATGCCGGCTTCTGCGCGCGCGCCTGCGAGGGCGCACAAGCCGTGTACCACTGCATGAATCCGCCGTACGACTCGGCCGTGTGGGCCGAGGCGGTGCCGCGCGTGCTGGACAACCTGATCGTCGCGGCGGGCGGCGCGGGCGCGCGCCTCGTGGTGCTCGACAACCTTTACATGCTCGGGCGGCCGAACGGGCGGCGACTGAGCGAGGACACGCCGGTCAATCCATGCAGCAGGAAGGGCGAGATTCGCGCGCGCGCCGCCGAGCGGCTGCTCGATGCGCACAGGAGGGGCCAGGTGGTCGCGGTCGCGGGCCGCGCCTCCGACTTCTACGGCCCGCGCGGCGCGCTCACCTACCTGGGCGACTTCTTCTGGAAGCGCGCGCTCGCCGGCAAGGAGGTCTGGTCGCCGGTCGACCCGGACGCGGTGCACACGTACCACTACATTCCGGACGTCGCCGCGGGCCTGGCGCAGCTCGGGCGCGCGCATGCCGACGCGCTCGGGCGCGCCTGGATGCTGCCCTGCCAGCCGGCCGGAACCCTGCGCGATCTGGCCACGCGCTGCGCGCAGGCGCTCGGGTGCCCGATCCACGTGAGCAAGATCCCCAAGGCGGCGCTGCGCGCGATAGGCCTGTTCCTGCCACTCGTGCGCGAGATGAACGAGATGCTGTACCAGTGGGACGAGCCGTTCGTGGTCGACGACCGCCGCTACCGCGAGCGCTTCTCGGCCAAGCCGATCGCCGCCGAGACCGCCGCGCGCGCTACGGTCGTGTGGGCACAGCAGTATTACCGCGCGCCACAACGCTAGGGAGATGTCGGACGATGGGAAAGGTCTACGCGGAAATTGCGCCCGAGCTCGCCGCCTGGCTCGCACAACAGAAAGTGTTCTTCGTCGGCAGCGCACCGCTCTCGGCCGAGGGGCACGTGAACGTCTCGCCCAAGGGCCTCGACACGCTGCGCGTCCTCGGGCCGCGCCGCGTGGCGTACCTCGACCTGACCGGCAGCGGCGCCGAGACGGTCGCGCACCTGCGCGAGAACGGCCGCATCGTGCTCATGTTCTGCGCGTTCTCCGGGCCGCCGAAGATCGTGCGCCTGCACGGCGCCGGAAGCGTCGTCACGCCGGCGTCCGGGGAGTGGCCGGCGCTGCATGCGCGCTTTCCCGGGCACCTCGGCGCGCGCGCGATCATCGACGTCGCGGTGAGCCGGATCAGCGACTCCTGCGGCTACGGCGTGCCGACCTTCACCGGGCTCGAGGAGCGCGTCGCGCTGCCGCGCTGGGCGCAAACGAAAGGCCCGCAGGGGCTGCATGCGTACCGCCGCGAGAAGAACGCGCGCAGCATCGACGGGCTCCCCTCGCTCGCCGCTTCCGACGAAGAGGGTTCATGACGACTCGCGCGGGGGAACCACGATGCTGATCAGCGGACGTTGCCACTGCGGAAACATCAAGTTCTCCCTGCGCTGGGAGCCGGAGCCTTCGCAGATCCCGGCGCGCGCCTGCACGTGCTCGTTCTGCACGAAGCACGGCGGGGTGTGGACGTCCTGCCCGACCGGGTCGCTCAAGGTCACGGTGACCGATCCCTCGCTCGTCAGCAAGTACGCGTTCGGCACGAAAACGGCCGACTTCCACGTCTGCTCGAGATGCGGCGTGGTGCCGGTCGTCACGAGCGGGATCGACGGTCGCGCCTACGCGGTGGTCAGCGTGAACGCGTTCGAGGGCGTTGACGCGGCGCTGCTCAGCCGGGCCTCGACGAGCTTCGACGGCGAAGGCCGGGACGATCGCCTTTCCCGTCGGCAGCGAAACTGGATTCCCGATGTCGAGTTCCTCGCAAGCGGCGCCTGAGCCCTGCGTCCCGTGCTTGCGGCAATGCAAGGCACGACCCGCGGCACCATCGCCGCGCCGCGCCGGTCGATGTCGTGCGCATTGAGGAGGGCCATGTCGACACGATTCACCAGGAGCCGCTGCGTGCGGGTTGACCGGGCCGCGTCGAACCGCTGCCGCTATGTGCCGGACGATCCGGGCGGGCACTACGAGAGCTACTTTCTGCGCGCCAACCACCCCCAACGCCCGCTTGGCTTCTGGATCCGCTACACGGTGTTCTCCCCCAAGGGGCGCCCGCGCGACGCGGTCGGCGAGCTGTGGGCGATCTACTTCGACGGCGAGCGCGCCAGCATCGCCGTGGCCAAGGAGGTCGTTCCAATCGGCGCCTGCGCGTTCTCGCGCAGCGGCCTCGAATTACGCATTGGCGAGGCCGAGTTGCACGAAGATCGCCTGGCGGGCCGGGCGCGGTCGCGCGCGCAGGCGCTGCAGTGGGATCTGCGCTACGCGGGAGCACAGCCGCCGCTGCTGCTCCTGCCCGCCGCGTTATACGAGCGCGGATTCCCCAAGGCCAAGGCGCTGGTCGCGACACCGAACGCAGTGTTTGAAGGCGTCCTGACCGTGAACGGGGAGACGATCGCCGTGAAGCGCTGGATGGGAAGCCAGAATCACAATTGGGGCCGCAGGCACACCGACTCCTACGCGTGGGGACAGGTCTGCGGCTTCGACGGCGCGCCGGATACGTTCCTCGAGTGCGCAACGGCCAGGCTCAGGCTGGGTCCGTTCTGGAGTCCTGCGCTGACCATGCTCGTACTTCGCACGGAGGACGGCGAGTTCCGCCTCAACGGGCTCGCGCAGGCTCTCCGTGCCCGCGCCGAATTCGACTTCTGTTCCTGGCGGCTCGAGTCGGCGACCTCGAAGCTGCGTATTTCGGCGCTCATCAATGCCCCGAGGGCCGCTTTCGTCGGGCTTCTCTACGATAATCCGCCGGGGGGCCGGAAGATCTGCCTAAATACGAAGCTCGCCGCGTGCGAGCTGACGCTTGAGCAGTCCGGACGGCCCAAGCGTACGTTGACGACGAAGCACCGGGCCGCGTTCGAGATCCTCACCGAGCGAGAGGACCATGGCATCGCGATCGCCGCCTGAACGAGAGCGCTCCGCCTGCGCGGTGATTCGCAGGCGCCGGCGACATCTCGCGCTGCTGCTCCTTGCCGCCATTGCGCCCCCGGTGTTTGGCAATGGCGCGGGTAGCGATTGCAACGTTCCTGCGGACGCGCATCAAGCGCAGTTCATCGTCGGCTACGGCAGCCTCATGCAGGACGAGTCGCGCGAGCGCACCTCGCCGCACGCGGGCCCCGCCCAGCCGGTGGAGATCGCGGGCTTCAAGCGCGGCTGGTTCGCACGCGGCGCGTCGGTCGGCTTCAGCACGACCTTCCTGGGCGTCCTTCCCGACCGCAGCAGCCGCCTGAACGCGGTGATCTACCAGGTCGATGCGGCCGAGCTCGCCGCGACGGACGGACGCGAGCGCTCCTACTGCCGCACGGGCGTCGCACCCGAGGACGTCAGACCGCTCGAGCGCGGCGTGAGTTCGGCGCCGGACGGGCAAATCTGGATCTACGTCAGCAGGCCCGGAGGCGTCGCCCGGCCGGACTTGAAATACCCGATCGTTCAGTCGTACGTGGACGTGTTTCTCACGGGATGCCTGGAGCAGCAGGAGCGCTTCGGCCTCACCGGGTTCGCCGCGCAATGCATCGCCACCACCGCCGACTGGTCCACGCACTGGGTGAACGACCGCATCTATCCGCGGCGGCCGTTCGTCTTCCAGCCACGGGCCGGGCAGATCGACAGGCTGCTGTCCACGCAGCTGCCGCACTACTTCGCGCGCATCAGGATAGAAGGCGGACGCTGAACGGGGGGGGCGCATGGCCGAGGAGCCGGGTGACGTGGAAACGACCCCCGATCAGTCGGCCGAGCTCGACCGCGCGGCGATCGCGCAGCATGCGGCCAAGCTGGTCGCCGCCAAGGCGCGGCGCGACCGCCTGCGGTTCCTGCGGCGCTACGGAGCGTCGCTCTCCGCCCTCGAGACCATCGGCGTGGCGGCGGCGGCGCTCGTTGTGCTCGCAGCGGTCGGCTACGCGCTGCTCGCGTTGCTCACCTGGATGCTCAGGTCCGGCCCGTGACTGCGCTGACTTTTGTGTCTTTGTTTAGGCGACTCGAGGTTCTGCCTCGGCAATCAACGAGTTGATGTGTCGCAGGTCGGCCGTCAAGTCCCGCGACCGGCGAGCAGGGTCGCAACAGACTGATTGCGGGAGGGAATCCGACCGCCTCGAGGCGCCTTAGCTATGTTATTCAACAGCTAATCTGGCTATCTAGGGCTGGAGGGCATTATGAGATCTCTCATGCGCATGCACCTGGCGTACGCCGCAATAGCGCTCATCTCAGCTGTGGGCATCCCTACCTACTACTGGGTTGTCGTACCGGAACCCAAGCAACTTCACGGCAACGCGTTGAATGAATCAATTGCACAAATATCGGATCCCGAACGCCTCAGAAAGCTCGCCACAACTGTCACGCGTGAAGCGGATGATTTCGCTGTCACGGCAAAGAGAACCGTCGACTCGGCAATCGTCCTCTTGGCGATGGCTCTGGTCGCCGCGGCGATCGCGTTCCTACATGCGTACTTTCGGCTTCGTCACCTGCAGCGACAGCCAGAAGAGGCAAAGCCCGATGCCCTCTAAGTGCACGGCCCAGCCAAACGCGCGCCGCCTCGGCGTTGTCGTCTTCTGCTAGCTCGGGTTCAAGCCGTATCTAGATTCGGACGAAGGGGGAGCAATGAAAAAATTAGTGACGGTTCTCGGGTGGATCTTCCTGGCGCTGGTGATCGGCGTCGGCTCGATCGCGGGATATCTGTTTTATGTAGGCCCTCGCCTCGATGCTTCGAGCAAGGCGTACGTGGACGAGCAGGTCCCGATCATCGTATCGACGTGGTCAAAGGAGGAGCTTCTGAAGCGCGCCTCCCCGGAGTTGCGGAGTGCGATAGCAGACGAAAGGCGGTTGGACCAGATCCTCGTGCGCCTGTCGCGGCTTGGAAAGTTGAAGCATTACGACGGATCGAAGGGGGAGGCCAACATATCCTTCTTGGTCAGGGAGGGGAAGGTGGTGACCGCTTCGTATATCGCGGGCGCGACTTTCGAAGACGGTTCGGCGCAAATTGCCATTCGCTTGATTCGGCATGGCGACCAGTGGCAATTACTTTATTTCAACGTCAGCTCGCCGATATTCCTGCAGTGAGCGCGTTCGTGATTTGGCACGTTAGCGCGCACATGAACGAGCAAATCTTCTCACGCTTCACCTTCGTCACGAAATGGCTGTTCCCGCTCGCCTGGTTCGGCTTCATTCTGTTCTTTGTCGTCGATACGCTGACCAACGGACCGTCGGCGGATAGCTTGCCGTTCATCATCGTGTCGATCGTCATGGCAGTCATGGGGTTCTTCTTCTCTAAGGCTCCGAGCTTGAGAACATCATGAATGTCAGTTCCACGCCGCTCATGAATCCACCCCGCGTGACCCTGCGGCTGGTAAAGCCGAGCGGTCTTGGGACGTACATTTCCTTCTCGCCAAAGTCGTCCGTGTTCAGCTTCCCGTTTTCGCTGAAAAACGTCGTGGCGGAGCGACTCATGGAGCGGGCGTATGCCGCGAGAACAAAGAGTGCGGGCTGACCCAGCCTTCGCACGCTGGTAATCTCGGCGTTAATCCGCGGCAGAATGGACATACGCCCCTATCAGCCTCGCGACGAAGGCGCGATCGTGTCTTTGTGGGAGCAGTGCGGCTTGACGCGGCCCTGGAACGATCCTCGGAAAGATATCGCGCGCAAGCTCCTGGTGCAGCCGGAGCTATTCTTGGTTGGCACGCTTGACGGCCAGGTGATTGCGACGGCTATGGCGGGATACGATGGCCACCGGGGTTGGGTAAACTACCTCGCTGTCGCACCGCGCGCACGCGGGCGAGGGTGCGGGCGCGCATTGATGGAACGGGTCGAGCATCTATTGTTGAGCCTCGGCTGTCCGAAGGTGAATATCCAGGTGCGCTCGTCCAACGCCGAAGCCCTAGGGTTCTATCGTGCGATAGGCTATGCGCAAGAGGAAATGATCAGTCTCGGCAAGAGGCTTATCCCCGATGATGGAACTGCGGCTTAGCCAGCCAGTCGACCGGACGGGCGCGTGCCTCAGGTCCTGGAGACTCTAGATGCTCCGATGTTCATCCCCCTTTGAGCTGTTGATTCTCGATTGCGACGGAGTGGTGGTCGACAGCGAGCCGATCACGATGCGCGTGCTCACCGAGATGCTGAACGAGCTGGGCGTTGCCATCGAGGCCGAGGAGGCCAACGATCGATTCATCGGCACGACGTTCAGCCGCACGCTCGAGCTCATCGTCGAGCTAGTCGGGAGGCCGCTACCCGAAGACTTTGTAGGGAACTACCGCAATCGCTCGTTCGCCGCGCTGGAGGCTGAGCTCAAGCCGGTAGCGGGAATCGAGGCTGCCTTGGAGCGGATCGCCATCCCGTACTGCATCGCCTCGAATGGACCGCACGCGAAGATGCGCAAGACCTTGGGCATCACGTCGCTGCTCCCGCGCTTCGAGGGGCGCATGTTCAGTTCGGCTGACGTAGCGCGCGTGAAGCCGTATCCGGATCTCTTTCTGCATGCTGCCCGGCACTTCGCCGTTTCGCCGGCGGCGTGCCTGGTGATCGAGGACAGCGCAAGCGGAATAGCGGCGGCGCTGGCGGCGGGCATGTCGGTCTACGGTTTCTCGGGAAGAGCGCCCGACCGCAGGCTCAGGGCGGCGGGGGCGCACAGGGTGTTTCACAGCATGCCCGAGCTGCCTTCGCTCGTGGCGGGTCGGGTCGCGAGGCAACCATGATCTTGGAGATTGCGATCCTGAACGTGATTCCGGGCCAGGCTGCGGCCTTCGAGGACGCCTTTGCCAAGGCGAAGGACATCATTGCGTCGATGCCGGGGTTCAATTCTCTGCAGCTGCAGCGGTGCGTCGAGGCGCCGAACCGCTATGCTCTGCTTGTCCGCTGGGAGAAGCTCGAGGACCATACCAGGGGATTCCGCAACTCGCCGCAGTATCAGAAATG
>Ga0316624_10000097_pt1 | contig 24077 bp, 23 predicted proteins | sample OWC_Aug_N3_C1_D5_FD_207657 | JGI IMG/M metagenome (GOLD analysis project Ga0316624, IMG submission 207657) | Wetland soil microbial communities from Old Woman Creek delta, Ohio, United States - OWC_Aug_N3_C1_D5_A | ecosystem: Environmental > Terrestrial > Soil > Wetlands | place: USA: Ohio... | reverse complement strand
TCGACGCCGGCGGGGCGGCACTCCATCTGCTCCTTGAGATCGAAGCCGGAGGAAAAGACTGAGCCCGCGCCCGTCACGATCAGCGCGCGCACGTCCTCATCGCGCTCGAGCGCGTCAAGCGCCGCGCCGATTTCAGCGAGCATGGTTGAATTGAGCGCGTTGGCGCGCTCAGGCCGCGACAGCGTCAGCCGCGCGACCGTGCCGCGCCGGTCGATCTGGATTGTCGTGAACTCGACCATCGATGCGCCCTCACCTGCGGGGCGATCATAGCCTGGATTTGATCGAGCGAAGGATGGTGGGCGCGACAGGGATCGAACCTGTGACCCCCTCCATGTCAAGGAGGTGCTCTTCCGCTGAGCTACGCGCCCATTTCGGGGATTGATCTATCGGCTCCGGCCGGGTCAGGCAAGCCGCCCCAGCAGCGCCTCACGCCGCCAGCAGCTTCTGCACCTCGGTGACCAATTCGCGCAGGTGGATCGGCTTCGACAGTACCTTGGCGTGCTTGGGCGCGGTGGAATCGGCGTTGAGCGCGACCGCGGCAAAGCCGGTGATGAACATGATCTTGATGTCGGGGTCGAGTTCGGCCGCCCTGCGGGCAAGCTCGATACCGTCCATCTCCGGCATCACGATATCGGTCAACAACAGCTCGAACGGCTCTTCGCGCAGCCGCTGATAGGCGGACAGCCCGTTGTCGTAGGAGGTAACGTCGAAACCGGCATTCTGCAGCGCCTTGACCAAAAAGCGCCGCATATCGGTGTCGTCTTCAGCCAGGAGGATTTTCGACATACTAATAACGCCCCGTCCTGGCCGCCCCACTGCAGATTGCCCTTGGGCCGGCCCCAGCCGTCCCATAAGACTTATGCCAGGTAAATAACGGGTGAACCGAAAGCATGGCTTGGCTTTATCGGCCAGTGCATGGACAATAAAGCCATAAGTCCTCGTTCTAGGTCCGTCCCACCGCAATGCTAGCCAACCCCCCCGGAACCGTCACCACCCATGAGTGAAATCCGCGACGAGCTAGACCCGCCGTTCGAGATCCTGGAGCCGGCCGATTTTGCCGGCCCGGTGCTGCTCAATTCGCCGCACTCCGGCTCGACCTATCCGCGCGCGTTTCTGGGCGCTTCCCGCCTCGATATCGGAACGCTGCGCCGGTCCGAGGACAGCTTCGTCGACGAGCTGGTCGCCGGCGTGGTCAAGCACGGCTACCCGCTGATGCGCGCGCATTTCCCGCGCTGCTTCGTGGACGTGAACCGCGAGCCCTATGAGCTCGATCCGCGCATGTTCGAAGGGCGCCTGCCCTCCTTCGCCAATACGCGTTCCATGCGGGTGGCGGGGGGTCTGGGAACCGTGGCACGGGTGGTCGGCGATGCCCAGGAAATCTACGATCAGCGCCTCCCGGTCGACGACGCCTTGCGCCGCATCGAAACGCTGTACAAGCCCTATCACCGGGCGCTGCGGCGGCTGTTCACCAAGCTGCACCGCGACTTCGGCGCGGCCGTGCTGGTCGACTGCCATTCAATGCCATCCACCGCCGGCCAAAAGGACGAGCGGCCGCGGCCGGAATTCGTGCTCGGCGACCGCTACGGCACCAGCTGCGTCACGGCGGTCTCGGAGACCGTGGAGCAGACGCTGCGGGGCCTGGGCTACACGGTGAGCCGCAACAAGCCCTATGCCGGCGGCTTCATCACGGAGCACTACGGCAATCCGGCCGCCGGCCTGCACGCCATCCAGCTCGAGATCAACCGGGCGCTCTACATGGACGAGCGGCGTTACGAGCGCTCGCACAATTTCCGCCGGCTGGCCGCCGACCTGGAGCGGCTGGCGCGGCGCCTGGGCGAGATTCCGCTGGAGGAACTCAGGCCCTATCGCGCGGCCGCGGAATAGAAAAAAGGGCCGCTCGCGGTTGCAAGCGGCCCAAGTCTAGGGAGGAAACGCCCAAGGAGGGCAGCGGTATCGCTACCGCATTGCAATAATTTACACCGCGACGCACAAAAATCAAGGGCCAATAGCCCAATCCACATGCAATTTTGCATGGCTGGAAGCCGGAATTGGTGAGGGATATCGGCACTTTAGTATAGATCGTTGCGCGCAGGCCACGCCCTGGATCTCAGCGCCGGCGGGGGACGGCCTTACACAAGCTGGGGTTCCAGTTGCCGGCCCCGGCGGTCTTGGTTAGGTCGAAGCGAAGCGTTGCCAGGCGGGTTGCCATGACGGCCGTCGATTTTTCGAGCTTCGTCGACCAACTCGCCAGCGCATCGGGCGACACCATCCTGCCGTTCTTCCGCACCGCGCTGGCGATCGAGAATAAGCAGCCCGGCGGCTTCGATCCGGTCACCGCCGCCGACCGCGCGGCGGAAAACGCCATGCGCGCGCTCATCCGCAAGAGCTTCCCCGGCCACGGCATCCTGGGGGAGGAATACGGCTCCGAGCGCACCGACGCCGAATATGTCTGGGTGCTCGATCCGATCGACGGCACCAAATCCTTCATCACCGGCATGGTGGCCTGGGGCACGCTGATCGGCCTGATGCGTTTCGGCGAGCCGGTGTTCGGCATGATCCACCAGCCGTTCACGCGCGAGCGTTTCACCGGCGACGGCGGCGCGGCGCGCTACCGCGGCCCTGCCGGCAACCGCGAGCTGCGCGTGCGCCAATGCGCCTCGCTCGGCGACGCGATCCTGTCGACCACCAGCCCGCTCTTGATGAACGAAGCCGACCGCGCGGCCTTCCGGCGCGTGGAAAACGCGGTCAAGCTCTCGCGCTATGGCGGCGACTGCTACGCCTATTGCATGCTGGCGGCCGGGCTAATCGACCTGGTGATCGAAACCGAGATCAAGCCCTACGACATCGTCGCGGTGATTCCGATCGTCACCGGCGCCGGCGGCATCGTCACCACTTGGGAGAATGGACCGGCGCAGGCCGGCGGCCGCGTCATCGTCGCCGGCGACGCGCGCGTGCATGAAGCGGCGCTGGAGATGCTGAAGGGTTAGGCGCGTTTACCGTCGCGCCGGGGAACAGGTGCTGAAGCCAAGCATTGCATAAAACGGGCACCAGCCAACCAATCCGCTCAAGAATGCAATGGCTCCCACTGTCCCGAGGCCGAGGCTGATCGCGCCTTCCACCAGGGCAACGGGCGTCTCAAACAAAGAAATACCCACCACCAACAAGATAGCCCCCACCACGGCTCGCGCGAGACGATCGAGAGGCCTCTCATTCATTTGCAGCATAGGCCTTTGGGTCGTTTGCATGATTTGTCCTCGGGCTGGCTGCGCCGTTGGAGAGATAGGTTGTCCGGTTGGCAAATCAACCTGCCTTTAGTCGGAGATGGCCGGCATTCAGATCAATTCGACCGGTGTTTGAAGCTCTGGCAGCCCCCGCAGGATGGGTGGCGGCGGACAGCTTTGGTTCAATACCGCGGCGTTCCCGGCACGAAAGCGTCGAACGCCGCCCAGAATTGCGCGCGGTATTGATCCTGCTCCTGCAGGATTTCATGGCGGGCGCCGGCGAGAATGAGATGGCGGCCGGCCAGCAGATTCATGCCGAATTGCTCGATTGCCGGCGTCGAGACGATCGCGTCGCGGCCCGCCGCCACCATCAGGATCGGCTGGCGAATGTGGCCGGCATAGCCGGACGCGGCGAACTCCTTCATCTGGCGTAGCGCGGCGTCGGCCCAGGCGACGGTCGGCGAGCCTAAGCCGAGCGCCGGCTCTTCCTCCAGCACCGCGGCGTTGCGCGCAAACCGCACCGGGTCGGATGTCAGCACGTTGCCGATAAAATTTTCGCTGCCGATCATGTTTGGATTGCCGGCCGGGACATAGGCCGAACCGCGTCCGAGCATGCGCAGGAAGCGCGCGAGCGGCCCGGCCACGCCAGCGAGGCGGCCGGGCGCCAGCGCAATCAGCGGCGCCGACAGCACGACACGGTCGAACCAGCGGCTGCCGGCGTGGCAGGCGCGCAGGGCGACGGCCCCGCCCATGGAATGGGCGAGGCAGAATATCGGCGGCGGGCAATCCGGCAGCACCACCTGCGCCATGAAGGCGTCGAGATCGGCGGCGTATTGCGAGAAGTTGCGCACATAGCCCTTCTGGCGGTCGGTGAGCGCGCGGTCCGACAGGCCCTGCCCGCGCCAGTCGAAGGTCGCCGCCGCGAAACCGCGCGCGCGCAGATCGCGCACCGTCTCGTAATATTTCTCGATGAATTCGGCGCGGCCTTGCAGCACTACCACCGTGCCCTTGCGGCCCGGCGGCGGCGCCCAGCGCGCAAAACGCAAGTTCACCCCGTCCGGGGTCTTGATGCTGCCGGCCACCACATTGTCGGGCACCGGATTGGCGGGAATGGAGACGAGTTTCATAACGCCGGAAGGGTGCCGGTGCGGGATAGCCCGGGCCTTATAGCAGGGTGCAAGGCGCGCTCAATCGCAGTCGCTCCGCGGACGGAATATTCTTATGATTCAGTCGGTTATTGGCAGGTTCCCGACCCTCTTGCGACCCCCGAGCGACCTTCCCATATCAATCCCGCGCAGGCCAATGACGGCTGCGCACGGGCCATACGGCGGACCGCCCGCATGTCGCTCAACTCAAGGAGGATATGCCATGCGTACTTTCGATCTTGCTCCCCTTTACCGCTCCACCGTCGGCTTCGACCGGCTGTTCTCAATGATGGACGCTTTCGAGAGCGCCCCGGGCTACCCGCCCTACAATATCGAGCGCACCGGCGAGAACGACTATCGCGTCACCGTCGCGGTAGCCGGCTTCGGCGAGACCGAGCTCTCCATCGAAGTCAAAGAGAACACGCTGACGATCAAGGGCGCCAAGCAGGCGAAGGAAGAGCAGAAAGGCGAAGTGCTCTATCAGGGCATCGCCGCGCGCGCCTTCGAGCGCGTTTTCCAGCTTGCCGACCACGTCCAGGTCAAGGCCGCGGCTCTCGAGAACGGATTGCTGCACGTCGATCTCGTGCGTGAAATCCCCGAGGCCAAGAAGCCGCGCCAGATTCCGATCGGCAACGGCGAGAAGGCGAAGCCCCAGGTGATCGATACCAAGGTCGCGGCCTAACGCCGACGATACCTTCAAACGCGAAAGCGCCCCGGATGCCCCCGGGGCGCTTTTGTTTTTGAGCTAGTCCTGCGCGGGCGGCGCGGGCGGCGCCGTGTAGCCGGGCGGCGGCAGACGTGAGCGGTCCGCTTGCGCCTCGGGCGCGCGAAATTTCTCGGCCTCGGCCTTGGCGTCGAACTTGTCGCTAATTTCAGGCGCCGGACGGCTCGGGCTCAGGGCTTGCGCCGGCGGCGGCGGCACGCTCAGCACGTTGCGGCGCGGGCGCGGCGGTTCGCGCGGCACCTGCAGCCTGCTGCTGTGCCGGCGGATCGCGCGATGGCGCGGCGGCGGCACGTACTGCTCTATAGCGTCGTCAGGCGGCGCTGCCTCGTCGTCGCGATCGTCGGCGTCGCCGCGCTCACCCGGCTGCGGCACATGGATGATGCGCGGGCCGGCGTCGAAACGCGGCGCGAAAATCGGTGTGACCGAGACGATGTCGCCGAGCGCGGCATCCGCCACCACGCGCAGCTCCGTGCCGCGCGGATCGATCGCGTGCAGCACGTAATAAGGACCATGGCGGAAGACGCGCGTGGTCGGCGCAAGGCCGAGCAAGCGCACGCTGGTGAGTATATCGGAGGCCGACAGCATCTCGGCCGCGGTCACGCGCTGGTAGGGCCCGGCCGCGACGAACGATACGGTCACGGCCAGCGCCGTCACGATCACGCCGATCGTCAGCTTCTTTCTCACGACGCCCCCACCATCGCGGCCGACTTCAATCGCGTGATGCCAATTTGATGAAGTGGTCGATCGAGAGCTGTCCCGGCCCGCACGACAGCAGCACCAGCAGGATCGACGCCCAGTAGATATGCTGGCTCCACAGCGCCTGCGGCATCACGTAGATCTGGATCAGCGCCGTCATGACCAGCAGCCCGAGCGCGGCGATGCGGGTGCCGAAGCCGAGCACCAGCATGATCGGCAGCAGGAATTCACCGCCGCTCACCAGATAGGCCGCAAGCGCGGGCGGCACCGGCAGGGCTGCGTATTGCGTGAGGAAGGCGGTGAGGGTTTCCGCCTTCACCTGCAGCGGCACGACAAACGAGAAATCGAAGCCCTGCACCTCGACCGGTATGCGCGGGCCGTCCACCCGAGTCTGGCCGTCGAGGAAGAACACCCGCGCCATCGCCAGCCGCAGGACGAGCGCCACCAAAGCATAGGGCACCAAGGCGCAAGCGGCCACGAAGCCGCGCACCAGCGTGCCGGTAATCGAGCGCGAGCGCCGCGCCCGCCGGTCGGCCTGCTCCGCCAGCGCCGCGGTGGTACCCAGCGCCGCCGTCACCGCGGGCGAAAAGCGCGGCGGCGAAAGTCCCGACGTGCCAATTATGGCCGCCGCCGCCGGCGGTGGCGCCACCGCCGCCAGCCGGTCGGTCAGCCGAGAAATGGCCGCGAGGCCATCATTATTGTTGGCCGGCCGGGTACCGGCCGCGATCGTGTCGGTCATGACGCCTCTCCGTCCCAATTTTCCGGCAGCTTAGACAAAGCGCGAGTTGATGCGGCTTTTTCCCGTTTCCACGGTTAAACGGTTAACCCAGGGCGGCGCCCAACCCGGATCGATAGCGCAACGGCATTGCGCGCGGAGCAGGCCCGTGGTCCTCTTCTTGCCTGGCAGGAAGGCGCCGCCGCAAGAAAGTGGCTGGTTCCGTCAATTCCGACGTGGACCGGCCTTGTATGGCGGGGCAAAATTTGGCAATGTCCTTTAGGACAGCATTGCTGTCCTAATAGGGTGGCGGCCACGGTGCCAGCCTTTGACGCGAGGCTGACGTCGGTGGCGCCCAACGGGAGCAGCCACGGCGACAACTGGCAAGGCTGCCCTTCTCGAGATCGGTTGCGCGTTGACCGCGGCGTCCACCGGGCGCTGCGGACGCGGAAGGTGCGCCGAGGGCGTCAAGCCGCGGCGAGGCAGGGCAAGATGGGCGAGCGAAAGAACGGCACAAGGACGCTCAAGCGCGAAGCCGCGGCGCGGCTGCGCGGCACCGTGCGTGCCTGCGCGAGTGCCGATCCCGGCACGCCTCTCCCGCAGGGCCTCTACGACCCCGCGCTCGACAAGGACTCGTGCGGCGTCGGCTTCGTCGCCAACATCAAGGGCCGCAAGTCGCACCAGATCATCGAAGACGGCCTGAAGATCCTCTGCAATCTCGAGCATCGCGGCGCGGTCGGCGCCGACCCGCGCATGGGCGACGGCGCCGGCATCTTGGTGCAGATCCCGCACAAGTTCTTCGCCAAGAAGACAGCGGAGCTCGGCTTTACGCTGCCCGCGCCGGGCGAATACGCGGTCGGCCAATTGTTCATGCCGCGCGAGGCCAATTGGCGGCAGATCATCCGCGACATCTACGCGGAAATGATCGCACGCGAGGGGCTGAAGCTGCTCGGCTGGCGCGACGTGCCGAAAGACAATTCCACGCTCGGGGAATCGGTCAAGCCGACCGAGCCGGTGCACATGCAGGTGTTCATCGGCCTCGGCAAGAAGAAATTGTCGGAGGACGATTTCGAGCGCCGGCTCTACATCCTGCGCAAGTCGATCTCCAACGCGATCTACCGCCGCCGCGACCGGCGCGTCAGCGACTATTACCCGGTGTCGATCTCCTGCCGCACGGTGATCTACAAGGGCATGTTCCTGGCCGACCAGCTCGAGACCTATTATCCCGACCTGCACGATCCGGATTTCGAGAGTGCGCTCGCGCTGGTGCACCAGCGTTTCTCGACCAACACCTTCCCGACCTGGTCGCTGGCGCATCCCTACCGCTTCATCGCGCACAACGGCGAGATCAACACGCTACGCGGCAACGTCAACTGGATGGCGGCGCGGCAGGCGAGCGTCGACTCGCCGCTGTTCGGCAAAGACATCAACCGGCTGTGGCCGATCTCCTATGAAGGCCAGTCCGACACCGCCTGCTTCGACAACGCGCTCGAATTCCTGGTACAGGGCGGCTACTCGCTCGCCCACGCCATGATGATGATGATCCCCGAGGCCTGGGCGGGCAATCCGCTCATGGACGAGGAGCGCCGCGCCTTCTACGAATACAACGCCGCGCTGATGGAGCCGTGGGACGGCCCGGCGGCGATCGCCTTCACCAACGGCCGCCAGATCGGCGCCACGCTCGACCGCAACGGCTTGCGCCCCGCGCGCTATCTGCTCACGCGCGACGACCGCATCGTGATGGCGTCGGAGACCGGCGTGTTGCCGATCGACGAGAAGAACATCATCAAGAAGTGGCGGCTGCAGCCGGGCAAGATGCTGCTGGTCGATCTCGACGAAGGCCGGCTCATTCCCGACGACGAATTGAAGGCGACGCTGGCGCGCAGCCATCCCTACAAGGAGTGGCTCGGCAATACCCAGATCGTGCTGGAAGAACTCAAGGCCACCGGCAACGAGGCGCCGATCTCCAACCTGTCGCTGCTCGATCGCCAGCAGATGTTCGGCTACACGCAGGAAGACCTGAAATTCCTGATGGCGCCGATGGCCACCACCGGCGAGGAAGCGGTCGGCTCGATGGGCAACGACACGCCGATCTCGGCGCTGTCGGACAAGCCGAAGTCGCTGTTCACCTATTTCAAGCAGAACTTCGCGCAGGTGACCAACCCGCCGATCGACCCGATCCGCGAAGAGCTGGTGATGAGCCTGGTCTCCATCATCGGGCCGCGCCCGAACCTTTTCGATCTGGAGGGCTCGTCCAAGACCAAGCGGCTGGAGGTGCGCCAGCCGATTCTCACCAATGACGACCTGGAGAAGATCCGCGCCATCTCCGCGATGAGCGGCGATCATTTCAAGTCGCGCTCCTTCGACATCACCTTCCCGGCCGAGCACGGCGCCGACGGCATGGGCTGGGCGCTCGACGCCTTGTGCGAACACGCCGAGGAAGAGGTCCGCCAGGGCTGCAACATCATCATCCTGTCCGACCGCAAGGCCGGCGCCGACCGCATCCCGATCCCGGCGCTGCTCGCTTGCGCGGCCGTGCATCATCATCTCATCCGCAAGGGCCTGCGCACCTCGGTCGGCATGGTGCTGGAGACGGGCGAGCCGCGCGAGGTTCATCACTTCGCGTGCCTCGCCGGCTACGGGGCGGAAGCGATCAATCCCTATCTCGCCTTCGAGACTCTGATCGCCGCCAAGGACGACCTGCCGCAGAAGCTCGATGAGAAGGAAGTCGTCAAGCGCTACATCAAGGCGATCGACAAGGGCCTGCTCAAGGTGATGTCAAAGATGGGCATCTCCACCTACCAGTCCTATTGCGGCGCGCAGATTTTCGACGCCGTGGGCCTGCGCCAGGAGTTCGTCGACCGCTATTTCACCGGCACCCATACCCGCATCGAGGGCGTCGGCCTCGCCGAGATCGCGGAAGAAACCGTGCGCCGCCACCGCGATGCCTTCAGCGAGGCGCCGATCTACAAGTCGATGCTCGACGTCGGCGGCGACTATGCCGTGCGCGTGCGCGGCGAGGATCACGTGTGGACAGCGGAGACGGTGTCACGCTTGCAGCACGCGGTGCGCGGCAACTCGCAGGACCATTACCGCGCCTTCGCCAAGATCGTGAACGAGCAGAACGAGCGGCTGCTCACCATCCGCGGGCTGTTCCGCATCGGCAAGGCGGAGGAGGATGGCCGCAGCCCAATTCCGATTGAAGAGGTCGAGCCCGCCAAGAACATCGTGCGCCGCTTCTCGACTGGCGCCATGTCGTTCGGCTCCATATCTCGTGAAGCGCACACCACGCTCGCCATCGCCATGAACCGCATCGGCGGCAAGTCGAACACCGGAGAGGGCGGCGAGGAATCAGATCGCTTCAAGCCGCTGCCCAACGGCGACTCCATGCGCTCGGCCATCAAGCAGGTGGCCTCGGGACGCTTCGGCGTCACCGCCGAGTATCTCGTCAACTCGGACATGATGCAGATCAAGATGGCGCAGGGCGCCAAGCCCGGCGAAGGCGGACAACTGCCCGGCCACAAGGTCGACAAGACCATCGCCAAGGTGCGCCATTCGACGCCCGGCGTCGGCCTCATCTCGCCGCCGCCGCATCATGACATCTATTCGATCGAGGATCTGGCGCAGCTCATCTTCGACCTGAAGAACGTCAATCCGGAAGGTGACGTGTCGGTGAAGCTCGTTTCCGAGGTCGGCGTCGGCACCGTCGCCGCCGGCGTCTCCAAGGCGCGCGCCGACCACGTCACCATCGCCGGCTTTGAGGGCGGCACCGGCGCCTCCCCGCTCACCTCGATCAAGCACGCCGGCTCGCCTTGGGAGATCGGACTGGCCGAGACCCACCAGACGCTGGTGGTCAACCGGCTGCGCGGCCGCATCTCGGTCCAGGTCGACGGCGGCATTCGCACGGGGCGCGACGTGGTCGTGGGGGCGCTGCTCGGCGCCGACGAGTTCGGCTTCGCCACCGCGCCCTTGATCGCGGCCGGCTGCATCATGATGCGCAAGTGCCACCTCAACACCTGCCCAGTGGGTGTGGCGACGCAGGACCCGGTGCTGCGCAAGCGCTTCCGCGGGCAGCCGGAGCACGTCATCAACTACTTCTTCTTCGTGGCCGAAGAGGTACGCGAATTGATGGCCGCGCTCGGCTTCCGCACCTTCGACGACATGATCGGGCAAATGCAGATGCTCGACCAGCGGCGCTTGGTCGAACACTGGAAGGCCAAGGGCCTCGACTTCTCCAAACTGTTCACCAAGCCGAAGGCCGCCAAGGGCACCGCGATCTTCAATTGCGAGGAACAGGACCACAAGATCAAAGACATCCTCGACCGCAAGCTGATCGCGGAATCGCAAGCCGCGCTCGACCGCGGCGCGCCGGTGCGGCTGCAGGCGGTGATCCGTAATATCGACCGCACAGCCGGCGGTATGTTGTCCGGCGAGGTAGCCAAGCGCTACGGCCATGAGGGCCTGCCCGACGGCACCATCCATGTGCGCTTTACCGGCACCGCCGGCCAGAGCTTCGGCGCCTGGCTCGCGCGCGGCGTCACCTTCGAGCTCGACGGCGACGCCAACGACTATGTCGGCAAGGGCCGTTCGGGCGGCCGCCTGATCATCCGGCCGCCGGCCGAGAGCGGCATCGTGCCAGAGGAATCAATCATCGTCGGCAACACCGTGCTGTACGGCGCGATCGAAGGCGAATGCTATTTCCGCGGCGTGGCCGGCGAGCGCTTCGCCGTGCGCAACTCGGGCGCTATCGCGGTGATCGAGGGGGCCGGCGATCATTGCTGCGAATACATGACCGGCGGCGTGGTGGTCGTGCTCGGGCGAACCGGACGCAATTTCGCCGCCGGCATGTCGGGCGGCATCGCCTACGTGCTGGACGAGGACGGGACGTTCAAATCGCGCTGCAATATGGCGATGATCGAGCTCGAGCCGGTGCCGGAGGAAGAGCAGGTTTCCGAGCAGGAATACGGCCACTACGGCGACCTCGAAAGCCACGGCCGCGTCGAGATCATGTCCGATCTCACCACCAAGGACGCCGAGCGGCTTTATATGCTGATCGCCAGCCACGCGCGCTATACGGGCTCCAAGCGCGCGGCGGAAATCCTGAGCCAATGGAATCGCTACCGCCCGCTGTTCAAGAAAGTGATGCCGGTCGAATACCGCCGCGCGCTTGCTGAGATGGCAAAGGAGAAGGCCGCCACGATGCAGGCCGCGGAGTAGGTATGGGTAAGGTCACCGGCTTTCTCGAAATCGAGCGGCACGATCGCAAATACCAGCCGGTCGCCGAACGCATCAAGCATTGGCACGAATTCGTGCTGCCGCTGCCGGAAAAGGAGCTGCGCGAGCAGGCCGCGCGCTGCATGGACTGCGGCGTGCCCTATTGCCACGGCACCAGCCGCATCACCGGCGCGCCCACCGGCTGCCCGGTCAACAACCAGATCCCGGACTGGAACGATCTGGTCTATCGCGGCAACTGGGACGAAGCCGCGCGCAACCTGTATTCGACCAACAATTTTCCGGAAGTCACCGGCCGCGTCTGCCCGGCGCCGTGCGAAGCCTCCTGCACGCTCAACATCGACGAGAACCCGGTCACCATCAAGACCATCGAATGCGAGATCGCCGACCGCGTGATCGCGCAGGGCTTGAAGCCTGAATTGCCGACCCAGAAGACCGGCAAGAAGGTGGCGGCGGTCGGGTCGGGACCTGCTGGCATGGCCTGTGCGCAGCAGCTCGCGCGCGCCGGCCACGAGGTGCACGTCTACGAGCGCTGGGCCAAGGCCGGCGGCCTGCTGCGCTACGGCATTCCCGACTTCAAAATGGAAAAGATCCACGTCGACCGCCGCGTCGAGCAGATGACGGCCGAAGGCGTGATCTTCCATTACGGCGCCGATGTCGGCGTGAACGTGCCGGCCGAGAAGCTGGTGAAGGACTACGACGCGGTCGTACTCACCGGCGGCGCCGAAAAAGGCCGCGATCTGCCGATCCCCGGGCGCGAGCTCAAGGGCATTCATTTCGCCATGGAATTTTTACCGCAGCAGAACCGCCGCGTGTCCGGTGAGCCGCAAGCCGGCGGCGAGCCGATTTTGGCCAAGGGCAAGAAGGTGGTCGTGATCGGCGGCGGCGACACCGGCTCCGACTGCATCGGCACCTCGATCCGCCAGGGCGCGGTGTCGGTCACCAATTTCGAGATCATGCCGGAGCCGCCCGAGCACGAGAACAAGATGCTGACCTGGCCGGACTGGCCGATCAAGATGCGCGTCTCCTCCAGCCACGAGGAAGGCGCCGAGCGCGAATTCGCGGTGCTGACGCAGAAGTTCTCCGGCGAGAACGGGCACGTCAAAAAGCTGCATTGTGTGCACGTGGACGGCAAGTTCAAGCCGGTGCCCGGCACGGAATTCGAGGTCGAGGCCGATCTGGTGCTGCTGGCCATGGGCTTCGTGCATCCGCTGCACGAAGGCATGGTCAAAGCGCTCGGCGTCGCGCTCGACCAGCGCGGCAACGTCAAGGCCGATACCGATGCCTACGCCACATCGATCCCGAAAGTGTTTGCCGCCGGCGACATGCGCCGCGGCCAATCGCTGGTGGTGTGGGCGATCCGCGAAGGCCGGCAAGCGGCTTACGCGGTCGACAAGTTCCTGATGGGAACGACCACGCTGCCGCGGTAAGCAAAACGCGCGGGCCTAGCGCATCCAGCCGAACGGATTGGCGAAGGGGAAGCCCTGCCGACGGCGCGGCGGGCTGCTATGCGCCGGCTTCGGCTTGACGTCGGCCGGCGGCGCGCCGGCATCCTGCGCGGTTTGTGCGCTACCGTTGTTTTGCTCGCTCTTGATCTCTCGCTTGGGCTCGGCCGATTTCGACACGGAAGCGCCCGGCGGCTCGGTACGGGCGAGCGCCGGAGCCGCGGCCGGAGCAGCTGATGAGCGATTGCCCGGGGCCGGCGCCTGCGGACGGTTGGCGGCGCTGCCGGGCGGCCAGGCGAAATCGTCCGCGCGGCCAGGCTGCGCGTTGACCGGTTCGCCGTTGACCAGGACGTGGGCAGCGACGGAATCGCCGTGCTCCGGGCGGTTGCCGGCGCCGCCGAGCAACTGATCGGACGTTCCGGTGGTCACGGTGAGCGGCACCACGGGGCCGGCCACCGGCCGCGCCGTCGATTTGCCCGCATTGGGCACCGCCACGGGGGCGGTCGGCAGCGACACCTGCAAGGAGCGGTTGCTCATGTAGCGGCGGATCTCGCGCTCGACATAATGCGCGAGCTTGCGCGCGCCGTATTTGGTGAAGAAGACGCCGTCGTTCGAACGCAGCCGCCGCATCTGGCCTTCATAGTCGGGGCCGAAGCTCGAGAATTTGCCGCCGTCATCGACGAAACCGTCCCAGACATCGATAAAGACGATGCCGGCGCGCTCGGCGCGCGCCCGATAGAGGTCGTTGAGATAGACCGCGTCGGCAGTCGATTTGGGACCGCGGATCGACGGCAGCCCGACCCAGAACACCGGCACGCCCTTGCTCTTGAGCGCGGCGACGGTCTCGTCGATGCGCTTCGAATAGACGGTCGCCCACTGGTCGCTGCGGAATTCGATAATTCCGTTGGACGGCTTCGGTTTCGGCGGCTCGGGCGCGGCGGCGGATTTCTGCTTGTCGGCTTGATCCTTTTTGCTTTGCGCGTCCTTGTCGGCGTTCTTGTCGTTGCCCTTGCTGTCCTGCTTTTTCTCGGCCTGAGCCTGCTTCTCGGCCTGGGCTTGCTTCTCGGCCTGCTGCTTTTCCGCTTCCTTGGCGAGATCGCTTTCGCGGATGTTCTCACGGTCGTGCAGGCCGAGCATCATGACCACATAGTTCGCCTTCTCCTGCGTGAGGATGTCGCGCGCGACGTGCCACCAGTCGAGATCGCTTTTGGCGTCGTAGCGGAGCAGGCCGGAATGAAGCTTGTCCTTGCGGACGATGGCGATCTCGGGCGCGTCGGCAAATGCGTCCTCGAGTCCGTAGGCAAGCCAATCCGCCATGTCGTCGCCCAGGACCACGATGCTGGTGGTGGGCGCGACCGCCGCTTTGTGCGGCTGCGGCGCCGGCGCGCGCGTGTGGTCGACACGCGGCGCAGCCCGGTTCGGTTGCTCGTATTCACGGCCGCGCGGATGGTACGGCCCGAACAATTCCTGGAAGAAGCCGCCCGAGCGCGGGCGGTGCGCGAGGTACGGGTAGCGTTGATCGAGCCCCTGCGCCTGTGCCTGCGATGTACCGATGACCCCAACCACGCTGGCGCATTCGAGCGCGGCCAGAACGACCGCACCGATGAGCCAACGCGAAGCCCGCACTTTGCCGAACATGCCGATCGCCCAAGGCCTTAACGGAGGGCGCCCGCGGCCGTTTAAGACCGGCCAAGGTCGCCCATGCCCATGGGTCAATAGCCCGCAAAAAATGTCAACTCGAAGGTGGCCGGGCCATTAACCGTCAGCGCGAGCGCAGCAGCGACAGGATGACCATCGAGGCGAAACCGTCGGCGACTCGGCCGGTTCTGGCCTGGAAATCGCGAATTGCCGCCCGGGTCTTGGCGCCCACGTGGCCGTCGGGCTCGCCCACATCGTAGCCACGCCGGGCCAGTAGCTGCTGGAGTTCCAGCCGCTCGCCGCGCGAGAGCACCCGCTCGTAGCGCGGCCAGCTTTGGACGAAGGACCCGCCGCCGGCCAGCCGGTCGGCCAGATGGCCGATGGCCAGCGCATAGGCCTCGGCCGGGTTGTAGCGCATGATCACGCGAAAGTTATGCAGCATCAGGAAGCCGGGCCCCTGCACGCCGGCCGGCACCAGCAGGAAGGCTTGCTCATCGGGCCGCTGGAACGGCTTGCCGCCGGGACGTGTAATCCCCAGACGCTGCCATTCGCGCATCGGCATGGCGCGGCGATGATCGGCCAGCATGAAATTGAAATTCGCCGGCACGACGACTTCGTGGCCCCAGGTCTGCCCGTTGACCCAGCCGTCTTGCTTCAGGTTGTTGGCCGTCGAGGCGATGATGTCGGGCACCGAGTCGACCACGTCGCGGCGTCCGTCACGGTCGAAGTCGACCGCATAACGGATGAACGCCGTCGGCATGAACTGGGTCGGCCCGAAGGCGCCGGCCCAGGAGCCGACGAGGCGGTCGGGACGTACGTCGTTGTGCTGAAGGATCTCCAGCGTGGCGAGGAATTCGCCGCGGAAATAGTTCTGCCGGCGGCCGATGCAGGAAAGCGTCGCGGTCGACCGCAGCACCGGACGATTACCGCCCTCGCTGCCGTAATCGCTCTCCACGCCCCAGATGGCGGCAACGATGTGGCGGTCGACGCCATAGGCGCGCTCGGCCGCATCGAAGGCGGCGCGGTATTTAGCGAGCAGCGCGCGGCCCTTCGCGATGCGCTCGTTGGTGACCAGGATGTCCAGATAGTCCCAGAACGACTTGGTGAATTCCGGCTGGTTGTCCAGCAGGTCCATGATGTGCAGATCGGGCGTGAGCTGGCCGACGTAGCGCTCGAATGTCGCGCGCGAAACGTGGCGGCGCGCGGCCAGCGGCCACAGCCGCTCGATGCACTGGTGGAAATTGGCCGCCGCCGCGCGGATCGCCTGCGCGCTCATGCGCGGATCGCCGGAGGCGCCGCTCATCCCGCTCCACGGCGGCTCGCCGGCGCGCGCGCCGGGCGCACCCGGCGGAAGGGTCCCGGTGACGCTTTGCGCCGCGGCCATGCCGCCGGCGGCGGCCGTCAGGATCGCCACAACGAGAAAGGACTTGCGCATGCCGGTCCCGGTCCGCTTGCCGATTTCCGCCCCACCATCCGCCCTATGGGTGCCGCGATATCGTTTCAGGGACGTTAATGGTCTAGCCTAGCCGGCCCGCACCTGGACCGGCGGGCGGGCCCGTGCTTTTTCCTCAGCCCTGTGAGATACCCGGGAACCCCAAGACCTCACATGACCCGCATCCGCAAAGCCATATTCCCCGTCGCCGGCCTCGGCACCCGCTTCCTGCCGGCGACCAAGGCCATGCCGAAGGAGATGCTTCCGGTGGTCGACCGGCCGCTGATCCAGCACGTGGTGGATGAAGCCCGCCAGGCCGGCATCGAACATTTCATCTTCGTCACCGGCCGCAACAAGAGCGTGATCGAGGACCATTTCGACCGCCAGTTCGAATTGGAACTCACCTTGACCGAGCGCGGCAAGAAGGCGGACCTCGCTCTTCTGTCGAAGGACCTGCCGGAACCGGGCGCCGCCAGCTTCACCCGCCAGCAATCGCCGCTCGGCTTAGGCCACGCGGTCTGGTGCGCGCGCGAGCTGGTCGGCCACGAGCCGTTCGCGCTGCTCTTGCCCGACGTGCTGGTGCAGCATCCGCGCGGCTGCCTCGCCCAGATGATCGACGCCGCCGGCGCGCTCGATGCCAACGCGAACATCGTCGCGGTGGAGGAAGTGCCGAAGGAGCGCATCCACATGTACGGTGTGGTCGGCGTCGGCGCGGCTAAGGGCAAGGCCTTCCAAATCACAAAAATGGTGGAGAAGCCGAAAGCAGCCGAGGCGCCGTCCAACCTGACCATCACCGGGCGCTATATCCTGCAGCCGGAAATCTTCGCGCTGCTGGAGAAACAGGCGGCCGGCACCGGCGGCGAAATCCAGCTCACCGACGCCATGGTGGCGCTTTCGCGCGCACAGCCGTTCTACGGTTTGAAGTTCGAAGGCCGCAGCTTCGACTGCGGCTCCAAGATCGGCTTCCTCACCGCCAACGTCGCCTACGCGCTCGAGCGCAAAGACATCGCGCCGGAGTTTCGCGGCGAGCTCGCGCGGCTGCTCGGCAACAAATAGCGGCGCATCCTTCGCAAGCGGCGACCAAGCTTGGGTCAGCTTTTAACCCAAAGCGGACATGGGGAAAAAGCCTTGCCACTGAAAAACCCGCGCTATCTCGCGGAGCTTTTATATTTCAGAGCAAAGAGGTGGCGACACTCTATGCGTCATGCCGCGACGACCAGCACGATAAGCTGTTATCGATGACCCGCGCGGCCATAGCTTTAGACGAAAACGGCTTCCGAGAGCGTGAGCTCGCTTTCGGGAGCGACCCGTTCATGCTTTTCGGCGATGCTCTTGATACGGTAGCACGGGTCGCCGGGATCTCGCTCCGTGGCGGGAACGAGATGACGAATTTCATACGGACCCGGGGCTGACGATCGAAGCATCCTCGGTTCGAGCTCGACGATTTGACCGATATTGAATTTATGAGCCACGAGGCTGTCCTTTCGTCATATTGGGTTTGAAAATGCAGTCGGCGGGCTCTCTTCGTCCTTGTGGTCGTGGAGGAAGCGGGCAATCTGGCCTCTCAATGCAGCCGTTTTCAACACCTCTCCAAGCGATCCTGCGGTGTCGAACAGCTCGCGTTGGAGCTTCGTCGGAATTGTCTTCCACTGCATGATGACGGCAGCCCCAAGACATCGAAGGATATGCTCCTCAATTTCCGCGACGGTTCTGCGCTCGACAGTTTTCCCGGCAACTTCGTCCTGCGGATGGATGTCTTGCGACTTGATGATTTTATCGAAATTACTCGCAAGCCAGTCTTCGTTTTGCGCCAACAGGCTGAAGCTTTCCTTCGCTCGCTTAAATTCGCGGATTTCGCTCGGCACGTCGGTCTGTTTGAGCGATTCGGCGCTTTCCGCCGCTCTTGCGCGAAATTGCTCTGCCGTGAACATGGGAAGTTCCCTCCGTGACACGCCGCGAGCGCTCTCCCGCTCGACGGTGCCGTAATGTCTGCTTGTTGGATGCTGGTGACCGTATATGGGGACGATCAAGTCGAATTGCGACGGCTATTGCGCAATTCGAGGAATTGGCTGGACATGGGCTTATTTGCCGCCCGCACGCGAGCCGGCGCAGCCGATCTTTATTTCGACCAAACGACCGCCTGCACCTGTGGTTATCGGCATTCATCCCCATATAAGGTTGTTGTTTGGATGATGCACATTCAGATGATGTTTCATCGATATTTTGGAGATAATACTCATGAACCCGGTAACCCCGACTACCGCTTCCGCAAGCACTGGCAATCCCGCTGAGTCGAAGCAGATTCTTCTCAAGGACATCGGCGCCAAGTGGGGCAAGTTCTCCGAGCAGGAGCTCGGCGCACTCAAGAACAAGGACGATCTCGTCACCCAGGTCGTCGCCAAGTACAGCATCGACAAGGTGCAGGCGCAGCGCGATGTCGACGCCGTCATGAAGGGCCGCCAGATTTGATCTGGACGCAACTCGCGAGGCTGCCGGTTGGCAGCCTCGTGCTACCGCAGTTCACCCGTCCCTCTCTTTGTCGTGGTCGTAATTCGCTCGACTTTTTGCAAATAAAGGCGCACGCTTAATTTGAGATGACGCTTTGCTCTGGCGTCCCGGCGTTCGCGCCAACTTAATGAAAATTCGCGCTGCCTTGCCTACGCTCGAAAGCGTGGCGAAAGGTTTACATGCTCACCTCGACGCTGTCGAAGGAAGCTCCGTTCGTCGATATCCAAGACGGAATAGAGCTCGCGCATGCCATCGTCGATACCGTCCGCGATCCGCTTTTGGTGCTCGATCACGATCTGCGCGTCATTGCCGCCAGCCGCTCGTTCTACAAGACCTTTCGGCTCGTCCGAGAAGATGTCCGCGGCCATCTGCTTAATGAGATCGACGGCGGTCAGTGGGATATCCCGGAGTTGCGCGAGCTTTTGGAAACGATCTCAAACGGCCAAGCAGCGGTCGAAGGCTATGAAGTCGACCGCGAGTTTCCCGCGATCGGGCACTGCGTCATGCTGCTCAACGCACGCAAGGTTTTCTATGAGAAGGGTGCCCACACCACCATACTGCTGGCATTCGAGGACGTGACCAGCCGGCGCGCGGTCGAGCGCCAGGTGCAGGATCTGCTGCGGGAAAAGGATATGCTGTTGGAAGAGATGGCGCACCGCGTCTCCAACAGCCTGCAGATCATCGCCAGCATCCTCCTTATGAAGGCGCGAACCGTCCAGTCGGAAGAGACAAGGCTGCAGTTGGAGGACGCGCATCAGCGGGTTTTATCGATTGCTGCCGTTCAGCAGCATTTGCACGTCGCCGGTGGCGGCAAGCCAATCGAGCTTGCCAATTACCTTACCAAACTGTGCGAAACACTGGCGCAGTCGATGATCGGCGACAGCCGGCCGATCTCGCTCAAGGTCGACGCCGATGCCGGCACCGCGAATTCGCGCGATGCCGTCAGCATCGGGCTGATCGTCACCGAATTGGTGATGAATGCATTGAAACATGCATTCCCCCGCGACAAGCCGGGCGCGGCAATCGTCGTTTCCTACAGAGTTGCGGGAACCGACTGGAAGCTGACGGTTACCGATAACGGGATTGGAAAGCCGGACGTAAGCGCCAGCAACACCAAGCCTGGGCTTGGCACGAGTCTCGTTAAAGCGTTAACGAGGCAGCTCGAAGCTGTCGTGGAGATCGCCAGCGACTCCCGCGGCACGGCCGTGTCCGTCACGCACGCGACATTCAAATCGAAACCATCCAAAGCGGACGAAATGCTGTCCGCCTGATCGTGGCGGCCTGGAAAGAACCCGATGCTCACGCGAACGACCCGCAAAACCGTAACATTCCATAGCCCTTTCTCGCTTGCCGGTGTCGGGCGGCGATTGCCCGCCGGTAGCTATGAAGTCGTGACCGACCAAGAGCTGATCGAGGGATTGTCGTTTCCGGTCTATCGCCGTGTGGCGACGACGATGCTGGCGCCGGCGCAGTCATTCCAGGGATCGGTCGAGATGCTGACCGTCGATCCGCTCGAGCTCGCGGCGGCAATAGAGTGCGATGCAATGGCGGACAGCGCCGGCACGGCTTCGGCAAAGCCGCAATGATGTGGTCCCGTGGCTGTCTCAAGAAAAGAAGGCCCGCGACATGACGATTAATTTTCCCAACAGGAGCCGCAGTTACGACGCGACGCGGCAGGCGGTTCGCTTCTGGGGATACGACCGCTCGATGGAGAACTCATTCTTTATAATGGCGGATGCCTTGAAGCAGATGCAGCCAAGCCTTCGGCTCGATGCGGTCGATATTCTGCGTGCCTTCGACGCCAACCGCGAGCGCATCTACACGATTGCCGCCAAGGTCTATTCCCGGGGACGCAGGGGCTCTTACGATGTCAACGTCGCTGACGTTTGAAATTGATAGCGCACCTGCGGCGCCGAGCTTCACGGCAGCTCAGAGGACATTGTAACAACGCGTCGACCGAAGATGTGGTTTGCAACACCCAGTGGCCGGCGCCGCAACAGACGACAAGGATTCCTCCGGCGATCGGAGCGGGAACAATGATCGAGCCAATCCCCCATTACATCAATGAACGCCAATCCGACCTACGAGGGGTTAAGGAAGGTTGGTATGCGATCGACGAGCACGGCGGTCTCTTGTCCGGCCCGTTCTCCAACCAGGAGAAATGCCTGACAAGAATCAGCCGGTCCGCGAAGTGGTCAAGTGACCTGGAGACGCGGCGACCGATGAGCTAACGCGTTCGTATCAAAAACGCATGTACCCGAGCTTGACGGTGCCGATCAGCCAGCGCCGGAATGCGTGATCGGCCTGCAAGCCGACATCGCGCCGGAGTTTCGTGGCGAGCTGGCGCGGCTGCTCGGCAACAAATAGCGGCGCATGCAGGCGCCGGCGGCCTACGTTGTCCTCTATGCCGTCGGGACGGTCGCCGAGCGGCGCGCGCTCACTGCTCAGCCTTCCGGTATCCGAGGGGATATTGGCCGGTATCGCCGCGGAAAGGCTGGACCAGCATGCGATCAAGCCGAAGCTCGCGCGGCTCGCGGAACTGCTCGATGCCGATGGTCATCGTTTCGTGTCCGGCCGCGGGCTGCGCTCGGTAGGTGCCGAACAGACGGTCCCACCAAGGCAGGTTGAAGCCGAAATTGCTGTTGGTTTCGCGCGCCAGAATCGAGTGGTGGACGCGGTGCATGTCCGGTGTCACCACGAGCCAGCGCAAAACGCGGTCGATTCCCAGCGGAATGCGAACGTTGGCGTGATTGAACATCGACGTGGCGTTGAGCAGAACTTCGAAGACCAAGACCGACAGGGCCGGGGCGCCGAGCGCGGCAACGACGGCGAACTTGATAAGCATCGAAAGCAGGATCTCGACCGGGTGGAAGCGCAGCCCGGTGCTGACGTCGAATTCGAGATCGGCGTGATGCATGCGATGCAGCCGCCACAGCGCGGGCACGGCATGGAAGAGCACGTGCTGGAGATAGATCGCGAGGTCGAGGATGACGACCGAAGCCACCACCGCGAACCAGGCCGGGAGCGCGGTCGCGTTGAACAGGCCAAAGCCCCGCGCCTCGGCAAGCAGCGCGAGACCGACAGCGGTGGTGGGAAAGATAATGCGGACCAGCAGCGTATTCACGACGACGACGCCGAGGTTGTTGGGCCATCGCCGGCCGCGCCCAATCGCCTGCTTGCGGCGGGGCACGATGAATTCCCAAACCGCCATCGTGATGAACACGCCGGCAAATGCGGCCAGCCGGATAATCGGTTCGTAGGCAAAAACAGCGCCGCGCATGGCTTGTCCGTTCCCGACTGGTTGACAAAAACGATTGTGTAATTATCATTCAATTATTTACTTGAATGAAGTAGGATAACTCATCCACGATGTCAACTCGCAATCCAAAACGGGCGCTGTTCGCCCAGTTTGCTGCTATTGCCAAGTCGCTCGGGCACGCCCATCGCCTTGAGCTGCTGGAGCAATTGGCCCAGGGCGACCGCAGCGTCGAAGTGCTGGCGGATCGTTCGGGGATCTCGATCGCCAACGCCTCGCAGCATCTCCAGCACATGCGGCGCGCCGGCCTGGTTACCAGCAGGCGCGAAGGCAAATTCGTCTACTACCGGCTGGCCGACGATAGAGTGCTCGACCTGCTGGCTGCGCTACGCAGGATTGCCGAGCAAAATCTGGCCGAGGTCGAGCGCGTGGTGCGCAGGTATTTCAATGCGCGCGACAGCTTGGAGCCAGTAACGCGCGAAGAGCTGCTTGACCGATCACGGGCCGGGACGGTGACAATCCTCGACGTTCGTCCGGAAGACGAATTCGCGCTGGGACACCTGCCCGGTGCTTTGAACATACCATTGCGTGAGCTCGACACCCGCCTTGGCAAACTCGACCCCAAGCAGGAGATCGTCGCCTACTGTCGCGGTCCTTACTGCGTGCTGTCCTATGAAGCCGTCGCGCAGCTCCGCGCTCGCGGACTCAAGGCGCGTCGATTGGAGGACGGTCTTCCTGAGTGGCGCAAGGCGGGTCTCCCGGTCGTGACCGGAATTAACTAGGTATTTCGTCGCAGAGGTCCGTTCATGGCCGCCCAAAACAGACCTCGCGCAATCCCCGCGCTAGTTCGCTCACCGCTGCAGGCGGATACCGAGCAGGAAGAGGGTTTCCTGTAGCTATTGCCGCTCAGGTACGCAGCCAGCGCCCGTCGATCCGCGACACGAACAGGGCCGTGTCAATCCTTGTGATGTTCGCCGTGGTGCCCCCTGTCGGAGCCGCCGCCCCCGCCCCCGTGGTGAAGCCCCGTGCCGATGCTGATGCCGACATCGATCATCTCCAGGGTGCGTTCGACGTTCCGGCGTCGTTCTGCTTGCGATTCCTCATGATCCGCGTGACGCGCCTTCCTGCTGGTGCGGCTGCTGGACTTCTTGCTGCTGCGATGCACCTTTTCCGTTTTCTCTTCCAGCGGCGTCAGCGATACGGTCGACCCATTCAGTTCCTCGCCCTTGTTGGTGATGTTGACGCTCGACTCGTCGACAAATGCAAATGCAACGCCCGACCAGGCGATCGCACCGGCCGCCGCAGCGATCACCAGCAATTTGCGCATCTTGCTCTCCCGCTCGCGAAATTCCCCGCCGGCGTCCGACCGAAACGCCCTAACTCAGCGACAAATTGAACCGCGCTTCCCGCGTCGAGCCGTCTTTGTGCGTGACGACAACGCGGATCTGCCATACCCGAGAGCCCTTGAACCGGGCCCCCGGAATTTCGCCAAGAACGCCGTCGGCTCCGGCGCTTTGCTTGGCCGCGCCGATCGTCGTCCAACTGGTTGGATTCTCGCCTTGAGCGATTTGCAGGCTGGCGGACCGCAGCGCGTTGGCGTCGGCCGTGCCACGCACGCGCACCACCGGATTATTGCCGTGCTGGACCACCTCGACCCGGTCAATCCCGGCGAACAGGTAATAATCCTTCGGCGCCTTGAGCGCGGCGCGCGCATCGATGATGCCGTAGCCCGTGTACTGATCGACGCCCGGAATGCCGACATCCCGCGCGGTGCTCTTGATGATGTTCATGACCTGGCGATTGGTGAGGCTGGGATCGTTCGCGATCATCAGCGAGGCAAGCCCGCTCACCATGGGGGCCGCGAACGAGGTACCGCCGGCCCGGTAATAGCGCTTGTCGGCGCCCACATAGGCGGCGCCCGCAGGGTATTTGGCGCCCGCGATATCGAGGATCAAATCGCTGCGCCGCGCACGCAGGCTCAGAATGTCGTGGCCGGGGGCGGCGACGGAAATCTTGCCCCAATTGGAATAGACCAGGCGCTCGTCATTGGTGCCGGTCGCGGCGA